>ERZ791893.528-NODE-528-length-27757-cov-3.514115_pt1 | contig 27757 bp, 29 predicted proteins | sample MGYA00510154_ERZ791893 | MGnify/ENA primary metagenome ERZ791893 (study PRJEB30046, sample SAMN00792068) | human gut metagenome | study: EMG produced TPA metagenomics assembly of the A metagenome-wide association study of gut microbiota in type 2...
GAGAGCCAACATGCTTGCATGATTGGCGAACGGCGAATTGGATCATGATAGTTGCGAAGCAACGGTAAGCACCGAAGGTGCGAATCATGATATAATAAAAAAAATTCATCATTCAGGAGGGTGGACATGAAGTTAGGTAATGACGAAGTACAGCTTACAAAGATTGTTGAGAAGATGGGACTTACCAATCTCACGCCGCAGATTGATACAGATACTAAATATGTGACACAGCCGGATGTCAACAGACCGGCACTTCAGCTTGCAGGCTTTTATGATCATTTTGACAATGAGCGTGTTCAGATCATAGGTTACGTTGAGGAAGCATATATTGAGAAGCTGGACAGGGATACAAGAGTGCAGAGATACCGTCAGCTCATGGAGAGCAATATTCCATGTCTTATTTTCTGCCGTTCACAGCAGCCGGATCAGGATTTACTTGAGCTTGCACTTAAGTATGAGATTCCTCTTTTGAGCTCAGATGCCTCTACCTCCTCATTTATGGCAGAGATTATACGTTGGCTTAAGGTACAGCTTGCACCTACAATCTCGATTCATGGTGTATTGGTTGATGTATTCGGCGAGGGTGTTCTTATTATGGGTGAGAGCGGTATCGGTAAGAGTGAGGCAGCGCTGGAACTCATCAAGAGAGGACATCGTCTTGTAACGGATGATGTTGTTGAGATTAAGAAGGTAAGTGATGAGACACTTATCGGAACAGCACCGGATATCACAAGGCATTTTATAGAGCTTCGCGGAATCGGTATTATAGATGTCAAGAGCCTTTTCGGAGTTGAGAGTATCAAGGAGACACAGGGCATAGACATGGTTATCAAGCTTGAGGAGTGGGACAAGGATAAGGAGTATGACCGTCTCGGACTGGAGGAGACATACACCGAGATTCTCGGAAACAGGGTTGTGAGCCACAACATTCCTATCAGACCGGGACGTAATCTTGCCGTTATCGTTGAGACGGCTGCGGTCAACTGGAGACAGCGCAAGATGGGCTACAATGCAGCACAGGAATTATATAACAGGGTACAGCAGAACCTTAACAAGGGAATGGAATAAGATATAATAATACAGCATATTATTTTAAGTATAGAACAGTGAAAATGCGGGCTGCTTACAGCAATTGTTTTAAGCGGATAATATCTGCCCTGAACAGCAGCCCGTATTGGCAATTCGCTTAGAAATGAGGATTAGTGGATAAGTTAGAATCAATAATCAGAGAATTTATGCCTGATGGCAGTGTCTTTATCAATGAGCCGATGAAGAAGCATACAACCTTCAGGATAGGAGGACCTGCAGATATTCTTGTGAAACCCTCGGATATAGAACAGATAAAAAAGCTATGCGGGGAATGTCAGAAACAGAATGCTCCGTATGTGGTTCTCGGAAACGGCAGCAATGTGCTGGTAGCGGACGAGGGCATAAGAGGGGTCGTGATATTGTTACTTGATAACTACGCACGTATCAGGGTGGAGGGCGATATCATAACCGCACAGGCAGGCGCCAGGTTATCTAAGATTGGTTCTGCTGCACTTTCAAAATCACTCTCCGGCTTTGAATTTGCATGCGGGATACCGGGAACATTAGGTGGAGCGTGCATAATGAACGCGGGTGCGTACGGCGGCGAGATGAAGGACATTCTTCTTAGCGTGACCGCTATGGATAAAGACGGTAATATAAGGGAATATGAGCCGCATGAGATGGGGCTTGGCTACAGAAGCAGCAGATTCGCGAAGGAAGGGTTGATTGTTCTTGAGGCTGAAATACAGCTCCGCAAGGGAAACCAAGGAGAGATAGAGGCCTCGATGAAGGATTTGGCGGCGAGAAGACGGCAGAAGCAGCCACTTGAATATCCTAGTGCCGGAAGTACCTTCAAGCGGCCGGAAGGATATTTTGCGGGAAAGCTTATTATGGATGCGGGGCTTCGCGGCTTCACCGTGGGAGGTGCCAGTGTATCCGAGAAGCATTGTGGTTTTGTGGTTAATAATGGTGATGCAACGGCGGCGGATGTGTGCAGGCTGATGCATGAGGTATCCGATACCGTCAAGGCTAAGTTCGGGGTAGAGCTTGAGCCTGAGGTGAAGATTCTGGGCACTGATTTTTAAGTAATATGGACATTAACACTTTAGTATTTTAACTTAATAAAACAAATTTCTGTTGACATATTCATTATATAGATGTAACCTAAACAGGTGCGAATATTTTACCCTTGAAGCAGCTTGTATACTATTTTGGAGGCGGGTAGAATGAGAATAGTGATTGTTACAGGAATGTCCGGTGCCGGAAAGAGCACCGTGCTTAAGATGTTCGAAGATATAGGATATTATTGTGTTGATAATATGCCGGTTGCACTTGTTGAAAAGTTCGTTGACATAGCGATTGCGGGAAATTCCGAGCTAAAGAATATCGCTCTTGGAGTGGATATAAGGAGCGGACAGGCGTTTGGCGGATTTGATTCGGTTCTTGACCGGCTGAGCGCTGCCGGGGTCAAGTATGAGATACTCTTTCTTGACTGTGCGGACAATGTGCTGGTGAAGCGGTACAAGGAGACGAGAAGAAGTCATCCGCTTGCTGTCGGCGGCAGAATTGACAAAGGAATAGCTCTTGAGAGAGAAGCAATTGATTTTTTAAAGAAAAAATCGGATTACATTATAGATACGAGTTCACTTTTAACAAGGGACTTAAGGCAGGAGATAGAGAGAATTTTTGTAAATGATGAGAAGTATAATAATCTCTTCGTGACTATTCTCTCATTTGGATTTAAGTATGGAATCCCGGCAGATGCAGACCTTGTATTTGATGTGCGCTTTCTGCCGAATCCGTATTACAATGAGAAACTAAGACCGCTCACCGGTAATGACAAGCCTATACAGGATTTTGTCATGGGATGTCCGCAGGCGGTGGAATTCATGGATAAGCTGGAGGATATGATTAACTTCCTGATACCTAATTATATTTTAGAGGGTAAGAACAGTCTTGTAATTGCAGTAGGCTGTACAGGGGGAAAACATCGTTCGGTTACACTTGCCAATGAGTTATACAGGAGGCTTTCAAACAAGGATTACGGTGTCAGGATTGAACATCGTGATATCATGCTTGATTCGCTTCGAAAAAAATAAGCCTGATAATATATTTTACATAATAAGAACAGAGGCGGATGGGATGGGTGCCGATGTCATTTTCAAGTGATGTTAAAGCAGAGCTGGCTGAGTATATAGCAGAAGCCAGACATTGCCTGATTGCGGAACTGTCTGCCATGCTCAGCATGAGTGCCAGGGTCAGGAAGAGAAAAGAAGGATATGAGATTATATTCTCGACAGAGAATATAGCAGTGGCACGAAAGCTTGCCATATACATAAGCAATGGTTTTAATTATATATCGCAGGTGAGTGTGCGTACGGCAGGTCATGCCGGAAAAAATCATATATATACGATAAAGGTTGAAGACTGCACTGTGGCAGAGCAGATACTTATGGCTGCAAGGCTGATGACGGCAGATGAGGAACCATCGCCGGATATGATGCTTAAGAGCAGTATGGTGATAAAGAATGAATGCTGTAAAAGGGCATTTATAAGAGGAGCCTTCCTTACCTCGGGAAGCATGAGTGACCCTGAGAAGTTTTATCATTTTGAGATTGTATGTCCTACACAGCGCAAGGCGGAATTTATTCAGTCGATTCTGGCGGGATTTACATTTGATGCAAGAATAGTTCAACGTAAAAAATATTATGTTGTCTATATAAAAGAAGGTGAGCAGATTGTTGACTTGCTCAATATCATGATGGCTCACCGCGCACTTTTAAATCTTGAGAATGTAAGGATACTCAAGGAAGTGCGGAATTCCATAAACCGTCAGGTTAACTGTGAGACGGCTAATCTTAACAGGACAGTTTCGGCTGCGGTTAAACAGCTTGAGGATATCAACTATATCAAGGATACGGTGGGACTTGACAGCCTGAGTGAGGGTTTGATGGAGGTAGCGGTTCTTAGGGCGGAGAACACAGGAGTTTCTCTTAAGGAATTGGGAGAGATGCTTTCACCACCTGTAGGAAAATCGGGAGTTAATCATCGTCTCAGAAAAATCAGTGAGATTGCTGATGAGCTGAGGCAGCACAAAATATAAAGATATGGAGAATATTTATCATGATTCAGAAGAACATCAAAATTCAGATTCCGACAGGTTTAGAGGCAAGACCTGTAGCGGTTTTAGTTCAGATTGCCAGCAAGTATGAGAGCTCAATTTTTATTGAATCAGGTACGAAGAAGGTTAATGCCAAGAGCATTATGGGAATGATGGCGTTAGGTCTTGAGGCTGATGAGGAGATAACGGTGATTGCTGAAGGCAGTGATGAAGAAGAGGCTGTAAAGGGAATAGAGGAATTTATCACAGCCGCTAAATAAATTAAAAATTATATTCGTTGTAAATGCTCCCCGGCTCTGTCTGAGGAGCTTTTACGTTTATAAACATCTGTTAGAGTGGAGGCACTTATGAATTTTACGCATTTACATGTGCATACAGAATACAGCCTTCTTGACGGTTCAAGTAAGATAAAGGAGCTTCCGGCAAGAGCCAGGGAGCTTGGAATGGACAGCCTTGCGATAACGGACCACGGAGTTATGTACGGAGTTATTGATTTCTACCGTGCGTGTAATGCTGTGGGGATAAAACCAATCATCGGCTGTGAGGTTTATGTGGCACCGGGTTCAAGGTTCGACAAGGAGCCTATAGGACAGGGGGATGACAGGTACTATCATCTTGTGCTGTTGGCGGAGAATAATACAGGTTATTCCAACCTTATGAAGATTGTCTCACGAGGATTTACAGAGGGATTTTATTATAAACCGAGAGTGGATTATGAAGTTCTGAGGGAATACCATGAGGGAATTATCGCACTGAGCGCCTGCCTTGCAGGTGAGGTGGCGAGGGATATTACCAGAAACAATTATGAGGAGGCAAAAAAAGCTGCGCTGCTTTATCAGGATATATTCGGTAAGGGAAATTTCTTTCTTGAGCTTCAGGATCATGGAATACCTGCACAGAGACTCGTGAATCAGGAGCTTATGAGAATGAGCCGGGAGACAGGGATAGAGCTTGTATGTACCAACGATATACATTATACATTTGCTGATGATGCGGAGGCACATGACCTTCTGTTATGTCTGCAGACCGGCAAAAAGGTGACTGATGAGGACAGGATGCGCTATGAGGGCGGACAGTACTATTGTAAATCGCCTGAGGAGATGGCGTCACTTTTTCCTTATGCGCCGGAGGCACTTGAAAATACCTATAAGATTGCACAAAGGTGCAATGTAGAGATAGAATTCGGTCATACCAAGCTCCCGAAATATGAGGTGCCGGAGGGCTACGATTCGTGGACTTATCTGCTTCATCTGTGCAATGAAGGTCTTGTAAAGCGCTACGGTGACCATGCGGAGGACTACAGGGAGAGACTTGACTATGAGCTTGGTGTAATAAAGAAGATGGGGTATGTCGACTACTTCCTCATTGTGTGGGATTTCATCAATTATGCCAAGCAGAATGGCATTGCCGTGGGACCGGGACGAGGCTCAGGAGCGGGAAGCATAGTTGCGTATTCGCTTGCAATCACGGATATTGACCCAATTAGGTACAATCTGCTTTTTGAGCGTTTCTTGAACCCGGAGCGTGTGTCCATGCCTGATATAGACGTTGATTTCTGCTATGAGCGCCGTCAGGAAGTGATTGACTACGTTGTAAGAAAATATGGCAATGATAAGGTGGTGCAGATTGTAACATTTGGTACACTTGCGGCAAAGGCTGTTATAAGGGATGTCGGAAGAGTGCTTGACATGCCTTATGCCGATGTTGATAAGGTTGCAAGATTGATTCCGAATGAGCTTGGAATTACCCTTGACAAGGCACTTGCGGAAAGCCAGGATTTCAAGTCGCTCTATGAGGGGGACCCATCGGTCAGGCACCTTGTGGATATGGCGAGAAGGCTTGAAGGACTGCCGAGAAACACATCCATGCATGCGGCAGGAGTTGTCATCTGCCAGAAGGCGGCAGACGAGTTCGTGCCACTGTCAAGGGGCGGTGATGGTGCAATCACAACGCAGTATACCATGACAACCCTTGAGGAGCTTGGACTTTTAAAGATGGATTTCCTTGGCCTTAGGACGCTCACGGTCATTCAGGATGCGGTGAAGCTTGTGAACAAAACACATCCGGGCAGTCTTGATATCAACAAGATAGATTACAATGACCAGAAGGTTATGGAGCTTATAGGCTCAGGGCATACGGAGGGTATATTCCAGCTTGAGAGCCCCGGCATGAAGAACTTCATGAAGGAATTAAAGCCGAAGAGCCTGGAGGATATCACTGCCGGAATATCCCTGTACCGCCCGGGTCCTATGGATTTTATTCCGAAGTATTTAAAGGGCAAGAATGATCCGCAGGATATTGAATATGAATGTCCGCAGCTTGAGAGTATTCTGAGCACAACCTACGGCTGTATCGTCTATCAGGAGCAGGTTATGCAGATTGTGCGTGACCTTGCCGGATATACTCTTGGACGAAGCGATCTGGTGCGAAGAGCCATGTCCAAGAAGAAGGCCGCGGTCATGGAAAAGGAACGTCAGAATTTCATATACGGAAATGCTGATGAAGGGGTTCCCGGCTGTATTGCAAATGGTATATCAGAAAGGACTGCGGGAATAATATATGATAACATGATAGATTTTGCCAAGTATGCGTTCAATAAATCGCATGCGGCATGTTATGCAGTTGTGTCCTACCAGACAGCATATTTAAAGTGCTATTATCCTAAGGAGTTTTTTGCGGCTCTTATGACCAGTGTACTTGCAAATAACTCCAAGGTGGCCGCGTATGCTTATACCTGCAGACAGATGGGGATAGATATTCTTCCTCCTAATATAAATGAAGGTGAAGGCAGCTTCTCGGTTGCGGATAAGGGTATCATGTATGGCTTATCCGCACTGAAGAGTGTCGGAAAACCGGTGATTGATGCGATTATTGAAGAGAGGGAGAGAAATGGAAGCTTCACCGGACTCGAGGATTTTATAGGCAGGCTTTCGGGCAGAGAGGTAAATAAAAGAACCATAGAGAGCTTTATAAAGTCCGGAGCCTTTGACTGCTTTGGCGTTAACAGACACCAGATGATGTTGGTTTATGCCAATGTGATAGACAATGTCACAAATGAACGCAAGAACAATATTGCAGGACAGATGTCCCTGTTTGACATGTTTGAGGAGAAGCATGACAAGGTCAATATGCCGGATGTTCCTGAATATGACAAGGAGCAGCTTCTTGCCTACGAGAAGGAAGTTCTTGGCGTGTATGTAAGCGGGCATCCGATGGATGATTATGATGCTCTGTGGCGAAGGTATATCACCAACGTAAGCTCCGATTTTATCAATGAGGAGGATAATCCACCGAAGGTGAATGAGGGTGAGAAGGCGGTAATAGGAGGAATAATTACCGGAAAGAGCGTGAAAAATACCAGCTCAGGAAAGCTGATGGCATATATTACCCTTGAGGATGTGTTCGGCGCAGTTGAGGTTATAGTGTTCCCGCGCGACTATGAGAAATACAGGGATAAGCTTACCGAGGACAATAAGGTGTTCATAGAGGGACGTGTTAATGTGAGGGAGGATGAGAACGGAAAGCTTGTGTGCACCAGGGTCGATGCGTTCGACGAGATTCCGAGGGTGTGCTGGATTCAGTTCTCCAACAAACAGGCATATTTGGACGCACAGCCTGAGCTTGACCAGATAATAGCAGCCTCGGATGGAAATGACCTTGTGACAATCTATTGCAGGGAGGAAAGACAGCGCAAGGTGCTTCCGAAAAGCCAGAGCATACAGGCACAGGGAGATACTCTTAAGCAGCTAATCCAAAGATTCGGTGAGGAAAATGTAAAGGTTGTATAGATTGTAAGAGCAGTTTGAAAAAATAATAAATTATACTATTGAAAATAATTTGATTTAGGGGTATTATAAGTAAAAAATGACATTGTTAAATTTTTCACTGTTTAAGAAAGACATTTAAACATCGGTAGAACGGAGGATATTATGGCTAAGGAAATTAAGACAATCGGTGTACTTACAAGTGGCGGTGATGCGCCGGGAATGAACGCTGCAATTCGTGCGGTTGTTCGTACAGCTATTGCGAAGGGACTTAAGGTTAAGGGTATATTAAAGGGGTACAATGGTCTTCTCAACGAGGAAATCATTGATATGGATGCGCTTAGTGTTGCTGATATTATTCATAGAGGCGGTACTATTCTCTATACTGCAAGATGTCTTGAGTTTATAACTCCTGAAGGCCAGCAGAAGGCTGCCGATATATGTAAGAAGCATGGTATAGACGGCCTTATCGTTATCGGTGGAGATGGTTCCTTCCGTGGTGCACAGAAGCTCGCTGCTCTCGGAATCAATACAATCGGTGTTCCGGGAACAATCGACCTTGATATTGCATGTACAGATTATACAATCGGATTTGACACAGCAATCAATACTGCAATGGAGGCTATTGATAAGATAAGGGATACATCCACATCACACGAGCGCTGCAGTATCATTGAGGTTATGGGACGTAATGCAGGATATATTGCACTATGGTGCGGTATTGCCAACGGAGCGGAGGATATCCTTCTTCCTGAGCGTTACAACAATGACGAGCAGACTCTTATAAACAGTATCATCAATAACCGTAAGAAGGGCAAGAGACATCACATTATCATCAATGCCGAGGGAATCGGTCATTCAACCAGCATGGCAAGAAGAATCGAGGCTGCTACAGGCATTGAGACAAGGGCAACTATACTTGGCCACATGCAGCGTGGCGGAAGCCCTACATGTAAGGACAGAATGTATGCTTCAATCATGGGAGCTTACGCTGTGGACTGCCTCATTGCAGGAAAGAGCAAGAGGGTTGTTGCACATTCACATGGAGAGTTCGTAGATTATGATATCGATGAGGCTCTTGCAATGAAGAAGGATATTGACGAGTATCAGTATGCGATAAGCAGGAATCTGGCAAGATAATTATTCGTGAAGAACCGCAGGAATGGTTATTCATTGTAAACATGAAAATAAGATAGGAAAAGGTAATGATTACAAGCACATCAAATACACAGATAAAAAATGTAATTAACCTCATCAAAAAGTCTAAGGACCGCAAGGCCCAAGGACTTTTTGTTGTTGAGGGGAAGAGAATGTTTGAGGAGACACCTAAGGAGCGTATTCACAGTCTTTTTGTCTCAGAGAGCTTTGAAAGGGCGAACAAGGACAGCCTGCGTGGATATGCCTATGAGCTTGTGGCAGATGACGTATTTTCGCATATGTCTGATACAAAGACACCGCAGGGGGTCATGGCACTTGTAAAGATGTCGGAGTATTCCATCGAGGACATGCTGAAGGGTGGAAATCCTCTCATTATGATTCTTGAGAATCTTCAGGATCCGGGCAATCTGGGTACGATAATCAGGACGGCGGAGGGAGCGGGTGTTGACGGAATAATAATGACATCAGGAACAGTCGATATATATAACCCTAAGGTGATTCGCTCGACAATGGGAGCAATGTACAGAATGAAATATGCCTATACGGACAATCTTAAAGAGGCGGCTGCCTTCTTAAGGAGCAGGGGTATTACAACCTATGCTGCACATCTTCAAGGTGCGGTTGATTATGTGACATGTGATTATAAAAAGGGAACGGCATTTTTCATCGGGAATGAGGGAAACGGACTCACAGATGAGGCAACAGCGCTCGCCGACAGGAAAATCATCATACCGATGATGGGAAAATTAGAGTCGCTCAATGCCGCAGTGAGTGGTGCGGTACTTATGTATGAGGCAGCAAGACAGAGAAGGGCTTGACATTTTCGTTAGTAATTGTTACAATAAGGCGTAACATTTCTTAACAATTTTGTAACAAGTTATTGATGGAGAGTTGAAAAATGAGAAGAAACAAGAAGTTTTATGTGTACATGATGCTCTTTTTAGTACTCATTGCACAGCTTGCATTTTCCGGCAAGGGATTTATTGGAACAGATGTGGCTGCCTCAGTCAGAACATCAGCATCCGGAGCGGTTGATATGCAGGCAGACAGCACAGTAGACCTTTACGTTTCAGATGACTTATCAGAAGATATACAGGCATTGCCGTTGAGAGCAGCCGCCGGAGCGGATGCTGTGACCGGCGAAGAAGCGAAGATAGAACCAAGAATAGTGTACAACAGTACATTAACTGCAAGCGGAGAGATAATTGATGACCTGACCGGTAATACAGGAAAGAGTGATTTTGAGAACAAGGTCATTTCCTACTGTGAGGACAGAATCAATATTTACTCCGAGCCGGACGAGACATCAGATATTGTAGGCTGTATGTATTCGCGCTCACAGGCAGACATTATTGAGAAGGGTGAGATATGGACTAAGATTTCATCCGGCAATGTTGTCGGCTATGCCAAGAATACCTACCTGTTATTCGGCGAGGAAGCCGACAAGGTAGCACCGTTCATAGGTGACAAGACAACGGTTGTGGAAGCTGAAGAGCTTCCTGTATATGCTTCCGCTGATTCCTCGAGTGCGGTAATTGCCACATTCCATGCAGGCGAGAATATCAATGCATACGAGGAGATTGGCAACTGGGTTCTTGTAGAGTGCGAGAGCGGATACGGCTATGTGGAGGACACAGGCATCAGCTCCACCTATGACCTTGCGACTGCATGGACAGTTGACGAGGAGAACGCATATCTTGCGGAGCAGGCTAGAATAGAAGCGGAGAGAAGAGAGGCTGAACGTGTTGCCGCCGCTAAGGCAGCGATGTCACAGAGCACAAGCATCGGAAGAACAACCAATGCCGCCATGAGTGCAAGCGATTCAGAGGTCTATCTCTTAGCTTGCATCATCGAATGGGAAGCAGGCTGGGAGCCTTACGAGGGCAAGCTTGCGGTTGCCAACGTAGTACTCAACAGGGTGCGAAGCTCCAGATTCAAGCAGAATACGATTACGGATGTAATATATGCTCCGGGACAGTTTACAGGTGTACTTGACGGCAACGGAAACATTTCCGAGCGTTTCAGTACACTGCTGGCAAATGGTCCGTCACACCAGGATTCCTACACCGCAGCAGGTGAGGCACTTGCAGGTGTTAACAATATCGGTGATTATCTGTTCTTCATCAGCGTGAAGAAGGCTAACTATGCAAGATATTCGCAATATACGGTATTGAATAACCATTGCTTCTATGTTTACTAATTGAATTTGCAGCTATTGTATATATGCCTGCTGATTGAATATGTAACTATTATATATATGCCTTATGCTTTGTGCATAACAGGCAGGGGTATAATAGGCTGGGTTGACATCCCACCGAAGGGCGGACGCTTTTCGGTGGGATGTTTTTTTGATTCCCGCTATGAGCGTCCTGTCTATAGAATTATCTGATAAAAAAGCAAAAAATAGGAATATAGTTCGATAAGAGAAAAATTAAGTTGTAAAGGGCGGGATATTAGTGTATTATAGAACATAAGAATTCTATTATTAAGTAAGGAGGGGAAGGATAATGAATGCAATGATATGGCTTATTTTGTTTGTTGTGCTTGTAGTGTTTGAGATAGCTACAATGGGGCTTACAACTATATGGTTTGCGGCGGGTGCACTTATTGCTTTTTTTGCGTCACTTCTTCATGCTACGTGGTGGCTCCAGTTCGTATTCTTTATTGTGGTTTCGCTGATAATGCTGATTTTTACAAGACCATTTGCATTGCGATATGTGAATCGGCATACCACAAAGACGAATATAGACAGTGTTATCGGACAGACTGGGCGTGTTATTGCACAGATTGATAATGCGCAGGCTTCGGGCTATGTCACAATCAATGGTATTGAATGGGCTGCAAGGTCGGCGGACGGAAGTGTCATGGAAGTTGACACTATGGTTACTGTGAAGTCGATAGAGGGAGTTAAGGTTATAGTTGAACGAAAGAATTCTGAAAATTAAAATTATAGGAGGATTTTAAAATGCCAGGTTTAGTTGGTGGAATTATTGTTATTGCGGTTATCGTACTTGTTATTTTAGCATCATGTATTAAGATTGTGCCTCAGGCACAGGCTGTTGTACTTGAGCGTCTCGGTGCGTACAAGGAGACATGGAATGTAGGTATTCACTTTAAGGTTCCGTTCATCGATAAGATGGCGAGGAGAGTTGTGCTCAAGGAGCAGGTGGCAGATTTCCCACCGCAGCCTGTTATCACAAAGGATAATGTAACAATGAGGATTGATACGGTTATCTTTTTCCAGATTACAGACCCTAAGCTCTTCGCATATGGTGTTGAGAATCCTATTATGGCGATTGAGAATCTCACAGCTACCACACTGAGAAATATCATCGGTGAGCTTGCGTTTGACCAGACACTTACATCCCGTGAGGTTATCAATTCCAAGATGAGAGTATCCCTTGATGTAGCTACCGACCCTTGGGGAATCAAGGTGAACAGAGTCGAGGTTAAGAACATCATTCCTCCGGCAGCTATTCAGGATGCGATGGAGAAGCAGAAGAGAGCAGAGCTTGAGAAGATCGAGGCGGTAACACGTTCTGAAGGTCAGAAGCAGTCAGCCGTACTTGTTGCAGAAGGTAAGAAGCGCTCATTGATTCTTGACGCAGAGGCAGAGAAGGAATCAGCGATTCTCCGTGCTGAAGCTCAGAAGCAGAAGATGATTAGAGAGGCAGAAGGTCAGGCTGAAGCTATAAGAGTTGTCCAGATGGCTAATGCAGAAGGTCTTAAGATGATTAAGGAGGCCGGAGCAGATGAGGCTGTGTTAAGACTTAAGAGCCTTGAGGCATTTGAGAAGGCAGCGGACGGTCAGGCTACCAAGATTATCATTCCGTCAGAGATTCAGGGACTTGCAGGGCTTGCAAAGTCTGTTGTTGAGGTTGCGAAGGAAGCCTAGCTGCAATAGAAAGCATGGTTATAGGAAAGTCCGGTTACAGTGAAGATAAGCTGTAATGAAGCTTAATATAAGCGTAATTTAATCAAAGCTAAGCTTTATTAAATGAGTGCAGAGTAATTATTTTTAAAAACTAAGTTATAAGATATTTAATCAGGTGGCACCATAATTTAAGGTCGCCGGAAAAAGAGGATAAGACATAATGAGTGAACCTATTGAATTCAGATATGATACACAGCTGCTTATTGAGGGGGAGAATCTTGACGAGGATGCCATCAATGAGTACTTTACCGAGAACTTTAAGGGTGACTGTCTTCTTGCAGTTGGCGATGAAGAGCTTATAAAGATACATTATCATACCAATGAGCCATGGAAGGTACTGGAGTATTGCAGAACCTTGGGTGAGATATATGATATTGTGGTTGAGGACATGGACAGACAGGCAAGAGGTCTTCACGGCTAGGTATATATAGTGTGGAAAACACGTAAAAAGCACGTTTTTCATTACTATTTAAGTCATTGCAAAAGCAGTGACATGGGGATTTTATGAATTGTAAAAAAGGTATTACGGCATATCAGTTGAAGGTCATCGCTATAGTGGCGATGACCTTTGACCATATAGCATGGATGTGGGTTCCGGTGGTATCTCTGCCGGGACAGTGCATGCATATAATTGGGCGGATTACGGCACCGGTGATGTGTTATCTTCTGGCAGAAGGGTATATTCATACCCATGACATCAGAAAATACACGTTGAGACTGGGTTTATTTGCTGTGGTATCCGCCTTTGCTTTTTATTTGTTTGAGAGAAGGGCAGGAATGGCAGGAGGCGGAGTTTCACTTGGCATGATATACACCTTATTTCTGGCGTTGATTGCGTTACGGACCTATGACAGCCATATAGGTGAGATAAAAAAGAGCTTGATTATAGCTGCTTTGTTTCTATTATCTCTGTTCGGCGACTGGGCTGGGATTGGACTTATATGGCCGCTCATGCTGTATGTGTACAGGGAAGATAAAAAGGCACAGCTTAAGCTTCTGATGTATACGTCAACATTATTTGCAGCCTTGCTTGCGCTTGATGGTGCCATTTCTAACCCGGAATGCCCATATATATCGCTGTTTCAGTTCGGAATGCTGCCCGCAATTCCTCTTATTGGTGCATATAACGGAGCTCTTGGTGGAAAAAGAGGAGGGAAATGGTTCTTTTATGTGTATTATCCTGCACATTTACTGTTGATTTGTCTGGTTGATTATCTGTTATAAAGATGCCGGGGTCAGGACATGTTAATGTGATGTATGAGAGTATAACGTATTATATTTATGCAAAGCAATTCCATTACACGAAACAGAATGTTCTTAAGTAAAATATCTATGCTGATATTTAAAAACTGCGGCATGCATAAATATACATAAAACATAAAATAAATGTATTATTATGCATTGACAGATAAATGAATAAGGTGTATTCTGTAGAGCAGAAAGCTAACATAAGGAGGCCGCCATGAATTTAAAAGGACGCGATTTTTTGACACTCAAGGATTTTTCTAAGGAAGAGATTATGTATCTTATTGATCTTGCAGCAGAGCTTAAGGACAAGAAAAAGAAGGGCATACCTGTAGATCATCATAGGGGAAAGAATGTTGCCCTTATATTTGAAAAGACCAGCACAAGAACCCGCTGCTCCTTTGAGGTGGCGGCACATGACCTTGGCATGGGTACAACCTATCTTGATCCGTCAGGCTCACAGATTGGCAGGAAGGAGAGCATTGCCGATACGGCGAGAGTGCTAAGCCGAATGTACGATGGAATTGAATACCGCGGATTCGGGCAGAATATTGTGGAGGAGCTTGCAAAGTATTCGGACGTGCCTGTATGGAACGGACTTACCAACGAGTATCATCCTACACAGATGCTTGCGGATATGCTTACAATCAGGGAACACTTTGGAAGGCTTGAGGGTATCAACTTTACATATATGGGAGATGCCCGCTACAATATGGGAAATTCACTTATGATTGCATGCGCAAAGCTGGGTCTTAACTTCACCGCATGCACCAATAAAAAGTATTTTCCTGATGAGGAGCTTGTTGAATTGTGTAAGGGATATGCAGCACAGTCAGGAGCGGCAATAACACTCACAGAGGATGTTGATGCCGGAACGAAGGGTGCAGATGTTATCTATACAGATGTATGGGTATCAATGGGGGAGCCTGCTGAGGTGTGGGAGGAGCGTATACATGACCTTCTTCCATATCAGGTTAACAAAAAGGCAATGGACAATGCCAGCCCACAGGCGGTATTTATGCACTGCTTACCTGCATTCCATGACCTGAAAACTACAGTCGGGGCACAGATACATGATAAATTCGGGCTTGAAGAGCTGGAGGTTACCGATGAGGTATTCGAGTCCGCACAGTCGATTGTGTTTGACGAGGCGGAGAACCGCATGCATACTATAAAGGCTGTGATGGATGCAACGGTATAATTGGTTGGTCTGCTGCAGGCATATACGGATGGCACTGTGCACCGGAAAAGGCAATAATAATCGGGCTATTTTATTTTAAGCAGTATGCAGACAGTTGCAAAAGCTTGAATTAAGGGAAAGCGTGAATTAAAGGAACACTTGAATTATGACACCGCGAATGGTATTATGTAAAATATCGCTTGCGGTGTTATATTTTGTTTATGAGGTATAGTGATTATAGTGGAGGTTATATGGCTTCAAAAAGAGAGAGAGCGTTTCGCAAGGTCAGGGTAGTAATAGATGTAGTGAATATTATACTCAGCATTGCTGTCGTGGGGATTACGGTCTATACTTTTATGGATGTGCATAACAGGATGCATATTTTTCCGGATATTTTTTATCTGGGAGCGCTGATAAATGCCATAACAGGCGTAAAGCATGTGATTTCGGATAAACAGTGGCAGGGTATAGCGGTATTTATTTTTACATTTGTGCTTATAGCGGCAGGGCTGTTCTGTGGAAGAATAGTGTCGGCGAATGTGTAAAAGCGTTGATACTTAGTGGATATGTAAGAATTATTGCTGATAATTTGTGGATAAAGGTTGTAGTCGGAGGAATATAATACGGATATGAAGGATAAAATATTGCAGGTGCTCAGGGAGGCTGATGATTTTATTTCAGGGCAGGAGATATGTAACAGGTTTTCTGTTTCGAGAACTGCCGTGTGGAAGGCGATAAAGCAGCTTCGCGATGAAGGATACAGTATAGAAGCAGTTAACAATAAGGGATACCGGCTGGAGGAGACACCTGATGTTATTTCAGCTCAGGAGCTTGGGAGTCTGCTTCATACACAATGGTTTGGAAAAGAGATTCTATATTTTGATTCCATTGATTCTACGAACAATGAATTGAAAAGGCAGGCGGAAAAAGGTGTGAAGCATGGACTGCTTGCGGTTGCGGAGGAACAGACAGCAGGCAGGGGACGAAGAGGGCATGCGTGGGTATCGCCTCCCGGAACAGGTATATGGTTCTCGTTTTTATTAAAACCGGAAATATCACCGGATAAGGCTTCAATGCTCACGATTGTGGCAGCCATGGCTGTATCGGGCGCCATAAGGGAGGTCACAGGGCTGGATGCGCAGATTAAGTGGCCGAATGATATAGTTGTCAACAAAAAAAAGGTGTGTGGCATGCTTACAGAGCTGTCAGCGGAGCTTTCATGTATCAATTATGTAGTTATCGGAATCGGTATAAATGCTAATATGAAGGAATTTCCGGATGAGATAAAGGATATTGCAAGCTCTCTTTATATCGAATCAGGTAAACAGGTGAAGAGGGCATACGTCATAGAGGCAGTAGGGAGATATTTTGAAAAATACTACGAGGCTTTTATCAAGGCAGGGGATTTGTCGACAATAGCAGATGAATACAATACCATGCTTGCCAATGCCGGAAAGCAGGTTAGGATAATCGGCAATGATAAGGAAGAGATATATACTGCGGTAGGCATCAATCCTGAGGGCGGGCTTGTGGTTAAGGATGATGACGGAAATCTAAAGGAAATCCGCTCAGGTGAGGTGTCTGTGCGCGGATTATATGGGTACGTCTAAATATAATGGTATAAAATAAGATATGGCAGAAGGGAAGGATTGTATGTACTACGAAGATAATGTGGTATTGTGCGTTTCAAATGCGTATGAGAAGAAATTTTATATGAACCCGGATTTCAATGGACTTCCGGACCATATTAAGAAGGAGCTCAAGATTATGTGCGTTCTGTTTACGGAGGATGTAGGGGGAATCATGATGCTTGAGTATGATGAGAACGGAACACTCCAGATTAAGACGGAGGCTGCGGAGGAGGATATCCTTTATGATGAGATTGGTGCAGCACTTAAAATAAAGCAGATAAGAAATGAGAAGGCAGACCTTTTACAGGCATTGGAACTCTATTTTAAGGTGTTTTTTCTTGATGAGGATGTGTAAAACAGTATTTGACGTGTGCAGGCACGGTATTATGCGCGCAGATGTATGGTGCCGGGTGTGAAATTTTATGATTTCTGATTTTGCAGTTACATGAAAATTATGGGCAGTAATAAGCCGGGGAATGGGGAAAGATATGTTATTAGCTATAGATATAGGAAATACTAATTTTACCGTAGGCGTATTCAGGGAGAGGGAGCTTCTGGCAACATTCAGAATAACCACGAAGCTGCAGCGTACATCGGATGAGTATGGAATTGTCTTTATTGAACTTATAAGGACAAGAGGACTTAGTCCGGCAGATATAGAGGATGTCATAATAAGTTCGGTAGTTCCGAATGTCATGCATTCTGTTGTCAATGCGATGAAAAAATATTTTAACAGACAGCCGATACTTGTCGGACCGGGAATAAAGACGGGAATCCGTCTGTCATGTGATAATCCGAGGGAGATTGGACCGGACAGAATTGTTGATGCGGTGGGGGCTTATGAGCTGTACGGAGGACCTGTTATAGCAATGGATTTCGGCACGGCTACAACCTATGACCTCATACTTGATGAGGGAGTATTTACGGCGGGAATCACCTCACCGGGACTTGGCACAAGTGCGCGCTCATTATGGAGCGATGCCGCCAAGCTGCCGGAGATTGAGATTGCCAAGCCTAAAAGTATCCTTGCAAAGAACACTGTGACGAGCATGCAGGCAGGACTTGTATACGGCTATATAGGACAGACCGAATATATAATAAAGAAGATTAAGGAGGAAGCCGGTATTGAGAACATCAGAACCGTTGCGACAGGAGGCTATGGGCGCCTGATAGCGGAGAATACCGACAGCATACAGATATATGACAGTGAGCTTACCTTGAAGGGGCTGCAGCTTATATATGCAAAGAACAGATAAGTGTAAAAAAGTATGCGACAGTTTTAAGTTGTGAAATTCTGCCTGTGTTTTTACAGAAGAAAAAATGGCAGTGTACAGATACAATTGTGCAACGGTGTGGCAGCAGACTTTTTTAAACAATGTAAAATGAGGAAGACATGAAGATAGGAAATGTGAACATTGAGAATAACCTTGTGCTTGCACCGATGGCAGGAGTTACCGACCTGCCGTTTCGTATTCTCTGCAGGGAGCAGGGCTGCGGACTTCTGTATACGGAGATGGTGAGCGCAAAGGCGGTTCTCTACAATAATAAAAATACTGAGGCTCTTTTAGAGGTGGAGCCTGAGGAAAACCCGATATCGCTGCAGCTTTTTGGCTCCGACCCGCAGATTATGGCGGACATGGCAAAGAGACTTGAGGAAAGACCATTTGATATATTTGATATCAATATGGGCTGCCCGGTGCCGAAGATTGTCAATAACGGTGAGGGTTCGGCTCTTATGAAAAATCCACTGCTGGTCGGACAGATTGTTGAGGCTATGGCGAAGGCGGTAAAGAAGCCTGTGACCGTAAAAATAAGAAAGGGCTTTAACGATGACATGATAAACGCTCCGGAGATAGCGCATATTGTCGAAGAATCCGGCGGAGCCGCGGTTGCGGTACACGGAAGGACGCGTGAGCAGTTCTATTCCGGCAGAGCCGACTGGGATATCATAAGGCAGGTTGTGGAGCGCGTGAACATTCCGGTAATAGGGAACGGCGATGTGTGCAGTGCGGAGGATGTGATTGCCATGGAGCAGCAGACCGGCTGTGAGGCTGTGATGATTGGGCGCGGTGCGCGGGGAAATCCATGGATTTTTTCACGCATAAATGAGTACCGCCGCACAGGTGTACTTCCACCGAAGCCGGATGTGGCTGAGATTAAGAGAATGATTAAAAAGCATGCACAGCTGCAGCTCAGGTACAAGGGAGAGTACCTTGGAATACGAGAGATGAGAAAGCATGTGGCATGGTACACGACAGGGCTTAAGGATTCGGCAGCACTCAGAAATGAGGTCAACCTCACAGAGAGCATGGATGAGCTTTTTGAGCTTCTCGATAAAAAAATGGTTGATTAAAATATGCTTTTAAAATAAGGATTCTGGTGTCAAAACATACCAATTTAATATAATGATGTTGGGGTCAAAACATGTGCTGTAAACTTAGCGTGTATAACGTATTATATTTATGCATATCACGACTTTTGGGAGAAGCTTAGATGTTCTTAGAACTCTGCTAAGTCCCCAGCCAAAAGCAGCACGGATGCTGCTTTAGAAGCAATGCATACACGGATGTATGCCGGCTTCGGTGGCGGACATATAGAATACCTTTATCAGAGTTCTTAGAACATCTTGCTTCGGACAACGGAGCTGATATGCATAAATATAATACGTTGTACACTTGTACATTAAATTAGCATGTTTTGACCTCAACATCATATAATACGATATACACGGCTAAGTATATACGGCATGTTCCGGCACTCGAATAAACATTATTGTAATAATATTTGCTAAACGCATAATAATAAGCACACCGGGAAAATTGAATGGTTGACATTTGAGGTTGATTATATTATAATACGGTGCATTGAATGGGGGAATATACCCTAAAATAGCCGCGTTTAGCGGCATTTGTTATATAAAAATGGGAAGGTATAGGTGTTTTATTATGGCAAAGAAAATAGTCATGACATACGAAGGAATGAAAAAGCTTCAGGACGAATTACAGAGCTTAAAGGTAGATAGACGTAAAGATGTAGCGAAGAAGCTTCAGGAAGCCAGAGAGCAGGGAGACTTATCAGAGAACGCAGAGTACGATGCAGCTAAGGATGAGCAGCGTGACATAGAGACAAGAATAGATGAGTTAGAGGCAATTCTCAAAAACGTGGAGGTTGTTGTAAGCGATGATGTCGATATCGATAAGATAAGCATTGGCTGTACAGTAGATCTTCTTGATGTTGAGTTCGACGAGACATTAGAGTACAAGATTGTAGGCTCGACAGAGGCAAGCAGCCTCAGCGGCTATATTTCCAACGAGTCACCTCTTGGAAAGGCACTTATTGGTTCTAAGGTTGGACAGACAATCACTGTTGCAGCACCTGCAGGAGATGTAGCTTACAAGATTTTATCAATCAGAAGAACAGAGAACAATTAAACAAAGCATATTTCTGCAAGGAGGAAATAAGGTGGCAGAACAGAAGAATCCACAGGCACAGGAGAATGTCTCCAGCCAGAATATCAATGAGTTAATAAGAGTAAGAAGGGAGAAGCTTGCTGCGTTGCAGGAAGCCGGAAAGGACCCTTTTACAATCACTAAGTATAATCAGACACATCACACAGATGAGGTTAAGAGTCTTTACAATGACCATGAGGCTAAGCTTCTTGCAGGAAGGGTAAGACCTTCAACAGAGGGACTTGACGAGCAGCAGGCTAAGGATGTCATCAACGAGGACTACAACGAGAGACGAGCAATCATGGACGCAGACCCTATCGAGGTGTCCATCGCCGGACGTATGATGTTCAAGCGTGTTATGGGTAAGGCTTCATTCTGTAACATTGCCGATTTAAAGGGAAATATCCAGGTATATGTTGCAAAGGACGCAGTCGGCGAGGAAGCATACGCAGATTTCAAGAAGTCCGATATCGGCGATATCTACGGTGTTAAGGGATATGTTTTCAGAACAAAGACAGATGAGATTTCCATACATGCAGAGGAAATCACACTTCTGTCCAAGTCACTTCAGGTGCTTCCGGAGAAGTTCCACGGAATCACCGACACAGATACAAGATACCGCCAGAGATACGTTGACCTCATAATGAACCCTGATGTTAAGGATACATTTGTAAAGCGCTCAAAGGTCATCAGCACAGTCCGCCGTTATCTTGACGCACAGGGCTTCATGGAGGTTGAGACACCTATGCTTGTCTCCAACGCAGGCGGTGCTGCAGCAAGACCGTTTGAGACACATTTTAATGCACTTGACGAGGACTTAAAGCTTCGTATTTCACTTGAGTTATACTTAAAGAGACTTATTGTTGGCGGAATGGAGCGCGTTTACGAGATTGGACGTGTATTCCGTAACGAGGGACTTGATACAAGACATAACCCTGAGTTTACACTCATGGAGTTATATCAGGCATACACAGATTACCACGGCATGATGGATCTTACAGAGAATCTCTACCGCTATGTGGCTAAGGAGGTTACAGGTTCAGAGCTTCTTACCTACGGTGAGAAAGTGATGGATTTATCCAAGCCTTTTGAGAGAATAACAATGGTTGATGCCGTGAAGAAGTATTCAGGCGTTGACTTTAACGAGATTCACACTCTTGAGGAGGCCAGGGCGGCTGCCAGGGAAAAGAACGTGGCATTCGAGGAGCGCCATAAGAAGGGCGATATTCTCAACCTCTTCTTCGAGGAATTCGTTGAGGAGCACTTGATTCAGCCTACCTTCGTTATGGATCACCCGATTGAGATTTCACCTCTCACCAAGAAGAAGCCGGAAAATCCGGAGTACGTTGAGCGTTTCGAGTTCTTTATGAACGGCTGGGAGATGGCTAATGCCTACTCAGAGCTCAATGACCCTATCGACCAGAGAGCACGCTTTGCAGCCCAGGAGGAGCTCTTCGCCGCAGGAGATGACGAGGCTAACCACACAGATGAGGACTTCTTAAATGCCCTCAGCATCGGTATGCCACCTACGGGCGGAATCGGCTTCGGTATCGACAGAATGGTAATGATGATGACCAACAGCCCTGCAATCAGGGATGTGCTGCTCTTCCCGACAATGAAGAGTGTCGGTACAGACGCAGCTAAGAAGGCAGCAGCCAAGTCAGAAGCACAGGGCGGAGAGTCCGCAGAAGCAGCTTCAGCCGCAGCATCCGACAATAACGGATTTTTCACTGCAAATGAGAAGATTGATTTCTCAAATGTAAAGGTAGAGCCATTATTCGAGGAGGCAGTTGATTTCGAGACATTCTCAAAGTCAGACTTCAGAGCAGTTAAGGTTAAGGAATGCGTTGCAGTACCTAAGTCAAAGAAGCTTTTACAGTTCACACTTGACGATGGCACAGGAACAGACCGTACAATCCTTAGCGGAATCCATGCTTTCTATGAGCCGGAAGAACTTGTTGGAAAGACACTCATCGCTATCACCAACCTCCCTCCAAGAAAGATGATGGGAATTGAATCCTGCGGTATGCTGCTTTCAGCAGTAAACAACCTCAAGGATTCGGAGGATGAAGAGCTTCATCTTCTCATGGTTGATAACCATATTCCTGCAGGAGCGAAGCTTTACTAAAAATACACCAATCTTACGCCAAACGATGCGGAGCTTGATGTAAGAAAAGATTATAATGATTTTGAATCAGACGATATGACATATGAAGCCCCATTGGATAGAGAAATCTGTCTTATGGGGTTTTGTATACCACAGCACGATACCTTGAAGTGTTTTTGAAGCCAGTAAATACGATGTTTTATGGGATAAGAAAGTGGATTACCGTATCATTGGCAAAAGAGTTCTGATATGACAAATTTATTATGAGGAGATTTGTTTTTATGGATAATAAAGAAAAAATGAAAATTATTCTGCCATTTATAATTTTGGCAATATGCGTACCGATAATAGTTGATTTTTTTATTTTCGGGAATTCTTTCCCTTCAAATATTAGTAATGAGAGTTGGGCAGGTTTTTTGGGGAGTTTTTTAGGTTCAATTATAGGCGGTGGATGTACGTGTTGGGCTGTAATTAAGCAGAAGCAATATGCTGATGAACAAAGAAGACTTGATGATGTTGCGGAGATTAGACCATATATTGTCGCAGTAAGTCCTAGTTATGTTAAATCAGGGCATATGTTGGAACTTCATTTTATAATTCAAAATATAGGCTTAAATTCAGCATGTGATATAGAAATATATGCAATAAACTTAGATTGGAAAGAATCTAAAAAAATAATAGAACAAGGGAAATATTGCTTAACTGTTAATTCAAAGGTTGAAGTAAGTCCTGAGTTCAATTTTAATGAAACGACTTATTATGAATTTCATTATATGGATTTGAAAAGTAATTTGTATTATCAAGAATTTAGATATGACTATAGTTCAAATTCTTTTATATCTTTGGAACCATGTAATATGGGGAAAATACATACTACAAATTAAGCTGTAAACGGAGGGGTGAAAAATACCTCTTTTTTATGATTTCATCATGTATAGACATAATTTGTGTCAAAACTTTTAAGTATTGGCATCGCTTCACCCATGACGATAAATCAAGGGCTGAGGTGGTGCCGAAAAGTGTACATTTAGAAACTGAATAATAAGGGCATAAAATCAGTGCCAAAAAGTAGAGACTTTCCATTATGGAGGTCTCATTTTTTATGTAAGCATTTTAAGACAAAGGAAAGGAGCAAATAATCATGAAGAGATATGGTTATCACAGAACAAGTACAAGAGAGCAGCATTTAGACAGAGGTATCAAGGAGATTACAGCATATTGCGAGCAGAATAGTCTGGAGCTGGAAAAGATTTTCACAGACCAGCAGACAGGCAAGATAGGAGGATTTGAACTTAAGTGTGAGAAGTGTAAAAGGGTTCTTCGATTGAAGCATTACACGGAACAATTGTTGATTGAACACTCCGAAAACGGAGTATTCAGAGTATAGAACAAATAACAATTAAATGATGGCACCACCTGATAAGGGCGGCACTATTGTGTGACAGCACCACGGACGCAGGGGAAAGAAACCAGTTAAGGACTGGACTTTCTCTTGCGTTCTTTTTTGTAAGGGTGCGTTGTAGAAAATTATTCGTCCTCAAACATTCCTATAACTGGTTATTGCGGGGAACAGGAAAGGATGGATTGAATATGTACGAAGTAAACGTAGCAGAATATAATGAAGATATGAATATGGAAATTGGACAAAGAATACAAGCAAAAAGAATAGAGAGAGGATTATCGGGGGGCAACTTTAGGTGCTTATCTTGGAATAAGTGCTAATCAAGTGTCACGTATTAAAACTGGAAAGGCGAAGTGTTCATTAAAGCATTTTTTTGTGATTTCACAAATATTAAATTGCTCTTCTGATTACCTTTTGTTTGGAAAGAAACAAATGCCTATATTATCTCAAGGACAAGTTGATATGATTGAGCAGTTGTATCGGAGCATTACAATTAGTCGCCAATGGTAAAAATCGATATGCTAATAATGTGTTTTATGAAAATCAGTTGAAAAAATGTCACGAAAATTATATAATAATCGTGACAAAATAAGGAGCGTGATTTTATGGCAAGTGGCATTTATGCGGAAGTAAAGAAGAGAATAGAATTAGCTGAACCGGGAACGGTTTTTCTTACATCAGATTTTACGGATATTGCGACAACAACAACTGTAAGAAAATGTTTGGGAAGACAAGTTGAAGAAAAGATTATACGAAGAATTATGGATGGAGTGTATGAAAAGCCAATATATAGTAAGTTACTTAAAGAGTATATTCCTGCAAATCCCGATGCGATAGCTTGTGCTATTGCCAGAAGTTTTCGTTGGACCATTGCTCCATGCGGAGATGTTGCATTAAATAAACTGGGACTATCTACACAAGTTCCGGTTGTCTGGTCCTATATCAGTGATGGACCTTATAGAAAATTTTCCTGGGACAATATTACGCTGTCTTTTAAGCATCGTGCGAATAGAGAGATTTCATTTATGTCTGAGACAACAACTTTGGTTATTGAGGCATTAAAGACATTGGGAAAAGAGCGAATTGATGACAGTATTATACTGAGTTTGAAAAACAGATTGCCTCAAGCGGAAAAGAAAAAGATGTTAGAGGAAGCAACGGGTGTAAGTGAATGGATATATGCAGTAATCAGAAAGGTGTGTGCTGAATAATGAAGGAAGTTGCTAAATTAGAGAAAAAGGATAGAACAGAATTGTTCCAAGCTACTGCAATTTCGATGGGAATGCAACCAAATGTAATCGAAAAAGACTTTTGGGTATGTTTTATGCTGGACCATCTGTTTCATGATTGTAGGTATAAGGGTGCATTTGTTTTCAAGGGTGGTACAAGTTTATCTAAATCGTACCATGTTATCGAAAGATTTTCTGAAGATATAGATTTGATTCTGGATTGGAGAAAAATCATTAATGACGAGGTAAATCCTTGGGAAGAAAGGTCAAAAACTAAGCAGGATTTATTTAACAAACAAATCAATTCAGAAGCAGCTAAATTTTATAAAGAGGAATTAATTCCCCAGTTGAATGTAGAAATGAAAGAAAAACTGGGGGAGGGAGAATGGATTTCAGTTGATACAGAAGATGAGATGGTGGTTAACTTTTATTATCCGCAGATATTTGAAGCAGAGTATTTGCGTTCCTGCGTGAGATTAGAAATTGGTCCATTGGCAGAATGGTTGCCATGTCATGAGACAAGCATAACTCCGTTTGCGGCCGAAAAATATCCGGATATTTTTTCACAAAAAGATACTTCAGTTTTGACCATTGATGTTGAGAGAACTTTCTGGGAAAAACTCACCATATTACATAAAATTGCAAATTTCCCAGAGGGAAAGCCGTTACCTGCCAGATATGCAAGGCATTTATATGATGTGTATAATCTGGGAAATTCATGGGTAAAAGAAAGTGCATTTAAAAGAAAAGAATTGCTGGAAAAAGATGTTGCTTTCAAGCAAAAGTTTTATTATGCCAAGGGTGCTCATTATGAAACGGCAACCTTGAGCAGTATTGAACTTCTACCAAGAAAAACGGTATTTAATGCTTTGCAGGAGGACTATCAGGCAATGAAGAATATGATATATGGGAATATACCAGAATTTAAAGATATCCTTGTATTTCTTGAAAAGTTGCAGAAAGAAATACATGGGTTGGAGTAACTTGATAGCTTGAGGAACTTGATACAACAGGAGGAGAAAGCTGTGTTTATATTTGAAAAATGTTCTTATGAAGAGTTGCAGGCAATACAACGCAGAGAAGATTTGTTGCTAAGCGGTTGGACACTGCTTGAAAAGGAATATATAGATGTAACTGAAAAAGTATATGATGAAAATGGAACAATGGTGGCTCTGATCAATTATTACTTTTTAAATGAGAACAAAGATAGGATTATGATTGCATTGTTCGAGGTGTTTAAGCCATATCGAGACAGAGGACTGGGGAAAAGAATTATTGCTCAGTTTTTACAAGACTATTATGGAGAAGTAAATTTAGAACCATCTGGAGAAGAAAGTGAATCTTTTTGGAAACAGTGCGGATTTGAGAGTGGATGCTACTTAGACAGGAGATGCAAATGAAACTTCTTGATTTGGATATGGACTATTTTATGGAGAATATAGCTATCGGGATTACGGAAAGCAGAGAAGAACGTTTGTCAGAAGATGAGTATGGATATTGTGTTTGGAGTGAGCAGCGAATAAGGAGTTTTCTGGAAGATAACCTTGGACTTTCAAAAGATAGAAAAATCAAGGGAAGAATTGTGATTGGACACAACGAAGCACTATTCTTTTGGCAGGAGTTGATAACAAAAGAAAGTTTGGAAACGCCATTTGAAGCTGTGCATATAGATTCACATGCGGATTTAGGTTTGGGTTATCTTTCATGGACATATATTTTAGATGATTTGCTTCAATATCCGGTTGAAGAACGACGTATGCATACAAAATATTTGGATTGCTTTGGACAGTTGAATGATGTTGGAATAGGAGATTACCTGTTGTATGCCATTGCCTTTCACTGGATAAATAATAGTAATGCTTGCTAAGGTAGCATCATTGGAAGAACTGGGATTAAGAGAATTATATAACAGACTGAAGGATAAGGGATTCAAGCTTAGTGAAGAGGATATATCTGTTGAACACGAGAGATTAACAGAGGATGCGACTATTATTATCCAGGTACGCATTCTGTTCTCTTTACTTAATATAGGTGAAAGGGAACAGGCTTTATTAACATATATTTCCCTTATTCCGAATCTGAAATTTGATTTTGTGAAAGCAAAAAGATGGTTTGGAATAAAAAAGAATAGCGATTTAATGAAGCTGTTCAAAACGGGTCTGTTAGAGGAAGTCACCATTGATAAAAAGCATATATATTGGATGCATTCTGTTATTGCTGCATCTGTGAGAGAACAGCAGAAGAATAAATTGTATAATTTATCGAGAACTTTTGTTGATATTCTTACGGAAGAATTGGATTATGAGAGAATCAGTGGAAAAGAATATGAGAAGACATATCTGATTCCTTTTTCTTGATCGGTAGCAGATATTATGGAAAATCATTGGGCAGAGGCATTTGATAGAGAGTTCCCGTATATGGAGAAGAAAAAACTTCCGGGACAGATTTTTGAAGGAGATATTCGGTAAATTAGGACTTCGTATTTGTAACAGCTTTGCTGATTTCAGT
>ERZ791893.556-NODE-556-length-26388-cov-10.083773_pt1 | contig 26388 bp, 17 predicted proteins | sample MGYA00510154_ERZ791893 | MGnify/ENA primary metagenome ERZ791893 (study PRJEB30046, sample SAMN00792068) | human gut metagenome | study: EMG produced TPA metagenomics assembly of the A metagenome-wide association study of gut microbiota in type 2...
AACGAATATTTAAAAAACACCTTTGGCGAAAAGGTATATAAAATTTCTCTTGACGGAGGTATGACCTGCCCAAATCGTGACGGCAAAATTGACACACGGGGGTGTATTTTTTGCAGCAGGGGAGGTTCGGGAGAATTTTCCGCCGACAGAAACCACAGTATAACCGAGCAGATAGCGCAGGCAAAGGAGAGAATATGCAGGAAAACCGATTGCAAAAAGTTTATTGCGTATTTTCAGCCGTTTACCAATACCTATGCGCCTGTTGAGTATCTCGAAAAAATCTTTACCGAGGCTATTGCGCCCGATGAAATTGTGGCGCTTTCTGTTGCCACTCGTCCCGACTGCCTGCCCGACGAAGTTATCGGTTTGCTGTCAAGGCTCAATAAAATTAAACCCGTATGGGTAGAGCTTGGATTGCAGACTGTTCACCAAAGTACGGCGGACTACATCCGCAGAGGTTATCCGCTGAGTGTGTATGGCGATGCCGTAAAGCGATTGCACAAAGAGGGGATAAGCGTAATAACCCACATTATTATAGGCTTGCCAAACGAAACCGATGATATGATAATTGAAAGCGCAAGGTATGCAGGCGAATGTTCTGACGGCATTAAGTTACAGCTTTTGCACATATTAAAGGGTACCGACTTGTGCGATGAATATTATAAGGGCAATGTTTCTGTACTTTCGCTTGAAAAATATACCGAAATTCTTGTAAAATGCCTGCAAGCTATTCCAAAAACAACAGTAATACATCGTCTTACAGGTGACGGCGACAAAAATATTCTTGTCGCACCCATGTGGAGCGCAGACAAAAAGCGTGTGCTTAACTACATTAATAAGGCAATCAGAGAAAGTGAGTAAAAGTATCAATAAATTTGAAAAAAGTCTTGATTTTCACTTTTCTATTTGATATAATAATCATTGTCTTTGGAGAGATGTCCGAGCTGGCCGAAGGAGCATGATTGGAAATCATGTGTACGGTAATCACCGTACCAGGGGTTCGAATCCCCTTCTCTCCGCCATAATTTTAAAAAAGTCTTGTCGATTTCGGCAAGGCTTTTTCTTTTGGTATAATGCTTTATTGTAAAAAATATTGCTGAAAAAGTGCGGTTGTAATAAATAAGTACAAAACTAACGCAAATTATGCATATTGACAGCAAAAATTTTTTATTATAAAAAATTTATAAAATTATAATTCTTTGAAGTAATTTAAAATATTATTATTGCACAATAATTATATATATGATTTGTATATAATTAATAAAGAAAAGTCAAATCGACAAAACATCAAAAAAATATTGAAATAAAAACCTAAAAATGTTATAATGTTAAGGAATAAAAATATGGGTTAGTATACGGTCTGACTGCCGAATACAGCAAACTCACCGAAGGTCAGTCGGTAAAAGCGGTCGCCGTCAAAGCAAAACTTCCCTCTCGGACGGTTCAGACTTATTCGGCTCATATATTTCAATTTTTTTAATGGAGGTAATAAAAAATGAAAACTAATTTCAAGCGTATTGGCAAACAGTCGATTTCTATTGTGCTTGCTGTTATGATGATGCTTTCGACTATGCTTGTCGGTATGGTTACTTCGAATGCGGTAAATATCCCTGCTAATACAGACTTTTATCTTGATATTAGTAATGCTACTAACAAATTTACTGATCCAAGTAAAATATATATGTCTGTTGTTGGTACAGGCAATGAGAATTACGAATCATCTGAAATTGATTCGTCAGCTATAACTAAAGGCAATTATAGTCCATCGAGGGATACTTGGTACCAAATGACACGAATAGATAATTCTAATATCTATAAAGTAACTGTTACAACATCTTCAAATATTGGAAAAGTATCTTTTTGGAGTAATGATATTCGGGACTATGATGATGTTTATGCTGTTAGTTGTACTTTAGGTAAAACTTATGATGGTAAAAATAATTTATTTACTTTAACTAAAAATTCAGTTTATCATAAGGATCAGCAATCTTATTCTTTTGGCGGTACTTGGTCAACTTATGGTAGTACAGAACCGACAGAGCCGGTAGCTACCAATGTAGTATATTTAAAAAATGCTGCTAAATGGAATGAAAGCTTCTTTGCTTATATTTGGAATGACAAAGGTAAACTTACAGATTGGGGTAAGGCTCCTGCTATGACATATGTTAGCACTGACAGTGACGGTAATAAGATTTATAAATATGAGAATGATAATTTATCAAAATATACCAATATCATTTTCAGATATGGATCTAAGGGTTCTGACACTGCAGCTAATTGTGATAGTCAGACCGGAGACTTAGAATTAAAAGTAGGTGAGATGTATAATAACTTTACAGGTGAATGGGAAACTTATACTGCTCCTACAACAACTTACACAATAAAAACAGAAACAGCTAAAAACGGTACAGTTACTACTTCTGCTACCGCACTTGAGGCGGGCAAGATATTTAAAGTAACAGCCGAACCTAAAGACGGTTATGAGCTTGATGCTATTACTGTAACAACTGCTGACGGTAGGGCTGTTGAGGCTACTGACGCATCAACACATACTTACACAATGCCTGCAAGCAATGTAACTGTTTCTGCAACATTTAAGGTAAAGACAGATGCCAAATACTCTGTTACATACACAGCTCCTAAAGGCGAGGGCGTAGTAAGGGAAAGTATTGATCCTACAGAAACTACATTAGCCGCAGGTACACCTGTAACTGTAACTGTTACAGTAAACGAAGGTTACACAGCTTCTCTTGCCGTTGACGGTGTAGATGTAACAACTTCTACAAGCGGCAATACTTATACATTTACATTCACAATGCCTGCAAATGCAATCACAGTTGCTCCTAAGGTTGCAAAAGCCGGAGAAAATACCGGTACTGAGATTAAGGATCTTTACTTGATTTATAGTGATTCCTCGAACGATCCTAGTAAATATACTGAGCATACCAAATTATATGTAGATTCAAGCAACCAAGTATTTGCTTACTTTACAAGCGGCGATAATTTGAATACATCTAAACAATATTATTTCTTGATTTCTACAACATATGGTATAGATTCATATAAGAAAGCGTATAATAATCCTGCTCCTAATAATAACCGTGCTTTCAACAATGAAAAGTATAATGATGTAGTTACTGCTACGAGTCAGGCGTTTAATATTGATAATACTACATATTATGCAGGAACGTTTACCGTTAAAGAGGGTTATCGTGATACAATTTCTTCTGTAAAGATTAATCTTGGTTACTATAAGAATGGAAAGATTCAGGAGAGTGCCGAGGATGCCTCATATGCATATTCATACGAGGTAATTCCTACAAATTCAGGTGCTGTAGAGGGAATGCCTCAAGTATTTGCTAAAGACGGTACTATAAGAGATGGTTACCAGAAGTATGCTGATATGGCAGACACTGTACTTACAGCAGAAAATACAGCTGATTTGACTAAATATAATAATGAAAATAAATATTACGAAACAGCATATGCAAAAGTCGGTACTAAACTCAAGATTACAACTACTATTCTCCCTGAATACAGAGATAAATATTTTGTAAAGGCTTTCTCAATCAACGGTTATTCATACGGTATTATCAACGCTTCACAGGCAAATACCGAAACTGGTGTATATACTTGTGAATATACCATTCCTGAAGATTTTGAGGGCAGCAGAATAGAAATTACACCTATTTACTACTACATTGATGACAAAGATACCGTTACATTATATGTAGAGGGCTTTGACGAAACAGTACAGGCTAAGTGGGGCAACACAGTTGCTGTTCAGGCTTGGTATGCAAACTGTGAAAAAGAAGATGACGTGAACAACAGCAAATTTGATTCTCCTACAAAGAATGCGCTTGGCGGTTATCCCGGTCAGCCTTTGGTATATGAGGGTGGTAAATATTCAATGCAGATTCCTAAATACCTTAACGATAATAAAGATAATTTTGTTAAGGGTATTACATTGAACAACTACTTCTGGGACGATATACATAAACAGAACTTCTCGGATCAGAGTAATAAAAGTGAATTTAACTGCCAGACCTATGACTATGATGACTTCTACAAACTTTCTGAAACTTCGGATGTAGATAATATTATCTTCGACTTCCGTTACAGAACTACAACAGATAATAAACCGTCTATGGACGGTTTAACCAAATCTACTTATAATCCGAACGAACTTGAACCGCTTAAGGATTACTATGGTAATATTGTTGACATCTTTGGAACTATTCTTTCAAAAGATTGGACTGCTGCTTATGACAGCAATTATCTTACAGTAATATCTAACGGTTATAAGGAAATTGAAAATATTGGTAAATATGCTACCGAGTGGTCAGTATATGACAAAGACGGTAAATACATTACTAAAATCAACTGTTCTAGCCTTATTGCTGCGAGCAAGGTTGACTCTACTTATCAGGCAGCTTATGACACACTTAAGCAATATGCCGGTTCACCTGTAAAGATTGCTTATGAAAAGTCAAATTTTGGCGGTTATGATAAGGGTACTCGTGCTGACGGTCGTTGGTATTTCTCTAAGAAAGCTCATACGATTTCCGCTAATGTTAAGATTGAGTACAGAGCAGACGAGAATTCTCCGTTTGTTGAAGATGCATTTGATGAAGGCAGCAATGTTGGTGTAAATACTAAAGCTCAGGCTTACTTTACAAATGCCGGTTACAGCGGCAAGACAACCTGTCAGGGTGAAGTCGACGGTGGTAACTTCAGTGTTCATGCTCAAACAGATGCCGATGCTAAGTACTATTTCATTGGCTGGTACCTTAAGACTTCTGACGGTTATTCATTCATTACTAATGAGTCCGATGCTGACTTCCCAATGACAAACAACGCAACTTATGTTGCTCGTTTCATTACTACTCCAAGCGGCACATTAACACTTTCACACACATTGCTTACAGGCTCTGCAGATGGCAAAACTTTCATTAAGGCAGACATCATAGACAGCAACAATATTGTTAAGGCGTCTATTGCCGAAACATCAGGTAACCTTGTAGTTCCATCAAGATATGTAACATATCCAAGCTCATACAACATTAATGTTACATTAAGAACAGTACCTTACGGTAATGACACTGTTGAAGGTTTCTATGAAGGTTACAGTAGTGACAAACCTGTACGTTATAATAAAGATTTTACAGGTACAGGTGAGCAAACTTACAGTGTAGAGCGTGCAATTAGCTCATTGTTTGAAAAAATCGATAACACCGACGGCAGTGTTTCTTACAAACTTAAAAAGTCAAACATTCCGTTCTATTCAAAAATTACATCAAAGCCGATAAATTATCAGATTACTTACACTTATACAACAAGACTTAACGGCGAACAGAGTTATGTTATTAAGGATACAGTATCCGGTGTTGAGTTAGATGAAATGTGGGCTGCGAATGTAGCTGCACATCTTGAGAAAGATCAGCTTAGCAAAGAATTCATCACAAAGAAAGCTCCGTTTGTATCTAACTTCAGAAATGAGATTAAGTGGGATATTGATCATGCAGTAATCAACGGCTATATCGCTACTGTTGATGCTACTACTAAATCTCCAGATCTTACAATTACAGCTCTTGCTGTTGACGGTGGATGGACAAAACCTGAAACTGTTAAGTATGGCGAATTAGCTATGTCAAACGGTGAGTATCTCTACAAGACAGGTACAACCGAGTTCCCTGATACTATTAAGTATTCAACCGCTGAAAACGCTCATGAGTATGAACTCAGCTACTGGGCAATCTTTGATAACAGAGAAAAGGCTGCACAGTACAGAAAAGAAGTAGCAGATTATATGTCAGGCAATCCTGCTAAGGTTATGTCAGAGAGATTAACTGCTCTTACAAAACTTGACGGTTATAAAAACCTCATTGCTAAGTCATATTCTAAGGAATATAACTACATCAGCTATCAGGATTATTATATAGTTCCTGTTTACGCAGGCAGATTTGCTAAGGACGATATTAAAGAGGCTCAGGCAAGCATCAGACTCCTTGAGTACACAAGAAACCAGTGGACAACAGGCGACGGTGTAAAGGGTGACGGCACACTTAATACAGGTGCTACTAAGACCGATTACCTCTACACAGACTTTGCTCTCAGCTTTGATAAGGATCAGGAACTCATCAAGAATAATGCTAATATCAAGGTTGGAGTTACCTTTGAAGTCGTTGCAAAATATAACGATATTAATGATCTCAAGTCTTATGAAACATCTTCTAATAAAGATGCTATTGGCAATTTGGTAAAGGCTGCAACTGCAAACGGTAAGGTAGGCACTTATAAAGTTGATAGCGAAAGTGCTGACAGAAATGTTTACAGATATGAGATTAAGAACTCAAATATTTCTGTAAAGAATAGAATTGAGTACTACTTAAGATTCAAGAACAGTGAAACATCACAGCAGAATGTTATGAAGGTTTACTCATATATTTATGATACAGTTTCAGGAGAGATTTACTTAAGTGATCCTGTTTATATGAATATGTATGATATCGGTAACCTTACATATATTACTTCTGACTTAGCAAACATCAACTTAGGTCCTGACGCAACAGTTTGATGATTTGAATTTTTTGGCAGGGCAGAGTAAAATCTGCCTTGCCGTTAAAATACTTATGGAGGTATTTGAATGAAAAACAAAAAGGTTTATTCTTCGCCTGAAGTTGAAGTAACTAAATTCTCATTTGAGAATATTCTCGCTGGCAGTGAGACCGATGATGTTGATTTGCAAAGAATTAAACAGAGCAACCCTGATGTTATTGCTACTGATGGTGCTGATGTAGAATGGTAATTTGTTATGAAAACTAAAAAATTCGTAAGAATTGCAAGTGTTATGCTTGTATTAATTTTCACAATGTCAGCTTTTGTATCTGCTAACGCAGCTACATATTTTGAAGAAAACGGTTTTAAATATTCACCTATAAGCAAGTTTAATTGCAGAATTTACGGATACACCGACTCTAAAACAGATGTTGTTGTGCCTAATAAGCTCTCAACATACACTGTTTTGGAAATTGCTGATTACGCATTTTTGAATAACACAGCGATTGAAAATATTTCATTTTCAAATGCAAAATCAATAGATGTAATCGGTGAGTTTGCTTTTAGCGGCTGTACTTCTTTAAAGTCGGTCAATATTCCTATGACGCTTGATAAAATCGGTTATGCCGCATTTATGGGCTGTACTTCTTTGACATCTGTAAATATCAGTTCTAATATTTCAGAAATTAAAGGACAGACTTTCCAGAACTGCACTTCTTTAACCGAGTTTACAGTGCCTGATTCTGTAAATACAATTTCTGATTTTGCTTTTTCAGGCTGCACATCACTTAACAAAGTAGTAATTCCAAAGACTGTAAAGAATATTGCTCCTAATGCTTTTGCTAAGTGCGATAATCTTACAATTTACGGTTATTCAAATTCTTATGCTGAAACTTATGCAGAGAAAAACGGAATTAACTTTGTATCGCTTGACAAGAAAATTCTTCTCGGCGATGTCAACCTTGACGGCAAAGTAGATGTAAACGATGTAACCTTACTTCAGCGCTACATCGCAGGTGAAACCGAAGTCATAACATCAAAAGATGCACTGACTGCCGCTAACTTCAATAAAGACGGCAACATTGATGTTCTCGATGTTACAGATATTCAGACATTCATTGCAAGCAGAGAAAACTAATAATTCAATTAAAAGCACAGGTGGCAACATCTGTGCTTTTTGTTGCTTATTTTCAGATTTTGTAATATAATATATTTGGTGATGTTATGCCGATTTATAAAATAGCAGATATCGTGTGCAAATTGAAATCTAATTTTAAGGAATTTGAGTCAAAAGCAAAAGATTATCAATACTTTGGCGATGAGCCGCCTTTAATAAAATTTACAATTCGTGAAGATTATGTGCGACAAAAATATGATGATAAAATGCTTATGAGCATTGGCGGATTGGAAAATATCTTTATGTCCGATATTTTCAATAAAAAAATACTTAAATTCAACGCAATATTTCTCCATTCGTCTGCAATTCTTTATAAAGGCAAAGCATATCTTTTTTCTGCCGATTCGGGAGTGGGCAAGTCAACGCACACAAAACTATGGATAAAAAAATTCGGCGCTGAAAATGTACAGATAATCAATGATGATAAACCGATTATCAGATTTATAGAGAACGAATGGTATGTGTACGGTTCGCCATTTGACGGCGGAAGTGGGGTAAACACTAATACTCGTGCAAAGCTCGGCGGAATAGTATTTCTTGAAAGGGCACAGACAAACAGCATTGTAAAGCTGAATAAAAAAGATGTTTTTCCTATGCTTTATAAGAATACAATTAAGTTATCCCTTGATGATGAATATGCCGATTATATGTTGACTACTGCCGATAAGCTAATAAGCGAAAATAATTTTTATTTGCTTAAATGTAATACTGATATTGAGTCAGCTGGAATTTGTGAGAAATTTTTGACCGATGGGAGATAGATATGAATAAGCTGAAAAAAATTCTTGATTCTGAAACCAACAAGTGGATATTCAAAAAAGCAAGACCGCAAATACTCAGCATAATTTTAATGTCGGTAATATACGGAGCAATGGCATATCTTGGTGTTGCCGTTGCAACCCTGTCGAGAGGTATCGTAGATTCAGCTGTTAATACCAATGTTAGCGGAATTGTTTTTTACGCAGTTATCCTCGTTTCACTTACAGTTGCACAGCTTGTCATCAGAATATTAAGCAGGGTGCTGACTTTTAATGTGTCTGCTAAACTTGAAATCCGTATGAAACAGGATTTATTCAATCACATTATAAGGAAAAAATACGATAGAATCTCCGAGATACATACAGGTGAATTGCTCAACAGAATTACAAGTGATGTTTCCGTTGTAGTTAGTTCTATAATTTCTATTATTCCAAACATTGTTTATTTTTTGGTAAAGTTGGTCGGCGTTTTTATAGTGCTTTTTTCGATTGACAAAACATTTTGCCTTGTGTTCGTTTTCGGCGGAGCGCTTATGTTTGCCGTTGTATTGCTCTTTAAGTCTAAAATGAAATCTTTGCATAAGGCTGTTCAGGAGTCTGACGGCAAAACTCGCTCTTTTTTTCAGGAGATATTTTCAAGTCTGCTCGTTGTAAAAACTTTCGGAGCTGAAAACAAGGTAGCCGAAAATGCAATGAATCTTCAGCAAAATAATTTTAGAATTAAGAGAATAAGAAACTATATTTCAATATTTGCTACCACAGGATTTTCGTTTGTTTTTGCCATTGGCTATATGTATGCTCTCATATGGGGTGCGTTCGCTATCAGCGACCACACAATTACATACGGTGTGCTTACTTCTATGCTTGCCCTTGTATCCCAAATTCAAGGCCCTGTTCGTGGAATCAGCAGTATTTTGCCGTCTTATTATTCTGCGCTTGCGTCTGCCGAACGACTTATGGATATTGAAAACCTTGAGAACGAAGAGATAATCAACAAGTCTGATATTGATGTGCTCAAGCTGTATAGTCAAACCGAGAAAATCGTGTTTGATAATATCACTTTTAGCTACGGCAGGGAAGATGTCCTAAAAAATACAAGTCTTGAGTTAAATAAAGGTGACTTCGTTTTGCTTGCAGGCATTTCGGGAATTGGCAAAAGTACGCTTACAAAGCTGTTGCTTAATGTTATTACGCCCGATAACGGAGAAATTTACCTTTCGTTTGCAAATGGTGGTAAAGTGTATATAGATAAAAATGTGCGCAGTATGTTTTCATATGTGCCGCAGGGAAACTTTCTGCTTTCGGGCACTATCAGAGATAACATAGCTTTTACTGCTAATTCTCCCGATGATGAAAAAATCATTAAAGCCGCCAAGATAGCGTGTGCTTATGATTTTATAGAAAAATTGCCCCAAAAACTCGATACTGTTGTGGGAGAGAATGGCAAGGGACTTTCCGAGGGACAAATTCAGAGAATTGCAATCGCAAGGGCAGTTTACTGCGACTCGCCGATTATAATTTTTGATGAGGCAACCTCGGCACTTGATGCAGAAACAGAAGTGCAACTTCTCAAAAATTTAAAAACGCTCAAGAATAAAACCTGCATTCTCATTTCACATAAAATGGCAGCTAAGGAAATTTGCAACAAAGAAATTGTGATTGATAATAAAAAAATAATTTCTTACGATATTTAGCCTTAGTACAAGCAAAATAAATCCTCTGACCGAATACTTATAATCAGGAGTATTTTTGATTATAGATTTTGTCAGAGGTGATTTTTTGTTTGAATTAATAAACTTTTTCGGTCAGTATATTTGCTTTTTTATTCTGCATATTTGCGGTAACGGTTCTTTTCCTAAACCGCTTTCAGAAAAAGAAGAACACGAATATCTTGTGCGCAGTGCTAACGGTGATATTGAGGCGAGAAATACTCTTGTTGAGCACAATTTAAGGCTTGTAGCTCACATAATAAAAAAATATTACGGAAATCAAAGCGAGCAGGACGATTTGGTGTCAATCGGCACTATCGGACTTATTAAGGCTATAAATACTTATGATCTAAGTAAAAAAATTAAGCTGTCAAGCTATGCCTCTCGCTGTATTGAAAATGAAATTCTTATGCATTTTCGCAACGCAAAAAAGACTGCACAGGACATTTCACTTAACGAAACCATTGACAGCGACAAAGACGGAAATCCGCTAACTTTGCTTGATATTATGTCTGTTGACGATAATATTCTTGAACAGCTTGATTTTCAACTGAACAGAAAAAAGCTCGGACAATTCATTAACGAGGAGCTTAGCCCAAGGGAAAAGATGATAATTGTAATGCGGTACGGCTTGGATGGAAACAAACCGCAAACTCAAAAGAAAATTGCGCAAAAGCTGAATATATCTCGCTCGTATGTGAGCAGAATTGAAACCAAGGCACTAAAACTTTTGCGCAACAGATTTGATAACAGTTCTAATCTTTAGTATAAAAAAGGCGGTCAACAGACCGTCTTTTTCTTATGAGTTTATACTGTTTATGAGGTTTTGCATTTCAGCTTTTGAAGTTACATTGTGTACTTTGTCAAGTAACTCCTGCTTTTCAGATTTATCCATCTGAGCAAATCTTTGCATTGCACTTTCATTTTTAGCAAGTGCGTTCACAAAGCCTAACGGCATATCTTTATACATTTTCATCACCTACTTTATCTTTTGCATTAATATCAAAAATTATACATCAAATATAGTAAAACAGGTTATGGTTCGATTAAGTATTTTCACCGGTATTAAAAAAGGACAGGCGATAAAGCCTGTCCGTAATTTTTTTATCAGTGGCAATGACAATCGTCACAATCTCCGATTTCACCGATGATTGGAGTAGGGTCAATACCGTTCTTCTTATAGTAATCTGCGAGAGCAGCCTTAATAGCCTGCTCGGCAAGAACAGAGCAGTGAACCTTTACCGGCGGAAGTCCGTCAAGAGCCTCCATAACTGCCTTGTTAGTGAGCTTTAAAGCTTCATCAATAGTTTTGCCCTTGATAAGCTCAGTAGCCATACTGCTTGTAGCAATAGCTGCACCGCAGCCAAAAGTTTTGAACTTAACATCTACAATTCTGTTGTCCTCAACTTTTATATACATTTTCATAATGTCGCCACATTTTGAGTTGCCAACCTCACCGATACCGTCTGCATCGGGAATTTCGCCAACATTTCTTGGATTGGCAAAGTGGTCCATTACCTTTTCAGAATAAGCCATATCTTAAACCTCCTGTTTTATAATTGAAATTACTTCTCCAAAGCCTCTTGTTTTTTGATTTTTTCCCAAAGAGGTGACATATTTCTAAGGTAGGTTACAATCTGTGGAATAACCTCGAGCATATAGTCAACATCTTCGTCAGTAAGCTCCGCTGAGAAAGAAAGACGCATACTTCCATGTGCAATTTCGTGGGGAAGACCGATAGCGAGAAGAACATGGCTCGGGTCAAGACTGCCTGAAGTACAAGCAGAGCCCGAAGACGCTGAAATTCCGTTCATATCAAGTCTTAAAAGCAGGCTTTCGCCCTCAATGCCCTCAAAGCACATATTTACATTACCCGGTAAGCGGTGAACTCTGTCGCCGTTTACTCTTGAACGCTCAATCTTGAGGAGTCCGTCAATAAGTCTGTCACGCAATTTTTCGAGATGCTCTCGTCTTTCGTCCATTGTGTCAACAGCCTCTTGGAGAGCTGCGTCAAGACCTACTACTCCTGCAACATTTTCAGTGCCGGCTCTTTTATTTCTTTCCTGAGCACCGCCGTCAATTAAATTCTCTATTCTGATACCTCGTCTGATATAGAGAAGTCCGATGCCCTTAGGACCATGCAATTTATGAGCAGTCATTGAAAGCATATCAATATTCTGCTCCTGAACATTTATTTTTACATAACCTGCAGCCTGAACAGCGTCAGTATGGAATATTACTTTGTGTTTTCTGCAAATTGCGCCGATTTCGGTAATTGGCTGGATAGTACCGATTTCGTTGTTTGCATACATAATAGATACAATAGCTGTATCTTCTCTGATTGCGTTTTCTACATCTTCGGGATGAACAATACCGTTTTCGTACACATCGAGGTAAGTAACCTCAAAGCCCTCTTTCTCAAGTGTCTGGCAGGTATGAAGAATAGCGTGGTGTTCAAACTTTGAAGTAATAATGTGTTTTTTGCCTTTTGCCTTAAGAGCTCTGCATACGCCCTTTAAAGCCCAGTTGTCAGATTCACTGCCGCCTGAGGTAAAGTATATCTCATTTGCGTTAGCCGCACCAAGGTTTTTTGCAATATTTTCTCTTGAATTTTCAAGAATTTCCTTGGCTTTACCGCCGATTCTGTAAAGACTTGACGGATTTCCGTAGTACTCGGTGAGTACAGGCATCATTTTTTCAAGTACAGTAGGCGATATAGCTGTTGTAGCGGAGTTGTCTGCATAAATATATCTCATACTTGATAATCTCCAATCTATATCTATATAAAATCGGTCATTAGGATTTAGAAAACTTGTGAGCCTCGGCAACCGCAAGTCGATCGCAGCGCTCATTTTCAGGGTGACCTGCATGACCTTTAACCCATACAACATCAACATTGTGGATATCGCAAAGGGAAAGGAGCTTGTCCCAAAGCTCAGGGTTAAGAGCTTTTTCCTTTTTGTTGCGCATCCAGCCGTTTGCTTTCCACTTTTTTGCCCAACCGAGCTTTAATGCGTTGCAAACATATTGAGAATCACTATACAGAGTTACATTGCAAGGCTCTTTAAGTAGAGAAAGCGCACCAATTACGGCACTAATTTCCATACGGTTGTTTGTAGTGACAGCTTCTCCGCCCGAAATTTCTTTTTCGTGTTCATTATATCTCAAAATCGCACCCCAGCCACCGGGCCCCGGATTGCCGCTGCAAGCACCATCTGTAAAAATTTCAACTTGTTTCATTTGCAATTCTCCTTAGCTGATGTTCCAACCTATATTATAATACGCAAAATCACCAAATGCAACCATATTTTATGTTTATTTTTTAAATTTAAGTATATTATTAGCTTAATTTATTAAATAATTATCCTGAATTTTGAATTGTTGTATATTTATGCTTTTATTCTTATATTATTGCGCATACTAAAATAGTAGGATATGGAATGTTTACTGAAATGTAATATTAAAATTGTCATTTAATTCTTATACATGCTTGACATTCCTCTTGGATTTGCGGTAAAATAAATAAGATTACAATTAGGATTTAATCTGTATGGAATACAGATATAAAATATTTATATACAGTATATTATTAATATTTCATTTTCTGATATGACCGTTTTGTATCAGACATTCGCTTTATGAATTTTCAGGCTTTTATATTTACATACAAAAGGAAGTTTTTTGCCTGTATTGTGTGAAATGTTAATTTTAATAAATTTTTTAATATGGAGGTAGATTTGTGAGTACAGAATACAAGTACGATAATCGAAGGAAAAATAACAGTTACAGTAAGTACTCAAAGGGTAAAAAGAATTATGGCGGATCTTACTACAAGCCGTCACAAGGCAGGGGGGAGTCTGATTCGTTTAAGAGCGGCAAAAGTGCTAAGAATTTTAAAAATTACCGCAAAAAGCCATATCAAAAACAGTCAAGGCCTCTTAAAAACAAGCCGTCGGTAAAAATTGCTTTCCTCGGCGGTCTTAATGAAATCGGCAAGAATATCACTATGATTGAATGTGAGAACGATATTATTCTTGTTGACTGCGGTATGGCATTTCCGGACGGTGATATGCTCGGCGTTGACCTCGTTATTCCGGATTTCACTTATATTGAACAGAATCAGGATAAAATCAGAGGTATAGTGCTTACTCATGGTCATGAAGACCATATAGGCGGACTTCCATTTTTGCTCGGCAGGGTTAATATTCCGATATACGGAACTTCTCTTACACTCGGTCTGGTAGGCAACAAGCTCAAGGAGCATAGCCTATATAATGAGTCGAGCCTTAACAGAGTGAACGCAGGTGAAACAATTAAACTCGGCTGTATGAGCGTTGAGTTTATTCATGTAAACCACTCTATTCCCGATGCGGTAGCTTTTGCTATTCGTACTCCGGCAGGTACTATTGTGCATACAGGCGACTTTAAAATCGACTGCACACCTATTACAGGAGATATGATAGATTTGTCTGCTTTTGCTCGTGTAGGTGACGAGGGTGTTTTGGCTCTCCTTGCCGAAAGTACAAACGCAGAGCGCCCCGGATATACTCAGACCGAGCGAACAGTATCCGACAGCTTTGACAACCTTTTCAGAAGAGCAGAGCACGACAGAATTATTATTGCAACCTTTGCGTCTAATGTAAACAGAGTACAGCAGATTATTAATTGTGCTGAAAAGTACGGCAGAAAGGTAGCTTTTTCGGGCAGAAGTATGGTCAACTATATGGCTGTTGCGAGTGAACTCGGCTATCTTAGCGTGCCTGAAAATATTTTAATTGACCTTGATATGCTCGACAGATACCCAAGAGAGCAGATTGTGCTTGTTACAACAGGCAGTCAGGGTGAACCGATGAGTGCATTGTCGAGAATGGCATATTCCGACCACCGCAAGGTTATGGTTGGCGAGGGCGATTTTATTATAATTTCAGCTAATCCTATTCCGGGCAATGAAAAAACAGTCGGTAATGTTGTTGACGAATTGCTTAAAAAGGGATGTAAGGTTGTTTACGAATCAATGTATGAGGTTCATGTATCGGGCCATGCTTGTCAGGAAGAGCTTAAGATTATTCACAAGCTCGTTAAGCCTAAGTATTTTATTCCTGTTCATGGTGAGCAAAAACATTTGAGAAAACACGCTGATCTCGCTATGTTCCTCGGAATGGAGCGAAAGAATATTTATATTGGTGATGTGGGCAGCTGCATAGAAATCAACGAAAACTATATGAAAGAGTTGCCGTCAGTACCGGCAGGCAAGGTATTTGTTGATGGTCTTGGTGTAGGCGATGTAGGAAGTATTGTACTTCGTGACAGAAAGCACCTCGGACAGGACGGACTTATTATCATTGTTGCCTCTCTCGATGTTTACGACGGTCATGTAATCAGCGGCCCTGATATTGTATCAAGAGGCTTTGTGTATGTTCGTGAGAGCGAGGGCTTGCTTGACGAGGTAAAACAGGTTGCAGGCAACATTCTTGAAGAATGTGCAGAAAACAACATTCACGAGTGGGGCATTATCAAAAACAGAATTAAAGATGATGTTTCTAAGCTCATTTCTCAGAAAACACGCAGAAACCCAATGATTCTTCCGATTTTACAGGAAGTTTAAACTAAAACTAAGAAAGGAAGGGCTTGAATTGAGAAAGAAAAAATATTCAACATTGCCGTCATTTATAATATTTTCGGTTGCAATGCTTGCTATGTCTTTTGCTTCATATGGCTATGACCCTATGCTTTGCTATATTGAAATTGCCGTTTCAGCTGTTACCGCAGGCATAGTCGTAATTTCAACCCTTCGCTTTCAAAATTATATATCAAACACCGTACACAGTACCGTTGAAAAAATTAACGGGTTTAATCCCGAATTTCTTGATAAATATAAAATTCCCGTTGCTGTGCTTGGCGCTGACGGAGAAATTATTTGGAGCAATACGAGATTCAGAAAACAGTTTTGCAACGGCAAAAACCCCGAGGGCGATATGATTTCGCCTTACATAGGGGATAAAAAAATTACGGCAATCGCTGACCACGATACTTTTGAAACCGCTTGCAACGGCAACGAGTTTGTCGGCTTTGCTATCTCCACACAAGAGGGCTATGTCTGTTATTTTGTGGAGAATACATATTATAAGCAGATTATGCGTGAATACCACGCTACACGCCCTTGTGTTGCTATAATTACATTTGACAACAGTGATGACTTTTCAAATGAATCCGATGAAATTTATTCCGAAGTTTCGCTTAATGTTCAGTCGTTTTTGCAAAGATGGGCAAACGAATATAACGCACTGTTCAAAATTATAGGCAGTAATCGTTATATGATTATTTTTAAGGAAACCGATGTTGACAAGCTCGTTGAGCAAAAATTCCCGATCCTTCAGGAAATTCACTCCATAAAAGCAGGTCAGCATTCAGCTACCGTATCAATCGGTTTGTGCCGAGGTATAAATTCACTTAAAGACAGCGAAACCAATGCAAGAAAAGCGCTTGAAATGGCACTTGGCAGAGGTGGAGATCAGGTTGCAATTATAAGCAATAATGTCTATGAATTTTTCGGCGGCACCTCGGCTACCTCAGAAAAAGTCAGTAAGGTTCGTATGCGTGTTATCGCAAATGCCATTACCCGTACAATCAACGACTGCGACAAGGTGCTTATAATGGGTCACAGATTTTCTGACCTCGACTGCGTGGGCGCAGCTATCGGTATGCAGTCGGTTATGGAAAATTCTTTTAATTTGTATTCTAAAATCGTAATTGATAAAACAAAGACCATGGCTGAAAAGCTCATTGACTATGCCGAGAAAAATATCGGCGGAGATATTTTTATTACTCCCGAAGAGGCAATGACGCAAATAACACCGAAAACTTTGCTTATTATTGTGGATACTCACCTTAGAAATTCACTTGAAAGTCCGCAAATTTACGATCAGTGCAAAAAGGTAATTGTCATAGACCACCACCGCAGAGCGGTGAATTACATAGATAATGCCATCGTATTTTGTCATGAGCCGTTTGCATCTTCGGCTTGTGAAATGTGCAGTGAAATTATAAGCTGTATTGATGACAAGGCGGTAGGCTATGCTCAGGCTGACGCACTCCTTGCAGGAATTATGCTTGATACCAAGAATTTTGTATTAAAAACAGGCGTAAGAACCTTTGAGGCGGCGGCATATTTGAGAAGACGAGGAGCAACTACTATTAATGTTAAGCAGATGTTCTCAGATTCCATTGAAACCTACCGAGAAAAAGTAAACATTGTGTGTGATGCTAAGATATACAAGGGATGCGCCATTTCAGTGGCAAAAGGCGCTGACGGCGATGTAAGACTTGCATCGGCTCAGGCGGCAGACGAATTGCTGACACTTGAAAATGTAAAGGCATCTTTTGTAATTTACGAAAGCAGTGGCAAGATATGTATTTCTGCTCGCAGCTTTGGCGCAGTAAATGTGCAGATAATTATGGAAAAACTCGGCGGAGGCGGACACCAAACAATGTCTGCTACTCAGCTTAGTGATATAAATAAAGAACAGGCGCTCAAGATGCTTATTGATGTTATAGACACAAATCTTGAGGACGCAAGTTGCAAATAACAGAAAGGAACGATATTATGAAAGTTATACTTTTGCAGGATGTTAAGGCACTCGGTAAAAAAGGTGACCTTGTAAACGCCTCAGACGGTTATGCAAGAAATTTTCTTTTTCCAAAGAACCTTGCTCGAGAGGCAAATGCACAAGCTATGAATGAATATAAAAACGCAGAAAACTCAAAGAATTTTAAAATTGCTACCGAGAAAAAGCAGGCTGAGGGTTACAAGGCTCAGCTTGAGGGCAAAACCTTTGAGATGAAAGCAAAAGCAGGTCAGGCCGGCAGACTTTTCGGCAGTATTACTGCAAAACAGGTTGCCGAGGAGATTAAAAAGCAGTATAATATAAATATCGACAAGCGCAAGGTTGTGCTTGAAAGCGATATTAAAGAGTTTGGCTCTTATAAAGCTGATGTAAAACTTTATACAGGCATTGTTGCCAATATTACAGTTAAGGTTTCTGAGGCTTAATTTTTATTACAGTAAATTAAAGGAGAGGTGACAGATGGCGGATAATCAGATTTCAAGCAGCTATGATGGACTTCATATGCCGTACAGTCCAGAGGCTGAACAAGCATTGCTGGGTGCAATTATTCTTGAAAGCGATGTATTTGACAAAGTAATTGAATACATTAAGTCGCCCGATTATTTTTATGTATCTCTCCATAAGCTGATTTTCAAGACAATGACCGAAATGGTCAACTTTGGCGGCAAAATCGACTTTGTTACCTTGCTTGAAAAGCTAAAGCAGACAGGCTCTTTTGATGAAACCACAGGTAAGACATACCTTTATGACCTTGCCAACAACTGCCCGTCCATTTCAAATGCAGAGGCTTATGCCGAGGTTATAAGAGATAAGTATAACACACGCAGACTCATTACCGCAGCCAGAGAGATTATTGATGACGCAACGGCAGGTACAGAGGACACCTCGGTTATAATTGACTCTGCTGAGCAGAAAATTTTTGATATAAGACAGGGCAACGAGAAAAAAGGTCTTGAAAGGATAAATTCTGTTATTATGCAGACTTTTGACCGACTTGACGCTCTCAACAGCGCTACCGATGACAGTATGAAACCTGTATCGACAGGTATCGGTGACCTTGACAGAGTTATTACAGGTCTTAACCGAAGTGACCTTATACTTCTTGCCGCCCGTCCTGGTATGGGTAAAACAAGTTTTGCGCTGAATATCGCCCGTTATGTAGCCTGTACGGCAAAAAAGACTGTTGCCTTTTTCTCTTTGGAAATGTCAAAGGAACAGCTCGCAAGCCGTTTACTTTCATCCGAGGCACTCATTGAAGGCACAAAGCTGAGAACAGGCAAGCTCAACGATGAAGAATGGGGCAGACTTATTCCTGCAAGCGATATTCTCGGAAAATCTGAACTTTATCTTGATGATTCTCCGGGTATTACGATAACCGAAATGAAGTCAAAGCTCAGAAGAATGAGAAATCTTGACCTTGTTATCATAGACTACTTACAGCTTATGGGCAGTGGCAGACGAATTGATAACAGAGTACAGGAAATCTCGGAGATTACAAGAAATTTAAAAATTCTTGCTAAGGAAATGAATGTTCCTGTTGTCACACTTTCACAGCTTTCTCGTGCGAGTGAGCAGAGAACAGACCACAGACCGCAGCTTTCCGACCTTCGAGATTCAGGTTCTATCGAGCAGGATGCCGACATCGTACTCTTTCTTTATCGTGAGGGTTATTACGATAAAAATGAGGACGATTCTCCGCAGGGCGCAGATCAGAATTCGGGTGAGTGTATAGTTGCTAAAAACCGTCATGGTGAGGCTCGTACAGTAAAAATGCATTGGCAGGGCGAATTTATGAGATTTACAGGTACGGAGGACAGAAGTGAGTAATCCTTTTTTAACCGCTGTAAATAAATACAATTTGCTTGAAAATAATGATACTGTTGCGGTTGCACTTTCGGGCGGCGCAGATTCGGTTTCTCTGCTGCATATGCTTTATTCTGTAAAGCTGAAATATAATCTTACCTTGTATGCAATCCATATAAACCATATGATACGGGGTGCAGAGGCAGACAGGGACGAAGAATTTTGCAGAAAATACTGCGAAAAACTCTCGGTTAAGCTGTTTGTAAAAAAAATAGATGTGCCAAGCATTGCTAAGAATGAAAAAATCAGTACGGAGCTTTGTGGAAGGAATGTCAGATATAAGGCTTTTGACGAGCTTTCCAAAGAGCTTGGCTGTAAAATCGCAACGGCTCATACATTGTCGGATAATGCGGAAACCTTTATGATTAATCTTATAAGAGGTACTTCGCTCAACGGACTTTGTGCTATTCCCGAAAAACGAGATTACATAATCAGACCGCTGATTTTATGTGACAGAGCGTACATTGAAAGTTATTGCAAAGCAAATTCGCTTGATTTTGTAACCGACAGCACAAATCTTACCGATGATTACACACGAAATAAAATCCGTCACAATGTTATTACTGAACTTAAAAAAATCAATCCGAGTTTTGAAACCTCGTTAAAGCGCCTTTGCGATGATGCCAAAAATCTTGCCGAATATATGGACAAGCAAACGGCTGCCGCAATGAGTGATTGCAAGCGTGAATACGGATACAGCACTCAAAAGATTTGCGAGCTTGATAAAATAATCAGGCAGAATGTAATTAAAGAAATTTGTCTTGAGAGCACAAGCTGTATTCCTGAGCATATTCACATTGAACTTATAGAGAAAATACTCGCAAAAGGCGGAAGTGTGGATTTGTTTGGAAATTTCAGAGCGGTTGCCAAGCAGGGAATACTCAGAATTGAAAAGACCGATAATAATAATGCTGATGAAGAATTATTGTTTTCAAATATAATTGATAAGGAATTTATCTTTAATAACATAAAATATTTTGTTAAAGAAATAAAAAATACAGATATAACCGTTGAAAATCAAATTTATCTTTCTGATGAAGAAATCAATGCCGCCGTTTTGCGTACTCGCAGGCAGGGCGACAAGATATATTTTGAAGAAAGAAACCTTACTAAGCCTTTACGCAAGGCTATGAATGAATTTAAAATCCCGTCTGAGCTGAGAGATGAAATTCCTCTCGTGGCAGTGAACAGTAATGTTAAGTGGTGCAAGGGGATAAAATCCGTTCAGGCTTCTTATAGTGCAGAAAAAAGAAAATTTATAATATGTGAACAAGGGAGGATTTTTTGTGCATAAGGACATAGAAAAAGTACTTTACAGCGAAAAAGATATTGAAAATATTGTGAAATCGCTTGCAAAAGAAATTGAAAAGGATTATAATGGCAAAGACTTTATAATGGTTGGTTTGCTTAAGGGCTGCGTATCGTTTATGGTTGATTTAATGAGAGAAATTAACCTTGATTTCGGTATTGATTTTTTTGCAGTTTCAAGCTACGGCAATTCAACGGTAAGTTCAGGCAGAGTAAATATTCAGAAAGATATTTCAACCTCTGTTGACGGCAAGCACATTCTTATTGTAGAGGATATTGTGGATTCGGGCAGAACACTTGCTTTTATTTCTCAGTATCTTTATGCTAAAAATGCTGCGTCTGTAAAGATTTGTACTCTCTTTAACAAGCCTGAAAGACGAGTTGCCGATATTGATGTTGCCTATGTTGGCTCGGTTATTCCTGACGCTTTCATTGTTGGCTACGGTCTTGACTATGCCGAAAAATACAGAAACCTCCCTTATGTCGGCGTACTTAAGGAATCTGTTTATTCACACGATACATAAAATTACGCTTTTAAATTCATACTATAAAAAGGAGTGATTCCTATTGGACAAAAAACTGCGTAACATAATTATTTATATTGCTGTTGCGGTAATGATTGTGCTCGGTATTGCGTTTTTGTGGAGTCAGAACTCACCTGACAATTACACAACCTCGCAGCTTGTCAATCTCTTTAAAGAGGACAAGGTATCAAGCTACAAAATCAACTACGGTACAGGTGCGGTAGAAATTACACTTAAAGACGGTGTAAAACTCAAGCCTGTAAAGGATATCGCTACATCTGACAGCATTGTTCAAGATAATTCTAATGCAGACGGTAAGATTGACACTACAAATCCTAACGATAGAAACAACTCTAACAATACTAAAAATGTTGTTATAAGAGGTACTCTTGCCGATGTAGAAAGATTTATTGACGATGTTTCTGTTTATACTGCCTCAGCAGATGAAGCTGTTTCTTACGATTATATAAGGAGCAGTGACAACACTCTTCTCTATGAATTTTTGCCTATACTTGTAATGGGAGTTCTCCTTATTGCCGTATGGATATTCATTATGAAGAAAATGGGCGGCGGTCTTGGCGGAAAGGAAATGAATTTCGGTAAGGCTAAAATCAAAAATACAAACGATGAAAAGCGCAAGACTACATTTGATGATGTTGCGGGCGCTGACGAAGAAAAGGAAGAACTTCAAGAAATCGTAGAGTTTTTGAAAGCTCCTGAAAAGTATAATAAACTCGGTGCAAGAATACCTAAGGGTGTACTTCTTGTAGGCCCTCCAGGTACAGGTAAAACCTTGCTTGCAAGAGCTGTTGCCGGTGAGGCAGGAGTTCCGTTCTTCTCAATTTCCGGTTCTGACTTCGTAGAAATGTTTGTCGGTGTTGGTGCGTCAAGAGTTCGTGACCTCTTTGAGCAGGCTAAAAAGAACTCACCTTGTATTATCTTTATTGATGAGATTGACGCCGTAGGTCGTCAGAGAGGTGCAGGCCTCGGTGGCGGTCACGATGAGCGTGAGCAAACTCTTAACCAGTTGCTTGTAGAAATGGACGGTTTTGGTGCAAACGAGGGCGTTATCCTTATTGCCGCTACTAACCGACCCGATGTTCTCGATCCGGCTCTTATGCGTCCGGGCAGATTTGACAGACAGGTAATTGTAAGCTATCCTGATATCAACGGCAGAGAGGCTATTCTTAAAGTACACGCTCGCAAAAAGCCGCTTGCTCCTGATGTTAAACTCAAGACCATCGCTAAAACAACAGCAGGATTTACAGGTGCAGACCTTGAAAACCTCCTTAACGAGGCAGCTTTGCTCGCCGCAAGGAAGAATAAAAAGGCTATCACTATGGATGAAATCGAAGAGGCTACAATCAAGGTTGTAGTTGGTGCTGAGAAAAAGACAAGAGTTATGAGCGACAAGGAAAAGAAACTTACCGCTTATCACGAGGCAGGTCACGCAATCTGTTTCCACGAGCTTGCTACTCAAGACCCTGTTCACGAAATTTCAATTATTCCGAGAGGTATGGCAGGCGGTTATACAATGCCGTTGCCGTCTGAAGATAAGTCTTACAACTCACGCACAGAAATGCTTGAGGACATCGTAGTATGCCTTGGCGGTCGAGTTGCAGAGGCAATTATTCTTGACGATATTTCAACCGGTGCATCTAACGATATCGAAAAAGCTACAAAAACAGCTCGTGATATGGTTACAAAGTACGGTATGACCAAGGAGCTCGGTTGTATTTGCTACGGCAAAGACAACAGCGCCGTATTCCTCGGCAGAGATATGGGTCATACTCAGGATTACTCAGAGAAAACAGCCGCTAAGATTGACGAGCTTATTCTTGAGATTGTCAACAACGCTTACGACAGAGCAGAAACTATTTTGAAAGATAATATTGATAAGCTCCACGAGGTTGCGGCTTACCTTATCAAGCACGAAAAAATGGGCGGCGATGACTTTGAGGCTGTTATGAACGGCACATATGTTGAGCCTGTTGAGGCAGAAGATGCCGAATCCGAAGAAGATAATGCAAATACTGCTGAAAACAAAGATAACGAATAATAATTTTTATAGCCTCTCTTTATGAGAGGCTATAATTGCTAAATAAAGGAAAAAGGGGAAAGAGATGGAACACGACAAAATTATAGTAAGAGGAGCTAAAGAGCATAATCTGAAGAATGTCAATGTTGAAATTCCGAGAAACAAACTTGTTGTAATTACCGGTCTTTCAGGTTCGGGCAAAAGCTCACTCGCTTTTGACACCATTTACGCCGAGGGACAAAGACGATATGTTGAAAGCCTTTCTTCTTATGCAAGAATGTTTTTAGGACAGATGGATAAGCCAAATGTAGAAAGCATTGAGGGTTTGTCACCTGCTATTTCTATTGACCAGAAAACCACATCAAAAAATCCACGCTCTACTGTGGGCACTGTTACCGAAATTTACGATTACCTGCGTTTGCTTTACGCAAGAGTAGGTGTTCCGCATTGCCCTGTTTGCGGTCGAGAAATACGCCAGCAGACAGTTGATCAAATTGTCGATAAAATTATGTCCTATGACGAGGGTACTAAAATTCAGATTTTAGCCCCTGTTGTGCGTGGCAGAAAAGGCGAACATGTAAAGGTACTCGAAAGCGCAAGAAAGTCGGGTTTTGCGAGAGTAAGAGCAGACGGAATTGTGTATGATTTGTCAGAAAAAATTCCGCTTGAGAAAAATAAAAAACATAATATAGAAGTAATTGTTGACCGACTTGTAGTAAAGCCTGAAATTACTTCAAGACTTTCCGACAGCATAGAAACCGCCTCAAAGCTCTCAAACGGCATTATTCTTGTAAATATTGTCGGCGGAGAAGATGTAATGTTTTCTCAAAAGTATTCTTGCCCCGACCATGGCGTGAGCATTGAAGATTTAACGCCGAGAATGTTCTCATTTAATAATCCTTTCGGTGCTTGTCCAAAATGTACGGGACTTGGTGTTTTCCTCAAAATTGACGAAAACAAAATAATTCCCGATATGAGCAAAAGTGTTCGTCAAGGTGGCATAAAGGGAAGTGGCTGGGCAATGGAGGGCAGCTCTATTGCGGCTATGTACTTTGAGGCTCTCGCCGAAAAATACAATTTCTCGCTTGATTCACCGCTCAGCGAGCTTTCGCCTGAGGTTATTAATATATTGCTTTACGGTACAGGTGATGAAACCATAACAATACACCGCAAGTCGGTTTACGGCAGCGGAAGTTATGAGCATAAATTTGAGGGAATTATAAATAATCTTGAGCGCAGATATAAGGATACTTCGAGTAATTGGATAAAGGAAGAAATCCAAACATATATGTCGGAAATTCATTGCGATGAATGTCACGGCGACAGGCTTTCAAAAGAGAGCCTTGCGGTGACTGTCGGCGGAATAAACATTGCCGATTTCTGTAAAAAATCCGTTGTGTCCGCACTTGAGTTTCTCGATACAATCGAATTCACCGAAAAAGAAAAGATAATTTCCGCTGAAATTATAAAAGAAATCCGAGAGCGACTTAGCTTTTTACAGCGTGTAGGCTTAGGCTATCTCACACTCGCTCGCTCGGCAGGTACACTCAGCGGCGGTGAAAGTCAGCGTATAAGACTTGCCACTCAGATTGGCAGCAGTCTTATGGGCGTGCTTTATATTCTTGACGAGCCGAGCATAGGACTTCATCAGCGAGATAATGAAAAACTTTTGAGTACGCTTAAAAGACTTCGTGACCTTGGCAATACGGTTATAGTTGTTGAGCATGATGAAGATACTATGTACGCTGCCGACTGCATTGTTGATGTCGGCCCGGGCGCAGGTGTGCATGGCGGCGAGATTGTTTGCGTAGGCAATGTTGATGAAATAAAGGCTTGTGAAAAGTCGATTACAGGTCAGTACCTCAGCCATAAAAGAGTTATTCCTGTACCCGAAAAGCGCAGAGAAGGCAACGGAAAGTTTATTGAAATTCTCGGAGCTGCTGAAAACAACCTAAAAAATATCAATGTAAAAATTCCGCTCGGCAAACTTGTTTGCGTAACGGGTGTTTCGGGTTCGGGCAAAAGCTCGCTTATTAATGAGATTTTATACAAAACCCTCGCTCGTGACCTTAATAAAGCAAAAATAATTCCGGGCAAGAATAAAGGAATAAAAGGCATTGAAAATCTCGACAAGGTTATCGACATTAACCAAAGTCCGATTGGCAGAACTCCACGCTCAAACCCCGCAACATATACGGGCGTGTTTACCGATATAAGGGCGCTTTTTGCCACTACTCAAGACGCAAAAATGAAAGGCTTTTCGCAAAGCAGATTTTCGTTTAATGTAAAGGGCGGCAGATGTGAGGCTTGCCAGGGCGACGGCATTATTAAAATTGAAATGCATTTTCTTTCCGATGTTTATGTGCCTTGCGAGGTGTGCAAGGGTAAGCGCTACAACCGAGAAACCCTTGAGGTAAAGTATAAGGGCAAGTCGATTAATGATGTGCTTGAGATGACCGCCGAAGAGGGAATGGAGTTTTTTGCGAACATTCCGAAAATTTACCGAAAGCTCAAAACGCTTTGTGATGTAGGACTTGGATATATAAAAATCGGTCAGCCTGCAACCACACTTTCGGGTGGCGAGGCTCAGCGAGTAAAACTTGCTACCGAGCTTGCAAAGCGCCCCACAGGCAAGACTGTATATATTCTTGATGAGCCTACAACGGGACTTCATATCGCCGATGTGCATCGCCTTATTGATGTGCTGCAAAAACTTGTTGATACAGGCAATACCGTTGTGGTTATTGAGCATAATCTCGACCTTATCAAGACAGCCGACCATATTATTGACCTTGGACCCGAGGGCGGAGATATGGGCGGAACTGTAA
>ERZ791893.558-NODE-558-length-26349-cov-3.174222_pt1 | contig 26349 bp, 23 predicted proteins | sample MGYA00510154_ERZ791893 | MGnify/ENA primary metagenome ERZ791893 (study PRJEB30046, sample SAMN00792068) | human gut metagenome | study: EMG produced TPA metagenomics assembly of the A metagenome-wide association study of gut microbiota in type 2...
CTTCGCAATGGCTTGGCATAACTTCAAATTCAAGTCCCATCTGCTTTAAAAGTTCCTTGCGTCTTGGTGATGCGGACGCAAGAATTATTTTGTTCATATCGCGGATCGTCTTCATCCGATACATCCTCCAAAATACCTATGTTTATCATTTTCTATGTTTATCATTTTCTATTCTTATCAGAATGATTATAATGCATACTCACATAACCGTCAATTCATAAATAAATAGAAGAGTGCATGAAAAATGTAATCCATTCTTCACACACTCTTTAAAAGACTTAGCTTTCAGGCATTTTCTTCAAGCTCCACATCGTCCAGCTTGACGTCTATGCCTCTTGTCTCAACCGGGGTCGAAAACACAATCTGGGTGCTCGTCCTTCCGAATTTCTGAAGCTGTCCGATAAATGTATCAAGCTCCTGCGTACTTGGAAACATCACCTTAAGCAGCATTGAAAAATCACCTGTTACGCAGTTACATTCAACAACATTCGGACATGCCTTTACAAATGGGTAAAACTCCGGCTTCTGTGTCGGCATGACATCCAGATTGATAAATGCCGTTATATGGTATCCCAGCTTAAACGGATTCACCTTTGCCTCATAGCCTGAGATAATCTGCTCCTTCTCAAGCCTCTCAATTCTCGCCGAAACGGCAGGTGAGGATAAAAATACCTGCTCCGCCAACGCCTTCAACGGCATTCTCGCATTCTTCTGAAGTAGTGTAATTATTTTTTTATCAATTCTGTCCATATAAGCATTCCTCCGAAAATAAAAAAGACAATATCTCCGCCAGCTTAATAAAAATAAGCACATACGGCAAATATTGTCTTCTTTGACATTTAATATTAATTTTTTAAACTTAAATACATAATACATTACATTAATTAAAATATCAAGTTTTTTTTATAATTATTTTGTCTCGATAAAATTTTATCTGCATCCATTATTTGATGACACTGTAAAATCATTCAAACCGGATTTCAAAACTACCGCATATCCCATAAGCCTCCGCCTGATTATGATTGCTTTTTCGTCATGTATATGATATTTTGTAATTGAAGCAGCTTCAGACACCAGAATATTTCTAAAAAGAATAATATAGCACCCTACATTATCGGTGCAGAAAGAGGAGAATATGTCTAACAAAAATAATAATGAGGATTACATGAATGAGTTTGAGGAGGGTACAGTAACACTTTCCCTCGATGACGGAAAAGAAGTAGAATGTGGTATCGTTGCGGTATTCCCTGTCGGTGAGCAGGACTATATCGCACTTCTCCCACTTAACGATGAGGACGCAGCCGACGGCGAAGTGTATCTCTATCAGTATTTTGAGGATGAAAACGGAGAGCCATCACTCGGCAATATTGAGGATGACGAAGAGTATGAGCGTGTTGCGGATGCATTCGATGAGCTTATGGATGAGGATGAATACGCAGAGCTCTTAGCAGACGATGAGGATGAGGAATAATCCTCACCCCCCTGAAAAACATTACCCTGAATAATTGGTACCTGAGCGGTTCCATCTGTAACCACTTGTGCCCCTGTTAAAGCCTCCGCCAGCGGGGGCTTTTTCGTTGTCCTTTGGCTTCTGCGCTGTATACAGACCAGCCTCTATGAGGAATCTGCTCACCTCAAGATTCTTATTGTACTTCTCGCCCGCACTATATATATACAGCCGGCTCTTTGCACGCGTCATTGCCACATAGAACATTCTGCGCTCCTCCTCGATGTCTGAGTCAAGCACAGCCTTTCTGTGCGGGCATACCCCCTCATTGGCATCTATAATGAAAACTGTGTCAAACTCAAGTCCCTTGGAGCTGTGCATTGTAGTCAATGTAACCCTCGGCACGCTTTTGTCCGGAACCTCATGTACACGCTGTCTGTATTCGCTCACCGCCCTGTCCCACTCCACAAAGGTATTGTGTTCTCTCGCACTCTCATGGATGTCATTTAAAACATCGAACAGTTCATCCGGCTGAATGTGATGGTTTAACGCATAGTCCGCAATGTACTCATCATATCCTATTCCGCGTCTTATATAGTTGACAGCTGCGTATGGGTTAAGCTTTGCCACCATGGCAAGGTCGTCCTTTAATTTCATTATGCGCTCCACCATCCACTGCTTGTCCTCATAGTATGAGCACAGCTTATCAAGGTCTATCTCCTCGTCTGTGAGATAATCCCTGCCTATGTATCTCTTCGGCTTATTGCACACCGAAATGAAATCAGCCCTGTTAGCAGTGCCAAGAGCCAGCCTTATGTATGCAAAAATATCCTTGGCTATCCAATGCTCAAACATATCCGGCAGCTTATCCCTTATCTGAAAAGGAATCCCATTCTCCATGAGCCTTCTTACCAGCGAACCGATTCCCGCTGAGGTTCTGTACAGTACAGCTATGTCACTGTAGCTTTTCTTCTCCCCATGCACAAGCGCCTTTATCCTCTCGCACACCTCGGCGTACTCATCGATAAAATCCTTGGTCTGCCTCACAATCACGGCTCCGCCGCCCTGCTTGTCCGTTCTTATATTCTTCTTGTATCTTTTATTGTTGAATCTTATGACGTCTCCCGCCGCCTTCACAATCTCCGGTGTGGAGCGGTAGTTCACATCAAGCACGACCTTTCCGGCATTTCTGTAGTCATTGCCGAAGTTGAGCATGATATCCGGCTTAGAGCCTCTGAAGCCATAGATGCTCTGGTCATCATCCCCGACAATGAACAGATTATTCTCCGGCTGTGCAAGAAGCCTTATCGTGTCATACTGAATCTTATTGATATCCTGAAATTCATCGATAAGGATATACTTAAACTTGCTCTGCCATGCAGAAAGGATGTCCCTCCGCGCCGTGAGAAGCTCGTAGGTATAGCACAGCATATCCTCAAAATCTATCTTTCTGCTGCCGCGCAGCTTACCGGAATACTCCTCATAAATGCTCCTGAATACATCCGAAGGGCAGTTGGTTGAATAGTAATTCTCTATGGCGATTCTGTCCGACTTGACACGGCCTATCTCACCAAGCACATTCCCGACAAACTCACGCTCATCCTCAATGTCCAGCTCATGCCTTGTAATCGCATTTTTAACAATGGAATATCTTTCCTCCTCCTTCACGATGTTCGATGCTGAAAGGTTATAAGCATGCTTTAATATAGTAAAAAATACCGCATGAAATGTTCCAAACGTCACGTTTCTGCCTCTGTTATCATCCATAAGCCTGTAAAAGCGTTCCCTCATCTCCTCCGCAGCAGCTTTCGTAAACGTAATCACAAGAATATTAAGCGGATTGACTCCCTGTTCAATCAAGCGCTTAACCCTCCTTGTGATTACAGTAGTCTTGCCTGAGCCAGGTCCTGCAAGCACCAGCATAGGCCCCTCTATATGATTGATTGCGTTATTCTGTGCTTCATTAGACTGCATTTTACCCCTCATTTCTCCTTGGAATTGCTGTATAGTATCCGTATATATGTGTATCTTAAAACATTCTACCCACCATGCGCCGGCATGTCAAGCTATGCAGGCTTATATAAATACATACCGGCGCATATCATGACATACTGGCGTATATCAGGACATACTGACGCATATCATGACATACCGGCGCATATCAGGACATACTAACGTATGCAACAGTGCCCTGACTCATGCCACTTCATGTCCTGACATGCCGGTGTTTAGTCATGCTATGATATGGCAGAAAAACGAAGCCTGCATTCTTTTTAGCTACAGCAGGCTCCGTCTCGTGGTTATCAATAAATATTCAGATCAGTAACCGTTATCTGCTCACAAATGTAGCACATTCCGTCTCAGAAGATATCATAGCATGTGTCCCGGTCACATCGACATGCTTTGCTGTACAGTTCTTATCATCATTGTAACGGCACTTAACCGCATCGCAGATGATATTTGTCACCCTCTTAGGCTCACATTCGCATGCAGATGTCACTCTTGGGCTTCCGCATTCGCAGAATGAGGCACAACAGGTAGCTGATGAACTCTCAGCCATTGTTCCTTCCACCTTGATTCCGTCTCTCTTACAACAATTACAGTCATTGTATGCACAACTCTTTACACCGCAAGCTAAATCATTCATGTCCACACCTCCAATAATAATATACAACGAAAAATCATTGCATGATTAGTATGGAACAGAATTCGTTTTTTATTCCTGAACAGTGATAATTTGCTTAGATATATGCAGCGATGTCCGATTTCATATAATTAAGCGGATACATGGTTTATCAAACATTGAGTCCATGAATAATCGTTATTTCAAAACAATTTATCAATAAGCATGAATACTCCGAACAAAACAGGCTGGTGCGCAAGATATATTATCATGGTATGTCTTCCGATAAAAGCAAGCGGTCTGCAAAAATTATTGTATAAAAATCCCGGAAGCTTTTTACTTTTTAAAACATAACCACCCATGGCACCCGACAGGAACAAAAAGCCCCACGGAATAACCGGATAATAGTCGGCGGAAAACAGCTTCTGCGAAAATCCCATTATGTACAGAAATATATTTTTTCCTCCATAGAGGAAGCCCGGCATAGGAATGCGCCGGTACATAAGCTGTATATAACCATCATATATATCCCTGCATACAACAAACATAAACAAAAATACTAACATCCATATAAGACGTCCATACACTTTTTCTTTGTCAAATGCTTCCCTTTTCACAGCCTTTTTCCCTGATATATATCCGCATAGTCCATATATAACCATCATCGTTCCAAGAAGATGAAGGATACCGAAAATAATCGTCTGCGATGGCATCACAGCTATCGTTACAACAGACAACAGCAAAGCTATAGCAACCGTCTTTACGCCCCTTTTCAGATTGCTGCGCGAAAAATTACATGATATGCCCGATATGAATATAAGTGAACCGGACATGCAGTCGCGTACGGTAGAAAACCAGTCTGAATACAGATATGGTATCTCATGTCCTAAAATATCATTCAAATCATACATGAAATGGTAATAGACAACATATATTATCAGTATTCCCCTTATTATATCAAGAAGATGTATTCTGTTATTTTTATCTTTTCCTGTCAAGCGGTTCATCCCAATCCTCATTTTTCTTTAAAATGGACTGTTATTTCATATCCTCCCGGACAAAAGCCTTCCGTATCTCCACACCCATCTGTCTGCAAGTCATGCCGGAATATAGGACATCTATATTTAACATGTTATCACAATGTATCATCTTTAGCAACATAATATTCCGGGAAACTTCACAGAACAGTGACTAATTACACAGATCCAAATTAAAAGCCCCATTTTAACAGGCTGTCCATGCCGGCATTTTCCACCCACATTTTTCCGGACAATATAAAATGATTCGGATATCAAAACATCCCCATTTTAGCTATGAGTGTATAACGTATTATATCTATGCATATCAGAATAAATTAACTTCAAAAATAAATGTAATGCGTTGACTTTTCATTCACGCTGTTATAAACTGTTTTAGTTCCTGCAATACAGGAACTGTGATATCATAGCGGTTCAGGCATTATTCTTAATGTCTGCTAAGAGGGAAGCAGGTGGAAGGCCTGAACGAACCCGTCGCTGTATAGGAATAGTCCGTCCAACGCTTGTGCCGTGTAAAAGTCACTGGGTTATTTTCCCGGGAAGACGTGGATGGGTGCCATGTCCTGAGTCAGAAGACCTACCCTATGTAAATAAATATATGTCTGCGTGGATCCGGACATTATTTCATCACGCAAAAATACAATCTATTATTTAAGGAGAAAACAAATGAGCAAAAAGAACAAAAAGATTTTATTCGGTGTTCTTGGCTTAGTTGTAGCTGTTGTAGTTCTGGCACTGCTCTACATCAACTTCAGACCTCAGCCAAAGGATGCAGGTGGCAGCAAAACCATCACATTAACTGTAGTATTCGCAGACGAAAGCACCAAGGAATTCACTATCAAGACCAATGAGGACTTTCTTCGCGGTGCTCTTGAGCAGGAGAACCTCATCGCAGGAGACGAATCCGATTGGGGCTTATACGTCAAGACTGTTGCCGGTGTGACCGCAGATGATTCCGCAAATCAGTACTGGGCACTCTATATCGGTGACGATTATTCCCAGACAGGCGTTGATACAACACCGGTCAACGATGGTGACTCCTTTAAGTTCGTAATTGAGTCATATTAAAATATCGTAAATTGTCATGAAATATACAACCTTTGAAATAGTAATACTTGGAATGCTTGGAGCTATCGCCTGTGTATGTCAGGTGGCTTTGAGCTTCCTTCCCAATGTAGAGGTTGTGTCCATACTTTTCATTGTTTATACCAAGGTCTTTGGAAAAAAGGCTCTCTTCCCGATATATGTATTTGTTCTTCTGGAAGGAATCTTCTGGGGCTTTGGAAGCTGGTGGATAATGTATCTTTATATATGGGCTGTTCTGTGGGGCATAACGATGCTGTGCCGCCGCAACGATTCCTCAATTACATGGGCTATAATCAACGGCGCTTATGGGCTTAGCTTCGGTGCACTGTGCTCCATCACGCAGGGTGTGATGTTCGGTATCGGTTCAGGCTTTGCTTATTTTATTAGCGGAATTCCTTTTGACATTACGCATTGTATAGGCAATTTTTTTACAGCATTGTTTCTGTATAAGCCTCTTACAATTTTGCTCTCAAAAGCAAGGAAAATGCTTGTAAAATAACACTTATTGACGTAAAATAAATATAAATCCGGGGTTGCCTTATCCGGCAGCCCCTTTTGTTTTACAGGATGATTCTATACTAATAACGTTGCTGCTTTTGTTCGCAGCAGAATCGAGGTTACTATGTCAGAAAAATATGTTGCATATGTCGGATCATATACACATGATTCAAGTAAAGGAATAACCATCTTAGATGTTGACAACGAAGCCGGACGAATGGCTTACCGTGAAGAGGTGATAGTCAACAATTCATCGTATCTGATTGTATCCCACAGTGGAAGATATCTTTATTCTATAGTGGATGAGGGTATTGCCTCCTTCAAGATTCTTCCGGACGGAGGACTTGAGTACATGACCACCTCATCAATAAAGGGCATGAGAGGCTGCCATCTTTCAATGACAAAGGCAGATGACTATATATTCGTATCCGGTTACCATGACGGCAAGCTTACAGTCCTTCACGTAAACGAGGACGGAACCGTCGGCACTATAACAGATGAGATATACCACAGGGGAATGGGAAGTATCGCGGAGAGAAATTTCCGTCCTCACATCAACTGCTCCGTTCTCACACCTGATGAGGACTTATTATGTGTATGCGATATAGGTATGGATCAGGTGAAGCTCTATGATTTCAATAAGGCTACAGGCAGGCTCAAGCTGTCCGACATCATACGCTGCCAGCTCGAGTCCGCTCCGCGTGAGATTACCTTCAGCCCGGATGGAAAATTCGCCTATATCGTATGCGAATTGAAGAATTACATTGACGTATACAGGTATACCCCGGATGCCAGGACACGTTTTGAGTTCGTGCAGAATATCTTCACTGTCCGTAAGGGACATAAGGAGAATACTGCTGCTGCTGCAATTCAGGTATCCAAAAACGGCGATTATGTATTATGCTCCAATGCCGGCGACAATAGCGTTACAATCTATTCAACAGACAAGGAATCAGGTCTTTTAACCCTTAAGAACAGTCTTCCTATAAGCGGCGACTATCCTAAGGATATCAACCTGTTCCCCGATGAGAAACACCTTGTATCGGTTAACCATGAATCCGGTTCATTGACATTCTTTACTATCAACTATGAAAAGGGGCTTCTGGTAATGAACGGCAATCCGATAAAGATTGATACACCTAACTGTATCACAATACATAAGCTTACATAATATTGAATTAATCAGACACTCCGTATTTTATAAAATGTAAAAAATCATGGAATAAAAAAGCTGAGACAGTCCTTATATAAGCTGTCTCAGCTTTTTTGTATATTTTGACATTATTGTATGCCGCATTTTCTATATATGCAGAATTACTTTTTCTGTCCCTTGGAATCCCTTTTAGAAAGTCTCAGCTTTTTCAATGAGATATCCTTATCCCTGTACTGAATAGATACATCAGCCTCCTCTGGTATAATGTACACTTCGTCAACATTATCACTATCGTCAACCTTCATACCACGTACACCGACTGCGCTCTTCTTCTTCTCCGGTATCTCTTCAAGCATAAACTTAAGAAAATAGCCGTTCTCCGTCTGAAGCACAACACTCTGTGTATTCACTGTGCTGACAACCTCAATGCTCGTCACAAGGTCGCCCTCCATAAGCTTAGTGGCGGCAACTGTCCTCTTAGATACATAAAATTCCGAACCGTCAACAAGCTTCATCATAGCCTTCTTGGTTGTAAACAACAGCTTCCTGCCTGCAAGCAGACTGTTACAGCATAAGAATATAATCTCCTCACCCGCACTGCTGTAGTTGCCAAGGTTGTCAATAGGAGTTCCCTTGTCACGGAACCTCACAAATGGTATATCCCTCACCTTTATCTGATGGAGATTTCCATTGTCGGTAAAAATACATATCCTGTCGGTGTTCATACAGTTAAACACATACTTGTTCTCCGCATGAACTGCCTCCCTGTTTCTATCATAGGCTGCCGTGTCTATGGTCTTAGCATACCCGAAACGATCCATGAGGAATACAACCTCCTGCTCAACAAGCTTCTGCTCCTCGAACACTGCTGCCTTTCCATCCTCTATGATTGTCCTTCTAGGGAGCGCATACTCCTTCTTGATATTGTCTAAATCCTTCTTGATAACCTTCACCATAGTTCTTCTGCTGTTCAGTATATCCTCGTATTCAGCAATCCTGGCAAGTGTCTCCTCATACTCCTTCTCAAGTGCAAGAATCTCAAGACCGATGAGCTTATAAAGGCGAAGCTCCAATATAGCGCCTGCCTGTTTCTCGGTAAAATGGAGCTTGGAAGCATCCTTGCGTGATTTCTCAGTCTTAAAGCTAATACCCTCCGTATTTCCGGTAATCAGACAGTCCTTTGCCATCTTAAGGTTCCTGCTGCCCCTCAGTATCTCGATAATCAGGTCAATTATATTGCAGGCGCGTATGAGTCCTTCCTTAATCTCCTTATTGTCAAGTTCCTTATTCAGAAGCGTGGTATATTTTCTTGTAGCCAGCTCGAACTGGAAATCAATATGGTGTGTAATTATCTGCTTAAGTCCAAGTGTCTCCGGTCTTCCATCGACAATCGCAAGCATGTTAACGCCGAATGTATCCTCCAGCTTCGTCTTCTTATACAGCATATTGATGAGCTTATCTACGTCCACATTCTTCTTAAGCTCTAAGACAATGCGGATTCCCTCCTTGGAGGACTCATTGGATATATCCGTTATGTCCTGTGTCTTTTTAGTCTCAATAAGCTCCACAACATCTGATATGAACTTACCTATGCCTGCACCTATCATGGTATACGGAATCTCAGTTATGACAAGCCTATCCTTATCGCCCTTCTTAGCTGCCTGCTCGAACTCAACCTTGCCGCGGAGCTTAATCCTTCCCGTACCACTCTCATAAATATCAGGAAGCTCACTCTTATTTACAACAAGTCCTCCCGTAGGAAAATCCGGTCCTATAATATACTGCATAAGCTCCTGTGTTGAGATATCCGGATTATCCATACATGCTTTTACAGCATCTATAACCTCACCAAGATTATGGGTAGGTATATTCGTTGTCATACCGACTGCAATACCCTCAGAACCATTGACCAGAAGATTCGGAACCCTTACCGGAAGAACCACAGGCTCTTTCTCCGTCTCGTCAAAGTTCGGCATGAAATCTACCACATTCTTATCAAGATCGGCAAGATATACATCCTGTGTGAATTTCTTGAGCTTAGCCTCCGTGTATCGCATAGCCGCAGCTCCATCCCCTTCAATGGAACCGAAATTACCATGCCCGTCGACTAATGCCATTCCCTTCTTAAAGTCCTGCTCTAACACAACAAGCGTGTCATATATTGAGCTGTCACCGTGCGGATGATATTTACCCATCGTATCTCCAACGATACGCGCCGATTTACGATGCGGCTTATCATAGTTAAGTCCAAGCTGTTCCATCGCATAGAGCACACGTCTCTGCACAGGCTTAAGCCCATCGCGTACATCCGGCACGGCACGCGCCGTAATTACGCTCATCGAATAATCTATGTATGATTTCTGCATCAGCTCAGAATACTCTGTCTGCATAATCTGCTCTGCCATCTTATATCCTCACTTTACATTCTAATTTATCTGCTTCATGTGGTCAAAACATGCTATATATACACTTGTATATTAAATCGGTATGTTTTGACACCTATATGTAATTGCCAAAACCCTTATGCAAGGTCAAGCTCCGCATCATGCGCATGCTCGTGGATAAACTCACGGCGCGGTCCGACATCGCTTCCCATAAGCATTGAAGTCACATCGGATGCCATCTTCGCATCCTCTATCTCAACACGCTTAAGTATTCTTGTCTCAGGATTAAGTGTAGTCTCCCAGAGCTGATCCGCATCCATCTCACCAAGTCCCTTATATCTCTGGAGCGTGAAATTACCTGTATGCGTCTTTCTGTACTTCTCAAGAGCCTTATCATCATAGAGATACTGTCCTTCGCCCTTCCTAGGGACTACCTTATACAGTGGAGGTGTTGCAAGATATACATGCCCCTCCTGAATAAGCTCAGGCATGAATCTATAAAAAAACGTGAGAAGCAAGGTTGCTATATGTGCGCCATCAACGTCGGCATCAGTCATTATGATAATCTTATTGTATCTGAGCTTGGTTATATCAAAATCATTGCCATATCCTTCAGAGAATCCACATCCAAAGCTCGTTATCATGGTCTTAATCTCAGCATTTCCAAGCACCTTGTCCATCGTTGCCTTCTCGACATTGAGAATCTTACCTCTTATGGGAAGAATAGCCTGTGTACGTCTGTTTCTTGCCGTCTTTGCAGAACCTCCGGCAGAATCTCCCTCAACTATGAACACCTCACACTCCTCAGGGTTACGGCTCTCACAGTTGGCAAGCTTTCCGTTGCTGTCACATGAAAACTTCTGCTTGACCAGGAGATTGGTCTTAGCCTTCTCCTCAGCCTTGCGAATCTTAGCCGACTTCTCAGCACAGGCAATGACAGTCTTCAATGTCTCAAGATTCTTATCAAAATATCTTACAAGCTCGTTCCCTGTAACCTCAGCTACAACCTTACCTGCATCCTGATTATCCAGCTTAGTCTTAGTCTGTCCCTCAAATCTAGGCTCCGGATGCTTTACTGCCACAACAGCCGTCATTCCGTTACGGACATCCTGCCCGGTGAAATTCACATCCTTATCCTTAAGTATGCCAAGCTCCCTTGCATACTGGTTGATAACTACGGTAAACTTAGTCTTAAAGCCGGTAAGATGTGTTCCGCCCTCCTGAGTGTAGATATTGTTACAGAAACCAAGGATATTCTCCTGAAACGCGTCCACGAACTGTACCGCACACTCTACCTCAATGCCCTCGCTTGTATGCTTGAAGTAGATGACATCGTGAAGTGTCTCAAGCCCCTCGTTGAGCGCCTTTACATAAGCCTTAATTCCATCAGGCTCATGGAATACTTTGCTCTCCTCCTCATTAGTTCTCTTATTTTCAAAATATATGGTAAGTCCCGGATTAAGATATGCTGTCTCATGTAGTCTGCTCTTTACCTGATCCGCCTTGAAATATGTCTTCTCAAATATCTCATCATCAGGCAGGAACGTAACTGTGGTTCCTGTATCATTCCTCCTGCATGTCCCGATCTCAGCAAGCGGAGCCATAACATGCCCTCTCTCGTAGCGCTGCTTATACACCTTACCATCCTGTCTTATCTCGACCTCAAGCCATCTCGACAGGGCATTGACAACGGAAGCGCCAACTCCGTGCAGACCTCCCGATATCTTGTAAGCACCATCACCGAACTTACCACCCGCATGGAGTATCGTGAATACAACCTCAACAGCCGGTATTCCCGCCTTAGGATGAATACCCACAGGAATTCCTCTTCCATTATCCCTGATTGTAGCTGTGCCATCCTTATTGAGTGAAACCCATATAGAATCACAATAGCCTGCAAGGTGTTCATCAACCGCATTGTCGGCTATCTCATATATAAGATGATTAAGTCCCTTCGTGGACACACTTCCTATGTACATTCCCGGACGTTTTCTTACCGCCTCAAGCCCTTCTAAGATTGTAATGCTGCCCGCACCATAATCCTGTCTATTATCTGCCATACTTCTCCTCATTTCCTATAAACTATTTTCGTCACATTTAAAATCGAATATACGTTCGTATTATAACACTGTTTTAGTTTATTTTTCAATAGTTTTTCCAAATTATATAATATTTTCAACAGTAAAGAACCATACTATCGCTATTTCCAGTCTAACAATAGTATGGTTCATCCTATCTGTGTATTATATCACTGTTCGTAATGTAATAAAACCATTATTTCTATTCTATCACATAAAACCCATCCTGTCTACACTCCGAGAATCTTCCTTACAGTCTCTTCCATCTGTGTCCTGTCACATACTCTGTTGTGAATAACAGGTGCGGTTCTTATATCCTCTATCGCCTGTGGAACTGCCACATTGGCAATCTTGGACAATTCATCAACTAGCTCAAAGTCTGTCATGCTGTCATACTTAGCCTTGTCAATTGCATCCATAACGCTCCTTGTAAACTTAAATGGGCTGGCTGTCGAAGCAATGACGGTCTTGGTCTTGTCACCTGAATTATCGGTATACTTCTTATAGACAGCAGCTGCCACTGCAGTATGCGTGTCGATGACATAGCCTGTATCCTCATATATTGCCTTGATTGTATCGGCAGTCTCCTTCTCACTCGCATAATTTCCGTAGAAATCATCAAGCTGTGCCTTCATGGAGTCCGTAATCTCATAGCGTCCATTCTCCTTAAGCTGGCTCATAAGGCTGCGGTTAGCCTCAGCAGAACCGCCTGCAATCCTGTATATAAGTCTCTCAAGGTTGCTTGAGATAAGAATATCCATTGACGGAGAGCTTGTAAGCTTAAATTCTCTGTTCCTGTCATACACACCTGTTGAAAAGAAATCATACAATACCTTATTCTCATTTGAAGCACATACAAGCTTTCCAATAGGAAGTCCCATATTCTTTGCATAAAATGCTGCAAGAATATTTCCGAAATTTCCTGTAGGAACCACAACATTAATCTTCTCCCCCTCAGAAATCTCTTCATTGGCAAGAAGCTTTACATAAGCATACACATAATAAACAATCTGAGGAACAAGTCTGCCTATGTTAATTGAGTTAGCCGATGAGAACTGATAGCCTGCATCATCAAGCTCCCTGGCAAGCTCCTTATTTCCGAATATATTCTTGACACCTGTCTGCGCATCATCAAAATTGCCCTTGATAGCCACGACGTATGTATTATCACCCTTCTGTGTAACCATCTGCTTCTCCTGAATAGGGCTTACTCCATCCTTAGGATAAAATACAATAATCTTGGTTCCCTTCACATCGGCAAAACCGGCAAGTGCAGCCTTACCTGTATCTCCCGATGTGGCTGTCAGAATAACTATATCATTCTTAATATTATTCTTCTTAGCAGATGTTGTCATAAGATGTGGCAGAATCGAAAGTGCCATATCCTTAAATGCAATCGTAGCACCATGGAACAGCTCAAGGAAGTATGCTCCATCCGCCTTCACAAGAGGTGCAATCTCAGTTGTATCGAACTTCGAGTCATACGCATTCGCTATACAGCTTTTAAGTTCCTCCTCTGTAAAATCTGTGAGGAAAAGCTTCATTACTTCATAGGCAACCTCACCATAGCTCATACCAGCAAGCTCCTTAAGACTCTTATCAAGAACCGGTATGGTCTCCGGAACAAAAAGACCGCCGTCACCGGCAAGACCTTTAAGAATAGCCTTTGAGGCTGTCACTCTAACACTGTCATCCCTTGTACTTTTATAAAATAATTCCATAGCGTCCTCCAACAGATTATTTTTTAACTGCTTCATGTAACAGGCTTTGCAGTATACATTTAAAACAAAAGGCGATAAGCCTAATACTTATCGCCAATTTTATCACACTTTATTCCATTAAACAAGTAAAATCTTTAATAAAAATTAAAGAAAACATGTCCATTATATTCGAACAGCCTGTTAAGGTTCATCGCAAACCAGCTTCCTTCTCCCGCCGATGCCGACGCTGCGAAGAAAAGTGCTCCGTCCGAATAATCTTCACCGACAAGTGCCCTGTCAACGGCTTCGTATGATGTGTCCGTCAGTGTGACGGAATAGAATCTTCCATCCATTATAGGCTGGAACTGTACTCCGTTTCCCTGATAAATTACATCCGTTACATTATCAGGAAATTCCTTAGAAAATACTCTGTTTATTACTACATTGGCAACCAGAATCTTTGCTTTCACATCAAGTCCTGTCGCTTCAGCCTCGACAATGCGGACCAGATTATTATAATCCTCTTCCGTAATTGCAATAATCGGACTGATATAATCTGCACTTACAAGCATTTCATCCGATTCTGTTTCTGCCATTCTGGAATTCACATCTGCATAGACACATTTATACTTCAAAAGCTTTTCTTCTATATCCAGATTCATCAACGGATTAACCGCAAACTGTATCTGCTGTTCTGTGTCATTAATAAGAGATGTGAATACTGCCTTCTCTTCATCGGTGTCATCATCGTCCTCTTCATCTTCCGCAGCAGCCTGTCCGGTTCCTGTGTTGGAGGAAACTACATTGTTCTTTCCGCCACCGCCGTAGCATGTAGAATTCAGACACACAACCGCAATCACAGCTGAACCTGAAGCGATTATCGCACATCTTCTGTACATGCTCTTTGTAATGGTCCTGAAGAAACTAAAAACACCATTAAAGAGCGAAAAAATATTCTTCATCTTTAAACCTCTCATTTCAAATCAATGTTTTCGTTCTTTTTGCAATTATATTTATGAAATTGATTTTGTCAATCAAAACACTTTTTTTTGTGAAAAACGTCTTTTGTAACATTTTCGTAACATTTTTCATCAGCATTATTTCCATATATTTTGTAATTTATGCTTATTTTTTGTACATATTGACACTTGAAATTTTTCTTTGCTAAATAATCACACAAAATATTCTCGTCTTTTCACCGATTTTATTTTTTAAAAGTGGAGATTTCCGCCCTATTTTTTTGATTTTTTAAGCATTTAAGTGGGAGAAAAACCTTAAAATCGGGATAAAAACGAAATAACAAGTCAAAAAAATGTAACTACTTACATTTTTATACCACTGCATACTGCAAGCATAGCTTGCAGTACTGCCACCAATAAGTTGTTTGAAAGTTTCACTTTCAAACTTATACCCCTGCATACTGCAAGCAATGTCTGCGGTACTGCCACCAATAAGCAGTTTGAAAGCTTTATTTTCAGACTTTACACATCAAAAGTATCTTTGAATTGAAAGAATCACAATAACAAGCTATAATATCAGCAGGTATGCCTCCAAAATAAAATTTACAGAAAAGAGAACCGCCATGTCACTTCCCGGAGCCTTCAAAGCACAAAAAAAGGACGGCACAGTATACTACCGTGCCTCCGTAACATACAAAAATAAACATATAAGTCTCGGCAGCTTTGCAGCCGAAAACGATGCCTCCTCCGCTTACTGCGAAGCCCAGAAAATTGTGTCCGACACAGGTAGCATCTATAACATAGACAGCTACCATGAGCACTGCCGGCTATTATCCTTTGACAAATACATATCGCTTCTCAATTTCCGTGACAATAATTTTTACATAAAAACACCTATTTACATGGCTAAAAATTATTTTATCTACTATCTCTCCGAAAATGAAGCCCTCAAGTTCGACGTCGATGACCTTTTCTATTTTTCAAATCACTCGATTATGAAAAGACAGGGGTATCTTTTCGTGGCTGACTACGGAATGCAGGTGAATATCCTGTCGCGCTACGGAATACGAAGCCACGCTGTCAAAGGACGCGATTATGAGTTTATAAACGGTGATGACCATGACTACCGCTACCATAATATCCGCATAATCAACCGCTACTATGGCGTTGAGGCAATAAAAAAGAACGGCCGCACCAGCTACCGTTCCCGTATCCATATAAATGGAAACTATATAATAGGGAGATACAGCTCCGAAAACGAAGCTGCCATAGCATATAACAAGGCTGTGGCAATGCTTCGCGACAAGGGTTGTACAACTGCATATCCTGAAAATTACATCGAAGATATATCTGCCATAGAATATGCCAAGCTTTACAACTCTGTCAAGCTTTCAAAAAACTTCCGTGAGTATCTTTCTACTTATTATTAATATAATTTATAAGTCCTCCTGCAGATATGAGCTTCTGCATGAACTCAGGAAATGCCTGCCCCCTGTACTGCTTTCCCTTGGTGACATTGGTAATGATACCACTGTCAAAATCGATATCCACCTGATCACCATCCTCGATATCCCTGCTCGCCTCTGCACACTCTATTATCGGAAGACCGATGTTGATGGCATTGCGGTAAAAGATTCGTGCGAACGTCTCAGCTATTACGCAGCTCACACCTGCCGCCTTGATTGCGATAGGAGCATGCTCTCTGGAAGAACCGCAGCCGAAGTTCTTATCAGCCACAATTATATCTCCTTTATGTACCTTCTTAACGAAATCCTTATCTATATCCTCCATGCAATGTGCAGCAAGCTCCGCAGGATCCGATGAATTCAGATATCTTGCCGGGATTATTACATCTGTATCAACATTATCGCCGAATTTGAATACTTTTCCTGATGCTTTCATAGCCAATCCTCTTTTCTTCTATATAAATATTATCCCAAAAATTATAATCCAAGCTCCGAAGGCTGGCTTATCTTTCCTGTAACTGCACTTGCTGCAGCAACAGCCGGACTTGCAAGATATACCTCAGACTTCACATGTCCCATACGTCCCACGAAGTTACGGTTGGTTGTCGATACACAGCGCTCACCCTCTGCAAGAATACCCATATATCCGCCAAGGCAAGGACCGCATGTAGGAGTGCTCACTACCGCTCCAGCTTCAATAAACGTCTTTAACATTCCTTCCTCCATAGCCTTTAAATATATAGTCTGCGTTGCAGGAATGATTATAACTCTCAACCCGTCCGCTACCTTTCTGCCCTCAAGAACCTCTGCCGCTATTCTAAGGTCATCTAAGCGTCCGTTTGTGCAGGAGCCTATAACAACCTGATCAATCTTTACCTCTCCTGCCTCATCGACGGTATGTGTGTTCTCAGGAAGATGAGGGAATGCCACTGTCGGCTTAAGTGTACTCAAATCAATCGTGTACGTCTCATCATATACAGCGTCCTCGTCCGCCTCATATATGGTATACTTCTTAGTTGAGTGTTCTCTTATATATGCCTCTGCTATATCATCGACAGGGAATATGCCATTCTTTCCACCAGCTTCAATAGCCATATTGGCAATGGTAAATCGGTCATCCATGGACAGATTCTTAACTCCGTCCCCAACAAACTCCATCGACTTATAGAGTGCTCCGTCAACACCTATCATTCCTATAATATGAAGAATGACATCCTTTCCGCTCACCCACTTAGAAGGCTTGCCTGTAAGCACGAACTTGATTGCCGAAGGCACCTTGAACCATGCCTTTCCTGTAGCCATGCCCGCCGCCATATCGGTTGAACCTACTCCGGTTGAGAATGCACCTAACGCACCATAAGTACAAGTATGCGAATCGGCTCCTATAACCACATCGCCTGCAACTGTAAGACCTTTTTCAGGAAGAAGGGCATGCTCTATTCCCATCTGTCCTACCTCAAAATAATTGGTTATCTCATTCTTTTTTGCAAACTCTCTCACGCACTTACAATGCTCCGCAGACTTGATATCCTTATTCGGGACAAAATGATCCGGCACAAGCGCTATCTTATCCTTATCAAACACACCTGTTTTCTTCATCTTATCCATCTCATGGATAGCTACCGGAGATGTTATATCATTGCCAAGAACAAGATCAAGATCTGCTTCAATAAGCTGTCCTGCTTCTACATAAGGAAGACCTGCATGCGCTGCAAGAATCTTCTGTGTCATCGTCATACCCATAATAATTCCTCTTTCCTGTTCATCAGTCCGAATAATCCCATCGGTCTGATTTGTTGTTACTTGAATAATAACACATTTTCTGTTATTCTTAAAATACATATTATTTATAGTTATTATAATTTGCAGTTATAATAACTATATTCCACACTGCCTGCAATTATGTCCACCACCACTGCCTTCGAGACAATATCATTAAAATTAGCATATCGAAGAAATCAGTCCTTAAAAGGAAGCCATTTTCCAAAGCAGCCTGCAGTGTACCGGCAATTATACACTGATTTACATTTTCGGGTCAGCTATCCGCCATTATATCACAAGGAGACCATATGAATAACAATAACACCAATATAAATCATGCCACACTGAACCTCTACAATATATTCCTCACCGTCGCACAGACAATGAACCTCTCTGCCGCCTCCAAAAGGTTATTTATCAGCCAGCCCGCTATAAGCAAGGCGGTAAAACAGCTGGAAAATGAGCTTGGTACCACACTGTTCTTCCGCAATTCAAGAGGCGTACAGCTAACCGAGGATGGTGAACTGTTATATTCCCATATTTTTAACGCTTTCAATGAGATAGCCACAGGTGAACAGCTTCTCAATTCCAGAAAAGAGCTTGGCATCGGCAGAATACGTTTCGGAGCCAGCAACACCCTCTGTAAATATATTCTTCTGCCAAGACTTCAAAAATATGTACGCAGGAACCCACATATAAGCATCTCCATCAACTGCCAGTCCTCACTTCATACGCGCACGCTAATCGACAACCGCGATATTGATATAGGACTTATTGCAACACCCGATTCGCAGAGAGGGCTTAAATTATATAGTGCAGGCTCCATACATGACACCTTTGTGGCATCCCCCGGGTATATAAAGAACCTTCTTCTTAGGGAAAACACTGATATGGGCAATCTTTTCCACGGAGCCAACCTCATGCTCCTTACAAGGGATAATGTTACAAGAACCTATGTGGATTCCTACCTCAATGATATAATGCTGTCACAGACAACCCTCATGGAGATAGGAAGCATGGATCTGCTTATCGAATTTGCCAAAACAGGGCTTGGAATAGGCTGTGTCATACGCGAATTTGTAAAAAGCGAGCTTGAATCCGGTGCACTCATGGAAGTGACACCCCCGAATCTGAACATAAAAAAAAGAGAGGTAAGCTATTGCGTCAACTCTAACATTCCCCTCTCAAGTGCGGCTATGGATTTCCTCGATAATTACAGACTATAAAACAGCACATTCCCTTTCTCCTGATATTTTGTTAATTAGTATCATCAGACAAATTCTCATCTACCTCAACCGTATCCGTTTCGTCCGGGTCAGTCTTATATTTAGGAAAAAGAGGAATCCCATCTGCCCAATAATCTACACGCTCATCATACCTCTCATTAAGCCACTGTACCGCAGCAAGCCGCCCATCCTCCGTAAAGGGAAACTGTGCTGTGGTCTTTTTCTGCCTCGTCTTATCATAGTTATATGGTCCTCTCCATATCGTCACATCGAACAATGCCTCATCATTTTTATGTGGGTCATGGTTGAACACAACATTCTCCAGCGGATTGCGCGCCAGCCTGAAATGCATGCCGCCACATTCTCCGATATACGGACTGCCGTACTGAAAAAAATTAAAACCTAATATATCATCCAATTCTATTCCCATTTTCTTCCCCCCATATTCATGTTCTGTTTTTCCTATTCTATAACATCATATTATAATGTTTCATTTTATACATTTCAATAATGAAAAATGTTGCGCCGGCAAATGTTACACAATCGAATATTGTTATCCTATGACAGCCAGGATTATACCGACTTAATTATTTCCGGAATTCATATTTTGTAATAAAATGTAGTGGTAAAGATATGTAGTGATAAAAACATGTTCTATAAGCTTAGAACATGTAGCGTATTATACACTCGTACATTAAATAAGCATGTTTTGACACAAGCATCATACATAATTATTTATGTCAATACTTTCAACAGTAGTTTAACCAATATTACTTGCTAGTTAATTTCAATAGTCCTTGTTTTTTGGTATTTTGTATTTATCGTTAAATTTTACTTTAACAATAAATAATGTACAGGAGGTTTTATATGAATTGTACTTCCCATGATACTAATCGTATCATAGGTAATAAGATTTACCAGCTTAGGCGTTCCATTAACATGACGCAACAGGAGCTCGCAGAAAAAGTCGGAATATCTGTAACATTCTTATCAGAAATCGAGAACGGACGAAAATCCATGTCCGTGGACACCCTAATCAAGCTTTCAAAAGGTCTTCAGGTTTCACTGGACACAATAGTTTTTGGAAAAGATGCCGAAGATGACATGCAAAAAGATGTTGTTTCCATGATGTCAACACTTCCTCTCGAATACAATGAATCCATTCTGGTAATCGCCCGTGAGTTCACACGCCTTAATCGCAGTAAAAAATAATAATAAAGCCCCATCTCACAGCTTTACCTGTCAGATGGGGCTTTATAAATATATACGCTAATAACTTGTCCTTTGCCGTGGTACTATCTGTCCTGCACAGCTTTCTGTGCAGTCATTTCAATTGAATATTTCTCCGAATAGTAATTAACGTCCTTCGCCATATCGGATACCTCGGAATTTCTCATATCCTTAAGATACTGGTGCGTATTGAAATCATCGGACTCAAATTCCATCATCGCAACAGCTATGTTAGAACAGTGTGCCACAATACGCTCAAGATTTGTCAAAAGGTCATTAAAAACAAAGCCATTGATAGCATCACAATTACCGCTCTGAAGTCTCACGATATGATTTCTCTTAAGCTCCGCACAGAGCATGCGCACTGTTATCCTTAAGGGTTCTACCTGTCGAGCCATATCTATATTATCCTCGGTAAATGACTTCACGGTCATATCAAGCTCTTCCTTAACAGCATTATATAAAATAGCCAGTTCCCTGTTGGCATCATCCGAGAACTTAATCTTTTTCTCCACTATCTCCCTCGCCGCACGTGATATTCCGCAGGCATGGTCGGCAATTCGCTCAAAATCACTCACTGTATGAAGATACTTAGAGTTCTGTCTGGTCTGATTTTTGTTAAGACCTATAGCAGTTATCTTCATCATGTATGTATCAAGCTTATCCTCGTACTTATCAATTACAGTTTCTTTCTCCTGAATAAGATTGTACTGTTCAACAGAATAATTTTCCATCAGGTCAAATGCTCTCATAACATTCTTCTGTGCTTTTCTCGCCATACCATTCATGACTGTGCCGACCTGTGTAAGAGCAAGCTCAGGGTTCCTAAGGAAACGCTCCTCAAGCAAATCAAAATCCGCCTGGTCTTCAACATCATCCGGTGAATCCTTGATTATCCAGAACATAAGCTTATTAATCTGCTTAATAAATGGTGCCAGAATAATGATAGTAACCGTTCGGTATATGGTGTTGAGAAGAGCAATTGATACTGATTTCATCTCTAAATCCATAAATGCAAACTGTCCACCACGAGTCACCACAGCCTGTATTGCGTAAAAAAGTGTTCCGCAGATAATCATACCTGCCAGATCATTAAAAAGATATACAAGAGCTGTTCTCTTTCCGTTTTTATTAGAGCTCATTCCACTCATAAGAACAGGACATGCTGCACCGACACCAATACCCATAACTATAGGCAGCGCCGCTGAAAACGGAAGATATCCCGACATGGCAACAGACTGCAGAATACCCACAGACGCGGACGCACTCTGCAGCACCGCAGTAATGATAATACCCAGAAGTATTCCAAGAAAAGGGTTGGAAAACTTCGTGAGCATTCCCATAAAAAACGGATTATCCTGAAGCGGAGCCATAGCCTCCTTCATCGTTGACATACCAATCATAAGAATGGTAAATCCAAACATAATATCACCTATAGCCTTGTGAGTCTCCTTCTTTGAAAGGTTTCTCACAAAAAGACCGACTATCGCAACAATAGCGGCAATACTTGATGATGACAGAAGTGCCGCAACGCCACCTGCCCCTTGAATATCCGACAGACATAGAATCCAGCCTGTGATGCTCGTTCCTATATTAGCACCCATTATGATACCAATTCCCTGTACAACCTTCATCATACCGGAATTTACAAATCCAACTACCATAACAGATGTTGCTGAGGATGACTGTATAATAGCTGTAACCCCCGCTCCCAACAAAATTCCCTTAAGCGGAGTACTTGTCAGCCCATATAAAAGCGTCTCAAGCTTATTTCCCGCAACCTTCTTAAGACCATCTCCCATCACACTCATACCATACAGGAAAAGTGCGATACCGCTAAACAGTCCCAGAAATAATAATGTTACCGATACAGCATCCATAACCACGTCCTCGTTTCTTTTATTCTTTTATTCTCCTATTCATAACATACGTGATTATTGTAATACAGTTTTTTTCGTTTTTCAAGAAATTTACAGTGCCATTGCTCATTATTCACAAATATTTTACAATTCTGCCTTCAGGCTGTCCTGACACAAATAATACCAATCCGGCTTGTTGTGTACGTTTTTAAACTGAGGCTGCTGCAACTGTAATAATTGCATTGTGGTCACTGACGATTGTTACGCAGGAACATAACTGGTTTTGCAGGCATTAGCGTTTATAGTAAAAACGCAGGTTCTTAGACTATAAGCATTATAAGCACATCTGTTATAACTGCAAGCACTAATCTCCGCTTCGCAGACATTTGTCTTTAATTGCAAACGCTATTGTTAACTTCTCTTGTTAAATTTGTATCCTGTGATTGAACCTACAATTCCCCCGGCGATATGTGCCATATTAGATATATTGTCATCCAGAAATATACCATCATACACCTGCTGACCAAGGTAAATCATTGCTACAAGCACAAAGCTGATAGGAATTTCTCCCTCCCTAAAGCTCGTAAACGATGTCAACAATATAAATGCAAACACTACTCCACTCGCACCGCAGAGTGCAACCCGCGGAAAAAATATATAATTTATAAGTCCTGTCACAAGTGCTGTGACAAGAATGATCTTCAAAATATTGTCCCCTCCATGCTTCTCCTCAAGCATAGGTCCAAGCAACAGCAGATATGAGGCATTTCCTATAAAATGCATCCACCCGCTATGTCCAAGCACATGCGTGAAGAACCGCAAATATGTCAGCGGATTGGTGAGCGACGAATGATACGTCATAAACAAAAGCGCATTGCTCGACCCCTGTGTCATATAATTTAGCAGCGTTGCCGAAAAACACAGCAGCACAAATGTGAGTGTCACCGGGGCATTGTAGGTCAAGCGGATTTTTTTCATAAAGTTGTTCTCCTTTATATTGGGTTAAAATAGGTAATTGGTTTAAAATCCAAAAGTTTATGTCTATCTTTAAGGCTCTTTTTATTTAAAAGCTTTTTCTTATAAGTTCCTCTTATTTAATAAATACTTCAGCCTGGAATTTTTTGAGGTAAGCTTCCAATTTCGCATAATATACAGCAGCTACAGCAATATTTATAATTAGCTTGTCTTTCTTCTATTCTTCTGATGTTATGTAGTTTTTATCCTCTGGCATTCCTCTGATTTTCTCTATTTATTGTAGTAAAATGTTTTTGCTTAGTCAATGACAAGATTCAATTATTAAATAGTTTTCTTGGATAGTTTATTTGAATAATAATTCCAATCTTGCCAAAACTTCAATAGCAGCTTAATTGTTATATTTTTGCAAAATTATTGTTCACAATCATAGTGCAATGATATATAATCAAAAAGAATCATAAAATCACTGTTTTCACTTTCAAGGAGACCCGACAAATTATTATCTTGATTATTATTTTAATTCTTATTGCTTTGATTGCCGCCGCAGTATTTCTGGTGCTTCACATTGTTCCAATCCTGGTAGTATTCTTCTCAATCTGTGGTATATTGCTCATCTTAAGTCCGCCGAAGCATGGTAGGAGGTAATTGCTTGGTATGATATAATTCGGTGCTGTGAGGGAATATTGCCTCCCACGTTGTTGTTCCCAGTTATCGCTTGGTATGATATAATCCATCTTGCGGAGTGCTCTTACAGCAAAAGGTTGTTGTTCCCAGTTATCGCTTGGTATGATATAATAGGAGAACAGAAAAGGAAGTGCAGTGTGTTGTTGTTGTTCCCAGTTATCGCTTGGTATGATATAATCCTACGGGTAGTGTAACATTAGTACAACACGTTGTTGTTCCCAGTTATCGCTTGGTATGATATAATAAGTAGGGAGGTGAGATATTGGGAAAGATTGTTGTTGTTCCCAGTTATCGCTTGGTATGATATAATAGTACTAACGATTGTTAGTAAGCAAAGAAGTTGTTGTTCCCAGTTATCGCTTGGTATGATATAATAGTTTCATCAAGCCAATTGTAAGCGGTCTTGTTGTTGTTCCCAGTTATCGCTTGGTATGATATAATGAAGCACTCATGTGCGACAATGTTCTTCCGGTTGTTGTTCCCAGTTATCGCTTGGTATGATATAATACATTGATGGGCTGAGCTATCTGGTGATTTGTTGTTGTTCCCAGTTATCGCTTGGTATGATATAATCCCTAACCTACTCATTAATATCCCCTAACAGTTGTTGTTCCCAGTTATCGCTTGGTATGATATAATTTTGCCTGACCGTTTTCACCTTTCTGCAAGGATGTTGTTCCCAGTTATCGCTTGGTATGATATAATTGGTGCTGTCCCGGAAGGTTCAGGACTGTTGTTGTTGTTCCCAGTTATCGCTTGGTATGATATAATTTCACCGCCTTGGTGTTGATGCCTTTTGGGGTTGTTGTTCCCAGTTATCGCTTGGTATGATATAATATGTTCCGATCACCAAGAATTGCCTTGACAGTTGTTGTTCCCAGTTATCGCTTGGTATGATATAATCGCGTGCCGATGCATGTTCCGATGTTTGCTGTTGTTGTTCCCAGTTATCGCTTGGTATGATATAATTTCTTTAATTCTTTTTCCGTGTCCGAATCGGTTGTTGTTCCCAGTTATCGCTTGGTATGATATAATTTCTAACACGTCAAGTTCCATCACCACTCGGTTGTTGTTCCCAGTTATCGCTTGGTATGATATAATGCCAGAACCGGAAGCCCGAAAAAACCTGTAGTTGTTGTTCCCAGTTATCGCTTGGTATGATATAATTACTACTCCTGCTATTCACGCTCACATAAGGTTGTTGTTCCCAGTTATCGCTTGGTATGATATAATTAGTTATGATCTCATCGTTCTGCCAAATCAGTTGTTGTTCCCAGTTATCGCTTGGTATGATATAATTGGAACCCGGTAAAAATACCGCTTCGTGCGTTGTTGTTCCCAGTTATCGCTTGGTATGATATAATACATGAGGGTTGAGAACTTCATGTGTTACGGTTGTTGTTCCCAGTTATCGCTTGGTATGATATAATTATTGACAAGCTAGTTTATACGCTAAAACCGTTGTTGTTCCCAGTTATCGCTTGGTATGATATAATCTGTCCTGCGTCTGGATATAAGCCCGACGGTTGTTGTTCCCAGTTATCGCTTGGTATGATATAATTTCTACTGTATCAACCGTATGTTCAAGTGGGTTGTTGTTCCCAGTTATCGCTTGGTATGATATAATGCGGAAGAACTGGGGCACACAATAGGTGGCGTTGTTGTTCCCAGTTATCGCTTGGTATGATATAATAAGAAGACGGCAGTTTGAATTATACACACAGTTGTTGTTCCCAGTTATCGCTTGGTATGATATAATTGAAGAATTGCCCAATCAGTCCGATAATGGTTGTTGTTCCCAGTTATCGCTTGGTATGATATAATATTGGTGAACGGAGTAGGGAAGATTATATTGTTGTTGTTCCCAGTTATCGCTTGGTATGATATAATAACATTTGAATTATGCCAACTTGTTCTCTGTTGTTGTTCCCAGTTATCGCTTGGTATGATATAATACTGCACTTTCATCATTCTCGCTTGTCTCAGTTGTTGTTCCCAGTTATCGCTTGGTATGATATAATATATCAAGTCCATGTGTATTAAGCCACTCTGTTGTTGTTCCCAGTTATCGCTTGGTATGATATAATTTGGTACAGATTGCGGAATCTGTATTAGCGGTTGTTGTTCCCAGTTATCGCTTGGTATGATATAATTCCGCATCTTTTAAGTTATTCATCCTCGAT
>ERZ791893.567-NODE-567-length-25938-cov-3.089518_pt1 | contig 25938 bp, 18 predicted proteins | sample MGYA00510154_ERZ791893 | MGnify/ENA primary metagenome ERZ791893 (study PRJEB30046, sample SAMN00792068) | human gut metagenome | study: EMG produced TPA metagenomics assembly of the A metagenome-wide association study of gut microbiota in type 2...
ATAATACGTTATACACTCGTAAATTAAGTTGGCATGTTTTGACCCCAACATCATTACACAACGTCCGGCATTCACACACAATGAGTTTTTCAATTAACTATTAGTCTTTTTCGACAGTCTTACACGAAACACCTTTCTCACAAGCCTGTTACCATCAAAAGGACATATCGGATATATATAGCTCTCCCCCGATATAGTGTTGTTAAATGCAATTGCAAGCAGTGTTATAATTATTCCCGCAAAAAATCCCCACCAGTGGAAAATATAGGTAAGCACAAGTGTTATAAGCCTGAAGAACTTGATTGCATAACCAAGTTCAAAATTAGCCTGTGCGTATGTTCCGATTGCTACAAATGCCATATAAAGCATAGTCTCCGGCGAAAACCATCCCGAGCTTACCGCATATTCTCCCACGACAATACCTGCCACAACCGAAAGCGGTGTCGATAACATCGTCGGTGTGTTTACTGCCGCCAGTCTAAGACCATCTATTGCAAATTCAAGTATAATAAGCTGCCAGAATACATGTATATTCGCTTCATCCGCAAGATTGATAAATGCAAGCCAGTCTGGAAGCCTCTCAGGATACTCTATGAGAGCCATCCACATCGGCGTTAGTATCAGCGTCAGCACCGACATTATGAATCTTGAAAATCTTATATAGTTTCCCACAAGAGGCGGAAAATAGAAATCATCAGCCTCCTCCATGACATCAAATATGCTTGTCGGCACTATTATCACTGCCGGTGAATTGTCAACTAAAAGCACAATATTGCCATCAAGTATGGCTGCCGCAGCTGTATCCGGGCGCTCTGTATATTTGAATTTCGGAAACGGATTTATATATGGTCCATCAAGTACTGACTCTGCCAGACTCTCTATATTCATTGTGAGTGCGTCTACTTTTATGGAAGAAATCTTATCTTTGATTCTTCTCACAAGCTTCATATCTGCCACTCCCTCTAAATATGCCATCGAAATGTCGGTTCTCGACTTCAGGCCCGCCTGGGTTATCTCAACGCAGAGCCGCGGGTCACGTATCCTTCTTCTTATAAGTGCCACATTAGAGACTATCGTCTCTACAAAGCCATCCCTTGAGCCTCTCAGAACTCTGTCCTTCCAAGGCTCATCAACACTTCTCATAGGATATGTTCTGCAGTCAATCGCAATGCACTCCTTATAGCCGTCGACGAAATAGCACGCCACCCCCGAAAGAATCGCTGTCACTATTTCCTCAACGTCATCTAGGATGTCAACCTCCACATAAGGTATATATTTATCAGAAAATTCTGCCGCACTATCAGGTATATCCCCCTCCTGTATTTCCGAGAAGGATTTTAACAGTCTTTCCATTATCGTGTCCTTGATAAAGCCATCTATAAAAAAGAAACCGGCATCCTTTGAACCTAATTTCTGTTCCCTGTATATCAAATCAAAGTTTTTATCAACGTGGAGAATTTTCTTAAATTCCTGTACATTTTCCTTTAGCGAAGCAGATATCTTTCTCATTTTTGACCCCATTCCCGGGCGACATTTCAAAAAAAGATGAAAACCATAGAATGTTTCCCCTCTATTATAAATATAAAGCAATTTGTTTTCGCCCTAAAACGAACTGCCTGTAAAACTTTTTATCAGATAACGCATATTTCTTGCTTCCTTTACTTTATGCAAAAAAATAAGACCGGTGGGCTTCACCGGTCTTATTGTATCCATTATTCAAATAATTATCCTAACTGACTGCTCTTTGAATAGAGATTTGCGATAACTCTTGTATACTGAATGCTGTCTCTCATAGCATCCATATCATCAATTGCCTTACCATTGTCCTGCACACGTCCGAACTGCACGTTCTCATCTTTGCCCATCTTAAGAGCTTCAACTATAGCCTTAATCTTATCTTCCTTTGTGGCGTTGCTGAAATCACCATTAACACCAACTATCTGCATAACCGACTCAAGCTCTGAATCTGACCAGTTGCCGAATCTGTTGTCCATCATATACGCAATTCTTTCCTTACGATTAATACATCTGATAAAACCTCTTAACATAATAATCCCTTTCCTTTCCTGACAGACCTTTCTTCAAGTCTGACTGCCATCACTTCCGAATGGTAATTTGTTTTTCCTTTTTTCTACGAGTGCCATTATTACACATCCTGTCAATAGATGCAAATAGAAAAAGGACCACTTTTTGGTAATTTTATTGTAGAGAAAAACCATGTCTTTGTATAATCTGTGTATTAATTGTACTTTTTATTGTGCATAATTATGGTTCAGCAAAATGAAAATATATCTTTGTTAAATATTTAGCACAATTCTTTCCGCACTTTACCATGCGAAAATACAGAAAATTTTTTTATTTGTTTTTTTCAGTGCTTTTTGAGGTTCATTTATCAAGGCATTCCTTGAATACCCTAAGCGCGTTTTTATAAAATATCTTTTCCGCATCGCTTTCGGTAAAGCCTGCTTTTATGAGTGCATCATGCAGCCTAGGCAGATATGAGGCATCCGCAAGCTCAAGCTTTCCTCCTATTCCGTCAAAATCAGAGCCGAGAGCCATCACATCCATTCCGCCAAGGTTGGTTATATACTTCACATGACGCACCATATCATCAATACGGCTCTCTGCGTCATTGCCCACATCTCCTGATTCGTTTAAAAAAGCACCGCAATAATTCAGACCTGTGACGCAGCCTCTCTCTCCAAACGCTCTTATCATATCGTCGGTGAGATTGCGTACATGCGGATTCATTGCTCTCGCATTAGAATGGCTCGCAACAAAAGGTTTGCCCGTATTATTATAGACATCCCAGAAGCCCGCGTCCGACAGATGGGACACATCTATGACGATTCCGAGTCTTTCCATCTCAGCTATGAACTCAAAACCCTTCTGCTTAAGCCCCTTAGAAGCATCCGCATTATATGTGCAGCTTCCATCGCTGTTGTAGACCACATAATTAGGATAGGCAAGCTCATTCTCATGGTTCCACGTAAGTGTCATCATCCTAAGCCCCAGCCTGTAATAATTTCGCAGCATCTCAAGACTTCCGGCGCATATATCTCCTTCTTCACCGGTGAGAATTGCGGACATTTTCCCCGCCTTCATATTCTCCTCAATATCAGCATAACACCTTACCTGTGATATTATGTCCTTATTTTTTTCCATCTCATTGTAAAAAGTATCGACAAGCTTCATTCCGTCCAGCAGCACATTGTCCGAATATTCTTTATTAATGTACACTGCAAAGCACTGCAGCATATAGTCACCCTTCATCATCTTCATCAAATCAAGATGATGGTTGTTCTGCCTAAGCTCAGATTGAATATTATTCTTCCTGTCATACATAAGTGCCGACAGGGTATCACAATGCATATCAAAAACCTTCATAGCCTTCCGGGACATGGGTCTGGTCCGTGTCCCAACCATGTCCCAATTCCTCCTCCAATTTTTATTTTTTCTGAGACAGGGGTCTGACACCGTGTCCCAAACACGCGTGGGACATGGTGTCAGACCCCTGTCCCAAACACGCTTCCCGCCGCGTATATGCTCTCCGCCAAATCACACCTGTAGTTATCCGCAGCCGGATTAAGGCTGTTAATCACCACTCCGTCGCTTCCCGGTCTTGCTGTAGAATGAATATATTCCCCCTCACCTATATACATCGCAATATGTCCCGGAAAATACAATAAATCTCCCTCTTTAATATTATCATAAGGTATCTGCCTCACCGGAAAACCCGGCATAAGCCCGGCATCTCGGTAGATATACACACCGTTTAGCATATATGACATCGATGTAAGCCCCGAACAGTCTATGCCAAGAGGTGTCTTGCCGCCCCAGCGGTACTGTGTTCCAAGGTAGCTCATTGCAGTGTTCACAAGTCTTTCCCTTAATACAGTTTTCTCAACCTCCGTTAGTTCCGACAGCTTATCTGCGCCAATAGGTTTGACATATTCCTCTATGTATGAGCGCTTGATATATCCGGTTCTGCCATCGTAGAGCCTTACACATACATATCCATTTTTTTCTCCGGTGCACAATAAGGCTTGCGAATCCGGCTCCTCTGTAGCTGCACAACACATAATAATGGCTCCTCTTGTGACACTCATAAGCCGCACCGAAGCTGCAGCCGGCTCCGACATAATATCTGCCACCGCCTTGACCACCTGCACTAAGTTGCACTCCCCCTGCCCTGCGGCTTCATGGTACGGAGCCGCGCAGTCATCCATTATCACGTCACAGCCTTTGACACAGCCCTCATAGCCATAATCAGTTCTCACCTTAAGACAAGCCCCGGTAGCGCCTGCGCAGCCTTCAATGACCTCAAATCTCTGCCCATACAGCCCCTCATCCACTATCCCGGATTTTCCGTAGATGTTCACGTACATTCTGTTAAAGATTCCCCTCATCAATCTCCCTTCTGGGACAGTGGTGTCAGACCCCTGTCCCAACACACATCCGCCCAACCATGGACTTGCTTAACCCGGTCACCCTGCTAAGCTGTCTGATTGAGGCACCTTCTCTCTTTAGTTTTATTACGCAGTCCTGCTTTTTATCCATACTCATTTCGTTAAAATCCGAGATATTTTTGCAGGCACTTATCAGCCTCAGCCTTTCAATGCATGTCTCATCGTCAAAAACCGGGCGCTGCGGAACAAAATCGTCATACTCAGCTGCCTTTTCGTCCGGATTTAATGACATGAACGTACTATACTCCCTATCATCCCCAAACATCTCAATGACTTCATGTATGTCTGTCTTAATCATCTTTCTGCCACCTCGTTTTTCCAGCGCTGTCTTACTTTTTAAAGAGTAATTACTCCACGGATATTCCTCCGCCTTAGCTACAAGCCCCGCCTTGACCGGATTGTTAAAAATATATCGCGCCGTCGCCATAAACTGTCTGTCACTCAACACTGGCTCACTTATGAATCTGTTCTGGAAAAGATGTCCTGCACGGTCATATTTCCTATTATACCAGTACACGTATGTATTTTCTATCTTTTTCATTGTCATTGAAAGCTTTTGTGTACCCTCCCGCATAAGGATATGGACATGGTTATCCATCAGACACACCGAAAATAACTTAAACTCATCCTCCTCCCTGTACCTTTTAAGTATACCTTCAAAATAGAAAAAATCCTCCCTCTCCTCAAAAATAATCTGCTTGTTGACACCACGCAATATCACATGGTAAACTCCGGACTCACATTGTTTTCTCGCTGTTCTCGGCAAAATATACCTCCTTTATTTAATTGGAAATTGGTGAATAGTTGTGGGACACCGGGGTCAGACCCCTGTCCCAGAAGATTATTTAGAAAACTTCTGAAATACAGACAATTTATTATACAACATAATAACAGACTATACAAGTCCAAATCAACATGTCCAAAATCCACCATGACAGAAACCTGCTATTGTACAGCTTCTATCATAGTGGCTTTTGGTTTTAGAATAATTTCTGCTTTTCGGATGGTTATTTTGAACAGCTTCTACTGCGCAGCTTTATACCTCAGCGATAACCTCAACCTCACATAACACATTCTTAGGAAGTGTCTTTACAGCAACGCAGGAACGTGCCGGCTTGCCTGTGAAGTACCTTGCATAAATCTCATTGAATTTGCCAAAATCGCCCATATCTGCAAGAAAACAGGTTGTCTTTACAACATTCTCGTAGGAAACTCCTGCTGCCTTCAGAAGTGCACCAAGGTTCTTCATAACCTGCTCCGTCTGCTCCTCAATTGTTGTTCCGACAACAGCACCCGTTGCAGGGTCAAGCGGAACTTGTCCAGATGAGTAGAAGAAACCATTTGTAATAAAGCCCTGTGAATATGGACCAATTGCTGCCGGAGCGTCCGGTGTATTAACTAATTTCATAATCATTGCCTCCATAAATTATATTTTATCCTATTTTAACGCGGCACAACAAAAAAGTAAATCACTTTTTCGTTGGGGAAGACACTTGGGGACAGGGACCAGACCCCTGTCCCAGCCGCTCCCCACATAGATATCCTATATTCTCTCCGCACTCTCAAGCGTATGCTTTAGCAGCACCGACGTTGTGACCGTCCCAACGCCTCCGGGAACAGGGGTTATGGCTGCGACCTGCTCCGATACCTCATCATAATCCACATCCCCGCACATAACTCCGTCAACGAAATTGATCCCCACGTCCACAACAATCTGGCCAGGGCTGGTAAAATTCTTTTTTATCATGCGTGCACTGCCGGCGCATGCCACAAGAATGTCTGCCCTGCGGCACTCGTCCTCTATATTCTTAGTTTTTGTGTGGCATATCGTGACTGTTGCATTCTTCCCAAGCATAAGCATTGCGAGCGGTCTGCCGACAACAAGGCTTCTTCCCACTATCACAACTTTTTTTCCGGTGAGGTCAGCCTGATAATGCTCAAGCAGCTCCATCACCGCCTGTGCCGTGCATGGCGCATAGCCGGTCTTGTCCCCGGCGAATACCTTTGCGGTGTTCACCATGCTTATGCTGTCGACATCCTTATCCGGTCTTATCAGCTCCTTCAGTCTGTCATCGCTTAGCTGCTTAGGAAGCGGGCGGAACACAAGAATACCATGAACCTTCTCATCAGCATTGAGGCGTGTAATATTCTCCTCAAATGACGCTTCATCAATATCTAACGGAAGCTTTATGACCTCTGCCTCTGCCTCGACCGCACCGAAACGCTTCATTATTCCCTTCTCATAAGCTATGTCATCCTCACGCTCACCGACTCTCACGACGGCAAGCTTAGGATACACACCTTTTTCCTTTAATTCAGCCACACGGGCTCTGAATTCTTCTGCCATAGCCTTAACTACAGGCATACCTCTGTATTCTGTCATCTCGAAGTCCTTCCTCGTATCCTAATCTAAATATTCTTACAATCCCATCTTTCCAAATACCATATCATAGACCTTGTCGCATACATCACGGCACTGTCTCTGGTATGCCATCGTCTTTTCGTTGAGTTCATCGGCATATTCACGCTTTTTCATAAGCGATGTGTTCGCATATACGTTCATGGCAGCACTGTCCGCAGCCGCACGGCATGCTGCAGCCGCAACTCCGACATCACTGATTGCAAGCTTGGAGCCCTTTATGACCAGCTCATCAATTGTGGCAAGCAGCTTGTCACACTCCTTTAGAATCTCAAATGGTGTCTGCGCCGCCAGAACAAGTGCCTGCTCTAAGGTCTGCTCCCTCCCGGGCTCATCCTTCGGAATCGAATATGCTCTTGAAAGTGGGTAAAAGCCCTCTGCATCCTTATTGATGAGCGCAAGAAACACCTTAATCTCATAATTCATATTCCTGATAATGCGCTCAATGTCAGACTGATATTCAGCATACTTTTTCTTGCCCGATGTGAGGTTAGCCACCATCGAGCAGAGTGCCGCCGCCGTCGCACCCATAAGTGCACCGGCACCGCCGCCACCCGGCACCGGCTCCTTGGTTGAAAGCCGTTCTATAAAATCATATGTTGTATCCATAAATTACCCTCCGTTTATACATAAGCCGGGACAGGGGTCTGGTCCCTGTCCCAGAAACCAGCCCCCTGTCCCGCGGTGTTTATTCCATATCAAGAAGTTCCTGATAGAACCTTGAGTAGTCTGTTCTGCCTTCCTTTATACACTTGATTGCGGATGAAGGATGGCTGTTTAAAACTCCTGTAAGCAGATAAGGCAAATCAAATCCCCACTTATCCGGTCCTTCCTTGAGCTTGTTCATGTGCTTCTCAACGAAATCCATCACCGGAATAAGATTATACTTCGGATTGCGGAGGAAGGATAAGAGCTGTTCCATGTAGCAGTTGCCCGCTCCTCTTCCCATTCCGCTCATCGTCGCGTCAAGGTAGCTTGCTCCGTTGATAGCAGCCTCAATCGTATTTGCAAACGCAAGCTGCTGATTGTTATGCGCATGCACACCAATCTTCTTGCCATACCTTGCTGCCGCCGCCATATATCTCGCCGTGAGCCTTCTGACCTGCTCAGGATAGAAAGCACCGAAGCTGTCCACAAGATAAATACAATCCGCATCCGACTTTGCCAGAAGTTCAAGTCCATTGTCAAGATTCTCGTCATCCACCTTTGAGACAGCCATAAGATTGACCGTCACTTCATACCCTTTAGCCTTGGCATCACTTATCATGTCAATCGCTGTAGGTATCTGGTGGATATAGGTCGCGACACGAATCATGTCGATGACGCTGTCCTCCTTATTGATTATGTCCCTCTTGTAATCGGTTCTTCCGACATCCGCCATAACACATATCTTGAGGTCAGAATCATTATCCTCGACTATCTCGCGGATATCATCCTCGTTGGAGAACTTCCACTTTCCGAAGTCCTTCGGGTCAAATATATCCTTGGAAGCCTTATATCCAAATTCCATATAATCCACGCCTGCAGCAATGTTCGTTTTATATAAATCCTTGACAAACTCCGTTGTAAAACCGAAGTTGTTGACAAGTCCTCCGTCTCTTAATGTTGCATCCACAACCTTGATGTCTGGTCTGTATGACACTATTGTTCCAAATGTATTATCCATCTTATCCCACTCCTATATATAGATTCAGCTGTATTCAGTAATACCGCCATGCCCCGGCAGCAATGCAGATACTGTGTAAATGTAATATAAGCTTATACAATATCTCACAAGGCATTACATTACACTGTAAGTCATCTGCTTTAAAGCGTTACGCTTTAAACTAATAAAGTACTCTCTAAATATACACAAACAATCATTTTTTGTCAACAGTTAATTTTCATACACCGCACCGGAGCCTGCAGCCCTGCTTTGCAACAGCCTTTTGCCGCTCACTTTGTTCGCTCTATTTATTAGCTCGTTTTATTCGCTCTTCATCGGCACAAATACCCTGCTGTTGTGGACATCCGCATCATCACTTACCGCCCTTGCCTTCTGCTGTGCCTCCTTACAGAATACCATCTGTGCCTCAATCCGCATGTAGTCCTTATCGCTGTGTGCACCGTTTTCCCTCTTTAACAGCTCGGACACTCTCACATAGCTTCCATCAGGCTGCATAAGCTGTGCCTTTACATTGTCCGCAAGCTGGACATCAAGAATATGCTTAACCTCTTTTTTAAGCTTGGCGTCGTCCACAGGGAACATGATTTCCACTCTTCTGTCGAGATTTCGCGACATCCAGTCCGCGCTTGCCATATATATTTCAGGGTTTCCGCCATTTTCAAAATAGAATATTCTGCTGTGTTCAAGAAAGGTTCCGACAATTGAGCGCACAGTGATATTCTCGCTCACACCCTCAAGCTGTGGAATGAGACAGCATATTCCACGGACTATCAGCTCTATCTTCACACCCGCCTTCGACGCCTTGTACATTAGCTCTATTATATCCTTATCACACACGGAGTTCATCTTGGCAATTATGTGCGCCTCCTGTCCCTCCTTTGCATGTCTTATCTCCCTCTCAACAAGATAGTGGAAACGGTCACGCAGCCACAGTGGTGCAAGCGACAGCTTGTTCCAGCCTACCGGCTCCGAATATCCGGACAGCATGTTGAACACCGCCGTTGCATCCTCACCTATCGCCGGTGAGCATGTGAAAAGTCCCATATCGCAGTAGAGTTTCGCCGTCGAATCATTATAATTACCTGTTCCAAGGTGGACATAACGCCTTATTCCATCCTCCTCACGCCTTACCACAAGCGTAATCTTGCTGTGGGTCTTAAGCCCGACAAGACCATATATAACGTGGCAGCCTGCCTGCTCAAGCTTCCTTGCCCATATAATATTATTCTCCTCATCGAAGCGCGCCTTAAGCTCAACCAGCACCGACACCTGCTTTCCGTTCTCCGCTGCGGCAGCGAGTGCTGCAACAATCGGCGAGTTGCCGCTCACACGGTACAAGGTCTGCTTTATCGCAAGCACGCCGGGGTCATTTGCCGCCTGCCTTACGAAATCCACAACTGGGTCAAAGGTCTGGTAAGGATGATGTAATAGTATATCGCCCTCCCTTACAGCCTCAAAAATATTCTTTCCGTTCATCAGCTCCGGAACCGGGGCAGGCATATATTTAGGTGTCTTCAGCTTCGCATAATCAAAGCTTCCGTACAATTTCATAAGAAATGTAAGGTCAAGCGGCCCGTCTATTCTGTAAATATCACTGTCCGTAATATTCAGCTCACTCTTAAGCCGCTTAAGGAGCTGCTTGTCGATATTTCCCTGAACCTCAAGTCTTATCGCCTGTCCCCACTGCCTTTTCTTTAACTGCTTTTCGATCTCCTTTAAAAGGTCGGCGGCATCCTCCTCATCAATTGACAGGTCGGCATTCCTCATAATTCTATAAGGATAAGCGCACAATATATCATAGTTCAAAAACAGCTTATCGATATTGCGCTCGATAATCTCCTCAAGAAGTATTATCGTATCCTGTTCCCCCGGAAGTCTCACAAATCTAGGCAGAACAGATGGCACCTGAACTGTAGCAAACTCAGTCCCATCATCACCATTCTTCTTTTTTAAGAGAGCCGCAATATTTAACGTCTTATTTCTTATCAGCGGAAAAGGTCTTGAAGAATCTACCGCCATAGGCGTGAGAACCGGATACACGTCCTCATGGAAATATTTATCGACAAATATCTCCTGTTCATGTGTCAGCTCCTCATGGCTTCCTATTATGTGAAAGCCTTCCCTGGCAAGCGCCGGGACAAGCTCATCGTTATAAATCTTATACTGCCTCTTCACAAAAGCATGCGTTCTCTCATCCAATGCCGCAAGCTGCTCAGCCGCGGTCATTCCCGCTATATCCTTCTTGGTATATCCGGCATTGACCATATCCTTAAGTGAGGCAACCCTTACCATAAAAAATTCATCAAGGTTTGAAGCCGTTATGCTCAGGAACTTAAGTCTCTCAAAAAGGGGATTTAAGACATCCTCCGCCTCACCAAGTACCCTCGCATCAAATTCAAGCCAGCTAAGCTCCCTGTTGATAAAAACCTTACTGTTTCCCATATTCTTCCCCTTTCCACTCCTCTATCTCTTCCTTCTGATAACAGGCTTAAGCCCATATACCTCCTCAAAGAAATCCACACGCTCCATAAAATATGACTTCTCAAGTGTGATATCCTCAAAGGTATGTGCCGTTATGACAAGCTTGTTATTTTCAACATTGACATCTATATCCTTAAACTTCTGTCTGTGTCCTCTGTCAAGAGCGTTGCTGAGTCTTAGAATCGCCGTGAGCTTTGCAATAGTCAGATAATCCTTCTTGTCGAAGCTCCACAGTGCGTCATCCGCATCGAACACCATGGTATTGTACTTAACTATATTCGCTATAATTTCACGTTCTTTGTGTGAAAGCCCTATAATCTCAGTCGACATTATTATACTGTAGGAGCATTGCTCAGGGTTAAGCATATTGATATACTGTCCACAATCATGCAATATGCTTGCGATTTCAAGCAGAAATCTTTCGCGGCTTGAAAGTCCGTGATATTTTTTTATACTGTCAAATATGAGCAGCGAATTCTTCTCCACAAGGCTTACATGCTCTCCTCTTATTGAGTAGCGCTGTGAAATATTCTTGGCGGCAGCGAGAATATCCGCATTGAAATCATGCTTCAGCTCGAATTTTTTAGTCTTCTGCGCATGCTCCACAGCCATTCCGTCACAGAGGGTTACCTGCGGCATCCATATATCCTCAGCCTGTGTAAAATCCAGCATTCTCATGTAAACCATCGCACCCGGCAGGATGAGCTTTGCCTCATTCTCCTGCAGCTTCATAAATTCTGCAATCTGCTCAATGCTCTTATGATAGATTTTGTCAAAGAAATCCTTGAATTTATTGCGCGTGGTGTACTCACCGCCATCGAAAAATTCCTTCATTCTGGCATAGTACGGTACACAGTCGCCGACAAATATCACATTATTGATTTTCCTGCTCTTTAGAAACAGCTCATTGAGTGTAACCATATCATTATCTATGTACTCTCTCATTATATCCACATAATTTACAATATTCTGTGACAATGTGGACATCATATTGCTTATTCTCACCGCACCAAGCTTCACATTCTGTGTGGTGACAAGAGTTCCGTTGTCAAAAAGAGATACCTGCGTGCTGCCTGCACCGACATCCACAAGCGCCGTCGACTTCTCGATAATCCGGTTGAATTTATCGCTTCCTGCTGCAAGCGCCTTATAAATTATAAAACGCTGCTCGGAGTTGCTGAGAATCTCCACATCGATTCCTGTTCGTACCTTTATCCTGTCAAGAACACGAATTGCATTCTTAGCCTCCCTCAGGGCACTCGTCGCAAACGCCCTGTAATCGTCAATGCAGTAATCCTTCATGATCTCCGAAAAACCATACAGAATATCGCACATCTTCTCCACATCCTCAAAATCGACCTCCCTGGTCTCGTATGTGCTCTTTCCAAGCTCGAAAATATGTCTTATATGGTCAATCTTCTTTATCCCGCTATCCCGTGAAATCTCATATATCACCATCTCCATACAGCTTGAGCCGATATCAATTGCTGCAAATGTTGAGTATGCCATTTCCTCATCTCCCTTATTTTTTCATAACTAATCTCTCGCCTTATAATTTCCAAGAAGCTTAATCGCAATAGCCTCCTCCTCAATTCCCCTGAGGCAGTTCTTGACCGCCGCATCCGATATATGCCCGCCGAAATCGACATAGAACATAAATTCCCATTTTCTCTCGCTTATCGGTCTTGACTCAATCTTAGTCATATTAAGTCCGTTAAACATTATATGACTGAGTATCGAATAAAGACTTCCTGCCTCATGCGGAATCTCAAAGCATATACTCACCTTATCAGCATCCTCTGTCACTATTCTGTCCTTGGATACAATGACAAATCTTGTTGTGTTCACACCGCTTGTATTTATATGAGGTGCTAAAATCTCAAGTCCATACAGCCTTGCCGCTGTCTCACTGGCTATTGCGACCTGCGTCATGTCATTCTCATCCACAATCTTCTTCGCAGCTATCGCCGTATTAGCCGCACCAAGCTGCTGCCAGCCCTTGTCCTCAAGAAATTTTGCACACTGCATAAGTCCCTGCGGGTGTGAATACACCCTCGTAACCTTGGACAAATCCGTCCCCGGAATCCCGACAAGTGCATGCTCAATCTTAACCGTCTCCTCAGCTACAATATAATTGTCATATTCCCTTAATAAGTCATAAGTATCATTGACAATCCCGGCTGTTGAGTTGTCAAGAGGAAGCACCGCATAATCTGCTTCACCGTTCTTAATGGCTTCCATAGCCGCTCTGAATGTCGAAACACACGAACAGTCCGCAACATCACCAAAATACTTGAGTGTAGCCGCATGGCTGTATGCACCTGGAACTCCCTGATATACTATATGACAGCCCTTTTTTTCAAGCTCCTTTACTGCCTTGTGAGGCGCAGCCTTTGAATAACCGCCTGCCTCAAGAATACCATACTGAAGCTTGCGGCTCATAGCCATAATCTGCTTGAAAAGTTCGTCCACGCATCTCTTGCCAAAGTCATCCTCAACACATGCACACAGAGTCTTAAGTTTCTCCTCCTCGCGTGCCTTATCGTACACCGCCTTGTTGTTGGCAATCTTGTATTCGGCCACATCCTTGCTTATCTCCAGCCTCTGCTTCATAAGCTCCACTATCTGTCTGTCAATCACATCTAACTTCTGTCTTGATTCTGATAAATCTATCACGCCTTTATCCTCCGCTATATTAAATCTTCTGTCCCTAAACATTAACCCTGCCTGACCCGTAACAGCAGAATTGTATGTCTGCACCGCACTCACCCGGAATTTAGCGGACATTATTATCTACAATTGTATCATTACGCATAAATTTTCGCAATACAACATTGCTAAGTGTATGTATAATGTGTTAAAATATTATGTAAAATATAACTTATGTGCGAATGGAGGATTGCTATGAAAGTGATATCCAAGATAATAACCGGCGTTGTGATAGCTGCTGCCGTTGCCGCGCTCGGTATCTGCTCATATATGAGCACCAAGGTAAAATACAATGCAGAGGGATATATAGGAAACACATCGGGAAATCTTATTAACAAAGGCTTATTCGCCGAACACAACGGAAAGATATATTTTGCAAATCCGTATGACAATAACCAGCTCTATTCCATGAACAGCGACTGCACAGATATAAAAAGACTGTCCGATGATTCCGTATCATACATAAACGTGACCGATAATTATATATTTTATGTCCGCAATAACTTTGACCCGGACAATGCCGGAATGGTATTCAGAGGACAGCTCTATGGCGTTATACGCTGTAAGCTTAATGGCAAGAGGGGCACCGCCCTCACCGCCGATGTCATAACATCCATGTCACTTGTCGGCAACCGGGTATACTATAACAGTTACGACGACGGAAAAATACATACCATGTACACTACCATAGACAAGAAGGAGACAGCCACAATAAAAAATACCCCGACAGCTCTGTACAGCGTTGCGGATAACAGGCTGTACTATTCCGGAACCGACAGCGACCACAATATTCATTCATTGGATTTGTCAAGCGGTCAGACAGATACACTTATTGAGGGCAACACATATCTTGCCTCCATGGATGATGGCATAATATATTATCTTGATATGGCTAACAATTATGCTCTCACAGCGTATGACACTCTTACAGGTGTCACCGAGGTTCTGTATGATGACAGATGTATAAATTACAATATATATGATGATGTAATCTTCTTCCAGACGGAGGATGGCAGCAACGCCCTTCACCGCATGAATATCGACGGAAGCAATGACACCATCATAATGACCGGCAACTTTGATTCCATAAGCTGCACATCACAGTACACCTTCTTCACAGTCTACGGACAGAATATGCTCTACCGCGTACCTACGCATGGCGGAACAAGCGTGGAGCTGTTCACATACACACCTAAAAAATAAAAAATCAGGGTGGCCGAACATGCAAATTCTGCCACCCTGATTCTATATTAGTTATTCATCGCTTCCAGCTTTCTCTGCGCATCCTCAAGAGACTCATACCCATACTGCAGCACGGTGTTCTCCATAATCATCTCATTCAGATTCCTTCCATTCTGATACAATCCAATCACATACCTGCAATACAATATAAAGGTATCCTTTGAATAGGTATCCAGCTCACCGCGAAGATATGTCTCCGCCGAAGTGTCGAACGGTGTATCCTCAGAGGTATGAATGAAACGTATCTGTCCCGCAAGTGCAGGGTACTTCCCGACAAACTCTTCAAGCCAGCCGACCTGAATTGCAATAACCTGTTCCGCTATCGTCCTTCTCTCATCATCTATCACCGGTAGACTGTCCTTAAAGCTCTCATACTCCTGTGGCGCAGTACTCTCCATCATTCTGGCGTATTTTTCCGTCACAAGATTTCTCCCTGTACGTGCTCCTTCCTCTAAGTCGGACAGGTAGCTTCTACACAGTTCAGCACTCCACGCCATGAACTGACTTCTTCTCATCAGTGTAAAGGTATTATAATTATTCTGGCAGTCCGCTCTTCCTCCCTCGTTGTGGGCAGCCTGAAACATGTCCCACTCAAGCTTTACTATTCTCTCGATTATTCCGGCCATACTGCCATTGTCTTCATTTCTGCCTAGCGAAGTCTGCACACTCTCATATCCCTGCATAATGGCGTATCCCTGTGTCTCCATATAATAATCATTACTTCCTGAGAGACTCTGCATATTGAGTATTCTCACAAGCTGCATGCATATATTCTCTATACATTCCGAAGCCTTATCCTCGTCATGATAATCAATCTGCGATAGCTCATCAAGCAGCTCACATACCCTCATCAGAACCGGCTCCTGTCTGAGCTGTGCCAGCTTCACAAGCGCTCTGTAGGACCATTTATAATACGGCATATATTCTCTGTACACAAGGAAGCACAGCTTCATAGTCTGCTCAATAAATCCTGCATAGGCAAGTGAGGCAGCAACATAATCACCTCGTCTTATGCATCTTCCGTAATTATATTGACCGTACTGTGCAATCCTCACGGCTGCCTCTGCCATCTTAGGATACCACAGTTCATTCGGATAGTATTCCAAAAGCCGCTGTCTTTCACCTGTAAATATTCCTGAATCATCCCTGAAAATCTCACCATTTACCGCTGCCGCCGCTCCGTTATCTGTGATGAGCTGCCATGCGGATAAATCCGTCCTTTCCGGAACCGCAGCACAGCCTATATGCTCCGTCAAAAAGTCGCTCAGCTTAATCACACCGACACGTCCGTGTCCGTTTTTTGTCTCAAGCCGCGCAGCTACGCCAAGAAAGCTCTTAGGAAGCTTGTCATATTCTGCGGCAAGCCGCTCTCCTATGCTGTCATAGTCCTCATCGGTAAGCCACAGACACACCGCAGGACCGAAATCATGGTCTTTTGACAACTCATCATCAAATCCGAGGCACTCAGAGCCATGTCCCGCAAGTCCCACAGCAATTCTGCTCTCGTATTCCGGAAATTGAGTATGTATCATATCTTTTACATATATTTCATAATATGCCCTTGAAAGCTCAAGCCCTTTTAGCACAGCCCCATCACGGCATACTGTAGCAAGCTGGTTTTTAAGCTCGCTGATTCTTATCCTGCTTCTTTCGCTCAATGCATATTCATTATCCTTCTGCTGCCCATTATTTCCACCATTGTTCAAAATAATGTTTTCATACGCAGCTATGCAGTTTTCACATGTTGCCCTGTAAGCGGTGTTGCTATAGCCATAGCTTCTTGCTATCTCGGTAAGAGCCTCCTCATAGGCTTCCACCGCCTTGGCATATTCTCCCCTTTTCAGATGAAGGTCACCATACGCAGAAAGTGCCGCCCCATAGTGGGCATCCTTGTATTTCCTTCCTTTATCTCTCTTAAAAATATCAAGAGCCTTCAATATATATGCCTCAGCTTCATCATATCTTCCATACCTTATATCAAGCAGTGAGATGTTGATATATGTTGTAGCCTCCTCAACCTCGCAGTCAGGAAGCTTCTTTATAAGCTCCAATGCCTTTAAAAGCTCAGCTCCGGCACGCTCATCATCACCTGTCTCGGCATAGAAAAGACTTATATTGTTGTACAGTGACGCATACTTGTACGCATCCTCACAGCCGGAGCTTCTAAGAGCCTCGGCCGCCTCATCATACAGTGCACCGGCTCTTTCATAATCCCCGGCAGCTCTGTATGCTGTGGCAGCATTAAGCACAATGGTAGCATAATCCTGCGTGCCGCAAAGACCTGAATTCCCGGCTATCGTCATGGCCTTATCAGCAAACATTTCCGACTCGGCATGCCTCCCTGTGACGCGATACAGACCCACAAGCTCACTCATAACCGTGAGAAGAGCCTGCGTGTCCTCCTGTTCCATCGCTTTTTTTACATTATCAATCAGCAATTGCTCTGCTTCATCCATCCTCTTATCGGACAACAAGCCATCAAGCTTCTGAAAAAACACATTGTAATCCATACACTGCCTCCAAATTTATGATATACAGCACAGGAAAACAATATTTTTGCGTACCTGTGCTCTATTCCGAAGTCTGTAACCTCACCATCCTGGCGTATATTCCATTCTTTTCATCTTTACGGGAATCTCCACCGCCTTATCCTTGAGTTCATCCCCACTACTTACATCTTTATCCGGCACAATCATTAAAATATTTTTATATACACCACGCGGCATAAAGCGGAACCGATTTTATCCCATTATCCATGCCGAAATTCTTGGCGGAAACACGGATTGATTCCTCTATATCATACTTTTTTCTGAAAGTCTCAAGGCTCTTTGCCCTGACATGCACATTGGCTTTACATTCGACAGGCACAATACGATTGTCCTGCATAATAACAAAATCCAGCTCCGCTGCTGAACCAGCCTCCCAGTAATACAGCTTATGCTCCCTGCACGATAGCTGTACGGCAAGATAATTCTCCGTGATTGCTCCCTTGGCTTCCCCGCCCAAATTGATATCCGAAAGAATATTTTCAACCGGAATCATAGCCTTAGCCGCCAAAAGTCCTACATCTGAAAAATATATCTTAAAGCATGTTATATCCTTGTAAAATTCAAGCGGAATCTTACCCTCATTAACCTTCTCACATCTCAGAACAACCCCAGCCTTGGAAAGCCAGTCTATAGAAGCCTCATACTCCCTGCTTCTGGCATTGCTGCCAATCAGCTTATACTGAAATTTTTTATTTTCCCTCGCAAGCTGTGAAGGTATGCTGTTGTATGTCGCGACATGCTTTATTGCCTCATTTTTTGTGGCGTATTTTGCCATATCCGCCGTATAATTGTTTATAATCTCAGCCTGTTTTACCCTCACCATCCTGTAATCGTCCGTCTCAATAAATTCCTTCACAACCTCCGGCATTCCACCTACAACAAGATATGAGCGGTACAGCTCAAGCGCCCTGCTGTGCAGGTTCTCACTCAACGGTGTGTCCTCCCTGTACCCTGCCTCAATCATATCTGCAAGCACTTCATTTCCGGTTGCAAAAAGAAACTCATAAAAATCCATAGGATACATATTGATAGAATTTACCTTACCCACCGGAAAAGAATAGTTCTCCCTCTCAAGTGCAACTCCAAGCAGGCTTCCAGCCGCAATAATATGATATTCCGGTGCCTGTTCGCAAAAATATTTCAATGAGGTGAGCGCCTTAGGAGCCGCCTGTATCTCATCAAAAATAATCAGTGTATGCTCCGTGATAACCTTCCCTAAGACCGCTCCAAGCTCTAAGACAATTCTCTTCGGCTCAAGATTCCTGTCAAAAATGCTCTTAAGTTCACCGTTCGCCTCAAAATTAAAATACGCATAGTCTGCATAATTCTTCCTTCCAAAGCTTATTATGGAATATGTTTTTCCTACCTGTCTTGCACCATATACTATGAGCGGCTTTCTGTTCTTTTGATTTTTCCAGCTCAATAAGCCATCCTCTATTCTGCGCTTCACAATTACACCTCCAACACACATTCGCTGATACTGCCTGTAAAATTGCATAGACTGCAATTAAACAGAGCAATTATATACAAATCCTTATATATAGTATAAGTCTTTTCCACATTTTAAGTCAAGAAAATGTGATATATTATCACATTTTTGCCATTATAAAAGCGATGACAAACATCCCGCCACCGCTTTTACATGTTGTACTATATCACTGTACTGTATCACTATGCTGTATCAGATTCACAAAACTCTACTCCGCTTTACCTCTTTTTTTGATATACATAATTCCTGCCCCTATAACAATCGCCACCGAACCAAGCAGTATAAGCCATATATTCTGCAATGCAATATCGCCCGTCCTAGGTGCTTCAATATTCGGCTGTGAACCCGGCTCAGAGCCAGCCGTTTCAGTCTCCGTAGGCTCAGGATTCGTCGGCTCAGGGTTTTCGATGTCCGGATTGGTGTCTGTGTTCTTCCCATTCAGCACGGTATCGGCGATTACGATAGTGTAATCGGAAGCGTGTGTGAATGTGAGCTCCACGTTTCCGGACTTGTCAATCTGCCCGGCACACACGAAATCAAGCTTATTGCTGCCCTGATTGTAGTAAAACAGATTTGCATAATAGCCGGCATTTTCCGCCTTTACATTCAATGTCAAGGTCGCGGTAAATCCGAACTCACCGCTATATGCCAGCGTGAGATTGATTGATGTGCGCTCACCTGTTATGCTGTTGATTATATCCACCGGAATGGTCTTTCCCGCTTCCGCTCCGACTGTAACACCGATATTGATATCGCCCTTGATTTCCGTTACATTCTTTCCGCCCACAGTCCATCTGATTCCGTTACCCATATCAAACACTATATTGATATCTTTTCCCTTAATCTGCTCCAACAAATCAGATGGCACTGTTGTTGTTCCGTTCATATCAACAGTTATCGTAGCTCCTGTCTGTGCGGCTTCAACCTGCTCTGTGATTGTCTCCCAGCCGGACTTACTGCTGTCACCCGCTATAAACGGTTTACCGCTGTTACTGCCATCATTACCGGTGTTGTCCTTATTGGTGTTACCTGTATTATCCGTGTTATCCTTATCAGTGTTATCCTTATCAGCGTTATCTTTACCAGTATCACCACTACCGCTATCCGGCAGCTTCGCGATGGTCTCCGTATAGGTATAACCACAGAGCGTGCAGGTATAGGTTCTCTCACCGACCTCCTCCGTTGTCGGCTCCTTGGTCACCTTTGAGGTATAGCTGTGGTCGCAGGAAGAACGCGTAATGGCTATCTCAACGCTCTCCGTCTCATAGTTTCCCTTATCCTCACCGGCATAGACAGCAACAGCCTTCACCGTCTGCTCTACCTCAAGGAGTGTGTCCTTATAAGCCTCCTGCCATACCCAGTTCTCCGGAAGGGCGATTTCACCTACATTCTTCGTCCTGTTCGGCACATTCATCGTGGTGCCCGGCATATTAGGTGCGGCAGGTGCCTTGCCGATTGTCACCTTGGCTGATAATGGCACCTTTCCCTCCGCCTGAACAAGCTTGTAGTTCGCCGAAGCGGCTCCTGTAAGGGTAAGCTGTGGCAGGAGCACATCTAAATAACTTCCCGCAGCCGCATTTTCAAGTGTTCCCTGTAAACCTGTTGTGTCGACAAATACATCCTCCCCGACTCTCACGCCTGATATTGTAACAGCGGAGATATCCACTTTATCGGAGGCGTCATACAGTCTGTCCACGGCTGTTGCGCCGGTCACCGTAAGTTCTGCCGGCTTGACATTCACTGTGAATATATAGACAAGCTCGACCTTATCCGTCTCCACACCCTGAGGATTCATGTACAGATTATATGTATAGCTTCCCGGTGTGAGCGTATCCAGGTATTCTGCCATCAATGTGAGTCTTCCATCTGCGTCAAGTGTATAAACCTCCGGCGCGATGCTGTTTCCTTCCCCATCGGTAAGTCTGTTAAAGGTATTTCCGTTCAGTGCAACATCGAATCCACAGTCCTTGTTTTCCTTATAGCTGTATTCTGTGCTTGACGGATTTATATTGCTGTCCGCATAGATTCCTACGCCCTCACTGTTAAGGATTGCCACATTTCCGGCATAATCAGCCACCCTAACATAGATGAAATAGGTTCCTGCCGCGTCAATATAAAACTTTTCTGTGTAATCCTTCCACATATCGTCTGTGATGGCGTTTTCAGGCTTCTCAATCACTTTATCCGACACATAATACTGCTTACGCACAACTCCGCTTCCGTCCGTCACTCCGTCCGGTGCCTTGTCGTTGTATGTAAGCTCAACAGTCTCATAGTCCTTGTACAATCTACCCAGAGTAATTGAGTTGATGAACTTTCTCCACTCATCTGTGCCAAGCTTGTAGGCGGCTGTCGGTGCAACGGTATCCATTACCGTGATGCTCACAGTGCCCTCTATTTCCCTATAATTGCCATCATCCGGTGTGAAAACATAAGTATATACATGTGAGCCATAGGCAAGCGCTGTATCGTCCTTCAATTTCAACATGCCTGCCATTGTATTATCCGTGCGGTCAAGTTTTACCGCATTTATATCCAAGGTATCGTTCAATGTGTTCCCGGACACATATCCGATTTCAGGTATTGCCTGACCGATTTCATAAGTTACCGCTGCCGTAACTGCTGCCTCTCCCTGCCCTACGGTGATGGAAGCTGTGTAGGTTCCCGCATTTACCGGCTTGCCGTCTGCAAGCTTATCGCCAGCATAGACAATCTCCGGAATATTTTCAGGCACATTCTGTGAAGAGGTTACCGCCGCTTCCTTAGCATTTCCGTCAAAAATCAAGCCCGCCTTATCCGGCGCCGTGATTGTGATACTTTCGCGATGTCCAGTATCTCCATCCTCACAGCCCTCCCTTTTACAAGTGAATACTGCTGAGCTTACTGTCCCATCCTCCGATGTCTCCACGCTTAATCCATAGTCATGACCCACTGCAGCCATCACAGGAATGGCGGTGATTTCTTCATTACCGTTCTTATCGCCGAACATCTTGCCGCACTCACTGCACTCCCAATATGTATCCGTTCCCGGCTCTGTACAATGTCCGACCGCCGGTATTTCGACCAATGTGTGCGTATATTTATTCTTCTGTTCATTTGAGTAAAATACAGCGACTACATTTCCGTTTTCATCACAGCTATCGTATTCGCTGTTCTTATACACTCTTCTGCCGCCTAATACCGGGTAGCTGTCCGTGCCGATTGTTTGTCCCCAGAATATGCCTATCTTTGACTGTATATCCTGTAAAAGATATGCCACCTCGCCGCTCGCAAATTCATCGGCATTCTTTGCGGTTGTGCCGGAAATCTCGTCAATTTCAGTATCGGAAAGGTAATAACAGAATCCAACTGTAATCCAATCATTATTATAACCGCAGATTGGTCCTTGGGCACTCTTTGCAGTCACATTTCCGATATTCATACAACACGATACCTTGCCTCCGCCTGTTGGATTTGAACCACATATTCCTCCTGCAAGGCTTTCTGCCGCTACAATGGCAGCATTATAACAATTTCTAATTGAACCAAAATTATTTAAGCCGCAGACTCCGCCTGCTATATCATTCTGTGCCGTGATAATGCCGTCAACATAACACTCACTTACTATTCCATCGTTCTTTCCGCAGATTCCGGCTGCCATCGTTGAGCCGCTTATCCAACAATCCTTCAGTGTAAGGTTTCTAACATGTGAATGTTTTAAATATCCGACAAATGCGGCACAGCTCATTGAAGTATCGTTGCAAAACAAACCATTTATGACATGATTAGTGCCATCAAATATACCCTCATACGGAGAAGCCTCACTTCCAATAGGTGTCCAGCTGCGGAATCCGCTTGTATCCTCTGCAAGCTTTCCGTCAACCGTAACATTTTCATTGAGCGTGATATCATATGTCAGGACTGCGTTGGCGGCTGTGTCCTGCCCCACACCCGGAAGTGTGCCATTCACAAGCCCGGCAAACCAGTATAGCTGTCCGGCATTGGAGATTTCATATGCATTCTCCTTCATGTCATCGTAGTTGACGTCATACTTGTCTGTTGTGAGCACAGCCGGCTGGTAAGCGCCACATTCCGCACAAAAACCCTGCTCATTATAGTGATGTGCCTCTGTCTGTGGCTCCCATGTGTAGCCGACAGGACAATCAAGACACACATCCGCCTTTGTGTGCTCACTACCATCCTTCCATGTATACTTGGCAGCGCTATCCTTATTATGTATATGTTCTACCCCATCCACCAGAATCGTAGCACCATCTTCAACAGTGAGTTTCTCAAGGTTGGTAATGCTTGCACCGTCCTTAAAATCAATGCTCTCGCCGCTTGCAACCGTTAAAGCTTCTCTTAACATGGCTGTACCATACACGTATGTCTTTGTCGCGACAGCATCGACATATCTGTCAAACCATTGCTTAGTGATGACAGAGTTGGCGAAATCCCCATCCCCTAGGGCATCCTTTTCAAAAACCGAAACGCAGCACGCCACAATCTGGCTGTCCGATACATTTATTTTCTGATTTGTGTCAATTGCCTTGCTCCCAAAACTACTGGTTTTTGCTTCAACATAGCTGTCTGTTATAGCAATATCATTGCAAAAAATGGTTCTATCTTTATCATTATTGACTATAACATGGCTGTTCCCAATACTTAAGCTGCCTCCGCAACCAATTCGGTGGGCTACTACGCGGCTATTCTCAAGCTTTAAATTACCTTCACAACCAATTTTATCAGAAATTTCTATTGTTATGCCCATAATATTTAGGTTCTGTGGAACATTGCTTCCTGCTGTGATACCGCTGTCACATGTCAGACTTGCGGTATTATCTCCACCTTTCAGCTCTAATGTGTGCTCCTCCCCACTTGTCTCAGATTCAAATGTTAAAACATCATGCAGATTATTTTCCCCGAATAACAGAACCGTGAGGTCACCATCCCGGCAGCGAATATTTGAAACGGACGCACCTTCCAGTACAAGCTGATTCTCTATGCTGTCATAATACCAATTGGTTCCCTGATATATTGTATTCTCATTGTCTGCAATTCCGTCATCCTGCAGTTCTTCATGAGAGATAATATCAATACCACCTATACGCATATATACCGGAGCATTCTCAGCCACCTTTACAGCCGTGTTTTCTTCTGTGCCTTCCGCCGTATTTTCTTCCGCCTTTACCTCCACCGCCGATAAATCAACCGCCGATAACATCATAAGTCCTGCCATAAGCAGTGCCGCACCTTGTTTAACCCTTTTTCCCAATCTGCCCATCCTCATATTATCCTTCTCCTTCTAACCCTTTGCAAAGTTTACAAGCATCTCCTTCAGCAGAATCAGCTCCGCTGTGTAATCCTTATTATCTTTCGCTCCCCAGATAAAGTCACCTGCATAATGCGCGCAGGCAGCCATCATGGAATGTAATGTCACACGGAAGAATATGTCCTCCGGAATGTCCGTGCGGAATGTACCGTCCTCCTTAGCCTTCTCATACATCAGATGAAATCTCGTATTGGCAGAGTAAAGTGAACGGTTGAAATCAACCAGTTGTTCCTGCGCCGCACCTTCATGCGTCACATAATGGTTAAAATTATCATTATACTGCAACAAATCCTTATGGCGCTGATACATGTCTATGTAGCTGTCCAATGTAAACACAAATCTATCTATCGCAGGTATGTCTCCGATAGATGATATCGGACGTTTCGCGTCCAGCTCATCAAGATATGCCTTCCATTTCGCGGCACACACTGCTATGACAAGCTCCAGCTTGCTTGAGTAACAGCGGAACAAAGTCGCGCGCCCGATTCCAGCCGCTTCGGCTATCTCACCCATACTGACCGGCTCAATCTTTCTCTCCACAAAAATCTGAAATGCCGTGTCAATAATCTTCTGATTTCTGGAGCTCTCCTTCTCCAATCGTCTTGTTGTCTTTTGCGTGGTTCTTTCCATTCTGATACACCCCGTCTCAATTATTTTATCTAATATTTTTTCAAAAGTCAATTTAATTTACAAACAATAATGCGGGATTTTATTTAATTGCTTCGGGTGTCAAAACATGCTGATTTAATTTTTGAGTGTATATGTGGCATGTTTTGACACCCGAATCTTAAATATCTAAAAAGGACGCAGGATTGCACTCCAACGTCCTAATAACCATATCCGGTTCCATTCTCTTCATGCGCTCATATATCACATTAACCGCATTTAAAATGCAATGTCCCTCCACCTCTCCGTTGCAATGCTCTCGCTGGTCACAATGCACTCCGGGTTCGGCGCAAGCACGTGCCTTACCACCTCAAAAATCCGCTTAGCATCGCACAAAAGACAATCCGCGTCACCGAATTTCACCTGTTCTGCCGCACCACACTCAAGGAACGCCTGATTCAGCTTCACAAAATCCTCCGATATGTGCGGCTGTGTGGCATTGTAGTGCCTGCGGACATATACCTTCCTAAGACTTCCGTCCGGCATCGCTATCTTAAGCTCCATTGGCTTGTCCGACAGCCGGTTAGGCACATTTAACACCTCCTCAACACTGTGTATGTAGGTATTGCGCTCATGCCCTACCCCGACAAGAAGTATCTTTCCGCTGCAGTCCTTCAGCCTGTCATAGCAGCCTCCCGGCGTACAGGGCGTATTGCAAAGCTCCTCACCTTTTAAATACTCCGCTGCACCACGCCCAAGCCCGGCCATGCTGTGTGTCGGGTGAAGTGAGCGCACAACTCCCTGTCTCTTCATAAACATATTCGTGAGAAGCCCCACACAGGAAGGAGTCACCTCCGGATCATATACAGGGTTACTCTCGTTCACAGTCTTCCATGTGTGCGTCGGAAGAAGCAGAATCCCCTCCGCAAAGAACCCACTCCACGCGTCAAGCACCGCGTCCGCGCCGCCCTCCACCTGTCCTATGGCTTTCATCGAT
>ERZ791893.573-NODE-573-length-25678-cov-13.369746_pt1 | contig 25678 bp, 22 predicted proteins | sample MGYA00510154_ERZ791893 | MGnify/ENA primary metagenome ERZ791893 (study PRJEB30046, sample SAMN00792068) | human gut metagenome | study: EMG produced TPA metagenomics assembly of the A metagenome-wide association study of gut microbiota in type 2...
ATACCACAAAAATAGCAAAAAGCCCAGCATATGCTGGACTTTTTCGACAAGCTGAAGCCGTCAACGCATAGCGATGACGGCTTATCTGCTGATTATTTCTTTTTGGTTCTACGATAAATGTTTGGGTAATGATGTTATCCTAAAAATTTCAACAAACTAAAAAGCCTTCCACTTTGAGGGGAAGTTGGCATTTTCTAGGGAAAATGACGGATGAGGTGTCGCCGTTTACGGCGTTTTTCTTAACCTAATCTTTTATATAAGAGAACTCTTAACGAGTTCTACACCTCATCAGTCACTTGCGTGACAGCTTTTTTCTGCGAAAACGGCTAACCCTTTGTCGCTATGCGACATTTTCCTTTACAAGGGAATACCTCAAGGGGAAGCCTTGATAACTCTGTTCTTAGCCCCAACTATTGACAAAGAACCGAAAAAATAACACACCCTGTAAATCAAGGTGTGTTATTGGCGCGCTGGAAGAGACTCGAACTCCCGACCTTCTGATTCGTAGAGTCCATTCGTCAGAAAACCGATAAATTGCCATTTATCGACATATAAGTTATAATAATAGTTTAACTTTTATGTCAAAGGAAGGTTTTATGAAAACATTTAACGAAATTGCAAGTTTATGGTTAGACAACGAGAGTTATGGAAAGGACTACACTTACAAAAACGAGTTAAAAAGTGCAGTTAAACATTTAAACAGATACTTTGATGGTATTATATGTGAAGATATCAAAGGACTAAATGTTGAGCAATTCATTCGTTACAACTACGAGCATAACAATCCAAACACCGGTAAAGCTTTTTCTAAACGATTATTAGGTGATTTAGTGTCTGTCGGTTACAGAATATTCGAGTTTGCGCTTGATAACGAATTAATCGGCAATATAAGAAATCCTTTCTCCGGAAAGAAAAAGAAAATTCCAAAATCAGCGCCGGTTACTGAAAGAACCGCTATTGATGAGCTTCAAAAATCTTTGGTGTTAAGCGTTTCAAGCAGAACACAGATAGCTGCACTTATTATGCTTTACTGTGGATTACGCAAAGGCGAGATAATTGCACTAAAATGGTCTGATGTTGATTTTAGTAGGAAAATCATTTCGGTAACAAAAAGTGCAGTGCGTATGGATAGTAATAACTATAAAATCACATCACACACAAAAAACGGTAAAGACAGATACATTCCCATTCCTGACAATTTGTTAGCATATCTTAAGATTGAAAAATTCACATCAAAAGGTGAGTATGTATATCCTCAAAAAGACGGTAAAAAAATTCAGACTGTAACAAGCTGGCAAAAATCGTGGAACAGTTACATAACTCAATTAAATTATAAACATTATTCTGACACCTGCAAAGTCTTTGGGAAAACACCAAAGGCTTTTAATTCGCCGACCGGTATTCCGCAAGTGCTGGAACGGTTTACAGCTCATCAACTGAGGCATACATATTGCACTATGCTGTATATGGCAGGAGTTGATATGCTGACGACAAGTAAACTGATGGGACATTCAAGTATACAGATTACTCTTGAAATATATACTCATTTAGATGAGAAATATAAAACGCTGAACATATCAAAATTTAATGATTACATTAACAATGACTTCAGCAATATTATTATACTAAACAAAGTTGTATAAATCAAGAATTTTTATAAGTTATTTAAAAAAGTCGATTACAATGTAGTCGACTTTTTTATTATATAAAATTAAAAAAGCGGACAAATTGTCCGGAATAGGAGCAGACTTATGAAAAAAACAATTGCAATCGTAAACAAAAAGGGCGGAGTCGGCAAGACAACAACCGCACTTAACTTAGCAGCAGGACTTTCAAAAGAGGGTAAAAGGGTATTGCTCATCGACCTCGACCAGCAAGCCAATTTATCGTTTTGGCTCGATTATGAATTTGACGGAAAGCCTACTATCGCAGAAATGATAATGTTTTCAGTCAGCGGAATGTATATTGATTACAATGCTTGTATCAGACATTTTTCTTCTGAGGGTTTTGATTATATACCTGCGTTGAGTGCAAGCCTTGACGGTATTCCATCCTACCTCGCCGGAAAAAACGATTGCACAAACATTCTAAAAAAGCTGTTATCTGCAGATAGCTTTAGTGAATATGATTACATACTCATTGATTGTTCTCCTGCAACAGACTTACTTGTTACAAACGCTATTGCGGCAGCTGATAAACTGCTTATTCCTGTGCAATGCGATATTATGTCATATAACAAGGTTAATGACATTCTTCAGCAGCTTGTCAATGTTAAGAATGACACAGATGTATCAAAATATATTCTTGGCATCTTAGGTACAATGTATCAGCGAGGAACAACCCACAGCAAAGAAATTTACGATGCGCTGAGAGAGTCCTACGGTGATTTGATTTTCGACACAGCCATTTCTTATAAAACAGCCGCAAAAAACGCTGTCGGTTATCATCAGAGCAGTGTCAAGTCAACAGCTAAGACGAATATCTTAGGTCAGGAGTATATGTCAGTTGTAAATGAAATTATCGAACGAATGGAGGGATAAACAATGAAAAAGATGTCAATTCAGACAGGTAGTCTTAATTTTAATGTAACAGGCACAGGAAACCCTACCGCAATTCTCAACGATAATACTGTTGTAGAGATTGAAACGGATAATCTCGTTATCGATAACGAACAGCAGTTTAAAATACATAATGATACTATAAGTTTTCTTGCAAAGTGCATTAAGACTGATGGTCAAATTTCACCTTGCGTTGTTATTCCTCTTGCTGATGGTAAGTATCAAATTGTTGACGGCAGACATAGATATTTAGCTGTCAAAGAAGCAGGTTTGCCGTTTGTAAAATGTATCATTCGTAACGATTTAGCAACCGATAAGGTTGCATATAAAAAGGTTCAGCTCACTACTAACCTTGCAAGAAATAATGACTATCTTCCTTCTGAGCTTGCTTACGGCTACAAGGAATTGCAGAAATTTGGTTATACCCGTCAGCAGATGTCAATGGAAACCGATACTGACGAAAAGAAAATTTACAGGTATATAAGACTTAATAACTTAATCAAGCCGTTGCTTGATATGACGGATAACGAGAAAATCCCGGTGCTTGCCGCAGTCGAGCTTTCGTATTTAAGCGAGAATGAACAAACAAGGCTTTTTGAATTTCTGCTGAACAATACAAGCTGTAAGGTGAGTTTAAAAATAGCAAAAGCTCTCAAAAAAGATTTTGCAAATTATGAATATTACTTTTGGCACTTTGATTATGACAATTATATTGTAAATAATCCGACAAATGATTTTTCTGATACTGAAACAGATAATTTATCTGCCGTTTCAGATACAAAAGAAGAAAAGGCTGAGGAACGAGTTAAGAAAGAGAATACAGAAAGTTCTCTGACATCAGAACAGTTATCAGTATCACCAGCAGTAGAAAAAACAAGACAAACTGATGCTGACACCATTCAAGTAATTGCTCCTGAAAATATTTCTTTATCTGACAGAAGCATAATTGCAAAGACAGTAATTACTGCTACAAGAATTGACTATTACATTATCAGAGAATTTTTTGATGCAAATGATTGTTATAACTACCTTAAGAAGAATTATATTGAAGGCTATTACAGTGCTGTCGGGGTAAAAATTGACGACTGCAAGGTGTCGTATGATTTCCGGGCAGCTCACAATATGTTTTCAATCAAGGTTAATAAAACAACATATATTATGCAGCATAAAATCCTTGAACGCATAGTAAGACAGTATATTCGGGAACATTATACCACAGATGATATTGTCAAAATCATAAAGATTGGAGTAGAAAATGAAGATTAGTAATATACAGCTCCGCATTAAACGATACCGCAAAGGTTCTAACATCAAAGCTATTGTTTCTGTTGTCATTGATGATTCTTTTATCATCAATGACATACAGCTTATTAAGATTGCCGACAAATATCACTTGAAATTTCCGGCAACTAAAGTTGCTGAAAAAATCGGGCAAGAAAGTATAGTGCCGATTAACAATAAAATCCGTCAGACAATTACTAAAGCAGTGATTGATAGTTACACTGATATAATGAAAGAGGATCACTAATGGATATTTATATACCAAAATCATTAATGACAGCTGAATACAAAAATTACTCAGCAGAAGCAAAATTGTTATTTTCAATCTTGCTTACCAATTCTGCAACAGCCACAAGCATTATGCAAGTAGCAAGTCTTATCGAAAACATTGGAGCTGCAAAAATCAATACTTATCATAAGGAGTTTAAAAAAATCGAAAGAGAGTGTGCAGTATGAAATTCGATTTTTTCAGAGGGAACGAATGTGAACAATACTTGTTCTACAGAGTACCACAAGTTCTTTTTACTGATGATGAATTTAGATATATTTCGTCTGAAGCTAAACTGCTGTATGGTTTCTTGCTTGACAGAACGGCTCTATCAGCTAAAAATAAGTGGACTGATAAGGACGGCAAAGTCTATGTGTATTTCACGCAAGACGAAGCCAAAGAAAAGCTCAACATTGGAACAGGCAAGGCTACTAAGATATTCAGCGAGCTTGATGAAATAGGACTGATAATTCGTATCCGACAAGGGCAAGGCAATCCTTGTAAGATTTATGTTATGAATTTTGCAAAACCATTATCTCAGGCTCAGACCTCCGAAAATCAGAAGTCTGAAAAAAGCAAAATGGAAGTCTTGAATGCCAAAAAAGACAACTTAAGACTTACGAAAAGTGAAAGTCTGAAACAGATAAAAAGGAAGTCAAGACTTCCAAAAAATGAAAGTCAAGACCTTCAAAAGTCAGAAGTCTTAAACTCCGAAAAAGACAGTTCAAGACCCCCGAAAAATGAAAGTCAAGACTTCCAAAAATCGGAATGTAATAATACTGAGAATAGTCATACTGAGAATAGTCAGAACAATCTATCTTCTATCTCTGAGGGATTGAGTGACGGAATAGTGGAATATTCTCAATGTATTGAAAATATTAAAGAACAAATATCATACGATAGTTTGTATTCACAAGGTACAGAAGAAAATTATCTTAATTTCATCATAAGTCTGATTGCCGATGTATATATCAATCAAAATTCAGGCGATATGTTTAATATCAACAACATAAGCGTTTCTTCTGCAAGAGTTGCCAAACGCTTTAGCTTGCTTGATGATACACACATAACATATGTGATTAGCAAGCTAAAGCAGGCTTTTAAATCACAACAAATCAAAAACATTCGAAAATACACTATAAGCTGTCTATACAATGCACCTGTGATAATTGATATTGATATTGATTCACAGTTAGCTTATAAAGGTGATTGATAGAAAGGAGCGTATATATGAGCATTTGGGACGATTATAAAACAAGAGTAAGGACAAGGATAAATGTTAAGCAAGATAGACTTTTGCTGACCGAAAGGCAGTGGAAGCTCAAGCATTATGTTAAGCTTAACGATAAATGCGGTAAGTATCTATGGGTTAATGCTTATTGTCCTAATCAAGAGCTATATCTATGGGACGAGGAAGTACGCAAAATGACTGATGAAGAGCTTGCTACTTACCGTGCAGAAGAAAAAGAAAAGCGTGTCGCTCGTCAAAAAGCCTTTTTACAGCAACAAAAGGTAAAGAAGGAAGAAGAGTTACTGCAACTGCGTCGAGAAATCACACAGGACATTGTTAAAAGCATTATTAAAAACACTTTTACAGCTCAAAATTTTGACTCAGGCATAGAATATGACGAAATAGTCATAGATACAGAAACAACAGGACTTAATGCCGATACCGATGAGCTGTTACAGGTGTCAATTATAGACAGTCAGGGCAACACTCTTTTTAACAGCTATATTAAGCCGCTTTATACAGATAATTGGAATAAAGCTATGGCGGTTAATCACATAACCCCCGAAATGGTAGCAAACGCACCCAATATTCTTGAAGTTAAGCAGGAAATAAACAGGATACTTAACTCAGCGAATATAATTGTGGGTTACAACACAAATTTTGATTTAAGTTTTCTTTCTGCTGTCGGCATTGAAAACAGCAATGCGACTGTCATAGATGTTATGCGAGATTTCACAGACATATACGGTGAATGGAGTGATAAGTATGGCTGCAATAAATGGCAGAAGCTAACAAAGTGTGCCGAATATTATGGTTATGATTGGGGTTCTGAAACAGCTCACGACAGTTTAGCTGATTGCAGGGCGACTTTGTATTGCTACAATCAAATGATAAGAGAGGAGAAGTAATTTGGTTAAGAGATTTGTTTCTTTTGTTCTTGTGGTAATAGCGTTTATGTCTTATTCTACCGTAGGACAAGCAGCAACATACCAAAAAGGTGATGTAAATAAAGACGGTGCTATAAATATAACTGATGTTACATTAATTCAGATGTATATGGCAGGCGAAAGCATAAAAAATTTTACATTGTATAATGCTGACTTCAACGGAGATGGCAGCATTACAATTAATGATATATCAACAATTCAGTTGTATATGTGTGGTCATATTTCATTATATAATAATTATTTTTATACCTTGGCAAACGGTAAAGCTACCATAACCGGATACAACGGCTCAACAAAGAAGCTGAATATACCGTCTTATTTATATTCTGATAAAAATGTAGCTTTCAGAGTTACAACCATAGGAGAAAATGCTTTTTATAAAAAATATTTTATAACTGAAGTGATAATACCGGAAAGCGTTATAAAAATAGAAGATAATGCTTTTGCCAATTGCAAAAATTTAGCAACCGTAACTATTATAAATCCTAATTGTCATATTGATAGTTCGTCATTTGAGAATTGTCCTATCAGTAGCTTTAAATTTGGATAATCGGACAAATTGTCCGGTTGCGGAAGAAGTATAATGATTAAAAAATACGGAGCGTGAAATTCAATGATTGAATATATAAAGGAAGCCGAATTACGAGTAATGAACATCTTTTGGCAAAATAATGATGATGGTCTTACAAAAGGTGATGTATTGCAGCATTGTGAAAAGTTGAAATATCCATACCAAAAAGATTATGTACGCAATACTGTTAAAAGATTAGAAAAACGAGGATTCATCAAGATTGTAGGAACACGCAAAGGCAGTACACGGTTTGCATATGTATATAAGCCGTTGTTGTCAAAAGCAGAATTTTGGTTCAGCTTGGCTGATTTGAACGAGAATGAGGTGAAAGAGCTTATAACACTATGTAACGATTTTCTAACAAACCGCACTTGAAATATAATTCTATCCTACTCTCCTTTTATTTATAACAAAAAAATGCACGATAGTCTGTGCGGAGCTATCGTGCAGAGTTTACAACTGAGGAAATCGGTGATAAAATGAAAAACAAAAGCATTAAAAAATTACAATTAGCTATTGAACCACTAAAAGTATATCACAACTATTTTGCAGATTATGACGAAGTCAAAGCAAAAAGCGTGCTGATGAATTTTTATTCCGAATTAAAGGACATAGTTCCCGAAAAGCAAGTAATACTTAGGCGAAAAAAATATTATTCCTTTTACATCAATCTTTTTTTAGTTATGCAAGCGCTTGAAAAAAAGAAGTATTCAAAAGCCTGTCACGAAATTTGTACGCTTGATTATTATGAGTCGATACTTCAAATGCGTGTTTATAATTCATTAATGCTTTTATTACAAAAATATTTGGAGTGAAACAGATGTATTTTCTTGAAAAAATCAAGAACCGATATGCGTTAAATTTTCAGAAAGCACAAATATTGGATGAAATAAGGCATTTAACAGAAACGGTACAAAGCTTTATAAACGGGAAACAACGTTCTGAGCAAATTGTTATTTTAGATTATATTATAAAATCATTGATTGATGATGCTTGTGCTTCTAAAATTGTTGAACCGCTAATAAAGCCTACTGAAGGTGTTTTAGACGAACCATTACCTTTGTTTTACTATGATGAAAACGGTAACAGCCAAAGCATTTATACAAGTAGGAAAACATCTGTTGATATAGCGGCATCGAACATATATGTTCGACCTTGGAGTATAGACAAAACATTGGATAGCTTGCTCAATTTATCCGATAAAAAATTTATTTATAAAAGCAATAATCATTTTTCGTATTATTATACCGACATTGATCTATGCTATGTTCATAATGGTAATCATTCAATAAATGCAGGAAGGTATTATAAAAAAGGCACAATACTTTCTGATGAAGCAAATACATCCTTGCTGTACCCACATATAAATACAGACGGAGTGTATTGGTATAATTCACATACAAATCAGGTAATATACAGCGTAAGCGATTTCAGGTTTGCAGCAGTATTTCTTGTGGCTAAAATGAAAAACGAATTGACAAAAAGTTAAGTAAACAGTAAAATAAAGATATTCTTCAGCCATTCAGCCTTTTGGCTTTATGGATTAGTTGCAGAGGAGTTAAAGGCGGTTAGCACTTATCCGACCACACAAATTATGAAAGCATTGGCTTAATAATAAGTGGAGGAGGTGAGTGTATAATGGAGTACATAATTGTAATATTGATTTTGATATTATTCATTATCGTAACCATAAAAAAATAATCGCCCGACAGCCTTCTAAAACTCGGACGATTATTCTTTAAATAATTAACGATTTAGGCTAACCGCTTTAAACGGTTTCCTCTGTAACTACATTATATATTATTAAAAATTAAAAGTCAATATACCAATCGGAGCAGTTAAGTGAATTTCTTGACTGCTTTTTTATTTGGATTGACAAACAAAATTGTGAACGATACAATATAAGTATAGACACTAATACGAAAGGGGTCAGAGTTATGACTACACAAGAAAAGAACACAAACATTACAAATACGAATGAATCAGCAGAGAAAAAGACGAATAAGAAAAAGGCTATTGGTATTGTTGCGGTTGCGGCAGTAACTGTGGCGGCGGTCATTATTGCTATGCTGACCGCTTGCGGAAATAAACAGCCTACTGCAACAGCAGACGAGGTTATCGGAACATCGGTACAAACAGTTACTCAGGTGGTTACAGACGCACAGGGTAACACACATATAGAGGAAGAAACAAAGGTCGTTGAAGTTAAGCAGACACAGCCTGCTGAGAAGTCGGAAAAAGCTACTGAAGCAAACGCAGAGAATATGGCAAAGACCGACAGCAAGCAGAACAACGGCAGTCAGAGCAACAATAACAGCAATCAGAATAACAACAATAATAACAATGCCGGCAACGGTTCATCAGGCAACACAAACAAGCCTGCAAGCAATTCAGGCTCAAACGGTTCATCAAGTCAGAGTAAACCGTCAGGCGGTTCATCAAGCAACTCAAGTCAGAGCAAGCCGTCAAGCGGCTCCGGCTCATCATCTTCAAGTAAGCCTGCACCTGCACCGGCTACACAGCCTGCAACAAAAGACCAGCATGAGGGCAAAACTTGGTACGATGCAGAGTATAAGACCGAAAAAGTGTGGGTAGTTGATGAGGAAGGCTACACTTGGCAGAAACCAATTTACGAAACACACGATAGAACAATTTGTAATATCTGTGGTGCAGATATTACGGAAGATATAACAGGTCACGATAAAACATATCATTTACCCTACGGTGATGATTTTAGTTATCGTAATGAAATGGTTGATACTTTAGTCGGTTATGAAACAATAACCGTTCCCGAAAAAGGACACTACGAAACTAAAACCACACTTGTTCGTGAAGAAGGTTGGTACTAATTCACTGACAATTAAATAATCTAAAATTAAGCAGTTAAGTAATTTAAACTTGACTGCTTTTTTTATTACAAAAAAGTCTGAAAGGAGCATTGATATGAGCAGAAGTCCACCAAACTAAGAAGATATATACTATCTCATTGAAAGGAGAGAAAAACTTAATAATGAAAATTCTTAAAAAGCTTACAGCCGTAATCATTTCGCTTGTTACTGTCTTTGCGATGTTTCCTATTGCTAATATTACGGCAAGTGCTTATTCATATACAGGGCTGTCTGAAATTGGTAACAAAATTTTGCTTGAATCGTCAGCAAAGCCTATCCCTTGGACAGACAGCCTTGTAGCTTATGAGTTTAAAATTAACGGTGAGATTGGGTATTGCATAGACCCAAATACACCTGCACAGAAAACAGAGGGCAAGACTGTTGAATTTACGGACTTTTTTGGAGAAACAGGCAAAGAAGTAATTAAACTTGACCCAAATTCCAATAACGAGAATGAAAAAGCACTAATAGCTGCTCTTAATACCTTTTACGGTGTAGCTTATGGTGATTATTTCAGCAGCTTTGAGGTTAATGGAAAATCAGCTAAAAGCATTTTGGATAAATATATTAACAACTCTTTGTATGAGCCGTTGTTTGCCAAAATTGATAAGGAATTTGGCAGCAAAGCAAACGAGAAAAAGTATTATATTTTATCTCACTATGCTTTAAGCCAGTTAGAACATCAGATGTTAGGTGATCCAACATCTGAATGGAAAGCTTGGTATGGCGATACCGATACAATCATTAACGAGCTTGCTGATTTTGCCCATAGTATTGCTAAATCGTCAAGAAACTGGTCGGTAATTAAAAAAAGAAGTGAAAGCAGTAACTTTTACATTTGTCAGCCGAAGCCGTCTGACGGTACATATTGCCAACACTTAATTGTAAGAATACCGAAAAAAGCTAAACTGTATCTTAAAAAAAGCGGTACAAGCGAAGAAATCAAGAACCTGACAGAACAGACAACTGATAAAGATTACTTGAATTTCGCAGGTGCACAGTACACCTTGTATAGCGATGATAACAAAGCAGTTGCAGTTGCGGAGCTTGATAAAAACGGTAACATTGCTAAAATTAAGTATTCGTACTCCAATCAGGACTGGATTACAAAGAATTACTTTGAGCTTGGTTCAGGTCAGTATTACCTCAAGGAAACAAAAGCACCTGCAAACGGTTACTTCGCTCTTAGCGACAAGAAATACAATGTTACAGTCACAACAGACGATTGCAATAATGAAAGAATACTTGATATTCTTCAACTGTCTGATACCGAAATCGTTAAGCTGAAATTCAAAAAAGAAAGCAGTAATCCTGATTTGACAACAGACAATGACTGCTATTCATTAGACGGCGGTATATTTGCTGTCTTTTCTGACGAAAAGAGTGCATACGATTATATATCCGATAACAGTGTAAAGAATAACATCGTCAGGTACTTCATCACCGACAGCAACGGTGATTGCAAAGCTATATCTAAAGACGGCAACTCTTGGGACTATAACGCAAATTCAGACCTGTATAAAATTGCATACAGTGACAGCTACTATGCGGTTGAAATGTCAGCACCGAAAGGTTTTAAAAACTACAACCGTCCGGTGCAAATGGCTATAAATGGTACAAACGGTGGTTTTGTTGTATTATCAGCAACTATTTCTGACACACCTCTTAATGACCCTATTCGTATTGTCTTACGAAAAAAAGACGCAGTTACCGGTCAATACACTAATATGGAAAATGCAGAGTTTACTGTAAAATACTATAGTGGTTATTACTACTCTGAAAATGAACTTGTCGGCAAATTACCTGAGAGAAAATGGATACTCAAAACCGATAGTGACGGCTATACACGTTTAGATGAAAGTTATAGAGCTGATAGCGACTATGGAGAGCCATTTTATGTAACAAGTGCGGAAAACCCTAACCCGGCTATGCCACTCGGCACTATAACAATACAGGAAACCAAAGCCCCGACAGGCTACAAAATCAATCCTGAATTGTTTATCCGACAAATTAAGGTTGATGAAGCCACAGGCTCAATCACAACCTTTAATGAGATTGAAGTGCCTGAACCACGAGATACCGTTTACGGCAATCTTACAATTTACAAAACCGCTGATGACAGTAAGCGAGGAGCTAATACTGCTAAGGATGTATGGTTTAATGTCAAGTCTGATGACGGAGTGACAGACGAAAACATAGTAACAAAAAGCAAGGGCATAGACGGTGCAGCAACGCTCAGCAACTTGCCTGTTTACAAAGCAAGCGGAGAATATGTAAAATACATAATCACAGAGCTTGGCTACAAAAATGCAGACGGTACATACTCGATACCTGACAGATATATTCCTCCTGCTAAAAAAACCGTTACGCTAAAGGAAAATGTTACTCTTTCATTTTATTTTGCTAACAGACTGCAAAAGACAGGCTTAATCGTTCAAAAAGAGTCTGAGGACGGCATTGTAAGCGGCTTTTACTTCTCGGTAAAGTCTGATGACGGCAAAACAAATAAGGTGCTTGTAACAGGCGAGGACGGCACTGCTCAGCTTACCAATCTTGCGGTGTATAACACAAGCAATGAAAAGGTTAAATACACAATTGATGAATTAGGCTTTAAAAATGCAGATGGTACATATTACTTCCCTGCTAAGTATGTAAAGCCTGCGGCTCAGACAGTTACACTTGAGGACGGCAAAAGCTTTGTAGTTACGATGAAAAATCTGCTCAAGCGTGGCAGTGTAGAGCTTTTAAAAACAGACGGCACAGACAATCCGCTTAAGGACATTGAGTTTGAACTCTACAACACAAAAACAGGCATTGTTAATCTCAATAATGTCGGCGGAGGTATGTATGAACCTGCCGAAATCGGCGCAGAGAATACTGTTACAACGCTCACCACTGATGACGAAGGCGGCTTTTTAGTAGTTAATCTTTTGCCCGGCGATTATTATTTTCTTGAAACTGACAGCAAAGGAAATATGCCTTATGGCGGTAAGATTAGCTTTACTATATCACCAGACAGTGAAGATACGCTTGATGTTATGATAACAGTCAAGAATAACAAGGCAGTGATTCCGCTGACAGGCGGAACAGGAAACAGCCGACCAATATACATTGACATAGGTATTGCGATTATAGCATTTTCTTTTCTTGTGGGTGCTATTGGTTTTGGTATAAGGAAAAAGAAGAAACACATCGGCAAAAAGGCTCGACAGTAAATCTGTTGGGCTTTTTTATTATACAAGCGGACAAGTTGTCCACATAAAAAATTTTTAAGGAGGGGTTTTCTTATGAGAAAATCAATCAGAAAATCATTCACAGGCAAACTGCTCGCAGTAGTAATGATGTTGACATTACTCTTTGCGGCGATCCCAACAGCAAGTGCGGCTACTGCACTTAAGACAGACCAAAAGGTAAATATCAGTGTAAAATGCACAAAACCGGGCTATACTTTTGAACTTTTCAGAGTTGCGGACCTCAAGAGCACAACAGCTACTCCGTTCAAAACAGAGTACACATCTCTTGTAAATTCAATCAGCGCAGAAATTCTTGCAGGCGATTCAAAGGCTGCTCTTGACGCACTCGATAACGCTGATTTAAGTACGGCAGTATCACAGGGTACATTTACTTCATCAGCAACAAACACAACACAGAGCTTTTCAAACCTTAAACAGGGTATTTATTACATCAAGTGTGTTAAGTACCCTGCTGGTGTTACAAGTATCACAAACTCTGTTCTTGCTCTCCCATATTACAATAACGGTTGGGTATACAGCTACGCTGAAATCAATCTTGCAAGCAAGGTAGCTGACAGCACACCGTCAACAGAAAAGTCAATTACCAACAGCACAAAGAACAATACTAACTATACAGATGTAAGCCTTGGCGACACTGTAAACTTTAAACTTAAGAATACAGTAGCAGGCTCAAATGATATTAAGCTCACAACATATGCTGTATATGATGATATGAGTGCAGGTCTTACACTTAACAAAAATTCATTCAAGGTTACACTTGTTGACGCTAAAGGTGCTAAAGTAGCTGACCTTACTAAAGGCACAGATTACAAGGTGAATGTAACAAGCGAGGGTGAGGGCAAAAACACAAAGTTTAATGTTGCTCTTACTTCCGAGTATCTTGAAAAGTCAGATTTTTATACAAGCAACGCAAAATTTGTTATTGTAACATATTCTACAACAGTCAACAAATACGCTGTAGTCGGTACAGCAGGCAACCCGAATGAAGATGTAAAACTTGAATACGGTAATGATTCAGGTGTTGACAGCGTTCCGGGCAATAAGGTATATGTTTACACATATGGACTTAAGGTACTCAAACTTAACGAAGCAGGCAATCCGCTTGCAGGTGCAACCTTTGATCTGTATAACGATAAAGCTCATACCAATGTTATTGGAACGGGTACATCAGATAGCAACGGTAATGTAATTTTTAAAAATTCAGCAAATGAGGAAATAAAATTACAGAGCGGAACATATTACATTGTAGAAACTGTTGCTCCTGCTGGCTACAATGTTTACGGCAAGGTAATTGATGTTGAAATTCCTGTTCAGTACAATTCAGTATTTACTAAAGGAACTTGGGTACAGAACGCTCCTGAGAATGGCACAGTGGATATTACTGTAACAGATACTGTTGTATTCTTCCCTAAGACAGGTGGATTTGTAGGATTTATCAGAGTGGCTGGTATGGCTTGTGTAGGTATTTCTCTTGCATTGGTACTTGCATACTTTATCAAAAAGAAATCAGCTAAGGCAGCAAAATAATAAAGCTGCAAACAAACTATAACAAAAAAGGGCTGCCGATTTATCGGTGGCCCTTGCTCACGAAAAAATTATGAAAACTAAAATATTTTTTATATCCCTCTGCGTTCTTGCTGCGGTCGGAATAGGCTTTATAGTATATCCCAACATTGCCGATTACATCAACAGCAAGAACAACGAAACTGTAATATCAAATTACAATACAAACACTCAGACAATGTCTGACGAGGAGATTAACAGCGAGCTTGCAAAAGCTCAAAATTTTAACGAATTGCTTGCAAAGAGTGCGTTAAACGATGAAGAAAAAGACGAATACAATGCAGCAATGTCAGAATATGAGAACATTCTCAACTACAACGATATAATGTGTACTATCGAAATTCCGAAGATAACTGTTGACTTACCGGTGTATCACGACAGCACCGACAGAGAAGAAAAACTCAAAAAAGGTTGTGTACATTTGGCAAACACTTCACTACCTGTTGGCGGTGCAAGCACACACACAGTAATATCTGCTCACTCAGGGTATCCTGAGCAGGTGTTCTTTGATGAGTTGGACAAACTCGAAATCGGAGATACCTTTAAAATAAATGTACTGAATAAAACACTCACATACAAGGTGTGTGAGATTAACATAGTTGACCCTGACGATTCAAGTAAACTTGAAATTGAGAACGGCAAAGACTATGTAACATTGGTCACTTGCTTTCCGTACTCAATTAATACGCACAGGCTTTGCGTGCGTGGTGAGAGGGTTACAAGCAATGTCACGCAACTTGCAACTACAGACGAACCTAAAAGCTATTCAAAATATGCTCAAATGGGTTTGTATATCACATTAGGAATGATTCCATTAATAGCAGTTGCTATTTTTATTTGTGTGAGTTTAAAAAGAACATTAGGAGCAGAGTAAAACAGGAATTATATATGAGATTGCAGGAATTACTTAATAATGGAGAGTATGAGATAATTATGAGAAATATATTGTTTAGAGCGAAAACTATTGAAAGCAATAGTAAATGGGTATATGGATTAATTACAAAAATGTGTGGAAAATTTAATATTGTATCTCTCACTGGTGAAAATACCGCATACCCTATTATCAAAGATACAATTTGTCAATATACGGGTGTGAATGATAAAAACAATATTAAGATTTTCGATGGCGATATTCTTGAATTTACTGATAATGATGGAGCAAAGGTTTTAGAGTTGGTGAGCTGGAACGAAAAAACTCTGTCATATAATATTTATCAAAACGGAAACAAACAACTGCCTGACGATTTTACAGGCTTTGAGCAAAGCAGCTACAGATACGAAGTAGTAGGAAATATATATGATAACAAAACTTTGCTTTGTTACAACCATAATAATAAAACTTAAATTTAACGAAGAAAAGAGAAACAAAAAAATGAATAAACTATTCAAAAATAGTATTATTGCAGTAATAGCGGTGTTGACGGTTACCTGTTACTGTATATCAGTGCTTGCAACAAGCTTAGATGTAAATGCTGACAATCAGATTGATATAAACGATGTTACATATTTGCAAAATGAAATATCAAATTTAAGCGATGATACAGAACTTGACCTAAACTGTGACGGCATTGTAAACGTGAATGATGTATCATTCCTGCAAATTGAAATAAGCAGAAACAGTCTTGAGAACAACACTCAAATAAGAGTAGCAATAACAGAGTATAACAAAAATGTCGGCGATACTTTTACTGTAAGTGTTGATACAAATAATAATGTAAATGAGATCACCTACTCATCTTCTGACAGCTCAGTTGCAAAAATAGTTGCAACGGACAAGCACTCAGTAAAAATTAAGGCTAATAAAGTTGGCAACGCAACTGTTACTGTTAAGCAGTGCAGGGAAACTGTAACGGCAAAAATCAAAGTTGACAAAGCAAGGTGTGTTGATTTATCGGAGTGGAACGGTGATATTGATTTCAATAAAGTAAAAAAGTCAGGTGTTACTTGTGTAATTCTTAGAGCCGGTTACGGTAAAGACGATAATCAAGAGGACGAAAAATTTAATGAATATTATGCAAAGGCAAAGACCGCAGGTTTAAATGTTGGAGCATATTGGTACAGTTATGCTACTACTATTGACGCTGCAAAAGCGGAAGTAAGAAATTGTATGAAAAGCATTAGGGGCAAAGAGTTTGACTTGCCTGTTTTTCTTGATGTTGAAGAATACAGACAAGCTGTTTTGCCACGCAGAACATTGACTGATATTATTTCAACCTTTTGTGACGGCATAAAAAGCAACGGTTTCGAGTCAGGTTTGTATTCGGCAAAATCAATGCTTGTTGACAGTGCTTTTCCCGATGAGCTTGCAGGCAAGTATATAATTTGGATGGCAGCACCGAATAATTCATACAAAGGGCTTCCGTCATTTGTTGACATTCATCAGTATTCGTGGACAGGCAAGGTTGACGGGATTTCCGAAAAGGTTGATATGAATTACATATATAATTTAAACTGTTAATTGTAAGGTGGATTATAAATGCTTAAAGGATATGATAGCAAAGATATTATTTTTATCGTTGCAGACTCAAAAAACGATTCCGTTGAAAAATTATCATTATTAACGAAAACGAAAGAAAATTTTGAAACAAATAAATTTGCACCTATTCTTGGTAATAGCGGTAAGGGAACTGAATTTATTATTGGTGAAAACGAAAAATGGAGGAACAAAAGATGAAAGCATCAACATCAGAAAAATTAAAAAAGGTAATTTCGGATATTGAAAATACAAAGTCTGAAATTGAAAAATCAAAAGAAAAAATTAAAAAGCTCAACGCACAAAAAAAGAAGCTTGAGCTGCAAATTGAAAAAGAAAAGCACAACGAGCTGTGCTCGGTTTTGTCGGACTACGGAATTAAATCCGTAAATGATTTTCAGAACTTTTTGGAAAAGTATACATCAGAAGTAAACACTGACGAAAATATAAATGGAGAAAATTGATTATAAATCAATTTTCGGATTGTACAGAAAAAGTTTCTTTTTCTGTTGGTGAGCGTAAGCGATTTAGTTTTTATGAAAATAAAAACTATGGGGTTTCAGGGGCATACACCTGACCAGCGATTTGTGTGTACAAAATTCATTTTGTACACACAAAATCTGTGCTGGCGTAACATCATTTCGTGCCGAAAATGATGTTACAAAACCATCAGGAAAAGAAAAGAAAAATCGGGTGAAATTTGTGGTTTTGGGAGGTCAAAATGAAAAATAATGCAAAAAACTTTCGTATTGATATACGATTATCAGAAGCAGAAAAAGCAGAAATTGCATATCAGGCTGCACTCAACGATATGTCTATTTCTGAGTATGTGCTGAAATGCGTGCAAAGAAAACGAATAGTAATGTGTGACAATTTCCCCGATTTGCTTTACCAGCTTTCTGCACTTGGCAACAACCTAAATCAGATTGCCGCCGTTGCTAATACGAATAAGTACATATCAGAAAAGCAGATTGAAGCTACAAAAAACATTTTAACTGAATGTTACGAAAAAATGTCGGAATTTGTTTCTTACATTTGTGAGCCAAACGAAAAAACAACAAATAAGCAATTAAGCGATGAGGTTGTAGAAGAAATTAATAATGCTCTCGCTGTCATTAACAGCAGAATAAATCAATATTCTGCAAAGAACGAAAAGAAGGAAATGTAATGGCAGTAGTAAAAACCATTAACAAGGATAAACACAAACAAACCTCAAACCGTATGTATTCAGATGCACAAGCCTTTGGTGCTTTGAATTATATAACACGAAAAGATAAAACAACACCCGCATTAACATATTACAATTTATCAAATTCAAATTTCACAAATTATGAAACGATAAAATTTTTTCAGCAAACGAGAAAAATGTATGACAAGGATAATAAAATTCTTGCTCATCATTTAGTACAATCATTCGATGTAAACGATAAACTTACACCTGAGCTTGCAAACAAAATTGGCAGAGAGCTAATACACAAATGCTTTCCTGATATGCAGGTTGTAATGACAACTCATACAGACGGTAAGTGCCTGCATAATCATTTCATAATAAACTCTGTGTCACCGATTGACGGTCATAAGTTTCTTGATAATATGAAAACAGTAAGAATGATTAGACGAGTTTCGGATGAGCTGTGTTACAAATACGGCTTGACAGTAATCGAAAATCCCCAAAACGATACAAGCCGACTTGACGATGCAACTTTTAGAAAAGCTGTTGAGGGCAAGAGTTGGAAATTCAATCTTGTGAATGATATTGACAAAGCACTTGAAAAGTGCAAAACAAAAGAAGAGTTTATAAACTACTTTGAAAACAATGATTATAAAATCAAATATGAAAATGTACATATTGTATTTCAAAAAAACGGTGAGGCTAAATCAATCAGAGCAGATACGCTTGCTAAACAATTTGGAAATAAATATTGCAAAGCAAGTATCGACAAAGCATTGGGACTGCAATTTGTAAAGCCCAAAAAGAAAAAATATAAAGAAGAAAATCAAAAAAGAGTTTTCGAGGAAATGGAACAGGAAGCTAAAAATCAATGGGAACGATATGAAAAGCGTTACTCAGATAAGGTCAAGGTGACAAGCAACAAGTATTTTGAAAACTTAACATTTTTTAAAAATCCGTTTGCGTTTACTCTTAATTTACTAAAACACATATTTTTAAATTCTAAAAAAACAGTTCATAAAAATATAATCAAGCAAAATTTAAAATATACAGTAAGACAAACAACAGATTATAAAAAGATGAGAAAGAGAATATCGAATGTGCCGTACAGAGAATTAACCGGAACGCTTGGCAATACTGCACAAATTAAGCTGTACAGCTTTCAGCTTGCAAAGCTGTTCAATGACGGTATTCTTTGTTATGCAAATGTCGATATGGTAACAGGCGTTGCAATGGTTACGGTCAAGGAACATAACTTACAAAGAATTGCTAATGTTCTTGGTCTTGAAAGTGCAGACTCTCTGATTACTCAAGCCGATACCATCAGAAACAGAAAAACATATTCAAGACTTAAGAGGTCAGGCAAGAAGCTGGAGTATCTTATGGTAAATAAAAATCAAATTGATATTTTAAATTTTAAATGCGTCCAATTTGCAAAATTTCAAAAATCAGAAGATAAGTTCAATATCGTTTTTCTCGAAAATGATAAAGACAGAATATTGAATTTACTATATCCGAATAAATCAACAGAGCCAACTGCACCAACATTTGTGCAGGTAAACGCTCAAATTAACAGAAGATTGAAAAAACAATCAGAAGAAACAGGAGAAAAACTTTGTTACAAGGTTATAAGCTCAAAGCAATATGACCTTATTAAAAACTCAGATATTGATTACGCTGTGTTTAAAAAAGAAAACGGAACCTACAATCTTGTTTTTCTTGAGAGCAACAGCAACAATATAAATAATATATTATATCCCGGAAAGAAGGTAACTTTGCAATAATAGTTTTGCAAACTAATTCAATTTGACATTTAAGAAAAGGAGGACTCTATATGCTACCAAACTTATATAAGTGCGATGGACTTTATTACTTAATCAAAAAAAGTTCAAGTTAGACTTGACTTTTATGCTTTAAAGTAATAAAATGTTAGGAGGATAATGATGTCAATAGAATATGAAAACAAAGTAAAAAATTATCTTCGTATGCTTGAAAAAGAAGCGAGAAATATTACAGCCACACCTGAAGATTGGCTCAAGTTTTTACATACATCTTGTAACAACTACAAACTTGATTTCAGAGAGCTTGTTTTAGTCAATACAACATTTCCAAATGCTACTGCATTGTTACAACTCAAAGATTGGAATAATAAATTCGGCAGAAAAGTCAAAAAGAACGAATCAGGTATTCCCTCATTAAATTTTAGCGGCAGAATTTTAAAGTTGAAACATTATTTTGATATTTCTCAAACTGTTGAAACCGAAAATTCAAAACCTGTTCCTATTTGGAAATATGATAAGAATTATGAAAACAGTATAGTAGATTTGCTAAATTCAAAGTTTGATCTTAAATGTCAGAATTTTGAAACAGCAATTTCAGGAGCTGTCAACAAACTTACAGCAATTAATTTGGAAAGCAATTATAATTATTTGCAAAGCGTGTATAAAAATACACCTTTAGAAAAATACGGTTTAACGGCTAAAAAAATATATGGTGAAATGATTGCGAAAAGTGCTATGGCTGTAATTTGTTCTCGATGCGGCTATGATGTTACAAAAATATTCGATACCGAAGAATTTCAAGATGCGATTATTTTTGACAGTGTAAAAACCACATTTGAATTGGGCAGAGCAACCTTTGATGTTGCAAAATCAATATTGGGTTTTATATCATATACAATTTATAAAGAAATAGAAAAGGAGAAAAGTTATGAACGAAAAGAGGAAAACAGTCAACGGAATAGATTACATTCTGGGCGAGGACGAGATTTGGTACGCAGACCTTCCTCTTCCGAAATTCGAACTGAACGATTGGGGAATGGCGAGAAAGAATTATCTCAAAGAACACGAACCGGGGAAGTACGAATATATGATGTTCACTCTCGAAATACTCCCTCATTTGGAAACAGTGCAGACACAAGCTCAGGAAATGTACGAAACCTTGATAGAACAGAAACGCAAGGCGTGGGGAGTGAACGAGGAGCTCAAGGAGAAGGATTGGCTCAAGTGGGTACAGTTGGCAAACAACGCTCGGGACGAAGCTCGTCAGGAAGTTCTCAGCGAATTGATATTAGTACCGACAACTTAACAGACATCAGAAAAGCAGAGGTAGTTGACAGCTCCTCTGCTTTTTCTATTTCTCAAGCTGAATTAAATACAATTCTAAGCGAGGGCAGCAGCTTTTATAACGGCAAATACAGAATTTATGAACAATTCCTCAAGGATGAGTCAATAAAAGAAAATGCAAGCTTTTTAAAGGATGAATATGGAATAGGCGGCAAAACAAGCACTCGTGATTTTGAATATATCGGAGCTGATTGGGACAAAAAAGGTCTTTTGCTGACCAACCGCAACACAAGAGCGAAAATATTAATCAAATGGGAAAAGGCTGCGAGAATTATTGATTATCTTATTAAGGAAGACAGATATTTAAATGCAGCAGAAAAGCAAGGCTATATTGATTATAAGAAAGCAAAAGCAGAACCCTCAGAAGAAAAAGAAGTGATAGAAACAGCTGCAACAGATTTAGTTTTATCTTATTCCGTCGGCAACAAATGTTATATAGGTTCTGATGAGTATAAAATTGTTGGCATAACGGATGATAAGGTATCTTTGTATGATAGCCGTTTCCCTTTGCTCAGTACTGAACTGAGCAAGAAAGAATTTGAACGCAGAATCACAGAAAACACTTTAAATGAACATTTATATGCAACTGAACAACACACAAGCATTGATGAAGTTACCCAAAATACTTCTTCTGAAAGCAAGCAAAGCAACGATATTACAATCACTTGCGACTGGAGTGAACATCCTTCGTTTGAAAACGGCAAAACTTATTCCGTTGCAGACTTTGACAGAATAATGAAGTCTGCCGATGCCGAATGGGTAAAACTCAGGCAATACGAGCAAGATGTATATGGCGATATGGATGCAATATATCAAGCTTACGAAGATGGCGAAATTGACAGTGTCCATCAAGGCTATGCAAAGACAAAGTTTATTATCAATATGCCCGACGGAACTCGATACACAGAAAGACAGGACATTGGCGACGGTGACGGCGGTGTTATTGACTTTTTAGGCAGCATAGAAAGTTACAAAGACATTGTTCCTTTGCTTGAACAAGCGAGAGATAACGAGCCATCACTTTTAACTCCTGTTTATGGGAAAGAATTTGTAAAGGAGTTAGAACAACAATCGGACAAATTGTCCACTCTGAATGAAGATGTGCAGAAAGATGTTCAGTCGCAAGAAGATATTATTATTTCTTCGGACGGCAAAAACTACTCTATTACTGACGATGATTTTGCCGATGGCACAAAAAGTGAGCGTTATGCAAATAATATCAACGCAATAAAAACACTTAAGGAGATTGAAAGCAGCAACAGACAAGCAACACCGGCAGAACAAGAAATACTTGCAAAGTATGTTGGCTGGGGCGGTCTTGACAGTTATTTCAAAAGCGAAAATAATGGACAGTTAAAAGCATTATTAGATGAGAGCGAGTACAAGGCGGCATTGGCAAGCACGCTCACTTCGTTCTATACTCCGCCGACCGTTATCAGAGCTGTATACAAGGTTCTTGATAATTTAGGCTTTAAGTCAGGTAATGTCCTTGAGCCAAGCTGCGGTGTCGGTAACTTTATCGGTTTATGCCCACAGAGTATGAAAAGCAGCAAGTTCTACGGAGTGGAGCTTGACGATATATCGGGCAGAATTGCATCAAAGCTGTATCCACAGGCAAACATAGCTGTACAAGGCTTTGAAACAACTAATCTTCCCGACAACTTTTTTGATGTTGCAGTCGGTAATGTTCCGTTTGCGCAAATGAAAGTCCTTGACAAAAAGTACGATAAGTACAATTTTCTCATTCACGATTATTTTTTTGCAAAAACGCTGGATAAGGTAAGACCGGGCGGTATTGTTGCATTTATAACATCAAAGGGAACGATGGACAAAAAGTCCTGCAAGGTAAGAAAGTACATTGCTCAGAGAGCGGAGCTGCTCGGTGCTGTAAGACTTCCGAACAATACTTTTTCACGCACAGCAGGCACAGAGGTTACATCCGATGTTCTTTTTCTTCAGAAAAGAGAACGAATGATTGATATTGAGCCTGATTGGGTACATCTTGGCACAGATGATAACGGTATTACAATTAACAGCTATTTTGTCGAACACCCTGAAATGATATGCGGTGAAATGCAAGAGGTATCGGGTCCGTACGGTACTAAAGCTGAATGTATTGCTTACGAAAATGCGGATCTTGAAGATTTACTGAACGAGGCGGTTGCAAATATTGGCGGAGAGTATAAAGCGCAAGAGATTGAAAACCTTTTTGATAATACAGAAAATATTGAAGAAGATGAAATAATCCCTGCCACCCCTGATGTAAAAAATTATTCATATACAGTTGTTGACGGTGATATATATTATCGTCAGAACAGCATTATGGAGAGGCAGAAACTTAACGCAACAGCAGAAAAGAGAATAAAAGCTCTTGTTAAGGTGAGAGAAGCATTAAGAGGGGTGCTTAACAATCAGCTTGAGGATATGCCCGATGAGGTAATTAAAAATTCTCAGTTAAAGCTCAATAATTTATATGACAATTTTATAAATGAATTTGGATATATAAATACAAGGGCAAATTTAAAGGCTTTTGAAAAGGATGATTCAATTAATTTACTTGCGTCACTTGAAAAATTTGACAGCGAAAAGAATTACAAAGGTAAATCTGATATTTTTAGTAGGCGTACAATAAAGCCACATAAGGCTATTGACAAGGTTGAAACAGCTGCAGACGCACTTGCGGTTTCCATTGCGGAAAAAGCTAAGGTAGACTTGGAATATATGAGCAGGCTTTACGGTAAATCGGTTAATGATATTGTTGATGAGCTTGAGGGGGCTATTTTCAATGTTCCCGGCACAGATGAATATCAAACTGCAGATGAGTATTTGTCGGGCAATGTTCGGCGAAAGCTAAGAACAGCTTTGTCATACAGCTATGATAAGCCTGAAAAATATGACAGTAATATAGCTGCACTCAAGGCAGTACAGCCAACAGATCTGACGGCTTCCGAAATAGATGTCAGACTCGGAGCTACTTGGCTTCCGGTTGATGTAGTCAGAGATTTTATGTATACGACATTTGGGACTCCTCGTTATGTGCAAGATTCAATCGAAGTTTCATACTCTGAATATAACTCAGAATGGAGAATATCACATAAAAGTCTTGATAAATCTGTAAATGCAGTTAGCAACTATGGCACTAAAAGAGTAAATGCTTACAAGATACTTGAAGACACACTTAATTTGAAAGATGTGAGGGTGTTTGACAATATTTATGATGATGGTAAAGAAAAAAGGGTGTTAAATCAGGAGGAAACCGCTATTGCTCAAAGCAAACAAGAGCTAATTAAAAGTCGCTTTGCGAGCTGGGTTTTCTCAGAAAGAAATAGAAGAGAAAGACTTTGCAGAATTTATAATGAGAGGTTTAACTCCGTCCGACCTCGTGAATATGACGGTTCTTTTCTTGTTTTTGACGGTATGAATACCGAAATTCGTTTGAGGGATCATCAGCGAAATGCGGTAGCACACGCAATTTATGGCGGAAACACTCTACTTGCCCACACCGTTGGTGCAGGCAAAACCTTTGAAATGGTTGCTATTGCAATGGAAAGCAAAAGATTGGGCTTGTGTAATAAGTCACTGTTTGTTGTACCAAATCATCTGACGGAACAGATGGGAATCGAGTTTATGCAGCTCTACCCGGCTGCTAATATCTTAGTTGCAACGAAAAAAGACTTTGAAACAGCAAACAGAAAGAAATTCTGTAGCCGAATTGCCACAGGCGATTATGATGCAGTCGTTATTGGCCATTCACAATTTGAAAAAATTCCAATGAGCACCGAGCGACAGTGTCAAATAATCGAAACACAAATTGATGAAGTTATTGAAAGTATACGATTTGCTGAAGAACATAATGCTGAAAACTTTACAATTAAACAGCTCGAAAAGACTAAGAAAAATCTTGAAACAAAGTTAAAAAAACTTTATGACCAGTCCCGAAAAGATGATGTTGTTACTTTTGAAGAATTGGGTGTTGACAAGCTTTTTGTTGACGAAGCACACTATTACAAAAATTTGTTTTTGTACACTAAAATGCGTAATGTTGCCGGTGTGGGACAAACAGAGGCGCAGAAAAGCTCAGACCTTTTTATGAAGTGCCGTTACCTCGATGAAATAACAGACGGTAAAGGCGTTGTCTTTGCAACAGGTACTCCGATAAGCAATTCTATGACTGAGCTGTATACAATGCAACGGTATTTGCAGTACAACAAGCTCTCTGAGCAAAGGCTGAGCAATTTCGACGCTTGGGCAAGTACCTTCGGCGAAACGATAACAGCTCTTGAACTGTCACCTGAGGGCTATACTTTAATAGGACAAAAAAATTAACTGTCCTAAATTGAAAAAATAC
>ERZ791893.589-NODE-589-length-25141-cov-4.299649_pt1 | contig 25141 bp, 27 predicted proteins | sample MGYA00510154_ERZ791893 | MGnify/ENA primary metagenome ERZ791893 (study PRJEB30046, sample SAMN00792068) | human gut metagenome | study: EMG produced TPA metagenomics assembly of the A metagenome-wide association study of gut microbiota in type 2...
TTCCCGTAAAACATTGCTTTTAACTGTATTATAATATGCAAATACAGTAAAAACCCCTCACCTACTTCTATTAACTAAGCAAGTCACTGATTTTATATGCTTATATTCTTTATGTTTTTAATACAAGGCTGATTTTAAATCAAATGCAAAATAACCGTTTACATCTAAATAATACTAAATTATGCCGTAAAATTAAGGTGTAGTAACACATACCCATAACAATTTTCGTTAAAACGGTTCTTTATCACAAGTTTTGGTAAATTATGGTTTAGAAAACTGTTTTATCAAGCAATTGTAAAAGTTTGGTCGACCTTTTCAAAGGTTGTGAGTGTGGGCAAACCCACAAATACTTTCCGTTTATGCAATCTGACGATAGGTGCTGTAAAAAGCAGCATATCAAAAAGCCGAGATTCACGAAAAAGTGAGTCTCGGTGATTTTTTTGCTTGCATTCTTGAAATTGTATAAAAATATGATATGAAAATATGAAAAATGTTAAAAAACATTTAAAATTTGGGCATAACTCGAAAAGGTGCAAAACCAAGCACCTTTAATGTAGAAAACTTTTTAGTTTTATGTACCTTGTTGATATGGTTTTTCGTTGATAGTAAATTATATCACAAAAATGACTGCATTCCTACCTTTCGGTTAGAATGCAGTCGTTTTTTTATTTAGGCTGTTTTTTACAGCTCCTTTAAATGCCGTTTAAAATCGTTTAATTTGCGTTTTAATTGATTAGTAGTGTAACTTTACATTTTTAATTAAAATGTGATATAAGACAATTTTATGCATTTGATTTATTAGCATAAACATTATCGTACAATATATCATCATATACTTTTTGAGCTTGTCTTCCCAAGTCACTATAGTCATAACCATTTTCATCCCAACAATCAGGATTCATAGCAAGCCAATCCGAAAAAGCTACAAGAGCATCTCTTGCTGAATCTGAGTTTAATATTTCATCTGCTTTTGGAATGTGATTTTTAACAAATTTTTTATTTTTATCATTTATTATAATCATAATATAATATCCTCTCCGAATGATGTAGCTTGAACAAGCAATTTGTCTTTTACGCTATATACGAAAGAACAACTATTAACAGCTTTAACATATTCCTGAAGAAGTGCATACCACTTACTATCATTATACTTCACATTATAATAATCTGCAAGAGTTTTAATGCTATTTATGTTATGGCTCTTTACTCCAATCAAGATAATGTTTATTTGCAGAGCTAACCGCCTTTTGTGCCGTACTCCTGCCAAAGCCATTATACAACACTTAAAGGGGATATCTCATTTTGTTTTGTACTATTTAGATGCTAACACTATCCTTGTTGTTACTAACTTGATTTTCCCCTCCATATTCCTGTTCTATAGTCTATACTATATATTCCTGTTCCCTTTTAATCTCTGCCATTCATTCAATATTGTATTTCCTATCATATCGCCTAACATACAGCCAATTCCATTATGAATCATATCATCCCATTCAAATAGTCCGCATTTGAACACTAATTGGCAACATTCAATTACTACCGATACAAAAAATCCATATAAAAAAGCTTTTTTAATCTTCAATTTTTTTCCAAAAACAAAAGGTAATAATGCGCCCATTGGTAATAGCAAGATAACATTTAATAAATTTTCTATCAACAATTCTCTTGCATCATTTCCAAATAGAATTTCTTTCCATGACCACAAAGGCATGAGCTTATAGCTACGTATTGATGATTCCCTTGTGAATACCGTCGAGCCCAACACAATCCCAAGATATATTGCAAGTAATAATATAGCTACTGCCTGTTGTTTAAGTATTTTGTGTTTATACACACTTATTGCAAGTATTCCTGATAGAAATATTAATATAATACCAAAGCATACAGTTTCTTCTTTTGTCCAAGCTTTATTATACGTTATGATAATCTGATAAATATCCAAATATTTCTCCTATTACAATTATTTATAATCCTATCTACATAAATTATTACTGGAGCTTAAACACCGTTTAATTTATATAATCTTTTACCGAACTTCTCTTTTTTTTACAAATTCATGACACATTTCTTTTACAAATCTAAAACTCTCTATATCGCAGATAGAATCTATGCCAAAGTATACCGCTCCGCATACTATTGACACCCACGCTGCATTTACAATCCATGAAAAATAATTTTCAATATTCGGTAAAATATTATTAATCAAAAATACAGAACTTATCATAACAAATAAGTTTTGTATCCATCTTCTATATGTCTTCCATGGTTTTCTTCCTAATATATTCCAGTTTGCATAAATAATAACATCATTTGTTCGATAAAATAGTGCTACAATGGTTCCTATTAAAACTCCATACATACCTATTTTAAATACCAAAACTAATGATACTGTAAGATTAATAGCACTCTCTATAATTGACCTTACCTGTGTCTGTTTAAAATGCCCTGCAAAATTTATTATCTGGCTTGAAGTTCGTCTAGCATACAACAATACATTTAATGTTATAAATAACAGTGGTAAATACTTATCTACATAAGATGCATCTGTAATTCCCTGAGAATATACCCTCATAAACGAAGGAAGCATAATCAATGTTACGGTAAAAAAGAAAAATGAAATGCCTAAATAGTAAGTTTCATATACTTCCTGAAGTTTTAAAAAATATTTTCTGTCCGAATTAAATGCTTGTCCAAGCACAAATTCAACACTGCTGCATAACATGTCGATAATGTTAGACACACAACTAACAATCACACTATATAATGAATATACACTAACTGTTTTTAAGTCACAGAATAATGTAAGGACAATAATATCTGTATTATTGAAAATAAGTCCTGATACTTGATGTATAATTACATTTTTACTTTGACTCAACGAAGCATAATCCGGCTCAACAGATAAATCAAGCCATGCATAATGTTTCTTCACATATAACGATATATAAATCATTTGTAACAAGTTCACTACGAAATATGCAAATTGAACCATAACTACATCAAATCCAGTTAACATCAAACCAATTTGAATAAGTTTTGAAGCAACAGAAACTATGGTTGTTGCATTTGTTGTTATATAACTTTTTCCATCTACGCGCAATAAAATTGTAAATTTACCTTGAAAAAAATAGTTAATAACACCTGATGCTCCCTGAAAAAATATAACTGCCACAACTACAAACACAGGTATATCTGATTTTACAACTATAGGATATATTATTGCCAAAGCTATAACTGCTATACCATACAAAATGCCTGTTCGTTTATAATATCGATTTGTTGCAGACATTATTTCACAAGTACGTTTTTTGTCATTAGCAGCAATTGGCGCATACAGTGCCTGTAATGATGCAGTTCCTATCCCGGCCTCCAGAAGTGCAACATAAACAAAAACCTGTCTGATAGAAGACAGCAGCCCATTTACTTCTGATCCATAACTTACAATCATCAATTTAGGAATAATAATTCCAAGCGATAGTGTAATAACTTGGGAAATGACTCCATACCCAAAAATTTTTAGAATTTTTTTCCCTTTACTCATTTTCTACTCCCATATATTGTCTGTCACAGATGTATTCATGCTACTCATATACTAAACATAACATGCTCATAAATAACATCATCTTTCATATTCTGATTTACTCATTAGTATTGTCTCAAATGCACCAATTACTTGATTTTTTAATTGTTCAAAATTCTTTATTGAAATACTATCATTAATACAAATCATTTTATATTTTTGTTTTGTTATGGACTCTACTAAATAATCTATATTAGACTCATCTAAAAAAAATTCTTCACTATAATCCATAATATTCGTTGGCGTAAATGTGCCTTTCATAATCTCCCAATATCGGAAAATATATTGTGTAATATCCCTAGGATTTCTAAAACGATGTTTACATGTTTCTACCATTGAATTCGAAATGTTTTCCCATACTTCCATCATTGTCGATTTTCTCAACGAACTCGGTACATGAGGTGTATATAAGCCAGAAACATTATGAAATCGGTAAAGCAAAAAATTATTCAATAAATATTTTTTATAAATAGGATTAAACCATTTGAATGGATTCTTTTTTATACTATCATGTAAATCAAATTGTTGATTCACTTCACCCATCATACGAAATAGCATATATTGAAAAGTATCTTCTTTTCCATCATTTGTTAACAGATACATTGTTGCCATTTCTCTAGGTAATCCGTTTACAAAAAAATCTTTTTTTTCCATTGGACTTATCACAAACATATCATCATTAAAATATACAAAATGTTCTTCTAGACTTGTTATTCGATGAAAGTTAAGTTCAATTGGATTGGCTTGAAAAACCGGTAAGTATTCTTTTGGTATATAATCCTTATGATTAATAACTTTCAATTTAGGATGATGCGTATTCAACCATTCCGGAATATGCCCACAAGTAACAAAATATATCTTATTAACCCATGGCGTAAATTTTTCCACACCACGAAACCAATAACGTAAATTATCCCAATCACGGAAACGGGATGCTTGGTTTCCATCCAAAAACGGAGTATTGCCCTCCTTTATCCAATACTTTTCTTTTTCCTTTTGCCATTCTAAATCGCCACCATTTACCCATGGTATAACAAAATCAATCTTATAATTTTCCATTTTCTCCACCATTATTTCATAATTAAATACGCAACTCTTGTCTTCCAATAAATTTCCTTATCCAAAATTGAATATAGTGCATATTTTTTAATAAATTTCAACATGATTTTTAACTTCTCTTTTGCACTTTTCTTTTCATTTTCTTCCATTTTTACCCATTTTTCTTTTGCTTCGTTATATTTCAATGTACACACATCTAATAAAAAAGCTGCTGCATGATTTTTCAACTCAGGATACCGCCTTATAGAATCTAAATACATTCTTTCATGAGCTTCAAATGAATCTGCCAAACTATTTATACTTAGTCCACCATGCGTTGCACTTCCTTGACGAACAAGACTTTTATAATAAGGCTGATGCACAACCACTGCATTTTTTATTTTTAGCACATATTCATCTAAAAATAATACATCTTCTGAAGAATGCAAACCTTCTTTAAATTTATTATCTTGTAATAATTCCTTTTTAAATAATTTATTTGCAACTACATGCCTAATAGTTGGTGGCATATCAAAAAATCTATACATCACATCCTTCTGTGTAATAGTCTCATTTTCTTTTGTATTATAACGTCTATTCTCATCTACTTTTCCGTGTTCATCATAATAATCATACCCACATATACATAAATCTGCATTAGTTTCTTTCATGGCTGAGTGCATACTTTCATACATCTCCGGTGCTATCCAATCATCAGGATCAACAAATCCAATATATTCGCCCTTAGCAATTTTTAATCCCTCATTTCTTGCCGCTGAAACTCCTTGATTTACTTGATGAATAACAACAAGTTGTTCATAATTTTCAGCATACTCATCACATATTTTTCCGCAAGAATCCGGAGATCCATCATCAATTAATACTATTTCAATGTCCTTAAAAGTTTGTTTCACTAAACTTTCTATACATTTAGGCAAATATTTTTCTACACCATACACTGGTACAATTACACTAATCATATCTTCCCTACCCTTTTTTCTTTCCTAAACACCAAGGTATATATTTCAGAACCAAACACTTAATTGGCGTCAATATCACAATTGCAACACATACACTTATTAGTGCAAATCCTACAGCAGACCAACTTGCATTATCAATTTGTATCCCCATTTTTTCATATACAACAAACATCAAATCAATAATTATTCTATGTAACCCATAATAAATCAGCGAATTCTTTCCGAGTTCTATTAATATTCGATTATTTGTCGTCATTGATATCAATACAACTGCAAATGTTCCAGTAAGTGCAGCAGTCATAAATAAAATTGGGTTTCCAAAAGCATCGCTATATAAATCCACTCTCTCAAAATAAATATAATTAACTGCTGAAACACTAAATGTTATTAGGATACAAATAGCCAAACTATATCTCATTAATTTTACTTTCTCGATAATTTTTTGCTCTCTACACCACTTTCCAAAACTCATAAATGACATTGCTAAAATTGACAAATCCGCATTCCATGGGGTAAATCTTTCCCTATAATAACTCTATATATTCCAAATACCAAAGCACCTATACAACCAATAATTAGCCAAAAATGATTTGTCTTTGTTTTAGACCGAAGACTTTGCAACACATACATCAACAGATTTGCCAAAAACAAACACGTAATAAACCATAGTAAGGTATATCTATTTTGGATAATATATAGCTTGAGTATTTCAAATACATGATATTCATTCCCGTGTGTTACTGCCAAAACTCCGTTACAACACATTGTAATAATTACAAAAAACATGTATGGTACTAAAAGAGTTCTTATTTTCTTCTTTAAATAATCCGCAAATTTTCCCTTACCTGAAAAAGTATATCCTGACAAAATAAAAAATAAAGGCATGTGAAATGCATAAAACCAAAAGCAAAATTTCCAGTGTAAATAGCAATGCCCCAACATAACTAAAACAATGCCTATACCTTTTGCTTCATCTATCCATTCAATGCGCTCTGCTCTGCTCTCAAAATTATCTCTCCCTTGTTGTAACATATCAACTATCTCCATTTATAAATTTCACCCAATCAAACTGATCGACCGGTCTTTTTCCATCCCAAGTATCATGATCCGTAATAATTCCTACCGATTCTTGATTTTCATATCCTTTAATATAAAAACAACTAGGATGTTTTTTATCGGGCTTATGTACAAACATCACTTTACGGTAAGGAAGTGCTTCAAAACGATCTTTCAATTCCTCTGTCATACCCTCTCTATCACTATTTATAATCACGATATGTTCCCAGTTGATGCGTTGCTTTCTAGAATTCCACTTTCTTTCTGCCTCTTCTACTGTATCATAATGAACACAAAATACCAGTAAATCTCCTAAATATACAACCGGATATTCTCTATCTCCGATAATTTCCTTATCCGTACATTCAACAAATTTGTCAATGCTCATATAGTACTCTATGTTTTCACACAGTTTTATAAAATCCTGTGCACGAAAGAACAGATTTACTGTTGGAGATTTAAATTCAAGGCCTAAATCATGATATAGAATACCACCAGTACAATTTGTAGAAATAATAGTAACATCATCGCAATTCAGCCGTTCACGATTTTTCTGACTTATTTTTTTATGCTTATAATTCCAGACAGTATTACGTAATCTGACCATTACTTTTTTTATTATCATTACAACTTATTCTCCCTAAAATTATTTGTCTACAATATTCCAAAACAGTACCAATAAGAAACACTCCAATTATGGACAAAATCAATCTTAACGGAAATAATAATTCATCAATATGATCCCTATTTCCTAATAGATCAACCCATATAACATCTCTAATAAGAGGATGATCGTGGAAAAGATATACCCCAAAGGTACAACCTGCTATTTTATTTATTTTGGGATTGTTTCTTATCTTTAAATTTCGAAATCCTAAAAACAATAAAACAGAACATGTGATGGCAGTAACTGTATTCATCTCTGCATATAAATATTTTGCATTTTCTCTGAAAAATGGAATATTATATCCATATACATATGTAATTACTGCAAATACAACCAATATTCCATATGCTACCATACCATATAACACATTTATCCGATCAATATACTTTGTTGGATATATTCTTATGTATCCAGCTAATAAATATAGAAATATAAACCATCCCATATTGGAATAGCCAGGTTGACCAATGTGAAACGATGGAATAACAGACCAAAGCACAAACAATACAATCAATATTCTTCTATATATTTTTCTATCTACATTATGAATAAAAATTTGCAATGCCGGACTAATCAATAAAAGAATCACATAACATGTTGCAAACCAATATTGAGAAGTTGATATTGGCAAAGCCGACATGATAAGAGATTTTAAACTGATTTTTCCAAAAGCAAACAATACCACTGCAATCATAATTGAATAAGTCCATACTTGAATATAAATTTTCTTTATTTTATCTATATAAATTACCTTCGTAGCAGAAAAATATCCTGACAGTAAAACAAATATATTAACACCTATTCTTGACCCCTGTGTCATTACAAAAGCAAAAATCCCATTTACTGTTAGAGGCATCTCCACCCCACCATGCAACACTGAGTGTCCTGCAACAATAAAAATCATACTAATAATTCTGAGATATTCTAAATTTGATTCTCTTACTTTACTCGTCAACATTGTACTCTCTTTTCTAATGATGTTTGAATTATTTTATCAACCTGCTCCGCTGTATCTTGAATTGAATACCCTGCTTTTTTTAATTGTTCTTTTGTATCTAATCTTTCTTTCTCACAAGTTTCTAATATATGTTCTGCCCATACTTTTGTACTTTGATTCAAATCGACATACTCAATTAATCCTGTAATATTTGCATCACTAGATACGGCGTTTGATACCACACAAGACAAACCTGCTGCTTGTGCCTCTACTAAAGTAAATGGAAATCCTTCAAATAATGATGGCATGACAAGACAATCTAGTGCCGAATACCATTTATTTGCGTCGTCACGAGGCCCTAATAGGACGATTCTATCTTCAAGATTGTATTCTTTAATTTTCTGTTCTACCTGAGGTCTAAGTTCTCCATCACCTACAAATACAAATTTTGCAGTTGCATTCAATTTAGATATTTCTTTCATAATTTTCACTGACATCTCTGGATTTTTTGGCAAGACTAATCGCCCTACACACCCTATTAAATATTCATCTTTTATCCCTATACTTTTTCGACATTCTTCTCTAAACTGTTCATTAAATTCATATGTTCGCAAATTTATTCCATTTTTTATTACAGTAAATTTGCTTTTATCAAACATCCATTTTCCTGCTTCTTCCGAGCAGGCCAATAAATTGGTTGCAATCTTTTCAATATTTTTCCGATTATATTTTTCAGTCAAATAATGAAACCATCTCTTTTTAAATTGTGTATCTGTACTATGCGAATGTATAATTCTAACAGGTATTCCTGCTCTTTTTGCAAACTTTAAAATATCCACACTTACAATATCACAAGTGTTATAATATACCACATCAAAATGATTTTCTTTAAAAAAACTATGCCAAAAAGCTACGTATTTTATGTAATTATGTCTATTCTTAGGCTTAATCCATTTTTTATCTTCTATACACATTTCTGGCCAATCATATACAACTTCAAACTCTTTTGAATGTAAATGTTCACACAGATTTATAATGTACGATTCAACCCCACCTTTGTTATTACTCAATCCAACCATAAATATGCGAATTTTACTCATTTCCATGAAAAAACCCTTTCCCAAAAATACGATGAATTGGCTTCATCAGTTTACTTCTAATTATTGTTTTTTTATCCAACCAACTTTTTCCATACCAATGTATAGAATATGTATTCTCTGTCACAGTTAATATTCCTACTGGATCATCATATGGATTAAAATAATCCATTGGATAAATCACTGCTGAACCAATCTGTTGCTTAGTTCCATTTTGCTCTAGTCCCGCTTTCCTTAATGCTTCCGTATTAAGTATCGGGCAACCTTTCATTCCATGTTTCCCATCTAATAACACGTCATATTCCTTCAACATTTGAGCAACTATCGGATGATTTGCTTCCGCACCAAATCCTTCTCCTGTATTAACATACTTTGGTGTTTCAAAACCAAAAAATGCCCCAGCATCTAAAAGATCATCAAAAGAACGTATTACCTCTACATCTGTATCAAAGTATATTCCTCCATATTCCTGAATAATCTTTAGTCGAAGATAATCTGTTAAAAACGCATATTTTTTTTCTTTGTAACACATTTCAGTATATGGATTCTGATTTACATTAAAATTTTCTTCGTTCCATTCGATTATTTCATAATCTGGGCAATATTTTTTCCAACTTGCAATACATTTCTTCGCTAATTTTGATTTTTCTCCATGCCCAAACCAACAATAATGTATTTTCTTTGGTATCATTTATCAATCTTCCTCTTTCTCTACGCAAAACGCAATATATCCTTGTGTTGCATTCTCTTTTTTGTGAATACTTGCCGGATTTCCTACTACTATAGAATGATCCGGCACATCAAAATTCACGAACGTATTTAGAGCTATCATTACATCATTACCCACATGGATATTTCCTACTATTGTAGAATTTATACCTACGTATACTTTTTCTCCTATTATCGGACAGCCCTTTCGCTCTCCTCGATTTTCAGCTCCTATCGTACATCCTTTATGTAAATTTACATTTGCTCCAATTATTGCCCCCCAGCGACAGTAATTTCAAATGCATGCCCCAAATAAAGACCTTCGCCTATCTTTGCTTTTGGCGAAATTTCCAGTCCATATTTTTTCGCTTTTATATGCAAACGTATCTTATCAACTATATTTCCTTTTTCACTAACTTTGCGCCACAATTTCATATACTCAATTTGATGAGAAAATCTCATTGTTACAAATGATTTTATCCCATTCTTATACTTCTCTCCAGTCATACGATAATAATCTTTTTTCCATCTATCATTCATAATATTACCCTCTTGCTTTATATTTTATATATACTGTAAGAAGTGCTCCAAACGGTATTGCTAATAATGTATACACTTTTTTCGGTGACTCTTTAATAAAATGACAATTATGACCAATTAAACTACTTGATACATAGTGCACACAATCTCTAAACATTCTCTTTCTTGACTCTGGATATTGCATACTAATTTTTCTCCAAAAAGCAAAACCTCTTGGATTTTTTAAATATTGCTTATACATTGTTCCCGACGATCCATCAGTTTGATATTCTACATTACAAAGTACCTCATTTAAAACAGCTAACTTATAATCATTATCAATCAATCGATATTTATAGGCTAATGCAACATACTTTTCCCCAGCAAATACCGGATAAGGCGGATACCTATTAATAACATCTGTACGATATACTAATTTTTTATCTCCTTTTCCACCTTTAGCATAATATTCTACCAAAGTTGTTTCCCACATATCTTCTGGAAACTTACTTCCTATAATTTCCCCGGTATTCATATCTGCATCTAATCCAATAATTCCTGCATATCCAAAGTCTTTTACTGCTTCCCATTTATTTAGGATTTTCTGAACAGCCTCCTCTGCCAAGCAATCATCAGAATCAATACACATATTTAATTCTGTATCTATATTCTCATACGCAATATTATGTGCTGTATGCATACCACCATTTTCTTTATATATATATCGAATCTCAAATCCACACGATTCGTTTTTCCACTGTTCTACTAACTCCGAAGTATTATCCGTAGAGCCATCATCAATAATAAGCCAAATAAACTCTTTACAATTCTGTTTTTTTAGACTCTCATATGTTCGACCAATTGTATGTGCACGATTGTATGCTGGAGTAAAAATCGTCAATATTGGTTTCATACTTAATTCCTTTCACCTAAATTTTCATATTTTTTTATATAGAAGTTTTCTAATTGTTTTGCATTTTGTTCAATATCATAACCTGAATTCTTGATTTCTTGATATGTGTTTTTTCTCTCCTTACCCTTAACTGATAATATTTGACTTGCCCATGTTCTTGCTGATTCTGACAAAGCGATATAATAAACTGAGTCCGTAATTTTACATGCTTCCGGAACTTTTTCAGAAAGGAAACAAGGAAGTCCTGCTGCCTGTGCCTCAACTGCCGCCACCCCTAACCCTTCATAATTAGACGGCATCACAAAAACATCCATAGCTTGCAATAAATTCTGAACATCTGATCTAACTCCAGTCATTATTACATGCTCTGCTAATCCCAATTCATGCATTTTTGCCTCAATATCTTTTCTTAGCTCACCATCTCCTACTAAAAGTAATTTTGCTGATGGATCCATTTTTAAAACTTCATCAAAAATATCCAATAAAAAATGATGATTTTTCGCCCAAGAAAATCTAGCGGTTAATCCTAATGTAAATGCATTTCCTAAATTTAATTCCTTACGCATACCATCTCTTTTCCCTGCATCAAAAGTATAGACCTTTGCTGAAATTGCATTATTGATAATTTTATATTTTGCTCCACCAAACATCCAATCACCAGCCTCTTTTCCGCACGCAAATAAGTCTGTTGCATACTTAGGAATCCAACGTTTGTACCACAATTTGATAAGATACTTTAAATTTTTGTCCTGACTTGATGAATGACTATGTGCAATTCTTACTGGGATATTACACTGTTTGGCTCTCTTTAATATTACTGAACTTAAACAATCCTGATGGACATGAATAATTTTATATTCTGGATGTTTCTTCAAAAATTCTAGTAATTCCTTTTTATAAGATACACTAAAAGGGTTCAATCTTGAAATATGATATATTTTTCCTCCTAACGAAAGGATCTCATCGTCATATTCATGCTTTTCAATTCGATGTGTTAAAAAATCAAATTGGAATTGGCTTCGATCCAATGCTCGATAATAATTCATTAACATTGTTTCCAAGCCACCTCTGCCCATATAAGTTACTACATGTAATATTCTAATCATTTTTCTTTCCTTTTTTTATTGTACGCACAACAAATTTTTTAATTTTTACTTTTGTTGAATAATTTATAAGTTACACATGTTCTAATCAAATTCTTCCATATGCAAAATGCATCAGATAGTAATAATACATAATGTACATAATAATCATAACCACTTTTAATATCTTAGCTGTTCTTTCTTCAAAAATATTGTCTAATTCATATGGTAATAATACATAATTAAATAAGCTTGTATATATTGACAATCTTCCTATCATAACCCCACTGGTCATCATGCCAATCACACTTAACGCCATTGTAATAATAGACATGTTGACTGTAATATTAACTATCGTATCATTTTTGTTTTCTATATATCTTTTTCCTAATAATGATAATAAAGCAGGCAAAGAATAGACTAATACACGAATAGGATTAGTTCCTGTTTGATTAACCATTTCCGAAATATTTGCAGCATATACTGTATCTTCCATCGCTACATTCAAAAAATTAGTAAACTGACTAGACGCAATCAAAGCCACTAATGCAATTCCTAATGTAGCTATTGTTTTTTTATTCCAAGGCTTTCCTTGTACAATAAAAATAATAGGTAACATTATGATTGCAGTTTGATGTATAGTTGACGCTAATAATATAACTAATATACATCGTATATATTTTTTTTCAACAATCCATGGAATTGCAAAATATATAATACAAACTGCAAGAAATTGACGCATTCCATTCATCATCCAGCCCATGTACTCTCCAGACAATATAAACAATGCTATAGATAACACATAATTTTCAGAGTATTTTTGATAGAATTTTATCAAGCTCATCCCCTGAACTATTGCTATTATCAATAAAAAAGGTCTATACCCTTCTCCAAATATCTGTTTTATCACTCCAGAAAAGAAATAGAAGCCCCAATCTTTTTCAAGCCCCCCGAGATATGTCAATAACTGATGCATATTTCCTGGTAGTGATTTATATAGTGCAATATATGCATTCGTATCTGCATATCCAGTTCCATCTCGAAATCCGGCCCATATAATAATCGGCAAAAAAACAAACAATGCAAAACCCATTGAATATCTAACTACCTTTTTATCTTCTACAAATTCAATTTTTTTAAATTGAATTTGCGTAGAAAGGACTCCCATTACCCCCATCCATATTATAATTAATATTTCTTTACTCATTTCATCAACCCTACAATCAGTTTTAAAACCTCTTTCTTCACTTCATTTATACAATATGGTTTTACAGCTTCTTTATTATATTGCCCCATTTTCGTTCGTGTCTCCGAGTTCTTCAACAGAGTATTAATTCTATCTGCAAAACCTTCTACATCTTCCGGTTTGCACATATATCCTGTTTTTCCTTCTTTCATTATATCTTCTAATCCCCTGATTTTAGAAGTAACCAATGGTAAACCACAATACATAGCTTCCAACGATGATACTGGAAGTCCCTCTCTGTATGAAGGCATTACATAAATATCTGATTGAATACAAATATCTACAACATCTTTTCTATATCCAAGAAAATGTACATATTTTTCTATCCCCAACTGAATCGCTAAATCCCTCAGTTCCTTTTCCTGGTCTCCTTTTCCGCACAAGACATAATGAAGTTGCTTATTATTAATTTTCTTTATTGCCTGAATAATTACTTTCTGATTTTTATTCTTATTTAGTTCTCCAATAGACAACACCAGAATCTCATTTTCTGATAATTTCAATTCCTGCCTAATGTTAGTAGATGTTTTACTAATTGTTAAACGCTCAGTATTAATCCCTACTCCATGAATGTATCTTACTTCTTGGACATTAAATTTCCTTGCTCTTTGATAATCCTCACAATTTACCGTACAAATCATGTCACATTTTGATGCCATTATTTTTTCAATAGGATAATAGATTAACCAGTTTAACAATGGAGCACCTTTATAGAAGTGGAAACCATGTACCACATATAATACTTTTGTTCCTTTCTTTCTAGCCTTTTGAGCAGCCAGTCTTGTTACTACACCCATTACTGGTTCATTTGTCCAGATAACATCATAATGGTTTTCAGAAATAATTTTTTTCATGTCACGATATCCATTCATATTATCCACACACACCGGACTTCGATGCAAACGCACCGTATAAATTTCTTTTGTAGAAGCTTTCAGTTTTTCTTTTACCTCTTGCATACGTCCACCTACATTAGAACACGCAATGCTAACTTCATATCCGTTTTCAGATAAATTTATTATATGTGGCACTAGAAATTGAATCATCATCAAATCTGTAGATGTTACAAGAATTTTCTTACTCATTTATTATCTCCTGAATCTTTTCAGCTATAGATTTTGCATCCATTCCATACTGTGTCCTTAAATACTTCTGATTTCCCACTTTCACCGAATATTCGTCATTCAATCCAATTCTAAGAAGAAATGCTTTTTTCTCACGCATTTCTGCCATTACTTCTGCAACAGCCGAACCAAATCCTCCCACGATATTATGTTCTTCACATGTCACAATCAAATCAAATTCTTTTGCACACTTTTGAATTACATTCACATCAAGTGGCTTTACTGTTGGAAATGTATAAACTGCCGGACTATATCCCTTTTGTTGCAAAATATCATAAGACTCTTGAACTTCTTCAAATATAGCACCTGTAGAAAAAATTACTACTTTTTTTCCTTCTTTCACTTTAATTGCTTTTCCAATTTGAAAATCATCAATTTTATCGTGAATTCGTTTTTCACCTCCTCGCCCCAGTCTCAAATAAGCAGTTCCTGAATAAGCAGCTAATGCTTTTGTGCACTCTTCTGCCTCTACTAAATCTGCAGGTGCCATTACAACTACATCCGGTAAAGACCTCATAATAGCAATATCTTCAGTTGCATGATGGCTCATTCCTAAAGAGCCATATACAAATCCCCCACCTACACAAACTATTTTCACATTCGCATGATGATAAGCACAGTCATTTCTAATCTGTTCTAAACATCTCAACGTTGGAAAATTTCCAATAGAATAGGTAAACACATTTTTACCTTCTAACGCCATTCCTGCCGCTACACTAGTCATATTTTGTTCTGCAATTCCCGCATTAGTAAATTGGTCTGGCACAGTTTCATAATATGGTTTTAATACTCCAAACCCTAAGTCACCTGTAATTAATTCGATTTTTTTATCAGCTTTTGCTAATTGGACTAATGTTCTTACAAACGTATCTCTCATTATTTTTTCTCCTTATATCCGATGTTCTCGTTCTCCACTTCCTGCTGGTGCCTCAACACGTCTCATCTTCTCCTGATAAGAAGGTTTCCAAGTTGCTGTAAATGTATGATCATTATTAATATCATCCTGCTCTGTCGGCATTACCGGATTTTGAATACCTTTTGGGGTATACACGTCCTCTACTCCCTCCGGTTTATGTTCATGTAATTCATTTACTGCACAATCATATTCCCAACCATCATGTGGAAATCTGTAGTGCCACAGAATATCATTACGCATAAAAGACACGCCGTATCCTTTTATTGTGTTTGCAATAATCACAGTTGGTTTATGTGGCTCCTTTTCACGAATGATTTCTGTCTTTTCAAAAGCACTCTTTAATTCTTCATGCGAATTACCGTTTATTTCAATTACATTCCAACCAAATGCTTTCCATTTTGCTGCAAAATCTTCAATTTCAATTGTATTTTCCTGAAAATCCATGCTCTGCATATGATTGTGATCTACAATTGCAATTAAGTTATTTAAACGAAAATGATTGGCAAACAGTACAGCTTCCCACACAGAACCTTCATCACATTCTCCATCTCCTAATACAACAAATACTCTTTCTTTTTTTCCATCCTTTTTTATTGCGTATGCCATACCTGCACCGGCTGATAATCCATGTCCCAAAGAACCTGTTGAAAAATCAACTCCTGGAAGATGATGCGATACGTGTCCTGATAAACGACTTCCATTCGCATAATGTGTTTTTAACTCTTCTACATCAAAAAAGCCACATTCTGCCAATGCTGCATATATCGCTGCTCCCGCATGTCCCTTGCTTAAAATAAAACGATCTCTTTTCTCTGATTTTGTGTTCTGAGGATCATACTTTAATACATCAGCATATAATACAGCAATAATATCCGCAACTGACATAATTGCACCTATATGACTTCCTCCCGATAAATGTGTCATTTCTATTCCATGTCTTCTAATTTTCCATGCTAATTGCTCACTTGTTTGATTTTTCATATCATTTTTCTCCTATTATTAGCTTAACTATTTTACACTGCAATTTCGGTGTTCTTTCATATATTTCAATAATACATACAGGTCCCAATATTCCGGCTAAAAACATTATCATCGTCTCTAAATACCATATTACCCCCATACGGTCACAAAACAGCATAAAAACCGATTGAAACAGCCAAGAATATATATATATTGTGAAGTTATGATTACTAATCCATGTAGCTAATTTACTTTTTCTAATCAGGAACGCCACTTCCCAACAAGCCCCTATCCAACATACTGCCTCAAACATTTTTACACATCGACTATTATACTCACAATAGTTCATCAATACATTTGCTATCATTAATGTCAAAAGCATTATTAATATTCTAAAAAATACTTTCTCATTTCTTTGCTCTAAATGAAAATAACAGAAAATCATACCCATAACGAAATAAATTACCATGTTATGAATATCTTCCAATCCTAAAAGCATTGTATTTAACGGCAATAGCCAACTTAAACTTGCTATCAAGAGACTAATAATTAATCTTTTTTTTGCTTCTTTTATCTTTAAGCAAATTACGCCAAAAATAATATATATTTCGAGAAGAACTAAAATAAACCAAAAGTGTCCCCATATATTCATTCTAGGAAATACTAAGGATCTTACCATTGCTGTTCCAATACCCGCTAAGCTCCCATTCTCCACATAATACTTGGGAATTCCTCCAATCACTGTTAATATTATATATGGAGTTAATAACTTAATAGTCTTTTCTTTTATCCATTTTTTATAACCTATTTTAAATAATTTATTAGAATTCCAAAATAAAAAACCTGCAATAAAGAAAAATAAAGGCATATGAAAAGCGTAAATCACATCAATAATTTTAACCAATATCGTTCCCTGAAAATTTTCCCAATTGCTAGAATGTGAATGTCCGAGCACAACCAGAAATGTTCCAATAGCATATAAAATATCTACTTCATAATATCTTTTTTGGCTCACTTGGATACCTCTTCTAATTTTTGTATTTCTTCCTTGTTTAATTTCCAATCAACGCCTTCTACATTTCCAATAATCTGACTCGGTCTCTTCGCACCACAAAGAGCTACCGATTGAGGTAAATAATCCAGTATATAACGTATTGCAACTGCTACTACAGACTTTCCATGCTCCTTAGCAATTTTCCTCATCTCGTCTACAATTTCCAAGTTTTTCAGCAATTTTTCCCCATGAAAATTCACATAAATATCTCTGCTTCTGCGATCATTTGCTTCAAAAGATACCGTTTTGTCATATTTACCTGTAAGAATTCCCTGGCCTAAGCTTCCCCAGGTCATAGGCGTCATTTTTAATTCTTTCGAAATTTTCAAAATATCTTTTTCATTTTTTCTACATGCAAGACTATATTCATCTTGAAATGATACAAATTTTCCAACCAATTCTTCTATTTCTACCATATCATTTTCATGAATATTAGAAAGTCCATAATATCGAATTTTCCCTTCTTTTTTCAGTCCTTCCAAAGTTTCCACAACTACTTTAAGAGGTGTTTTTCCATCTTGATAATGAATTTGATATAAATCGATATATTCTGTTCCTAATCGCTTCAAACTGGCATTACAGGCTTCTTTAATCCACTCCGGGCTATTATCGTATGAGGTTTTCCCATTTTGTACACGCACACCAAATTTTGAAGCAATAATCACTTCTTCGCGATGTCCTTTTAAAGCTTTTCCTAATGTGATTTCTGACTGTCCTAATCCATATGTGTCTGCCGTATCGAAAAAATTGATTCCATTTTCTAATGCCGTATGTACTGCCGCAACTAATTCTTGTTCTTGAGTGTCTCCCCACCCATAACCACCTAATGGACAACCACCCATGCATAATCTTGATACTTTTAAATCTGAATTTTTAAGATAAATATATTCCATTCCGTTTCCGTCTCCTATCTTATCGGTGTTCTTTTTTTACTAAAAAACCAAAAGCCTTATCAAAAACAGCTTTTAATGTTTTAAATAAAATATATACATCTGTTCCAAGCGAAACTTCATGTGCATATTTTATTCTCAATTTATTTTTCTTCTTCAAAACATATTTTTCATACATTTCATCTGCATTTTCGCCACCAACAATTTCATCTAAATTTATAAATTCAACCGAACTAAAATCGGTAATTCCTGGCCTTACACATAAAATGTCTTTCTCTTCTCCTTCGTATGCTTCTGTATATTTTACAAGTTCTGGTCTTGGTCCAATTAAACTCATTTTTCCTAAGAACACCTGACCCAATTGAGGTATTTCGTCAAGCTTTGTTTTTCGCAAAACCTCCCCAACTTTTGTTATTCTCGGATCATGCAATGCTGTAGTTCCACCTCCAATTTTGTCCGCATTTTTTACCATCGTTCTAAATTTGCATATTTTGAATGTCTGATTTTTATATCCTCCTCTTGGTGCTCTGTAAAAAACCGGGAATCCGTCTTCCAAAAAAATCGCTACTGCTAAGATTAAATAAAGTGGCCATAATATCACTAATACAATACCGGTAATAATAATATCTAATCCTCTTTTTATATATTTATTATACAATCCTTCATACGCCTTTTTTGTTTGTCTCATCTGGTTCATCCTTCTTTATTCTTATATCAGTATCTTACTTTAGAATATTGCCACTTTTATGCCTGTTTTTTTACATTCTTTCTTTTCTTCCAGAGGAGCAACTTCCGTATTCACTTCTTCTGGTTTTCTGAATGTTGGAACTACTTTCCTAAGTGTTTCTTTCGCAATCAGATCATCGCCTGTATCAAGGCATCTTTCAGCATTTCTAATTTTTACTGAATCTCTTCCGCACTAAGTGGAGTATCTCGCTCTATAAAAATCATGCGGTTATCTGTCTTATCCAGTACTTCCGTTTTTACTAATAATTTCTCGAATAATTTTTCTCCTGGCCTAAGTCCAATTTCCTGTACGGTTATTCCCTGTACTCCAGACAGGCGAATCATATTTTCTGCAAGATCAAGAATTTTAACAGGCTGCCCCATGTCTAATACAAACAACTCCCCATTATGTGCAAGTGCCCACTCTGAAGAACTAACTGTGAAGCTTCCGGAATTGTCATAAAATATCGAATAATTCGTTTATCTGTTACTGTTACCGGGCCACCATTAGCAATCTGTCTTTTAAAAAGTGGAATAACAGAGCCGGCACTTCCTAAAACATTGCCAAAACGCGTTGCACTGTATTTTACAGTTCCATGCGTACTTGCACTCTGTACAATCATCTCACACATTCTCTTTGTCGCACCCATAACATTTGTTGGATTCACAGCTTTATCAGTCGAAACCATCATAAATCGTTCTGCATGATATTCTTCACAAAGTTCCACAAGATTCTTAGTTCCAAATACATTATTATAAATAGCTTCAATGCAGTTATGCTCCATCAGTGGCACATGCTTATGCGCTGATGCATTGATAATAATTTGTGGATGATACTTGTTGAAGTATGCCTGTAGTTGATAACTTATCCATTCCTCCATACAGCACCAACAATATTACTGCTACTACTGCATACACAATCAAATCATACACGACCAGCATCCATCTGATGTTAGGCGTACTGCTCTGCTTTGTACGATTCACATTCATATTATTTTCACTCGCTCTATTCATTGTTTACCTTCACGAAAATCGGGTGGATTTCGTCCTTTCATAATTCTTTTTCAATTTTGTGTTTTACTTTTTTAAAGTGATTTAAACAAAACAGTTTCCTACTCTGTTTCAGTTTTCATTCTCAATATTCTCCTCAAGCGTTATAAAATTTTTCTCATTAATATAGGAAGTTTCTCTAACACGACAACTAGCCTGTGAATGTTCTTTTTGAAGAGCATCCGCAGGCTAGGTCAAATCTCCTTATCATAATTTTTCAGCTTATAGTGTGGGTCAAAATAAGCATCCAAGAAACCATTCATATGTACACAATTTCCCGGCTTAACCGACACAACCATGCAGAAAAATCATCATAACCAGATTCGACTAAGCCGGCGAACCCCCTGTAAAATCAAGGTTTTTCTTGGTTGTCCCTATTATACCGCTATCACCTTTAAATATATTGAAAATTTGCGGCAATTCATCTAAACTTGTTTTTCTCAGAAATTTGCCAACTTTAGTGATATATTGTTCCGGATTTTTTAACAAATGAGTAGGACAATCTTTCGGAGTATCAATTCTCATTGTTCTGAATTTAAGTATATTAAAATATTTTTTATTTTTTCCGATTCTCTTTTGCTTAAAGAAAATCGGGCCTTTACTTGTACATTTTATAACTACACAAATCGGTAAATAAACTATTGAGAGAAATACAATTGCCATAAAAGAGCATATAACATCTAAAATTCTCTTAATTATTCTATTGTAAATTGTTTTTTCTCTGTTCATAATTAATACCTCTTAATATATACACACATTTACACACTACACTTTTTCATAATTATATCACATAAAGTTCAATATATCAACAAAAAAGCTTATTTAAGATTAATATAACTAATAAATTGGCACTTTTCTTTAATATATGCATATTGACCAATACAAATTTGACTATTTTGCATTTTTTTACAAAATCATTGTTAATTTGCAAGAAAACCTACAATTAAATTTGATTATAGTACACAAAATTTTGGGTTCAGCTTTATTTGCAAAAACAGCAGCAATCCTTGCCCATAAGAGATTGAAAACAAATACCAACCAATCAGGAGTTCTGCAAATCATAGAGTGCTTTTAACATTTTTTATTATTTTTAGGGGTCATATCATCTACAATATTATTTTATATTATATTAAATTATTGCGATATAAAAATCTTATATAAATGCTATAAATCATAGTCTATACCACTATCCGATCTCGGCAACCGTTTTATCATAGTTATCTAATAAAATATAATTATGTTTAAATATTTGCTTATCTCAATTTGCAATACATCTCTCGACCTAATAAACAAAACACTTAGGCTGAATTGCACTTTCATCACCAATAATAGCTATTATATAGTTTCACAACAAAGTTTCTTTCAGCACATAAATATAACATATTAGCTAAATTTTCGATATTTTTTCTCTAATTAATTGCAATATTCTATATCAATATGGTATAATTTTAAATACATATTACCTAATAAAAACTGCAGCAGGTGATTAACTTGAACGAAAATGAAAAACTTTTAAAAGCAAAATCATATCTTGACAAACTCGCCAACGGAATAAATCCAATAACCAATGAATTGGCGTCAGAAAACGATACTATAAATAAATATACATATTTCAAGATGTCTTTTTTATGTTTCCGATGTACTTAGAAATTTAATCGAAAATAACAACAATCCGCAAAAAAGAAAAACAGTAAAATCCCCTTTTCTGTTACACCGCAGCAATTAGCAGATTATGTTTTTGATGATAACCCAATTACAGTTACCGAAATTACCAAAAAGCTTAACAGCTTGATTGATACCGAGGAAATGAAAGTAATTAAAACAACAAGCATAACTAATTGGCTTATAAAAATTAATATGCTTGAATATTTTGCCGACGAAAACGGTAAAAATCATAAAATTCCAACTGAAAACGGTATTCAACTCGGCATCACAACACAGGAACGCTTGGGGATGTACGGTTCATATAAAGTCGTTTTATATGACAGCAATGTCCAACAATTTATACTTGACAATATAGACACAATTGCGTATTACAACACTCAAAAGAAATCATATAATTTTAATACGGAGGGCAACATATGAAAAAAAGTACACTTGCCAACAATTTCATCTATTATCTTTTTTGCGGGTTTAGCGGTGCGGTAATAGCCTGTATAGTATGGCTATTTCTTAAATTAATGAGCCTTGGAATCAGCTTTATATGGGAAACTGTTCCGTCAAATATTAATTTTACATATTATCCTCTTGCAGTTTGTACAATCGGCGGAATACTGCTTGGAATATATCAAAAAATCTCAAAAGCAGTCCCCGACGAGCTTGACGAAGTAATGAAAAAAGTTAAGCGAGATAAATTTTATCCGTACAATAAAGTTCTGTTGCTTTGTATTTCCGCACTTATTCCACTGCTTTTCGGCGGCAGTATCGGGCCGGAAGCAGGACTTACAGGAGTTATTGTCGGACTTTGTTACTGGGCAGGCAATCATATGAAGAATGCACAAAGTAAGATACCCGAACTTATGCAAACAGGTGTGAGCGCCACATTAACGGCTATTTTTTATGCACCACTTTTCGGTCTTGCCGCAGCAAATGAAGAACAATTAGATACCCAAGACAAAGCAACCGATATACGCACAGGCAAATTAATTTCAAATATCGTAGCTGTGCTGTTTGCAACAGGAACAATATTTTTACTGAATCAAGCTTTCGGCGGCAGTATGGGATTACCGAGAATAGGCGAATACAACATTACAAATACTGAAAGACTATGGGGTATTCCTCTTGCACTTCTCGGCACTTTAGCTGGACTTTTATTTATAATATCAGAAAAACTGCTCAAAATTTTATTTGATAAAATTCAGAGCAGTTTAGGAATAATAATAAGCACCACACTCGGCGGAATTATTCTTGGAATTTTCGGTACATACCTTCCGCTTGTAATGTTTTCGGGTGAAGACAGCATTAACGAGATAAATAACGGCATCGGAGAATTTGCGCCGTGGATACTGATAATTTCAGGATTATTAAAACTTGTAATAACAAATGTTTGCATTAAATCAGGGTGGAAAGGCGGTCATTTCTTCCCCGTTATTTTCTGCGGAGTGAGTATCGGCTTTGGTATAGCCCTACTTATGGGACTTGATACCGCATTTTGCGCAGCAGTAATTACCGCAGCACTTCTCGGTGTTACAATGCGAAAACCTCTTGCAGTAACCGTACTTCTCCTACTCTGCTTCGACGCAAGAATTCTCCCATGGATTTTGCTTGCGGCTTTTTTGAGCAGTTTGGTGGTAGGGAAAGTATTAAATAAAAATAAACATCAAAACAAATAAATAGCAAAAAGGAATCAAAACTTCAAAATTTTGATTCCTTTTTTTCCCTCATCACGGAAAAATGTGGGATAATCAAAAGTAAATATTGAAAAAGAGCATAGGAAGCTCCAGAATTGTAGTTGACAAGACAAACAACGGAGGAGAGAAACCTATGCTTTTTTAGATGACATCAAAGTCGAATTTTAAAGTAAAGGATTTCAAGGAACACATATAGGAATCAGCCCTAATAAAGATAAAAGCGTACTGTTTTTGGAGAGCGTAAGGTCAACGCAGTCAATCCGATGCCCTTATTGCAGAGGCAGTGTATATATTTATGAAAAAGGACAAGTCAAAACCAAAGATATTCCATTACAGAAAAATGACTGCATTCCTACCTTTCGGTTAGAATGCAGTCATTTTTTATTTGGGCTGTTTTTTTACAGCACCTTAAAATTCAAATAATCACTATACTTTGGCAGAAATAAAATTACTTAGAAAGTAACTTCTTAATTCTTTCAACTGCCTCAATTGTGTTTTCTCTGTCACCGAATGAAGTAAGACGGAAGTAACCTGCACCGTTCTTACCAAAGCCCTCACCCGGAGTACCTACTACATTAGCCTCGTTAAGAAGGAGGTCAAAGAATTCCCAGCTACCCATATCATTAGGGCACTTGAGCCAAATATACGGTGAGTTCTTACCGCCTGTATAATAAATGCCGAGTTCATCCATAGCTGATGAGATAATTTTTGCATTATCCTGGTAGTAAGAAATATTCTCCTTAATCTGCTTCTGACCCTCTTCACTGAATACAGCGGCAGCTGCACACTGTACAGGCCAAGAAACGCCGTTAAACTTAGTTGCCTGACGGCGATACCAAGTATTGTAGATGTTGTGACCGTCACGCTCAAGCTCTCTCGGAATGATTGTGTAGCCGCATCTTGTACCTGTAAAGCCTGCTGTCTTTGAAAGTGAGCACATCTCAATTGCGCACTTTCTTGCACCCTCAATTGCGAAAATTGAACGAGGGAGATCCTCTGTAATAAATGCCTCATATGCTGCATCATAGAGAATGATAGCGTCATTCTTGATTGCATAGTCAACCCACTGCTTTAACTCGTCAGCTGTATAGGCTGAACCTGTTGGGTTATTAGGTGAACAGAGATAGATGATGTCAGCCTTTACATTCTCATCAGGGAGAGCCGCAAAGTTATTCTCACGGTTTGAGTTAGCATAAACAATCTTTCTGCCTGCCATAATGTTTGAGTCAACATATACAGGGTAAACAG
>ERZ791893.596-NODE-596-length-24952-cov-3.489095_pt1 | contig 24952 bp, 26 predicted proteins | sample MGYA00510154_ERZ791893 | MGnify/ENA primary metagenome ERZ791893 (study PRJEB30046, sample SAMN00792068) | human gut metagenome | study: EMG produced TPA metagenomics assembly of the A metagenome-wide association study of gut microbiota in type 2...
CAAAATACACAATATCCGTATTCTGATAGATTGGATACTGCGAATTTCTTTGTATGTAACTTGCTATATTTCCTGCTTTCGGAATTGTTTCTTTTATTCTGCTCAAACACTCCTGACTGTCCGGAAGCATTGGTAACAATTTGCTATCAATTTCTGCATATCGCTCACGCATTTTATGTGTGCCACCATTCAAACCAATCAATAAATACAGGCCTACACCCATAATTGGGAAAATTAAAATTAATATGACCCAAGGCATTTTCATAGAGGATGTCTTATTTGATGCGTACAATCCCAAAACCAAGATCCCACTCAAAATCCTTGTAAATAAATTTATGATTTCTGCATATTCATTCAAGCGTGTTACGATAGTAATAATAAAAATCACTTCCAGAAGAATGCAGATTATGGAAAAACACAGCCGTTTTACCCCATTTTTTGTTTTTGCTTTGCCCTCTAAAGTATCGTGTTTCATATATATTCCACCTTCCTTATTAATTACACAGAAATATAATAATCCTTGCAAATTGCGATTTGTATTTCTGTTTGTTTTAAAAATGGGCAACTCCGATTGGAATTGCCCACTCATTGCACTAATTATGCGATTTTTTCTTGCTTGCACCGATTTCTGCATCAATTGATGTAAGTTTGATGTAAATCGCTGTTTTTTTAGTTTTTTATCAAATGAAGTACGTCCCGTCTATTCGGTAAAACGGTACATCTTTACATCATCTTAATAGAGCTTTGCACCTGCTGGAATGTGGTCATCAACCATCAGAAGATGAAGCTTTTCTTCGCCTTCTTCTTCATGAATAGCACTGAGGAGCATACCGCAAGAGTCAATGCCCATCATCGCTCTCGGTGGAAGATTTGTGATAGCGATAAGAGTCTTTCCAACCAGTTCTTCCGGCTCATAAAAGCTATGAATACCGCAGCCAACTATATTCTGCACTTCATCCATGTCAATTACAGGCAAACCTGTTAACGATTTGCTGATTGATTTCCTTTGTCAAAAGCAAAGAACTGATTTTATTTTTTACATTTTCTTCAATTATTTCTGGATTTGTAGTTATTACACCTTCTTCGTTGACATCCACTGTCATATTGATATTACTCTCCCAGTCAGTAGATGTTAAACTCTCAATTTCCTCTATTCTGAATTTAGAAGCCGTAAACCTTCCACCGCCTACAGAACCTGCCTGCAATTCATGAATCGTGAATCCATCATGTCCTCGATTCATAATGTCGTACTTCTTCCTTCCGCCGTCACTGTCATTCAACTTCTCAGCCACCATATTCACATAACCGTTTCCCAGTGGATTTTCTAAAAAGCAATGACTGTCATCTGTAATACTGTCACCTAAAAATATAATCTTTTTCATCTGTCCTTAACACCAAATGGCCTTATACTATAAATTGCATGAATTATAATTCCTGTCCGTCCTTAATTACCATCTTAAGCTCCAAATTCTCGTCTAATAATACGATATTCGCTTTCTTTCCCGGTGCGATCGAACCATATGTATCTTCAATTCCAAGACTCTTAGCCGGATTGATCGTCGCACATGCTACAGCCGTCTCAAGCGGGATTTCCATCTTCTTAACTACCGTACGCATACAGTCTGCAAGGTTTGTAACAGATCCTGCAAGTGCTCCATCAGATACCAGTGTTGCATGATTACCGACTACTTTTACATCCAATCCACCAAGTGTATACTGTCCGTCCGGCATTCCGGTCGCACGCATACTGTCGCTGATCAGGATCATACGGTCTGCTCCCATCATCTTGAACGCTGCTCTCACCATCGATGGATGGATATGTACACCGTCACAGATAATCTCTGCCATTACATGTGCACTGTCGGACACTGCTCCTACAACACCCGGTTCACGGTGAGTGAATGCAGGCATCGCATTAAAGAGATGTACGGCATGATTTGCTCCGGCATCGAATGCTGCTTTTGCATGTGCATAATCCGCATTGGTATGTGCAAGCGAAATGTTCACTTTATCTTTCATTGCTTCTACAAATGCAACTGCGTCCTCGCTTTCTTCCGGCGCAAGTCCTACAAACTTCACAAGGCCTTCCGAAGCATCAAGGAATCTCTGACAAATGTCCGTATCACAAGGCATGATATTTCTTTCATCCTGCGCTCCTTTTTTCACCGGGCTGATGAACGGGCCTTCCATGTTCACGCCTACAAGATCCGCTCCCTTCGGATTCTGCTCTTTTTTGTATTCTGCTGCTGTTCTTAAGATATCTTCCAGTTCTTCTACCGGAAGTGTCATCGTTGCTGGTGCGATTGTTGTAACACCCACAGAAGCCTCATATTTTGCAATATTTTCAATAGCCTCTTTACTGTTATCACAGAAGTCATCTCCCATACACCCGTGGAAATGCAGATCGATCAGTCCCGGAATTGCGTATGCCCCCTGTCCGTCAACGACTTCTTCCCCCGGCATATCCGGTACGTTTTCTGTCGTGTAAATGCTTTCGATCTTGTCATCGTGAACAACAATGCCGCCTGCTGTAAATTTTTTGTCTTCTGTATAGACAATTACATTTTTGATTATCATTTTATATATCCTCCATTTTATTTTTTCCCCAACATACCTCTTAACATTCTAAAAACTCCTATGCATCCCTTCTCCTTCTTCCAGTGCACGCAGTGTATTATCATGCAGAACTTCTTTTTCATATTTATCCTGTTCCAAATAGTAAGAATAGATAATATCAAGCATGACCAAAATCGGGAACTGCGGTGAGATTACATTCCCATGATTCAGGTGTCTGAGTGATGGAATCAGAACAACTTCTGTGCAGAACTGCTCGAAGCCACCCCGGTTGTTCGCCGTAAAAAGAATCGTTTTCGCACCTTTCCGATATGCTTCTTTCAGAAGAAACAAGACCTCTTCCTTGGATCCGCTGATACTGATTCCGAATACGAGGCTTCTTCTGTCCTGGAATACCGCCTGCATACGCATCATATCTCTTTCTACCAGCGAATCAATATCCACACCAATTCGCATAAAACGCAGTTCCATCTCTCTTGCTGCCAGACCGGAACTTCCGGTTCCGCACACGAACACACGCTCCGCCTGATTCAGATATCTACTGATCCTTGCAATCTGCGCCTCATCCACCAGACTGTAAGTCTTATTCAGAAGTTCCTGATACGCATTCAGGATCATTCGCGTATTACCGGTAATGGATTCCTGCTTTTCTACAAATGTCTCTTCATACTGATAGATGAATTCTCTGTATCCGCGATATCCGCATTTCTTCGCAAATCTGGATAACGACGCTTCTGATACGAAGAGTCTCTCGGAAATGGATTTTGATGAAAAATCCACTTTCTTTCTGTTCTGTATAAAAAAATCTGCGATATTCCGTTCCACTGTCGTAAATTTATCATAATTCGATTCTATGATCGGAACGACTGATTTTACATAATATTCCATATCTTACTATTCCTGCATCTTTATTTTATAACTCCAGACTATGCATGTCTTCCCTGAAAATGATAGAATGCGCCTAACATACCGGCATTGTTCTGGTTTTTGGCAAATGCGATACTTGTATGCTCCCAAATGCTGGACACCAGGTATTTTCCCACTGCTTTTTCAATCTTGTCCTTCAGGAATGCTTCCTGCGCCATGATTCCGCCGCCAAGTACGACAACTTCCGGATTCACTACATAGCAGATATTGGCAATACCTTTCCCAAGTACATCCGTCATCTCATCAATTGCACGGTTACAGATCTTATCACCTTTTTTTGCCTCTTCAAAAATGCGATATCCGCTCCAATTTTCTGCCGGTTCTCCCTTCCATGCAGCAACCTTCTTCGTCAGAATACTGGCTGCTCCGAGTGTCTGGAAATCGCTGTCATCCATATGCATATATCCGACTTCACATGCGCTGTTACTGAATCCGTGGAACACTTCACCATTCAGAAGGATACAGCCGCCGATTCCGGTTCCGATCGTCAACATCACTGCTGCCTTGCTTCCTGCAGCCGCACCTGCTTTATACTCTGCAAGTCCGGCACAGTTTACATCATTTTCCACTTCACATGGAATTCCGAATCGTTCTTCTACTGTCTTTTTAAATGCCGTTCCGATATAATTCGGGATCAACGGTGCAGAATAGAAGATTTCCCCTTTCTCAATGTCAACCATACCGGCTGTAGAAATACACACACCTGCGTCTGCCTCTTCTTTTAATGCTTCTACGATACCGATGACTTTATCAAGGATCGCCGGTCCGCCTTTCTGCGCTTCTGTCTTCATTTCTTTCTTTAACAATACTTCTGCATCTTCGCTCACAATACCATATTTGATTGCTGTGCCGCCGATATCAATACTAATATATTTTTTCATCTCTGCTTTGCCTCTTTCACTTTCCTTCATTATACTCGTTCAGCCAGAAAAGGGCAAACCGTTCTTTTATGGTTTGCCCTCGACTTTTTCTGATTAAATCTTTACTTTAAATATTGCCTTTTTAATGGTTTCCGGTTCCTGAACCTGAACCGCTGTTCTGTGTCCGTCACTCGGATAACAAATCAGGAAATCTCCATCTGTCAGGACTACGGAAGAATTCTTTTCCCCATCCATCGGAAGAAAATCATCTTTTTCCACAAAATCTTTTAATTCCATATTCTGAATGAAGTTCAGATCGATCTGTTCATTTCCATGGATCATTACATGGACGTCCAGATAATTTTTATGTGCTTCCCAAAAACGTTCTTCCGGTGTTGTTGTTGTATATTCTACGATATTGACAAACAGTCTGTCACCATCGATTTCATGACTTCCCTTTTCATAAGATGCAAGGTCGTGTGTCTTTGCATATTCAAAGCACTCTTTTACCTGTTCTTCTAAGAATGGGAATTCTGATAAATTATTGATATTTCCAAAAATCACGAAAATCGTCACTCCTTCTTAGTTTTTGTAAATGGTTGTGTTAGGAGCAGGTACGGAATTGTCTCCTTTTACCTTTCTCCAGATGATACTTGCCGGGATACCAATTACCAGTGATACTACAATTGAGATGATTGAGTATGACCAGATTGATACGTGATCAGCAGGTACGAAGTATTTGATGTATACCATTACGCCTGATGCAACGATGAATGCACATACTGCACCAAATGTATTGGCAACCTTTGTAAATGCTCCAAGGATAAATGTTCCAATCAGGATACCAAGTACCAGTCCCATGAATCCGTTGAACCATTCGTATGCAGATTTTACTCCGCCGTTAGCCAGTACCATAGCAACTACGATTGCGAAGATACCAACGATCAGAGATACATACTGTCCGATCTTTGTCTGTTTCTCAAAGCTTAATTCTTTCTTAGAAAGTCTTGCCTGGATATCCAGTGTCCAGCTTGATGCTACAGAGTTCAGACCTGTAGAAAGTGTAGACTGTGCTGCTGCATAAATAGCTGCTAACAGAAGTCCTGTTACACCAACCGGAAGCTCAAATGCGATGTAAGATGCGAAAATCTGGTCCTGAGCTGCTGCCGGTGGAAGTGCATTCTGCTGATAGAATACGTATAATCCTGTACCGATCAGGTAGAATACTGTTGCGATGAAGATTGATAATCCTCCGTTTGTAAGCATCATTTTGTTCAGTTTCTTTGTATCAGTTGTTGTTGTAAAACGCTGTACAATATCCTGGCTTGATACGTAAGATGCCATTGTATTGAATCCGGCACCAACGATCATGATGAATACGCTGTCTTTAAAAATATTAGCATTGAAGATCGGCTGATCTAAAGCAAGGAACTTATGCTCTGTTGTCAGTGCATGTGCGATTGCTCCAAATCCACCATCTAAGTGTGCTAACAGGAAGATCAGTGCAAATGTAACACCGATCAGAAGTACAGATCCCTGGATGAAGTCTGTCCAAAGTACGGATTTAAGACCTCCTGTGTATGAGTAAATAATAGCAATGATACCCATGATAATGATCAGTAAGTTTACGCTGATTCCAGTCAAACTTCCAAGTACCATACATGGAAGGTACATGATGATTGACATACGTCCGATCTGGTAAATGATGAACATTACAGCTCCAAGTACACGAAGTCCTTTGCTTCCGAATCTCAGTTCCAGATAATGATATGCTGTATCAATATCCAGTTTGCTGTAGATTGGCAGGAAGAATTTAATCGTAATCGGGATAGCTAACAGCATACCAAGCTGTGCGAACCACATGATCCATGTTCCTGCGTATGAGTTTCCTGCTAATGACAGGAATGAAATCGGACTTAACAGTGTTGCGAAAATTGATACGGAAGTTACCCACCACGGTACAGTTCCGTCTCCTTTAAAATACTCTTTTCCTTTCATTTCTTTCTTTGCGAAATGAAGGCCGGCGAACAGTACAGCCGCGAGATAAACTACTAAAATGACTAAATCTACTACGGTAAACCCTTGCATCGTCTCTCTCCTTACAGACATTTTTCTTTCACGTATTTTTTATATAATCTTACAGATATTTAGCTTTTGCGTCGCGAACCATCTTAGCTGCTTCTTCAACGATAGCCATGTCTTCTTCTACTAATGCCGGCAGTGGCTCTCTTACTCCGCCAAGTTCCAGACCTTCGTTGATCTTTAACATAGCTTTAATCACTGCGTACATATTTCCGTGTGCAGAGCACATCTTATAGATAATCTCATCACAAGCATACTGGATTTCTCTTGCTTCTTCCATCTTTCCGGCTCTTACATACTCGTCTAATTTCAGATATAATTCCGGCATAACTCCGTATGTACCACCGATTGCTCCTTCAGCTCCGATGACACGTCCACTCATGAACTGCTCATCTGGTCCGTTGAAGATGATGTAGTCAGGACCTGCTGCCTGTTTGAACATCTGGATATCCTGTACCGGCATAGAAGAGTTCTTAACACCAATTACGTTAGGATTCTTTCTCATCTCTGCGAAAAGTCCCTGTGTAAGAGCTACTCCTGCAAGCTGTGGAATGTTGTAGATTACGAAGTCTGTGTTTGGTGCTGCTGCACTGATGTCATTCCAGTACTGAGCGATTGCATACTCTGGCAGGTGGAAGTAGATCGGTGGGATTGCTGCGATTGCATCAACTCCAAGGCTTTCTGCATGTCTTGCAAGCTCCTGGCTGTCTTTTGTGTTGTTGCATGCAACGTGTGCGATTACTGTAAGCTTTCCTTCTGCTGCTTTCATAACGTTCTCAAGGATGATCTTACGGTCTTCTACGCTCTGGTAGATACATTCTCCTGATGAACCGTTAACGTATACACCTTTTACACCTTTTTCTACGAAGTACTTTGTCAGTGCCTGTACGCCTTCCGGACTTACATTGCCTTCGTTGTCATAACATGCATAGAATGCTGGGATCACGCCTTTGTACTTTTCAAGATTTCTCATAGTTTCTTTCTCCTTTTCTTTGTCTTTTTATATAAATTTAATTTAATAAGTTCCTTGCAGAATTATCTTTCCATTTCTTCTACAAATGATTTTGTGATCAGCTGCGGTCTTGTGATAATAGATCCTACAACAACACTGTACGCACCAAGCTCGATCACATGTTTTGCTTTTTCCGGTGTATTGATGTTACCTTCTGCGATCACTCTGTGTTTTGCTTTTGCGACAATCTTTCTTAAGATTTCGAAATCATTTGCCTCGATCTTATCGCCCTTGCTCTGCTCTGTGTAACCAACCATTGTAGTTCCGATGAAGTCAAATCCAAGTTCATCCGCATGCAGTGCTTCTTCCACTGTAGAACAATCTGCCATGAATAACTGATCCGGATATTTTGCTTTTACTTCTTTAAAGAACTCATCTAATGTCTTTCCACCAGGTCTCTTTGAAATAGTAGCGTCCATAGCGATGATTTCAGGTTTTACTTCCATCAGTTCTTCGATTTCTTTCATCGTTGGTGTAATGTAGATATCACTGTCATCATAATCTCTTTTTACGATTCCGATGATCGGCAGATCAACCTGTGACTGGATCTCCTTGATATCTTCTTTTGTATTTGCACGAATTCCGCTTGCACCTCCCTGTTTTGCAGCCAGTGCCATTCTTCCCATAATGAATGAAGAATGTAATGGTTCATCTGGTAATGCCTGACATGATACAATTAATTTACCCTTCAGATTTTCAACTTTCTGATTCATTTTTTGTTCCCTCCTTCGTTCTACAATCAGTATAGTATTGTTCGATTTTATTTTCAAGTACCTTTGCAGTTCTTAAAACTTCTTTCATCCTTTTCAATACTTCTCTCTGTTTTGCCTATTTTAAAATCCGTTTTTTATGCAATATGCACAATTCCAGGTAATTTCTTTCCACTTTTGAAAGTAGTTTCAGTTTATACTATTTTACTTGAAAATTCATTTATAATGTATATACTAATATTCAGAAACAAAAAAACAATAGAATAAGGAGAGATTTTATTATGGTAATTTATAAAGCAAAAGACTATCAGGATATGAGCCGTAAGGCCGCAAACATCATTTCTGCACAGATTATTATGAAGCCAAACTGTGTACTTGGACTTGCAACCGGATCTTCACCGGTCGGTACATATAAACAGCTGATCGAATGGTATAAGAAAGGGGATCTTGATTTTTCCCAGGTTACAAGTGTAAACCTCGATGAATACAAAGGACTCAGTCCTGAAAATGATCAGAGCTACAGATATTTCATGAATACCAATCTCTTTGATCATGTAAACATCGACAAAACCCGTACTTTCGTTCCGGACGGACTGGAAGCAGATTCCGCAAAAGCCTGCAACGATTATAATGCAGTCATCCGTAAGCAGGGCGGTGTAGACCTCCAGCTTCTCGGTCTTGGACACAACGGACATATCGGATTCAACGAACCAGGTGCCGCTTTTGAGAAAGAGACACACTGCGTAGATCTGACAGAAAGTACAATTGAAGCCAATAAGCGTTTCTTCGAATCTGAAGATGATGTTCCGAGACAGGCTTATACAATGGGAATCAAGAATATCATGCAGGCCAAGAAAATTCTGCTTGTTGTAAGCGGAGAAGATAAGGCGGATATCTTAAAAGAGGTCTTATACGGACCAATAACTCCGAAAGTTCCTGCTTCTATTCTTCAGTTACATAATGATGTTACGATTGTAGCTGATGAAGCAGCACTCAGTAAGATTGATATGTAATATGAATAAAAAATCCCGGTATGTGAATCAGACATTTTTGAGCATCCAGCTCATTGTCCTTTCACATACCGGGATCTTTTTCTGTATTCGATTATATTTGCGGCAGCCGGACTATTTTTGTAAAGCTGCTGCTTTTTTTCTTCCTGCAATGATCAGTATAGCGGATATCACTACAATCGCGCCTGCCAACAGCTGAGAGACCGGAAGTCCAACTTTTGGCAGCAACAGCTGATCGGTTCTAAGTCCTTCGATCCAGAATCTGCCAAGACCATACCCCAAGAGATAGATCAGGAAGACTTCCCCAGCGAATTTCTTATGCTTGCGGTACAACAGCATGATGATCAGCACCATCAGACACCACAGGGATTCGTACAGGTAGGTCGGATGAACCTGAATATACATGACTCCTTTGACTGTCTCGGCATGATTCCACATCTTTGTTGTGATATCCGAACTTCTTACTGCATCCACCGGAAGTCTCATGGCAAATAAGCCATTTGTATATTCGCCGAATGCTTCTCGATTAAAAAAGTTCCCCCATCTTCCGATCATCTGTCCGGTGATCAGACCGAATCCGCCTATGTCAAATAACAGGAACGGTGATAATCCTTTTATTTTTGCAAATATAAATACTACAACAATTGCCGTGATCACACCGCCGTATATGGCAAGACCGCCCTCACGGATGTTAATGATGCTCTTAATATCGTCTTTATACATATCCCAGGAGAAAATCACATAATATGCCCTTGCTCCGATAATTGAAAAGATAACTCCATATATTGCCAGATCATTATAATCTTCTACGTTCTGATGCGTACGCTTTGCTTCCATTACCGCCATCATAAGTCCCGCAAGTATGACGATTCCATAATATGCGATATCGAATCCAAAGACTGTGATATGATCGCCGACAGATTTTAAATGAATTCCCAGATTAGGGAAATCTATGGTTCTGTACCGAAATTTAATAGTGCCTGACACCAATGGTAGGTAGTTTCTATTAAGTTAAGGGACTACCTATTTTTTTGTACTTATTTCAAAATATACTTGACAAAACCTCAAAAAAATGCGGCGCTTCGCGCCCTTTGATTGTGCAGCGACACGTTGTCGCATATAAACTCTGCGTGGGTTCGCCTGCAAAGAGGTAAAAACGACGGAGAGGAAAACTCTCTAACTGATACTACGAGGAGTGGAATGATAGGGTAACGCCTTGAAACGCTCCCTCTGATACTGCGTTGGAAGAATCGGAACGCATTTTCCGAAACTGACACAGCACGCTGAAGTCGGCTGTATGCACCTGCTACTGCCCCGATGGGTAAGGCAAAACCAAGCCAGAGGTGGCTGGGGGTGATAGGTCGGGAGTCTATAAAATACCTATGTCTAGTATGCAGAGTGACGTCTGCTGACGAAAAGTCCGAATGTACGGGTCTATAACGGAATACAGTAGAAATGCTGTAGTCATGGAAATGACGTATGTGAGGAAAAGTAAGATTTACCAATTTCATTAAATAATAAATTTCACGAACTAACTACATTGTCAAAAAATTCATTACAAGATTCACCATTATATCTTTTTCTTCTGGTCTTGACTCTGCAATCATAAGCGTAATCGCAACCAATGCCCCATCACTGATTATCTTATTATCATCTCTATATAAAGCATTATTCCGAGCAAGGAATTCCAAAAATAACGATTCTTCAACCTCCAATGTGCTTGCAAGCATCTTTGTTTGAATATCAACAGTTCTTTCAAGCGCTTGCAAGCGTTTTTCATTAATAGCATAACCTTGAATCACATATTTCTTTAAAACAGAATTAGCCCATCTACGAAATGCGATGCCTCGTTTTGAATTAACACGATATCCCACAGATAATATCATATCAAGATTATATATCTTAGGTTTTCGTCCTCCGGAACTTTTATCGGAAAAACCGATAGAAGTCTCATCCAACTCGCCTGACGATATAATATTATTGATATGTTCACTTAACGTTGCCTGTTTTACTTCAAACAATTCTCCCATTTGTTTCTGTGTTAGCCAAACTGTTTCTAATTCTGGACTTAGCTCAACTTCAATATTTATATCGCCATCTGTAAATAAAACAATTTCATTTTTCAAAAAAATCACCCTACTTATGAATCGCGCACGGGATAATCTTGCCCTGCGCATCCATTCTGTAAATAAGAATTTTTATTCCCAGTCAAATTCATCAATAGCCGCTTGAACTTCTGTAGAAACTGATTCCTCGTTTTTTAGCTTCTTAATAACTTCTGCAAATTTTTCGTGCTTTGGATTATTAATATCATTGTAACAACGATGAAGCATCCAGATATTGTGCGGGGTTGGCTTTTCACTTACCGAAGCAATTAACAGTTCTTCATACCCATTTTTATAGAACTGTTCAACAAAATGTACCAGTTCTCCCGGCATTCCAAAATCTACCGAAGGATTGTCCGCAATAATTTCTAAAATCGGAGCTACAAATTCGTAAGGGTTAGAATATGTATTTATAGCTTCCATTACTTCGTCATCAATATAATACTCTTCATGTGGTTTTGCTGCCGCTTTCAGTGCACCGATAATTTGTTCTTTAGTCATATGTTTCTCCTCTTTCAGAATCCCAATTTGTATGTCTCTATTATACCATAATGACACTATTATAAAAAAAGAAAAAGGAGCTCACGGTTTATAAGTTTTATAAGCTATCCCTTCATCGACTTCGCCAGACTCGTCAGCAGAGCTGCCATCTCCGGATTTCCAAGCACTTTCATAAGCATATCCGCATCTACCCCCTCCGGAACACTTATCATATTATTGTTATTATTATTCTGTATACCTGATGCCCCATGAATATCAGGATTTAAGTTTTCCTTATTATAAAAAGCATTTTCCATAAGCTGGGCATTCTTTTTGCGGTCCTCGTCCAGAATATGTCCATATACCTCTGTTACCATGTCTGCCTGCGCATGACCGGAATCGCCCTGGACCGCCTTTATATCACCGCCACTCCGTTTCAGCTTGTATGTCACCGATGTATGACGCAGGCTGTGAAATACCACATCCGGCAATCCTTCCTTTTTAATAATCTGCTTCATCTTGGTACGAACATGGCTTGCGCCAATTGGCATACCAAAAGTCGTGGCAAGCACCAGGTTATAATCCTTATATTCATTTCCAAGGATTTCCTTTGTATGATCCTGCTCTGCTTTCAGCTCCTTCAGACATTTTCCCACATGACTAGGAATATACACTTTTCTGTTACTCGTTTCTGTTTTCGGAGTCTTCATCACGACAACTGTGGTGTTATTCCTTTTCTGCGTAGGAAAAATCGTAATAATATCTTTCCTGTCCATGAAATCCAATGCCTCAACACTTACACGCTCAATAATCTTGTTGATGACAATATAACAACTGTTTGTCTCTATTGCCTGCATTAGCATCTCTGCTGTCCATATTTCACGTTTTTTCTTATTACGTTTCGGAAGTGTTGCATCTATCGCCGGATTTTTTTCCATGATTCCCCATTTCACTGCTTGACGAAAACAGCTTCTGAGAATCTTATGTATTTCAAAGATTGTGTTTGGAGAAACATTTCCCTTGCTTTTTTGTTGTTTGCACCATTCACCGCAGGCATATTGCTCTACGTTCTATAAAATTTCTCCACAAAATGATTATTCACGGAACTTACGTCTGTTTTTCCGATAACCGGTAAAATGTAATTATTAATGAGTCCCATGTTAGCGCTGTATGTTGTAACCGCCCAAAAGCAGCTTGCCATGGACACCGGATATGATCCGCGCACTATCCGCCGCGTTGAGCTGGGCGAATGCTGTCCGTCCGCAGAATTCATGTTTGAGATGTCCGACTATTTTGGAGTCCCGATTGAAGAAATATTTGCCTTGATAAATCTACAAAATCAGTATAGAGAGGAAAATAAAAATGAGCGATGCAGAGGTCAAAGATTTAAACCAGATAAGTAAGAAGGATATCTACTACACTCCATCCGGCAAATATATCCAGTTCATCCATGATCATTCGGAAAAAACATTTGATGCGTGGGAACTCCTACCGGACGGAAGTCATTGGCTGCTCGAGAGCCAGAGCACTACTATTGAGACATTTGATGAATTTAAAGAAAAAATTTTAGGTAAAAACTAACATTAATCGTTATTCTTTGCTTATTCTAAATAAACGTTTTTGCATTCCCACAATCAATATAAGATGGGGACACGGTAGACACAACGTAATCTGTTCGTACAATACACTTTAATGACCAAAATATGCCTCGTGGCGCTGCCGTACAAACAAAGAAACAGAGCAAATCGTTTTTTTCGATTTGCTCTGTTTCTTTAACTATCTCTGATTTTTTTGCATTTCTTCCATTTTCTCACAAAATTCATCCTGAGATATTTGATCCATCACATATTGTTGAAATAATATGCCGGTCTTAGAGATATCCTTCATTGGATTTGAAGAAAACGGACGTTCCTTCAATTCAACATGATTCACATAATCCTGAAAGACCTGAAATCCTGGGATATCCAATTTTTCTTCACGAATCACATCAAGTCTGGCCGGAAGACGTTTCATGCATTCTGCATAAGCAATATTTCCTTCTCTGCTTGCGGCATATTTTAGGAATTTTATTGCCGCTTTCTCATGCTCAGATGCCTTGTTTAACACATACTGCCATGTAGCGATGTTGGTAGCATTCTTTCGAAATCCCGGTAATGGTGCCACCTGGATTTTTTCCATTCTGTAAGCTCCGGCACATTCAAAAGTGTTTATGGCTCCGCTATACATAAAAATACTGCCGTATTTTCCATCCAAAAATTTCTGTTCCATTTGTTCATACCGGTCTGTGATCTGTGAAATCGGAACTTCTCCGTTTGCTGTCAGATCGTGAAGAAAGCTGAGTGCTTCTCTCGTGTTTTTATTCTCCCAGTCGTAATAGTCTCCTCCGAAGAGATTTACAAATTCCGAAAGTTCATTGTACACATAAGACTGATCCCATGCTCCTCCATATCCGTAGACATCGTTGCCCAGGTTTTCTTTCAAAAAGGCAGCAAAATCTTCCTGCGTCCGGATCTCCCGGTCTCCTGTGACTTCCCGGTTTACCCAGAATACCATAATATCCATAAGGTAGGGGACAGAATAAACTTTACCATCTTTCATCGGTACATTCTGCATATAACTTTCCGGATAACTGGATAACAGTTCTTTCGTCATCACCGTATCGTTCAATGGTTTCAGATAATCTTTGTATTTAAATTCACTGATCATCTCATCATTGACAGAGAAGATATCGATTGAAGAATCTCCGGCTTCCAGAATCGTGGAGATTTTAGCCTGCCGCACATCTGCATCTGCAGGGCAGGCTATCGTCTCTATCTCAAGATTCAGTTCTTTTTCTGCATTTTCTATAAATTTTCTGAATCCGGGAGATTCTGCATCTACGTGCATGATGGTTAATTTTTCTTTCTGCAAATCCGTATCATCTGTATGGACTCCATCCTGTTGATCCCTGCATCCGGACATCAGCAACAAAAATCCAATAAAAGCACCTAATACATACTTCTTCAAGTTCTGCTCCTATCTAGGCCAGCGTTCTTCTTTTCCAGGAAGTTCCGGGAAGCTGTTATGTGGTTCTGCCTGATACCAGTATGCCACACTTGCCACATCATCCTGTCTCTCAAATAATCCTCTGTAGCCCACACCGATCTGCTGGATCGTCACTTTCAGATCCTCGTCAAAACAGATCGGATCCTGAATATGCCAGCGATAAAAACCTCTCATCGGCATAACATCGTCATTGTGATAGAAATTGTGAATCAACTCATCGTGAGAAGAATAATATGGATATCCCAGATAAGGTGTACAATAATTCTGTTCCACGGTCTTACCATCTACCTGCTTAGCAAAGCTCCATGAACCACCGAAATAATCTTCTGTTCCTGTTCCGCAGATGGTAGGATATTCTTCATCTCCGTCGATATAGAACTTAACCTCACCTTCACCCCACCAGTAACGCTCCAGTGTTGTCAGTGCCATATAAGTACCTACATAGTGACCTTTTCCTTTGACATTATCAAGGATTACATAATCTTTCTGCAACTGAGTGATCTTTTCTCTTCTCCACTGTGCATGGAAGTAAGCGATATCCTCCGGCAGTCCCTCATCATACAGGCAATAATCCACCTGGTAGAAGAATGCTGGAATTGAATTGACATGCTGGTTTTCCAGAGTGATTCTTGCTTTTTTTCTGAAAGGCATCTGGAAATAACAGTTCAATCCTCTGCTTGGCACTACTGCGATCGGCATAGAATTTATATTGCATTCTCTACCAAACCCACAGCAGAAAAAGTCTCCCAGCGGACTTTCTACAGACGGTTCGTCTTCATCATCCCAGTACATACGAAGAACCAGATCTCTCAGTACAAAGCAATCTGCGTCTGTGGTTTTCGCATCCACTGTGATCCAGATATGATTGATTGCGCCAGGTCCCTCGATTTCTGCCAGTGTCACTGTCTGACCACTTGCGATGTCATTAAGACACGGGCTTCCCTTTCTGGATGGTCCAAGATCACTGGCTGCCATACCTCCCTTTCCTTTTTCTCCTCTTGGATTTTCTGCATTGATTGCACGGCTTTTTCTATGTTTTGCTAATGCTAGATTACTTAAAGTTCCACCAAATTCGTTATACATTGTTACATCCTCCTTCTGGTTGGCAAATTATATCAGGTTTTGTATTACTGTTCACTTCATTCACAAGAACTCGTTTCACAGGTTAATACTCCTATGAACAATTACCAATTAAGCTTTTACCCCTCCTGCCATTATACCATCCATAATCTGTTTTTCAAAGACTGCTACGAAAATAATAATCGGTAACAGGATGATCCAACCCATGGCACTTACCAGATCCCACGGAACACCATACATGTTATCTCTCAGTGGCAGCTGTACAATTGCAACAGACAGCACCTGGATATTATTTGAGTAATACAATGGAGTAAAGAAGTTATTCAAACAGGTGATAAAGTTAATGATACAAACTGTAGCGATTGCAGGTTTCATCAGCGGTAAGACCACTTTGAATAATCTCTGGACAAAATTCGCTCCGTCGATGGTTGCTGCTTCTTCCAGGGAAATCGGAATCTCTGATGCAAAGTTCTTTAAGATCAATACAGTAAATGGAATGACTGCACTGATATAAAGAATGATCAGACCCGGATAAGTGTCATACAGTCCTACTGCTCTCATGAAATCATACAACGGTCTTGCTGTTACAACTTCCGGAATCAACATTGTTGCAATAATGAACGCGAAGGCAATGCTGATTCCCTTTGTTCTGAATCTTGAAAATCCATATGCCGCCATGGCACAAATAACAGTACTTACCACAATTGTGACACCTACGATCAGAACTGTGTTTCCAATTTTTTCCAAAAGTCCTACGTTCTCTATCAGGAATTTGTAGCTTTCCAGTGTCGGGTGATCCGGAATATAGTCGATTGGCATCTTGAACAATTCACCTGGCGGTGTGATCGATGATACGAAAATCCACAGAACCGGAAATAAAATCAAAAAGGAAACGATTGCAAATAACAGCCATTTGCCTACTGCAGTAATGGCTTTATATACTTTATATTTATTAGTATCCTGCATGTCAATACCTCCTAATCTGCCAGTTTATTCATGAATTTGATGTTGATAAAGCTAAAGACCGCCATTACAATGAACAACATAACTGCCAGTGTAGATGCATACCCCACATTTAGATTGGTAAATGCTTCTGTGGTAATTCTATATGCGATCAGGGATGTATCCTCACCAGGACCACCGGAAGTCATAGCATATACCAAGTCGAAAGCTGTCAGTCTCCAAAGTGTAAACGGAATACATAAAGTGATAACATTTTTCAGGATCAACGGTAATGTGATACGGAAAAAGATCTGCACTCCGTTTGCCCCATCCACCTTTGCAGCTTCGTAGATATCACCGGAAATAAACTGAAGTCCTGACAATACCAGGATTGCAAAGAACGGAAGGTCTTTCCACAGGTCCATGGCGATAACCGCTGCTCTGGCGGAACCGGTGTGGATCATCCAGTCATACTGAAAATTTGGTACAAACCGTCTTATAAAATCGTTCACCAGACCGTAATCGTTGTTGAATCCCCATTTTGCTGCCATACCGATAACAACAGCCGGCATAGCCCACGGGATCAGTACGATGGTTCTTAAGAATCTTCTGCCCTTAAATTTCATATTCAGGATCAAAGCCAGGATCACACCTAAAACCACATGGAATACCATGGAAACAACCACAAATTCCACGGTAAAGGATATGGATGTCTGCACTTTGGGATCTTTAAACACATTAACGTAGTTTGCCAGTCCGACAAATTTGTTGACTCCTGATAAAACCTTTACGTCAAATAAACTATTTTTCAAAGTTACTATAATCGGATATAAAGTAGTAAAACCACGGATAATCACAACCGGAAGAATTAAAATCCATGGAATCCATTTCATCGATTTTTTACTGATTGTCACTCTTTTCTCCTCCTGTCATCTTAGGAAAACGCACCATAAATTGCTATGATGCGTTCCCTTTTACCAAGCAGATTTTTTCAATCCGCATTCATTGCCTATTGCCAACTGTTTTGTTATTCATCAGTTATTTCTATCATTGTTCAGCTATATTACTTGCTGTATTTTTCAACCAGGCCCTGAGCTTTCTCACAGAACTCATCTACAGAGATCTCATCTTTCATACATGACTGGAAAATAGTTCCCATATCTGTGATAAATTCCATTGTCTGAGGAAGCATCGGACGTCCGTTAACGTTGCACTCAGAAGCATAGCGGGAATACATTTCTTTTGCAGGATCTGTATCCGGAACAACTTTTTCTGCTATATCTGCTCTTGCAGGATATCTCTCGAATGCTTTGTAGGATGCTTCCATTCCGCCTTCTTCTGTCATGTACTTAAGGAATTTGATGGCTGCTTCTTTGTGCTTGGAAGCGGAATTCAGAACATAATTCCAGGAATCTGTAAAGATTGCTCTCTCTCCTTTACCGCTGAAGTCAGGAACCATAGCCATATGGATCTTGTCATCTCCCAGCATACCGGCTTTCTTGTAATCAGTTCCAAGTCCCCACATGAAAAAGCTTCCAATTTTTCCATCATTGATCTTCGGGTTCATCTGCTCATATTTGTCTGCGATCTGATCGATCGGTGTCTGGTTATTATCCACCATATCTTTCATGAACTGAATGGCTTCTTTGTTTTCAGCCTTTGTCCAGTCAAAATAATCTCCACCGAACATATTTACAAACTGTGCAATCTCATTGTATGCATAGGTTTTTTCCCAGGATCCGCCGTATCCATATCTTCCGTCACCAGAAGCTGCTTCCATATATTTCATGAAGTCTTCTTTTGTATCGATCTCTGTAATTCCGACTTCATCCATGATTTTCTGATTTACCCAGAAAGCCAGGTATCCGGTATATCCCGGAACACCGACAATGTTACCGTCTTTATCTGTGATCATATTCTTCAGATAACCCTGTGCAAACTGACTACGGACATCTTCTGTCATAACTGTGTCGTTCAGACCTTCCAGCCAGCCTGAGTTTTTGAATGACGCACTCATCTCATCATTGATTTCGATAATATCAATAGAAGCATCTCCTGTAGATAAGACTGTCGTAACTTTCTGCTGACGGGTATCGGAATCTGTCGGAGCTGCGATTACATTGATGTTCAGTCCTGTGGCATCCTCTACATTTTTCAGCCATTCATCAAAGTCAGGATCTGTTGTCATGACGCTGTACAAAGTCAGATCATAATCTTTGGATTTTGCTGTACTTTCTCCTTTGGAGCTGCCGCATCCTGCCAACATTCCCACTGTCATAACGCCTGCCAGTAACACGCTCACTAATTTCTTTTTCATTTAATTACCTCCTGTTTGTTTGTAGCCTTACGCCTATTTCTTTGATGAGTTAAGGATATCAAAAAGTCTGTTTTCTCAAAATACAATATTTTTCGATTCGTTTATATTATTTTTATCCTTGTTAAAAACATTTTTTTAATCTATAATAAAAATAGAAATTGATCATATATAATAGTGTTCTGGCATGAGCATGCCGAAATACAAACGATCACATGCAAGATTTCATTGACGAAAGCGTTTTTGATAGATTTTGCCCGGATACAATACAAGGAGATTTTATGAAACATTCAAAAAAAGGGTCCAGAGGTCCACGATTATACTTTTCCCATTTTCAAAACAGGATTTTATGTGCGTTTTTGCTGTGCACATTGATTCCTATTTTCATCATAGGCGGAATTTCCTATGCTGTTTCTTATAACATTGCTAAAGATAAGATTCTGAATGCATCTATTTCCGCTGATGCACAGCTGCATACACAGTTTGATAACCGCATGCAGCAAGTGGAAAATATAGCCGATACGCTTCAATATAATATGTACAACCTGATGCAGGCAGATGCACCCATGGACACTCTGGCTATGCTTTCCGAGATTCGGAGCAATCTGTCCATGTTTAAGACATCCTTTGATCTGGCCTATATCAATATATTTCTTCCGGACGAGCATATGGCATCCAGCGAAAGCTTATACTTTTTCCCTGTGTCTAAGCTTTCTGACTTTCAGATTCCAAAAGAAGTTCTGGAAAATCCGGGAACATCCTCTGTCTGGTTTTATCAGGATCTGCTGTCTGTTCCGTTTCTTGTGAATAACAGCTACCATATTACGAATTCTGTTTCCTGTTGCAGAGTTTTAAAACATCCGGATACAGACAGCATAAAGTATGCTTATATAATTTATCTGGACGCATCTGAATTTTCCTCCATTCTACAGGAAATTTTCCAGGATAATCAGATCACCAGCTATATCCTTACAGACAACGGAAAAATCGTTGCCAGCAACAATCCTTCTTTGCTTTCTGCATCTCTTGACGAAGAAAAACTGGATTTCTTATACAACAAGGGAGATTCTCTAAAAAAGAGAGCTCACACTAATTATCACACTACTACTTTACGAAACGGCTGGCTACAGGTGACAGAGATACCGGATTCTTATATCATGCAAAACACGCATATACTGATCAAAAGTATCCTCCTGACAATCCTGATCTCTCTTCCGCTGACGATTCTGGTTGTGGTTCTGATCTCGAAGAATCTTACCAGACGAATCAAGACACTATCCAGGGCTATGGAAACACTACAATTAGATGCATCCGACACCAACATGAAGGCACTGGTACCACAGGATCGTGCACCTGAAACCTTCGATGAGATTGATAAACTGGGGATAACCTTTGAAAAAATGCAGCATTCCCTGAATGACAATCTGCAGTCTATTCTGGAACTGTCACTGACGGAAGAACGGCTAAAATACCAGCTTCTCCAATCCCAGATCAATCCACATTTTCTTTATAATATTCTGGGATCCATCCAGACCTGTCAGTCCCTTGGAAAGCTGGATATTGCCAATCAGATGCTGACGAATCTTACACGTTTTTACCGCATGACACTCAGAAAGTCGGAAGACCTGATCTCCATCCGGGACGAACTGACCATCGCACAGCTTTATCTGGAAATGGAAAAATTATGCCATAATGATAATCTTACCTGGGAGATCAATATGGAAGACGGCATTGACAACTTCCTGATCTGCAAATTCACACTGCAGCCATTTCTGGAAAACAGTATTATGCATGGTCTCTCTCAGAAAACGCCGGAGGTTCATATCTCCATTGATCTTTCCTACGGAGATGATACGGTTATTATTGTGATCACAGATAACGGAATCGGAATGGCAAAAGAACAGCTTTTAGAATTGCAGAAAACATTGGATGAAAAAATTGTTAATTATGAAAAACACTTTGGTATTGGAAATGTAAACAAACGAATCTCCAATCCTTATTTTGGAAATGGTAGGATATCTGTAGAAAGTTGTCTGTATGAAGGCACTTCCATTACCATTGAATTTGATCAGATGGAGAAATATGATGAAGAATGTAATGATTGTAGATGACAACTGCCTCACCGCAGAAGGCATCGAAAAAAATATTGACTGGAGTGCTCTGGATGCCACTGTGATCGCCGTAGAATATAACAGTCTTTCCGCTCTGGACATCCTGAAAGACACCCATGTAGATCTGATCATCTCGGATATTGAGATGCCGGATCTAGATGGGATCTCCATGAGTCAGAAAGCTCTGGAGATCCAGCCTTTCATAAAAGTTATTCTTGTAAGTGCCTATGACAAGTTCGAATATGCCAAACGGGCGATCCGCCTTTGTGTATATGACTATATCGAGAAACCCTTGGATTATCATTATCTTACGGAAAAAATCAAAAATGCTTTTACGGATATCGACCGTACACAAAAAAATACGGAGTTGGTAAAAGCAAGCCGGCCTGTTATGACAGAAAAATTCTTTCATGATCTGCTCCATTATCCCGGTGTGGATCCGGCCACTCATCTGAGCCAGTATCTGAAATATCTGGATCTGAGATCAGACTATGACTTTTTTGACGTATTGATCCTGGAAACAGAACCAGATCCTGCCAAATCCGAACTGGACTTTACCCAATACCAGATCCAGCTTCTGAATATCCTGAATCTGGTAAAAGAAGAAATGGAGATTTTTGACAATGTTTTTTATTTAAAAGAATTCAGCGGAATCGTCTGCATCATCGGCCAGAACTCAAAACATCCCCAGCATTTTCTTCAAGTCATACACCAAGTAGCCTCCACTATTGTCGAGTCCTGCAAAAACAATGTACTTTCTCTGAACATCGGAATCGGAAGTCTTGCTGACAGCATCTGGAAGCTCCCGGTGTCCTTTGCCAGTGCTTCCCACTCGCTGAAATACCTATTTTTCTTCCCACACAAAAATATTTTCGATGCGAGAGAAGCACTTGGTAAAGAATTAAATCTTTTGTCCTTTTCCGAAAATACCGACGAAGAACTGATACGTCTTATCTGTTCCAAAGACATGACTGCTATCGAAGAATGGATTACCTGCTATTTTCAGAATCTGTTAGGACAGGTTCAGGACAAAAATCTGGTTTTCATCTGAATCTACTCCCTTTTGGGACGAATTCTGAAATTCTTATACGAGATGAACCTGGATACCGGAGATTTGGAGAGGGAAATCATCCAGGTCTATACCCGGTTTGATTCCTTCCGCACCTACGAACAATTTGTAAAATGGCTGACGCAGTTATGTGCCTCCGTATGCGAAAAGATGGATTCATCCTTACAGAACTATCACAATCAGATATATACCATGGCTCTTGGATATATCCGGGAAAACTTTGAAACCAACACCCTGTGCCTGAATGATATCGCACGACATGCCAACATCAGCCCTGCATATCTGAGTTCTCTGTTCAAAAAGGTATCCGGGCAAAGCATCAGTGATACCATCACTGCGCTTCGCATCGAAAGTGCCTGTCATTATCTGGAATCCACCAGTCTTTCGTTAAAAGAGATCAGCACAAAGTGTGGTTATACGAATCAATATTATTTCAGCAACAGTTTTAAGAAGAAACTGGGGATGTCCCCTTCTGCTTATCGGGAAGCGAGAGGCACGCAGGGGCAGTGATTTCGTGCAGGCACGGACTTGGGCTCCTTGCTCGCGTAAAATACAATAGCCGGGCAGCTCCTGCTCGACTATATTTTCTTACTTTATACAATCCTACCGGAAAATCATCTGCGCAAAATCCGTAAAGCACGGTCTCCACACATTCCAGTCATGTCCGCCCGGATAGATTTTCCTGATTTCATGGACACCTTTCTCCTGGATGATTGCATCCTCTTCCAGAAATCTGGAACGGAAACAGTCATTATCTCCGATGCACCGGAAAAAGGTATGAAAATAGTTATTAAAGTCCGGATCGTCCATCGCCTTCAGATGGGTCTGCTCATAAGGTTTTCTTCCGACCGCATCCCGGTCCGGATTGCCTTCGATGTTATCCCTTATAAAACCTGAGAAAATGCCGACTTCGCTGAACAGGTCAGGATGGTCGCATATCGTCCGGGTTGTCTGTACAGAACCCATGGACAAGCCTGCCATACCTCTCTTTTCCTTACAACCGCCAAACTGATATTTTTTCTCTGCCATCGGAATAATTTCCTCTACCAGCATACGTTCCAGCAAAACATGGTTTAATCGTTCTTCTGAGCCGACCTTTTCCTGTACCATGCCGTCACTCATCACAAGTGTAAAAGGTTTTATTTTTCCCATTTCGATCAGGTTATCCAGTATGATATTGGCTTTTCCGGTTGTTGTCCAGGAAATCTCACTCTCACCGAATCCATGCTGCATTTACCAGCGGAAAGCATGCGTTATTAGCAAAGTTAGAATCGACACAAGCCAAAATCAAAAATTTATTGGAAATCCACGAAAAAACAGGAGATGAACTTCTTCTTGCAGTTGACTATCCTGCAAAAAAATCAAGGATCTGACAACAGATATTGAAGAAACTCATCCTGTCGGTCGCCTTTTTGATCTTGATGTGATTGATATAAATGGTCAGAAGTTATCCCGTCCTTCTTTCCGAAAATGTATTATCTGTGGGTGTCAGGCTCAGGAATGTGCTCGTACACGGAAGCATAGTGTGAACGAAATGCAATCGAAAATTGAAGAGATGCTAATGGAATTTGATTGTCAAAAAAACGGATAGTGCACCGTCGTTCCAACTTTAAAATGTATATACATGTGTATATCAATATTAATACATATATATACTTAGAATCTCACAAAAAAGCCTCACAGCACTAATGCTTGTGGGGCTTTTTTATTATTAGCAGTCCGTACGGGAATCGAACCCGTGTTTCCGCCGTGAGAGGGCGGCGTCTTAACCGCTTGACCAACGAACCGTTCGTTATATTATCATGGTCAAGAGGATATTGCAAGTATTTTTTATAACTTTTATCTGTAAAATCCTATACAAAATGAGAACATTACAGTTGATCATAGTGATAGAAATATATGGACACAATATGTCCCAAATTTTCCACATGATATGTGGTGAAATGGTACTATTATACAATTATATCAAATTTGTCCAATTGTTATAATTGATAAATGTGGATGGAAGTTCCACCATTCACATTTGTCAATTTCAGAAGCTCCTTTAAATAGTTTTAAAGGAAGGAAACAGCCGGTCAATTATTGGCCGGCTGCTTTTCTGGTTGCATCTTTATCATTTAAAAATAAAATATACATATGTATTAATTTTGATATACATATGTATATACATAAATTAACAAATAACAGAACGTTAAAGCAGTCGATTAGTGGCAACCGGCTGCTTTAATGATTTTTTAGTATGATGTCTTTTATAGTTACAATAATTTTTTGTATGAAACAATTATAAATAAAGTAACTATCTCTTAGTATATCACTTTAAATAGGAAAAACAAATAATTTTATTTAAAATAAATACCAGCCGTTTGCAACCAACTGGTATTTGGGTACACATTGGATATGTAAATTGAATAAGATGAATGATATGGGTGCTATTTCGTTCCACCTACATTTTTATAATAACATTAGTATGAAAAATGCGCAACGTGTATATTATTTTTGAACAGACTATATCGGCATACCGATATAGTCTGTTGCGGTAAAGCTCATTATGGTATAATAGAGACATACAAATCGAGAGTTGTGAACTTAGAATTAGAGGTGTTGAAAATGAAAATAATAATTATATTTATT
>ERZ791893.598-NODE-598-length-24874-cov-2.486482_pt1 | contig 24874 bp, 18 predicted proteins | sample MGYA00510154_ERZ791893 | MGnify/ENA primary metagenome ERZ791893 (study PRJEB30046, sample SAMN00792068) | human gut metagenome | study: EMG produced TPA metagenomics assembly of the A metagenome-wide association study of gut microbiota in type 2...
TCACATTATCATCCCAGACCGTAACAATCTTCAGGCGCCAATTAACCAATATCTTAAACAAACATACCAACAACCCAAGCAAGTTATACTCAGAAATGAAAACAACATCAGCCTTATTTTTCCACAATATAGATAAAACATCAAATCGCAAGTTCTTAATACCCAGAAAGCCTGGGCTCAGGTACTTTGGAATAAAAGATAAATATTCTTGAAGTCGCTTTTGATCGAACGTTTGTTCCAACGCGTTGTCAAACTCAAAATAGAACTTTGCATCAAATATCTCATCTATCGAGTTAAAAAAATCAACTCGGTAAGGAGCGATCGCCGGATGGAAAACGATAAGTTTCTTTTTCATATCAAAAAATGTTTTATCTTCGTTGAATGCCAGACCTCCCTATTTGTTTCCAACTTCATCCTCCAATAAGAACGTCTTTCCTTATTGCTTAACAAAAGGAATTGAAAAAGACGAATATAACTTTTCAGCTGGGTAATAGCAAAGATCAATCGGCAGCCAAAAATACCATAAACCTTTCGAAAATAAATGTATTGCCCCTCATATAAAAAATAAAGACGAGATTGCTTTATATAAGAAGCACGTCCCTCCAAGTGCGTAATTTGAGCAGAGGGAACAGAATAAATAGAAAAACCAGCCCGGGTAATACGGTTGCATAATTCCGTCTCTTCATAATTCATGAAAAATTCAGGAGAGAAACCACCGACCTTCAACAATACCGATTTTCGAACCATCAAATCAGCTCCTATAATAGACGCAACAGGAATGGGCTTACCTTCCTTATTGAAATACACTGACCGAGGAAAGGACAAACAAATCGGAGAGATATATAAAATAGATAGAAACTCCCATATAAAAGAGGGGAAACTCCTGCTAAAAGAAGTCGTAGGAAGCCCTCGCTCATCATATAGATTTCCACCACAAGCCCCAACATCAGGGTGCTCTATCAAATACGCATACAATTTATCGATCGCATCATTTCTCAATATGGTATCCGGGTTCAAAAACAAGATACAATCACCTGACGCATATGTCATGCCCAAATTATTCGCACGTCCAAATCCCATGTTTTCATCAGCTTGTACACATATCACTTCCGGATATTGTTTTTGTATTAACTCCAATGAACCATCACCAGAGGCGTTATCTACAACGATAATCTCATAATCAACATCTTCCGTTTTTTCTTTCACCGACTTAATACTATCCAATATTAATCGCGCAGTCTTATAATTCACATAGACGATAGAAATATTCATTTTAACATAGAATTACCATACAACTTTCGCAAATATTTTCGTATGCGCAAGTGCTTCTTACACAAATAGTACATATAATAAAAAAATCCCAATCCATTTAGAATCAATCGACCTCTATCTCTTAACATCACTATATCATGTTCTTTAGAGCTAAGGCCATCCATTCTGAAAACAGATACAATATCTTTCAAATATACAAATTTGAATCGTTTAGCAAACAAATTAATATTATATGCATAGTCTGAGAAGAGCCTATATTTCAAGTCATAAGAATAATTTTTATAAGCGGCCTTAGGATAAAAAATAGATTGATGGCAGATATTAGTACTACAAATCGTATAAGCAGAATATGGACCACCATAAATATACGATCGCCTTTGCGTCGGATCAACAAATAAAGCATCGCCATAATAAACAGCCTTCGGATCTCGTACACTCCTCATAGCATTCTCCACCGTAAACTCAGCCACAAATTTATCTCCCGCATTCATGAATATCAAAAAATCTCCCGTAGCCATGGACAATGCTTTATTCATCGCATCATAAACGCCATGGTCTTTCTCTACTAATAGCTTGGATATACGTTCTTTATAAGTTTTGACAATATCAATTGTCCCATCAGTGCTATCACCATCAATCAATATATACTCTATCAAAGGATAAGTTTGTGACAATACACTCTCAATCGTACCTTGAATCTCTTTCTTTGCGTTTAAAGAAACAGTGACAATACTTACTTTGAACATTCTATTTATTTTTTTATCAAATCAAAAATAGCACAGCCGAAATGACAACCACAGTTTGCCTCTATTAACTCTTGCGTCAACTTCACTTCTTTATGGAAAGAATTACTATCATCCACATATGAGAAAGTACGAATGTCGAAAAATGGGGTAATCATTTCCAATAAAAACTTCAATGAAAACACACGATGCGCATGAAACTCTATGCGCTGTTCTCCCATAGGTACCGAAAAATAGAACCGTCCCCCCGTATCTAGCAAGTTTGTGATATTCTTAAAACCGATAAAATAACCATCATAACAAATTGGATCTCCATAGCGTCCTAAACCAAAATGTTCCAACGCATGTAAGCAAGATACAGAATCAACGGGTCCAAGCTGCAGACCACCTGCCCGCATTAAATCTGCTTGGTGGAAAACTACATTTGGAATATTATCCTGCATTGGCCTTATATCAAGGACCTCTATTTCCCGAAATGATGCAACATGAGCAACAAAACCATCTATACGACTTCCAATATCCACATGACGATTAGGGTTATTATTCTTTACACAATTCGCCACATACAAGTCTTGAAAAAAATAATGGAAACTTAGAGAGCCGGCATTTTCTTCTTGATCGCTATAGCAAGGATACAAACATGTAACCGGGAACAATTCAGAAATATCCGAATATTGAGATTTTAATACCTTTAAATCTGCTTTTAATCTTTTGTATTTATTAAAAGACATTCGCCCTGACATCAAGGTAACCCCTAAATACAAATAAGAATAAAAATTAATCTTATTCTTACAAACACTTAATATCTTTCTCACGTTCATACTTTTCATATTCTAAAAACAAAATTTCTAAGACTCTTTATTCCTCAAAAAGGACAAGCTTTCTTTCAATATAGCGCAATTAGCCAACCACAATAGCGTTATATATATACTCCCCATCAACAAGACCCTCCCGATAAACAATAAATAAACAGAATGGATAGCAGCAGTCAACAACCAAGCACTCCCCAAGGACAAAGCCGTGATTACCGCATATGGAAACACATCAAACACAATGTCTTTCAGGCTAATTCCAATAAGCTTATAAGCTTGATAATGCCAATAGAACAGGCTTACAACATAAGTCGAAATATAAGCCTTTATCATGGTCTCAATTCCTAAGGGGGATGTAAAATAAAGAAGTAACAATTGAATAACTCCTTGGCTAACATTCCCTAGCAGATAAATATTTGATTTACCATATGAGATCAACAATTGTGTATATAATAGCCAAATGGGCAAAATCGTTCCTAGTAAACAAAACAATTGTAAGAAAGAGACACTTGGCATCCATTTTTCCCCAATTGTGATTAAAATAAACTCTTTAGCGACAAACGCCAAACCGATCATACAAGGAAAAGACAAAAAAACCGCAAACCGAACCATTTTCCGGAAAATATAGCATTGTCTCTGTCTCTCCTCTCGTACCTGCACCAATACTGGCTGAGCTACTGAATTGACCATACCACAAAGAATAGTATTTCCCATCAACATCCATTTATAGCCTTGAGAATAATATCCAACCCAAGTTGCGTTAAACAGCCTTCCTAATAAAACAGAGAAAAAATTATTATTGATTTGTTGGAAAATATTCGTAAGAAATATTTTTACACTAAAAGAGAACATATCTCTTAATGGACGAAAATCGAACTCTAAGGAAGGACGCCAAGGCGCTATCACACATTTTAACACAGAGCTGACACTAACATACACGACGCTTTGAAAGACCAAAGCCCAATAAGCCCACCCTTTTAAGGCAAAAACAATACCAATCAAACCAGATAGAACGAGTGCCGTAATATCAATCTTAGCTTGTTCCTTGACCATCAACTTTTTAAACATCACAGTAAAAGCGACAGTCCCGATCCCAGAGAAAAAGAAACCAACGAACAATACCCTTGACAAAGAAATCAGTTCCGAACGATTGTAAAAACGAGCAATTAAAGGAGCACTGAAGAATAAAACCACATACAAGAGGAGGCCAACAAAACAAGAAAACCAAAATACAGCATTATAATCTTTATGTGTGACATCCTGTTTATTAGTTAAAGCCACCGTAAACCCACTATTTATAATCGTATTAGCAATTCCTGTAAATATCGCCAACATCCCTACCAACCCATAATCCTCCGCATTAAGAATCCGAGCCAGATAAATACCAAACAACATCCCCAGCAACTGCTGCACCCCATTGCTGACCCCTCCCCAGAAGAGCCCTTTCGCTGTCTTATCTTTTAGTGATTGTTCTGCCATTTGATATTTACGGTAAAAGTGCCACAAAGATAAACATTTACTCTTGGGTAACGGGCAAAACCCGGAAGCTTTTCATACTTTATGTATAAAATAACAAATAGTACGTATGGAAATATGAATTAGTATCAATAGAAAACACCAATTAGTATCAATAGAAATCCGGATTTCTATTGATACTAATTAAAAAGTCTCGCACCTACTAGATATAACAAACTAATAATCAGAAATATACAAAACAGGCCCATTCTAATATAGCTTATTGTACATTTTTACATTTTACTAGTCTTGCGAACTAAAGGATGCGAAACAGGCACTCGTAGACTAATAGGCACATACACGGACATTGACAGACATAAACCGACACTGGCCGATTTGCCTCATACGGCTTACGATACCTTTGTCATGTTTTAGAAAACAAGGTAATTCATTTAATCATCTTTTAAAATTTAGAAATTATGGCAGTAAAGTACAGATTGATCGAGAGAAAGAACTTGGGTAACGACAAGACAGAAACACCCAAGAAACAGTATGCGCAAGTGGTCTATGGGGATCTCGTAGAGTTCGAGACTTTCCTTGAGGAAGTGGCAGATGGAAGTGGAGTAGGCTCCGCCCAAGTCAAGGCGGTACTCGACCGTATCAATATCGTGTTGAAACGAAATCTCTCGCAAGGGCGCAGGGTGAATGTAGGCGAATTGGGTAATTTCCGTTTTGGGGTAGGCTCTACGGGAGCCCCTACCACCGAGGAATTTACCACCAGTTTGATCAAAGAACCTAAAGTTGTCTTTAGCCCCGGAAAGGCCTTGAGAATAGCTAAGAAACTCACTAATTTCGAGAAAAAGGAACTCTCCGAACCGCAAAGCGGGGGTAGCCAAGACAGCGAAAGCCCTGACGAGATCTAAAATCTCAATCTCTATTCGCGGTGGATTTATGCTTTCAATACGTAAATCCACCGTATTGTTTCCAATATAAAACAAAAAGCAAGCGGATGCGTTCCTACATCTTAAACGTATGATGATTATCACCCGAGACGAGAAACGAACCATCCAAGTCCAAGAGAGAACGATCGAGGTAGTCCCTATCTGGGAATGGATTCTCAAGCCTTCCCCGCATAAATCCTCCGTATAATATCCACCACCTTCATACCTTCCAAGACGTTGGTCGTTATGATCTCGCCGGGGGCGCCGGAAAGGACATTGACTACGTTACGGATCACGAAGTTGTGGTTTTGGGCGGAGCCTTTGTAAGGGCCATAATCATTGCCGGGGTTGGTAGGGGCCAATTCCGGCATTTCATGCCCCTTGATATGGCAATATTCTACCTCATTCATATATTGACCGCCGATTTTCACGCTGCCATTCTCAGCCACGATCAGCATGCTGCTTTCCAGATTCTTGTCCCATACCGCCGTAGAGTAGCTCAAACTACCCATTCCACCGTTCACGAAATTAAAATTCACGAAACCGGAATCCTCAAAGGCGGTCAGTTTCTCGTGGTTGAAGTCGGCGAAACGGGTCTGGATATTACAGATATCCCCGAATAACCAGTACATAATGTCGATGAAATGGGAGAATTGGGTGAATAAGGTACCACCATCCAAGGCAGCGTCGCCATGCCATCCTCCGGGTTTATAGTAGCGTTCGTCACGGTTCCAGTAGCAATTCAGCTGCACCATATAAATCTGGCCTAATTTTCCGGACTCAACCATCTCCTTGATCCAGACCGAAGGCGGGGAATATCGGTTTTGCATCACGCAAAATACCTGCTTACGGAATCTCAGCGAGGTATAAACCACTTTCTCGGCATCCGCCAAGGTCAAGGCCATAGGCTTTTCTATGACCACATGATGTCCGCTTTCTATCGCTTGGATCGCCATCTCGGCATGTAAACCGTTGGGTGTACAAATATTCACCACATCTATATCCAATCCCAAACGGAATAGTTCATCTATATTCCGGGCGAAAGGGACCGCATAAGCCTCGATCCCCAGCTCCTCTTTCGGACGGATATCACACAAAGCGACCAACTCCGCCCCTTCATCCCGGGTAATCATCTCGGCATGACGCTTACCTATATGACCACAGCCGATCACGGCGAAACGTATCTTCTTATTCATAAAACACTCTTTATAGATTCTATAATATAAGCCTGCTCCTCTTCTGTCATCTCCGTATGAATCGGCAAGGATAATACGGATCGGCTCAAGCGAGAAGCGACATTCAAATCCCCGGAAATCCGGCATCGACCCCTCATCACCTCCTGCTCCTGCAAAGGCAATGGATAATAAATCATAGAAGGAATACCTCGTTCTTTTAACGCTGCTTGTACTTGATCCCTCTTTTCTACAGCTAGCTGTACCGTATATTGATGATAGACATGCGATGAAAAGACTGATTTTAGCGGTTTGCGTACAGTTTTCAATCCGGAAAAGGCAGCATCGTATCTAGCAGCCACTTTACAACGAGCGGCGGCAAATTCATCCAAATACCGAAGCTTAACATCTAAGACAGCGGCCTGCAAGGTATCCAAACGGGAGTTGCAGCCCACCAAAGAATGATGATATTTCATCTTTTGCCCATGATTGGCGATCATTCGCAGGCGTTCGGCCAATCGCACGTCGGAAGTAAACATCGCCCCACCATCTCCATAACAAGCCAACGGTTTCGAGGGGAAGAAAGAGGTCGTACCTATAGAGGCGATCGTACCGGCTTTCTTTACCGTTCCATCCGAGAAGGTATAATTAGCACCGATGGATTGGGCATTATCCTCGATCACATATAAATTATGGCGGCCAGCGATACTCAAGATCGATTCCATATCACAACACTGGCCAAAAAGATGAACCGCGATAATAGCTCTCGTCTTTTCAGACAGGGCATCTTCTATCTTTTCCGGGTCTATATTGAATGTACCGGGATCTACATCCACTAATACCGGCACTAGGCCAAGAGCCAAAGCAACCTCAGCCGCAGCGATATATGTAAAAGCAGGAACGATCACCTCATCGCCCGAATGTAAGTCTAATGCCATCAAGGAGATTTGCAAGGCATCCGTACCGTTGCCGCACGGGATCACATAAGGAACACCTAAATAATCTGATAAATGGTTACAAAATCCCTTCACCTGAGGGCCATTGATAAAGGCACAAGCATTTATCACCGTTTGCATGGCAGGATCGATCTCACTACGCAAACGTTCATACTGCTTCCGCAGATCTACCATCTGTATCTGTTTCTCAAGCATCTTATCCATTCAAAAAATAGGGCTATCCCGTCGTTAAAACGGAATAGCCCCCTCATTATTGCGTTTATCTTATTATTTCACCTCGCTACCCGGTTTCACCTCTTTCTCCGGGGTGATAACGGCCAGCTTTCCATCGAAATTCTCGGCGGAGAGAATCATGCCCTCGGAAACAATACCTTTCAGCTTACGGGGAGCTAAGTTAGCGATAAAGCAAACTTGCTTGCCTACCAATTCCTCGGGTTTATAATGCTGGGCGATGCCCGATACGATCGTGCGTTTCTCCAGGCCATCGTCTATACGGAACTGAAGCAGCTTATCCGCTTTCGGAACCTTCACGCATTCCAGCACCGTACCCACACGGATATCCAGTTTCATGAAATCATCGAACTCAATATTCTCACGGATCGGTTTCGCCTTATAATTCGCTTCCTCATTCGCTTTCTTCGTATCCAATAATTTCTGCACTTGGGCCTCGATCACGCTATCCTCTATCTTCTCGAACAACAACTCTGCCTTGCCCAATTGATGACCGGCCTCCAATAGATCCGTAGCACCTAGGCGATTCCATCCCAACGGCTCTACATTCAGCATCTTATTCAGTTTCTCCATGCTAAACGGCAAGAACGGCTCAAAAGCGATCGCCAGATTAGCCGTAATCTGCAAAGCGATGTTCATGATCGTAGCGACACGAGGCATATCCGTCTTTGCCAACTTCCAAGGCTCCATATCAGCGAGATACTTATTTCCGATACGGGCTAGGTTCATCGCCTCTTTCTGAGCGTCACGGAAGTGGTAGGTATCCAACAGACGTTCCACGTTCTCTTTCACATCCGCGAAATCCTTCAAGGTCTGACGATCGTAATCCGTCAACTCGCCAGCCGCCGGCACCTTACCCTCGAAATACTTATCCGTAAGGACTAACGCACGATTCACGAAGTTCCCTAAGATAGCGACCAACTCGTTATTATTACGAGCCTGAAAATCTTTCCATGTGAAATCATTATCCTTTGTCTCTGGCGCATTGGCCGTCAAGACATAGCGCAACACGTCTTGCTTGCCCGGCATATCCACCAGATACTCGTTCAACCAAACCGCCCAGTTGCGGGAAGTAGAGATCTTGTCGCCCTCCAAGTTCAAGAACTCGTTAGCGGGGACATTCTCCGGCAAGTTATAAGAACCTTCCGCTTTCAGCATGGAAGGGAACACGATACAATGGAACACGATATTATCTTTACCGATGAAATGGACCATTTTAGTCTCCGGATCCTTCCACCAAGTCTCCCAGCTATCCGGCAGCAACTCCTTCGTATTAGAGATATAACCGATCGGAGCGTCGAACCATACATACAGCACCTTTCCTTCCGCCCCTTCTACGGGAACAGGGATACCCCAATCCAAATCGCGACTCACCGCACGGGGTTGCAGACACATATCCAGCCAACTCTTACACTGCCCGTAGACGTTCGGCTTCCATTCCTTATGATCCTCCAAGATCCATTTACGCAAGAATGGCTCCCACTTATCCAAAGGCAGATACCAATGCTTCGTCTCACGCATCACCGGCTTGCTGCCACTGATAGCGGATTTCGGATCTTTCAAATCCGTCGGGCTAAGGGAAGTACCGCAAGCCTCGCACTGGTCGCCATATGCCTTCTCGTTTCCACAATGCGGACAAGTACCCGTGATATAACGGTCGGCCAAGAATTGCTTCGCCTCCTCATCGTAGTATTGCTCGCTTGTTTTCTCGATGAATTCGCCTTTATCATACAATGTACGGAAAAAATCCGAGGCCATCTGATGATGCGTAGCGGAAGTAGTACGTGAATAGATATCAAACGTGATGCCGAACTCCTCGAACGATTTCTTGATAATACCGTGGTAACGATCCACCACATCCTGCGGTGTGATCCCCTCTTTCTTCGCTCTCAACGTAATGGGTACCCCATGCTCGTCCGAACCACCAATCATCAACACTTCCTCTCCCTTCAAACGAAGGTAACGGGCATAAATATCAGCAGGCACATACACCCCGGCCAAGTGTCCGATATGCACCGGTCCGTTCGCATACGGCAACGCCGTAGTAATCAGCGTTCTCTTAAAATGTTTTTCCATACCTTGTGTTCTCTTTTTGAGGGGCAAAGGTACGGAATAATTTGGTTAGACGAAAAAGAATAATTTCCTTTGTGAGTGAGTTTCCTCTTAATGAGGCTAGGAACTTTACCTCTAATAATAAATATATGGGAAGAAGACATAAAAACAAGGTATAAAAAAAGAGCTTACCGCTATTGGACATAAGGCGGAAGCTCTTGACATCATCGAAAAAGGTAATTTCTTCGACAAAAAGAAGATTATTATAATAAAGATCGAAGATAAGATTTACACGGCGGCTATTACGACTTCCGAGAAAGGGACTTTAATCTCATTTATTTAAATTTAAATTGAGAATATACATTTAAGCATTGAAAGATTGCACCCATCCTTCAATGCCCAAACATTCCGATTATTCATAAGGATTGATAATCTCCGTGGCAGTCTTTTCATCGACTAGCGTACCATCCACCATAATTCCGATCGAGATTTTTGACTTGGATTCATCATCCAGTTTCACCGTAAGATGATAGCTATGCGAAGGCTCCAAAGTCAAAACGTTCGAATAGGTATGAGGTTCCTTCTCGCCGGGCAAGGTGAGATTGATGGTATATTGCAAGGCCCTCCCCACCGCACCTACGTTGAAATAGGCGGTCTTGTAGCTATAGTTGTTCTTGTTGAAGGTAAAGCTACGGCTAGACACATCGACGGCGTACAGGGTGATAGCGTAATCCGAGAGGTTTTTCTTGATAAAATCGCTGAACTCGACATTTACCGAGGAGTTTGCCAAGACACATTTCAGCGTTACTTCCGTTGGCTCCACGGGTTTGACAGTAAACGAGGTATCTTTTGCCAGACGAGCCTGCCCCCAACCGCTATTGGTACGCTCTGCCTCACTCTCCGTGCAACTCTCTGCCGTAAGGAGATAGCCGGATCCCGCACTGCAAGTGATCGGCGAGCCGGCGATATCACCATATTTACGAGAAGAGAAGACCATCGTCTCGCCACGGGAAAGGCTCACGTTGAAATCCTTCACATCAAAGCCGGACAAAGCACGGGTAACAACTTCAACTTTCGAAGTATCGACTACAGATAGCCAGATCTCACCCAGCTCTTCTGTGAGTACCGGTTCCTCCTCGCTCGTGCAAGCGGAGAACGAGAAAAAGCATAGGACAGATAATAGGTATAGGATTCGCTTATTCATAATCATAATTCAATGTTACATTATCTATTTTGAGAACGCTGCCGACTACACGATCTTGATTGTAAGGACTAGTGGAGTATCCTCCTTCAACTTGCCGCATATTACCTATATCTGTATTTGTGCCAGATTGGAAAAAGATTCCAATATAAGCAGCCTTTGTAGTTGACTGTGTATAGGTAAAATTTAACGTTTCTTTCTTATAAACATCTTGAGTCATAGAATTAAATTCCTGAGTAGTCGCTATTTCCACATTATTGCTATCATATATTTTCGCATAAGCGATACACTGATCAGTAGAAGGTAGAGGAGCATATTTGTAATCAAAAGAAATACTCTTTGGACGTGCGGTATGCGCAATTCCTAACGAATAGGAATCACTATTTTTATCAAATGTCCCCGTAAATAAATACCCAACATACGCCGTTCCATTATCACGAGTATAAGAATAAACACTTGCTCGCTTCCAGCTACCACTTACATTACTATTATAAAAAGCCAATGTTGAAATCTCTGCCGCTTTTTCGCCATCTTTTTTATCTGTTGTAGACCAAGTTCCCGAACACCAGCGCCATCTTACACCATAACCTGATCCTTTATTCGAACCGAAAACACCTCCTGAGTTAGCATTCTCAGCCCCATTCGTTGTCTTTTCATTACGGGTATTCCAGTTTGTACAATAATCGCAATACATATCCGCATCCCAAGTTCCATTACCACTATGCAATTTCGTGCTACTCCACGCTTCCATATCCCCATTCGCTATCACTTGTGCGCTCTCCGTCGTCACCGTTTGAGTATTGCTGCTTAATACGCCTCCGAAGCGGGAGCGGATCGTATAGTTTTTGGATGGCTCCAAACCTTTGATTACATAGCGGCCATCAGAGGTCTTGTCCGAGGGGATCCAAGTCTCTCCATTATCGGCAGAAGCCTCGTACACAACATTGGCGATCACCTTATCGGCCATGTCAGCCTTATGAGCAGTCATGTTATCGGCTGTCATAGGCGTGATGTAGATGAACTTGCTCCATACATCGCCATCGCTTTGCGCGGGAAGGGTGAAGGCTGGAAGATCCGGATCGCATTGAACGATATAGCGTGTACGTCTCACTAAATCACTATAACTCCATGTATGCGTAACCGTCTCGCCTAATTTATTCTGGCCGGCAAGGATCAAGTTATAGGTCTTACCCTTACCCCCTGAGACGAAGAAGTCCTCACCGTTTGTCAATGTCTGTGAAGGCGTAACTCCCGAGCCGCCAGTCTCAGAGACAGTCAAGGTATAGAAATTATATTGTTCCACCAATTGATCCGCCATCTGAGGACGAATAACAGCACTCGCCAAAAAAGCCGTAAGGGAAACCGATTTCACCTCGCCCTCCACGATCGTTACCTTATCACTCTCGCCATAGAAATAAGGGACAGCGGACATGCCCGCCTCCCCGCCATAAGCCGCTTTTACCCGGTACTCGCCCACAGGCAGGAAACAGCCCGCCTCCACGCCCGGCGGCAGGGTCTTCACGGTCTCACCCGTAGCGGCACAGACGATCGTTATCGTAAAATCTGAGACGGTGGGAATCACGCCTTCCGCCAGCGAAGCCTTCGTCTGTACGTCGCTGACAGCAGATTCCACCTCGATCCCCGTGAGGAGCAAACGTCCCTCCCCCTTGCCACCATTACGGTCGATAACCTCATCGGCGCAACCCGCCACCATCCAGCAAAGGGTGGCCAAGGTCATTATCTGTCGTATCATCTTTCTCATATCCTATATCAATGCTTTTTATTCATAAACCAATTCCATCTCGTCTATCCAAAGGGTACTGCCTTCCCCCCCGATGAAGTAATCACCGTACTTGCTAGCCGCCGCCACGATGACGATATATTTGGGCGTACGATTCGTCGCACGATATTCCAAGGGTATCTCAACCTGCTTATAGCTCGTGGTAGACTGTCCGCTGATGAACTCGCCATAGGCGATGATATTACGGTCGTTCTTGTCGAAGACCTGCCGGACAGAGGGCTTGGTACGGATCTCGTAAGGTTCCGGCTTATCCGAGAGGGCGATATATATCTGGCAAGAGTCCGGACGGCCCCGAAGGTTTTCCAGACTGCCCACATCCTGCCCGATACGATTGATCGTGGTAGAGGTATATTTATATTGGAACTTGAGGGAGGTAGGGAATGAGGTGAACGGACGGCCCAATTGCAGCACGCCATTCGTGCCGTCCAACGCGAAATCGCCCGTGAAGATATTCCCGGCCCCCAGCTTGATCACGGCGTCCTTGGATTCCAGCAAGGCAGCTTTCCCTGACACGCTCTCGGTCGTAGGCGTCGTCAGATTACCGATGAAAGCCGCCGCACCCGGGTTGCCGGTTCCCCAGAAGGAGGTTCCACCCGAAGGCCACGGATTCCATTGCTTGCCGTCTTGCGACCAATCCTCGAAACCGCCATTTGTCAAAGCGATCTCACCGGCAGTGGTAAACGAGCCGCTGCCCGTTTGCGCATTGTCTACGCTGATGCGATAATCATAGGCTGTACCGCCCCGCAGCCCGCCGATCGTAGCGCTGAAAGAGGCACCCGAGGTCTTCACGTCTGCCGCCGTGCTCCACGCGGAAGCCGTCTGTTCCTTATATTCCACCACCGGGGTCTTGCCGCTTTGCACAGAGCCGGTAAGCGTGGCTTTCGTCACCATGGGGAAGACGCTCGACGAGGTAGAGGCACCGCCCTCGCTTTGCTCTATCACCACTTTCCATTCCTGCCATACCTCCTCGCCGGCACGAGCCGCATAAAAAGTCTGCGGATAGGTAAAGTCGCGCACGGTAGTAGGATCGGGCGTGACACGTCCATAGGCCCCACCAAGGTTAAGCGTACGAATTTTGATGTTGGAAAGATCCTGATCCGCACTCACGTAGATCACGGCGACACGGCTGACAGGATCTACCAAATGATCCACCATGCCGTCTACGTCTACCGTACGATCCACGATCTGGCGTACGGTAAGTGTCCATGGATTATCTTGGTAGGTACGGACGTTCAGCTCAAGCGGCGTGGAGAGGTCGAGCCGCGTATTGGCCGACAACGAGAGGCTATCAAGCGAGGCAAAATCATGAAAAGGGAATTTCTCCTTATCGTCGCATCGTGCGGAGTCCAGCTCGATCGTCGCGTCGCGCGGATCGAGGATGAGGCGCGTCAGTCTCAGCCGTGACACATCCACGGAGTCGTTCACATAGAGTGTCACGGTGCGAGCCGAGCGATCTATATCCACGCCGGAGGCTACCGTCCCGTCTTCCGAGGCACGCAGGCCCTCAGTCACGATCTCACTGATCGTTCCCTCCACCAGTGGGTAAGGAATATCGTTATCAATAGCGCACGAGGCCAGTCCCAACAAAGTTACCAGACCGGCCGCACGTAAATTCTCTTTAAACATCAATCGTTGAATCTTCATTAAATTATATTTTCTCCATTAAAGATAGAAGGTCATGCCTATGTTGATCGAGAAGAGGTTGATCTTGAAATTGCCGGAGGAGACACGCTGATGCCCCTCCTCTATCTGGTTCGTCTTTTGGTCGATCCACTTGAAATCGAAACCCATCACGCCAACCGATACCTCTACGGCCGACCAGTCGGTGATAAAAGCCGTCATCCCGGGAGCGATACCGATCTGCAGGTTCTGCGCCGTTTGGTAGGAGCCGTCGTAGGTGGCACCCGTACCGGTGGAATTCTTGCCCGTACCGTATCCATAGGTGAGGCGCGCCTCGTTGAACAGGCCGAATATCTTGCTGCGTCCGATAGGCATATAGGTGCGCAAGAAACCGGATACCTCGTACTTATGCTCCAGATAATAGAGGTTGTCGAGGCTGATGTTGAAATCCTCGCCGAGATTCAACTCGAAGTTCTTCAAGTCGAGGTAGTCGCGGTGATAGGCGAAACGCATGCCCGCGGAGATGTTGTTGCGGAAGAAGTAACCCACGTAGGGACTGACACCGAAGTTGTAGCCTTTTCCCTCCACGTTCTTCAAGACGAGGAAGTTCAGATTCCCCTCATCGTGCTCGGAGTAGGAAACAGTTCCTCCCGCCATCCACGTACCTTTCGGGATGAAGACGGTCTCTTGCACTTCTCGGTCGATACGATTCATGGCTCTCTTGCCACGTTGGGCCCAAGTCTCCCCTACGCAAAGGGCGCAGAGGAGGGCCAGACAGATTAGTTTATTTATTCTCATTTTTCCTATTCTAGTCATATTTCATCGGGAGATTCGGAATCCCCTCCCCCACCGGGCTCCGGCGTGCCGGGTTCGGCGGGTCCAGAGGGCGTGCCCTTGGAACGTTGCTTGTAGGCGGTTCGTACCTGGGCGAAAAGATGAGTCGCGTCACGAACAAATACGCGCGCCTCTTCCGAGGGTTGCAACAGGCTGGAGGCATTGGCCAGTGCGCACATATCGTCCAGCAGGTCTTGCGCCTCGGAGGACAGCTCCTTGGAGGTCACATTCTCTGTGCGTACCGATCTCGATTTGTCGCGTAGGGCGGCCAGCTCGGCATAGCGATCGTTGAGCCGTCGTAGCTCGGCGATGTAAGGTGCCAGTTGCAGAGTGACTACCGAGTCGGCGAACTCGGGCTTCGCTAGGTCGATAAGCAGGCCATTGATCACCTCCGTCTCCTGCGCTGTGGGCAGGTTGGCGAAGTCGCGGTAACCGCGCAAGGCGGGTTCCATCCGTTGGGCGGCGGTACGCTCGGCGGCAAGGGGCAGCTTGGCGTAATCGAGCACGCGGCGGACTATGTAGTTACCCGCCGTATCCCGATCGGCCTCCACTTGCTGCATTTCCGGGGTCTCCTCCGAGGAGGAGGCTTGCATCGTCAGTTCGGTCAGCTCATCGATAATGCCGTTCATACGCGTCACCTGTCCGGCGGAAATGTTTAGCACGGGCACTCCGCTATCGGCTAGCAACGAGATCTCGTCCGGCGATTCGGAATCGGAGCCGCTCGGCATCAGTTTCATGTAGCGTTTCAACAGACTTAGCTTCTCGGCCTTGTTCAAGTTACCTAACGACATCGGAGGAATCAATGTGAATGTACCCATAATTCGATTTTTTTTGAAGGTTATTATTCGTTTGTACCCGTTCGAAGGGTCGAAAAGCCCATTCCGGTTTCCAAAAATGGATTTTGAGGAGTCGAGAGCCGTTTTCCCGCTTCAGGAGGTGGATCTCGAGACCTCGAAATGTATTTTCTTGTCCCGGGAAAGCATCTCGAGCCCCCGAAAGGCATTTACCGGTCTTAGGAAATGGATTTCGAGGGGTCGAAACGGGTTTCGCGAATATAGGGAATTATTCCCAGATAGTAGGCGTTCCGTCATAAATGAGGGAAAGATCGTCTACATATAGGGTGCTTCCCGCGCCTCCGGTCATGTAATCGCCGTATTTACTGGATGAGCAAACCACGATGATATGGGTGGGCTGATCCGTCAGGTTCTTATATTTCAACGGGATGTTGAACTCCACGTAGCCATCGCCCTCCGTAGCCGCCCCGGAAGGGAGCTCGCCGTAGGCGATGATGTTTTCATCATTCTTAAAATCGATGAAAGTACTTTGATTGCCATTATCAATCGTATAGGTCTTTTTCGCCAAAGCGATATAAATAGCGCACTGGTCGAGTGTCTGATCTTTTACAATAGTTACGCCTGCTGGAACATTCTTTACTAGATTTATCACATTAGGCGTATATTTATAAAAACCTTTCAGCGCAATAGGCCGAGCGGTAAAGGATTGACCAAAATTGACGGTCGCAGTCTGAGTCCATATATTTGTTGAACCAAATGATCCCGTGTACAAACTGGCTGCGGCAAATATTCCCCCCATCAAATCCACCTTACCAGACTCCAGTTTAGCAGCCTTACCTCCTTGCGTATGAACAAAATCCGTGACGGCTTGTGTCGGGGTCAAACCACCCATCTTCGCGCCCTCGTTACTTGTATCCCAAAATTTGGAATCCGTGGCAGCATTAGGTGAGCTACCATCCCAGCCATCCAGGGATCCATTTTGTAAAGCAATCTCCGCCGCCGTAGTAAATTCTCCCGTAGCGACACTAATCTCTCCGTCTGTCAACCGATATTCGTAAGCCGTGGTGGAAGTCAATCCCGTCAAGGTAGCCGAGGCGGAAGAGGCCACCGTATTAACCGTGGTCGCCACATCCATCCAAGTATCCGTATTCTTTGGACGATACTGGAACTTCAAGGATGAAAGCTCACCGGAATCAAGCGTTATGTCAGTAGCCGTCAGATAAGCGAGCTGGCTCCACGGGTTCGCGGACAAGGTAGCGCCGCTCTTTGCGTTCGGATCGATCGTGAAGTCGTATGTGTACTGGTTCATCGTAGGATCTATCGTTACGGTTACATTTCCTGTGCCGGTAGCCTGATTCTTAAAGTTCAAGATATAATGATCTTTCGCACTGACCTCCGAGATTTTTTGCTCCTTGGAGTTCGTTTTTCCGGCAGCGGTAGTGACCGTATAGGCCACCGTTAAGTCGGAAACCGGGAAATAGGCCACACTCGTACCTTTCGGGGCGAAATCCACCGGAGTGATCGAAGCGGTAGCGCTCTTCACCTGCACCTTGATAGAACCGTTGCCCAGTTTGTCCAAGAAAGCCTGCTCGAAAGCCACCGTCACCTTCACGTTCGCCAAGGAGCAAACCAAATTGGCTGTCGCTGTCTTGCCTTTCTCGATCGTCACCGTCGTCTTGCCCGTGTAATAGGCACGATCCGCTCCGGCATTGCCGTCCCATCCGTTGGAAACGGCCTCGATGGTATATTCTCCCTGTTTCAAGGAAATCTCTTTGCCGGACAACTCCGTATGGTCGTTCGTCTCATACTTGGTCACACCGGCGGCGTTCTTTATCACCACACGCATCTGCTTGGAATTGTACGTAGCGTCAGCCTTCGTGTTCACCTCCGCGCTTTGCTCCAAGGTCACACGCAAGTAGCCTTCGCTTCCCTGTGTGCTCAATTCATCACCTTGACAAGAATAGAAGAAAATACCGGTTAAAAGCAATAATATAAATTGATATGTTTGTCTCATACTTCTATTCCTCCTTTTACTTTACTATGATAGATAAAACGGTCTCGTCATTAACATTTCCATCATTATCTTCTAGACGGATCTTAAAGACATGGCCATTAGCAGAAGTTGTCGTTTGATAAATACTTACCGCTTGAAAGAATTCGCCTAAGGGGAATTGGTAAGAAGTAGCGCCAGCAGCAGGAGCTTTCAGATTAGGAGCGATCATCTTTATTAATGTCATTACCGGACTGCTATCAGTCGCACCGACAAACTCTACTCCCTTGCTAAAATCACAACCTTTCTCTATTAATTGTGGATCACTGATTACCGAGTCAAAGCCTGAATTACCTGCTTCTATAACCACTTTCATACTTTTCAGTCCGCTCTCACTCGTAATAGTGGCTATTGCCTCCGCTTTTTTATCCGTATCATCCGGTAGCGTATAAGTAGTTAGAGGTATTGAAACTTTTATAGCGGAAGGATCACTCGGATCCACCGGACCCTCCGGCTCATCGCCGCCATCGTCCACCACCGGCACATCTACGGAATCCGTCAGCCCATTCCACGTCACCTCAGCAGAGATCTCGATACCCTGCAAACCATTCGGATTTTCCGGATCATAAGTGCCCGGCTTCATCGTGATGGCCAACGCGTCGCCACCCAGCCAGTCGGAGCTCTCGGCCGAGGCGGGCTTCGTGATCACACGGCTCTCGCGTATATCCTTATTATCCTTATTCTTTCCCACGAAAGAGACTGTTATCTCCTTTACGCCCTCATCTAGCATCCAATAGAAAGCGGAGGGTTGCGCAAAAGCCTCCGTTCCAGAGTAGGTAAGCACCTTGCTCCGCGTACCGGCCTTCACCGTGATCGACCAGCTAGTAAAGGAAGTCTGCATTTCCGTGGAATAAACAAGCTGTATCTTCGTATTTTCCATCTTACAAGTAACGGTGACATCGGTAGCCTCACCTTTCTTCACGGCGAAAGAGGTGCTTCCACCATAGTAAGGATCTGTCTCTGTCGGACCGCCCGGCTTATGGGCATACATCGTGTAGCTGTCTACCGGAAGTTCCACGGAGGCATTCGTAGGATCGTAAGTAAGGGTTTTGTAAACGCCCGTGCTGTTACTGATCTCCACGATATATCCCGTGGCGCTCACCGATGGGATAGACTCTGGAGTTCCGGGGTTAGCATCGGCCTTGGTCTGCACGTCGTTGTTCTTCGCGTCTACAGCTACCCCAAGATTCAGCAAGCCCATCTCGGAGGAGCCATCCTCTTTCCCGAGGATCTCGTTCTTCATCTCGCAGGAAGCCAGCCCCATTACTAGAAGGCAACCTGCCATTATCGTATATTTTATATTCATCATTAAATTCGTTCTACTGGTTTTACATCCTAATAACTATTAGAGCCAATCGGAAGGGATCTCGATATCGATAGGCTTATCGTTCGTGGAATCATCGAAAGTAATCGTGATGCCTACCTTGCCGGTGGTATCCTCTACTTTCGGGTTGACAGTGATTGTCCACATGCTGCCCCACTTCATCTCGCGGGTCAAGGTATTGACCTCGGCCTTCGTTCCATCTGCCTTCTTGGTAAACTGGAAAGTCGCCGTCACGTTCTCCCCGGCCTCGGCCAGCTTCACGTAAAGAGGATCCGTATCTCCCTTCGGCCAGATGATCGGACCGTTCTCACCTGCCGCTTGGGTAGAGAAATGAACGGCGTAATCAGAGAAATAAGTAGCCATCGTATCGCCAAATTTCACGACCAGCTTTCCGCAGGCCGGCTTACAAGCCACATTTACAGCCGCTACCTTATCGCTATTCACGTCGAATCGGCTAGAGCCATACATATAGATACCGTTACGGGTGGAGGCATTCACGTTAAACTCTTCCCCATCAGAAGCTACTACCGTGTAAGAGCCGTTGCTCAACTCGATCAAACCTGTGGGCCTTTCCGAGTATTTCCACTCACAGCCCGATACCACATGGCCTTGCGCATCCAAGATTTTCACCTTGTAATCCGCAAGGGGACGATCCGTCAGGTATGTACTCTCATCGACAGCTTTTGTCTTCGTATCAAAGACCGTCTCGGCGGCAAGGTCTAGTATTACCGCACCTTTTCCGCCCATAGCCTGCGAGCCTCCCTCCTCGGAGGAGCAAGCGCTCAACATTAGGCCTCCCGCCAAGGCACAGACCATTTTTACTAATAAAGTCCTCAATTTTCTCATGCAAAAATTTATTGATTTCTGTTTTTTTAATTTACCTAATAAAAAGTGTACAAAAGAACGACTTCGTTAGGAATCTCACAAGGTCAATTTTTATTATTACCTATTCTTTTTTTTAGATTCCATTTTATACAACAACAAGAACAGAGCGTCTTACGATTATCCTCTGTCCTGTTTTTATTCTTCATTATTCTATTTATTAGATTGAGTCCAAATAAAAATATCCTCAAAAAAACGTATATTTGCCATCAAAATTACGTAAGAATATGGAAAATGACATCCCTAAAATAGACCTGCCACAAGATTGGGTAATAGGAAAACTCTCGGAGAAAGACATTGGACTGCTGAATTTATACGCTAATTATCCTTGTCGACTAAAGGCGGGAATATTCGTGCTATGCCTAAGGGGAGAAGTGGAAGCATCTATAAATCTGACGCAATTTAAAGTAGAGGCCGGGAGTTTTATTACGATTCTGCCGGGTACGATTTTCCAGATTCATAGAATGGATAGAGATCTGCAAATTTATTTCATGGGATTCTCGTCTGATTTCATCAATCAAGCGAATATCAATAAATCGGTCATGGATATGCACTATGCCATAAAAGATAGTCCTGTTTTCAAACTAAAAGAAGAAGCCCAATCATTATTGAGAGATTATTTCGAATTGTTGATCAAGACATATCAGTTTTGTGTCTCGCAATTAAACAGGAGTCTCATCAACCACCTGTTTTCCGGAATATTAATGGGAGTCAGCATCATGTATAAAGATAAGACAACAGACACGTCCAATCTCTCTAAAGCCGAAATTATCAGCAAGAACTTCACTCAATTAGTCATGCAAAACTATACCATGCAACGATCCGTTGCATGGTATGCCAAGCGGCTTGGCATCACACAAGCGCATCTAAGCAGCATTATCAAACAAACTACCGGAAAAACTTGCATAGAGATCATAACCTCCATGGTAATCATGGACGCTAAAGCTCAACTGAAATCAACGAACCTTTCCATCCACGACATAGCCTATACGCTAAATTTCACGAATATGTCTTTTTTTGGAAAGTATTTCAAGCGGTATGTGGGCATGAGCCCACAGGAGTATAGAAATAGTTAGTCGATACTCACATTCCCCAATTCTCCCTATCCAAACTCCTATACTGTATAGCCTCCGCCAAATGCCGGACTTCGATATGTTCCGAATTATCCAAGTCCGCTATCGTGCGGGAGACTTTCAGGATACGGTCATAGGCACGGGCGGAGAGGCAGAGACGTTGCATGGCGGTTTTGAGGATGGAGAGGCCGGAAGCGTCGGGAACGGCGTACTGATGGAGTAGCTTGGAGTTCATCTGGGCATTACAATAAACACCCTCATAAGCGGCAAAACGCCTTTCCTGGATCGCACGGGCTTTTATGACCCGCTCACGGATAGCGATACTAGGCTCTGAGGGCTGTTGCTCGGATATCTTCTCGAAAGGGACAGGGACAATCTCTATCTGGATATCGATACGGTCCAATAAAGGGCCGGAAATGCGGTTCATATATTTCTGGACGGCTCCGGGAGAACAGAGACAAGGACGGTCCGGATGGTTGTAGTAGCCGCAGGGACAAGGATTCATGGAGGCCACAAGCATAAAGCCGGCCGGATATTCCACCGTGAAACGGGCACGGGAGATATTGATCACTCGATCTTCCAATGGCTGCCGCATGACTTCCAAGACACTCCTGTTAAATTCATACAAAAAAAGGACACCATTGTGAGCCAAGCTGATCTCTCCCGGCTGCGGGAAAGTGCCCCCTCCTACCATGGCGACATTAGAGATCGTATGATGGGGAGAGCGAAAAGGACGTTGTACCATCAAGGAGGTGCCACCTCCTATCTTACCGGCTACGGAATGGATTTTAGTTGTTTCCAAGGACTCATGCAAGGTAAAAGGGGGCAAGATCGTGGGGAGACGTTTCGCCAACATCGACTTGCCACTTCCGGGAGAGCCTACCATGATCAGATTATGTCCGCCGGCTGCGGCCACCTCCATCGCACGCTTCACGTTCTCTTGTCCCCGGACATCGGAGAAATCGCAATCAAACAATTGCTGGCGGTCGTAAAACTCCTTACGGGTATCAATGACCGTAGGCCGCAATGTAGGTTTCCCCTCCATAAACTCCAGCACCTCTTTGATATTCGAAGCTCCATACACTTCCAGATCGTTCACCACCGCAGCCTCACAAGCGTTTTGCTTGGGTAAGATAAAGCCCTTAAAGCCTTCTTCCCTAGCCTTGATAGCGATAGGCAATGCCCCTTTTATCGGTTGGAGGCTCCCGTCCATAGAAAGCTCGCCCATCAATACGAATTTGGATAAGTTGGATGAATCTATCTGCTCTGCCGCCGCCAGAATACCGATCGCCAAAGGCAGATCATAAGAAGACCCTTCCTTACGGATATCTGCGGGGGCCATATTAATAACGATACGATTGCGGGGGAATTTATAACCACATACTTGAAGAGCCGAGATAATGCGTTCATGGCTCTCACGAACGGCCACGTCCGGAAGACCGACTAAAAAGAATTGGATACCTTTGGAACAGTTCACTTCTACGGTAACGACCGTAGCGGAAATCCCCTGCACAGCAGCGGCATAAGATTTTACTAACATAGTTAAGAATTTTGAGTTACTAATTACAAATTAAAACCGGAACCTCCTGTTTTCAATCGCTCAGTCTTCGAACAAGTTCTCCAGTGTTTGCTTGATCTCGATTCCATTCTCTGTTTTCATCAAGATCTTATGATCCTCATCTATCAAGAAACAGCGTGGCAATACGCTTACGTTATACAGATCTATCAACATAGCCGCTTGTCCGGCCGAATCTGTTACCAGGTTCCACGCTATACTATCCTTCTTCAGTACATCCCGGACATTATCCGGATTATCGTCCAAGCTAACCAAAAGAATGTCCAACTGATCTTTCGGATATTTCATCGCTACCTTATCCAGATATAGATCCTCTGTCTGGCACATATCACACCAAGGAGCGGTAAACGTCAGTAATAAATACTTCTGCGGGAAAGAATCCAAACTTACCGTATTCCCATAAATATTCCTTACGGAGAAATCTGGGGCTTCCGCACCCAAAGCCGTACGTTTCGCACGGGCGCTATATTGCTCCAGCTCCTTTACCAGATAAAAGTCTTTCAACCTTGGATTCAATAACGCCAACAACTCATCAATTTTACGAGTATCATCGGGATCTGAGAAAAAAGATTGAATCAAGACAACGGATGCCTCTTCATTCGGGTTCTCTTTCACGTACCGGATCGCTTCCTCGCTCAATTGCATATTAACATTCGCCAAACGAGCGGCGATATCCGTCTCCTCGATCGTATCGTTCAAATCCTTGCTATTTAAAGAATTTGATAAATTTGTCAATTCCGTCAATAAAGGAGCGATTTTCTTCTTAAAAGCGGCCAACTTATCATTTGTCCGTCCCCCCTTTACCTGCAATAGCAATGGAGAGTTAGCGTCGCCCGTGATTTTTACGGTTTCTCCCGGTTCCAGATAAGCCGTAACCCAATGCTCTTTATCCGCGAAGAAGATAGTCACACAATGGAAACCCGCTTCATTTTGATCGATCTGGAACTGCCCGGGTTTCGTACAAGCCACTGTATCAACTACTTTATAATTATCCTTCTCAAATACAGCATATACGGTTTGATCTTCCAGATTAGAAAGTTCCCCTTCAATCCGATAGACATAATCCTTGCCACAAGATGACAAACAAATTATAAAGCCAATAATAAGTGTCAGTTTTTTTATCATTACTCCTTTTTAAGCTCTTCTTATAACAGATAATCCGGTCTAAAGGTAGGAATATTTTTTAAAACTACTTCACATTTATAATAAAATTAACGCAGTTATCATAAAAAAAGCGCAGAATTAGTAATTCCACGCTTTTTTATAAAGATATTTTTAAACCTTGACCTTTTTTAATCAAGGTTTTTTAAGCAATTATAACTGAGGACCAGCAGCAACCAATGCCTTACCAGCTTCGTTGCCCGTGAACTTAGCGAAGTTCTTCTGGAAGCGAGCAGCCAAATCCTTCGCTTTCTCATCCCATTGAGCAGGATCAGCATAGGTATCGCGAGGATCTAAGATCTTCGGATCTACGCCCGGTAATGCAGTCGGAACCTCGAAGTCGAAATACGGGATCTTCTTTGTCGGAGCCTCATTGATAGAACCATCAAGGATAGCGTCGATGATACCTCTTGTATCTTTGATAGAGATACGTTTGCCGCTACCGTTCCAACCTGTGTTCACCAAGTAAGCCTTTGCGCCAGTCATTTCCATCTTCTTAACCAACTCTTCGCCGTATTTTGTCGGGTGCAATGACAAGAAAGCAGCACCGAAACAAGCGGAGAATGTAGGAGTCGGTTCCGTGATACCACGCTCTGTACCTGCTAATTTAGCGGTAAATCCAGACAAGAAGTAGTATTGAGTTTGCTCCGGAGTCAAGATAGATACTGGAGGCAATACACCGAATGCGTCAGCAGACAAGAAGATAACTTGTTTTGCGTGCGGGCCTTTAGAAACCGGCTTAACGATGTTCTCGATGTGATAGATCGGATAAGAAACACGAGTGTTCTCTGTAACTGACTTATCAGCGAAATCGATCTTACCATCAGCGGCAACTGTTACGTTCTCAAGAAGAGCGTCACGTTTGATAGCGTTGTAGATATCCGGCTCGCTCTCTTTATCCAAGTTGATAACCTTAGCGTAGCA
>ERZ791893.636-NODE-636-length-23712-cov-7.924335_pt1 | contig 23712 bp, 19 predicted proteins | sample MGYA00510154_ERZ791893 | MGnify/ENA primary metagenome ERZ791893 (study PRJEB30046, sample SAMN00792068) | human gut metagenome | study: EMG produced TPA metagenomics assembly of the A metagenome-wide association study of gut microbiota in type 2...
ACGGGCCGTGACGGCGTCGGCGGCGCAACGGGTTCTTCCAAGGCGCACAAACTGACGAGCCTGGAAACCTGCGGTGCCGAGGTGCAGAAGGGCAACGCGCCCATTGAGCGCAAACTGCAGCGCCTGTTCCGCCGCGAGGATGCCTGCCGCCTCATTAAGCGCTGCAACGACTTCGGCGCGGGCGGTGTGTCTGTCGCCATCGGCGAACTGGCTGATGGTCTGCATATTGACCTGAACAAAGTCACCCGCAAGTATGAGGGCCTGGACGGCACCGAGCTGGCAATTTCCGAGAGTCAGGAGCGCATGGCCGTGGCTGTGGCTGCTGAGGATGCCGAGACCTTTATGAAGTACGCCGCCGAGGAAAACCTCGAGGCGACCATCGTTGCCACCGTCACCGAGGAAAAACGGATGCGTGAGGTATGGAACGGCAAGACCATTGTTGACCTGTCCCGCGAGTTCCTGAACTCCAACGGTGCCGAGCGCCACGCCAACGCCCACATCCTGCCCGGCCATGTCTGGCAGCCCCAGTTTGCCGGTGCGAGCTTTGAAGAAAAAATGGAGTCTATGGTCAGTGACCTGAACGTTTGCAGCCAGAAGGGCCTGGGCGAGCGCTTCGACTCCACCATCGGCGCAGCCACCGTGCTGATGCCTTACGGCGGCAAGTACCAGCTGACCCCGACCATGGCCATGGCCGCCAAGCTTCCTGTGGACGGCGAGACAACGACCTGCTCCGGCATGGCGTGGGGCTTCAACCCCTACCTGACCGAGGCTGACCCCTACCGCGGTGCCTACCTGGCTGTGGTGGAGAGCGTGACCAAGCTGGTCTGCGCGGGCTTCCACCATGAGGATATGTACCTGACCTTCCAGGAATATTTTGAGCACATGAACGACAAGCCCGAGCGCTGGGGCAAGCCGCTGGCCGCCCTGCTGGGCGCACTGGATGCCCAGATGGGCCTGGGGATTGCGTCCATCGGCGGTAAGGACTCCATGTCCGGCAGCTTTGAGGGGCTGGACGTGCCCCCGACGCTGGTCAGCTTTGCAACGGCCATCGGCAACACCCGCGACGTGCAGAGCCCCGAGTTCAAGAAAGCCAACAGCTCGATCGTCATCTTGCGCCCCAACTACAAGAACGGTCTGCCCGAGATCGGCAGTCTGGTTGCCATTTACAAGACCGTCGAACAGATGATCGACGAGGGCAAGGTGCTGGCCGCTGCGACGCCGGGTTACGGCGGCGTGGCCGAGACGCTGTTCAAAATGTGCGTCGGCAACCATGTCGGCCTGCAGCTATCCAACGATATCGACCTGAACGGCCTGTTCAAGCCTGCCTACGGCGCGGTCATTCTGGAACTGCTGGATGCCTCCGCCGGTGAGTTCCTGGGCTTTACCACCGTGGACTACACGCTGGAAGCCGAGGGCAAGCACATCGACCTGGCCCGCCTGCAGGAGCTGTGGGAGCAGAAGCTCGAGCCTGTGTTCCCCTACCGCAAGGCCGGTGAATTTGTACCCGCACTGGAGCATGACTGCCCTGCCAACAAGCGTGTGGCCCCCGCTGTGCGCCTGGCGACGCCGCGGGTCATCATCCCGGTGTTCCCCGGCACGAACTGCGAATACGACACGGCCCGCGCCTTCCGCCGTGCCGGCGGCGATCCGCACATTCTGGTTTTGAAGAACCTCTCCCCCGCTGACGTGGCCGAGAGCTGCGAGGCGCTGGTGAAGGAGCTTGACCAGGCGCAGATTTTGATGCTTCCGGGCGGTTTTTCCGGCGGCGACGAGCCAGACGGCTCCGCAAAGTTCATTGCTTCCTTCTTCCGCAACCCGGCGGTGGCCGACGCCGTCAACCGTCTGCTGAACCAGCGTGACGGCCTGGCCCTGGGCATCTGCAACGGTTTCCAGGCGCTCATCAAGCTGGGCCTGGTGCCCTACGGCGAGATCCGCCCCATCACGGCAGACGACCCGACGCTGACCTTCAACACAATTCACCGCCACCAGTCCATGCTGGTCCGCACCCGCGTTGCCAGCAACAAGAGCCCCTGGCTGAGCCGCTGCGATATCAACGACGAGCATCTGATCGCCATCAGCCACGGCGAGGGCCGCTTTGTCTGCAACGAGACGCTGCTGAACCAACTGATCGACAACGGCCAGATTGCAACGCAGTATGTGGACTTGACCTGCCGTCCGACGATGGATATGCGCTACAATCCCAACGGTTCTGTGCTGGCCATCGAGGGCATCACCAGCCCGGACGGCCGTGTCTTTGGCAAGATGGGCCACAGTGAGCGCAGCGGCGAGCAGCTGTACAAGAACGTCACCGGCGACAAATACCAGCCAATCTTTGAGGGCGGTGTGAATTACTTTAAGCTGTAAGAAAGTAGAGGACTTTTCCCATGGCACAACATGACCGTTATATTTCCCCTTTCTCCACCCGCTATGCTTCGGACGAGATGCAGTATATCTTCTCCGACGACAACAAGTTCCGCACCTGGCGCAAGCTGTGGATTGCGCTTGCCAAGGCCGAACAGAAGCAGGGTCTGGCAATAACCGATGAGCAGCTTGCCGAGTTGGAAGCCCACAAGGACGACATCAACTACGAGGATGCCATCGCCCGTGAGAAGCTGGTGCGCCACGATGTTATGAGCCATGTCTACGCCTATGGCCTGCAGTGCCCCAAGGCAAAGGGCATCATCCATCTGGGCGCGACCAGCTGCTATGTCGGCGACAACACCGATGTTATCGTCATGCGCGAGGCTTTGCAGCTGGTGCGCAAGAAGATCATCGGCGTGCTGGCAAACCTAGCTAAGTTCGCCGACGAGTACAAGTCTATGCCCTGCCTGGCCTACACCCACTGCCAGCCCGCGCAGCTGACCACCGTCGGCAAGCGTGCCACACTCTGGATGAACGAGCTGTACATGGATCTGGAAGCCATCGACTACCAGATTTCCCAACTGGCGCTGCGCGGCGTCAAGGGCACCACCGGCACCCAGGCCAGCTTTATGGAGCTGTTCAACGGCGACTCCGCCAAGATCAAGGCCGTCGAGACCGACGTCTGCGCCCAGATGGGCTTTACCAAAGTCGTGCCGGTCTGCGGCCAGACGTACAGCCGCAAGGTGGACTACAACGTCCTGTCCGCCGTGGCGGGTCTGGGCCAGTCTGCCATGAAGATAGCGACCGACATCCGCCTGCTGGCAAACTTCAAGGAAATGGAGGAGCCGTTCGAGAAGAATCAGATTGGTTCCTCGGCCATGCCCTACAAGCGCAACCCCATGCGCTGTGAGCGCATCTGCGCCTTAAGCCGCTACCTGATGGTGGATGTGCTGAACCCCGCCATGACCGCCGGTACCCAGTGGTTTGAGCGCACGCTGGACGACTCTGCCAACAAGCGCATTGCGATGGCGGAGGGTTTCCTGGCTGCTGACGCAATTCTGAACATTCTGCTGAATGTCTCTGACGGTCTCGTCGTCTACCCGAAGGTTGTCCGCGCCCGTGTCATGGCCGAGCTACCCTTCATGGCCAGCGAGAACATCATGATGAAGGCTGTCAAGAAGGGCGGCGATCGTCAGGAGCTGCACGAGCGCCTGCGCGAGCACGCCGTGGCTGCTGCCGCCGTCGTCAAGCAGGAGGGCAAGCCCAACGACATGATTGCCCGCGTCGAGGCTGACCCCGCCTTCGGCCTGACCCGCGAGGAAATTGAGGCTGAGCTGTCCCCCGAGGCCTTCACCGGCCGCAGCAGCGAACAGGTCACCGAGTTCCTGCGCGACGTCATCCAGCCTGTGCTGGACGCCAATAAAGAGGACTTGGGCCAGCATGTGGAACTGAGCGTGTAAAGCCCCACACTAAGCAAACAATAAAAATACCCCGCAGCGTTCTTTATACAGCGCTGCAGGGTTATTTTTATGCAATTTTGTCGGCGGGTGTCAGGCCGGATTCCAGTACATCGGCCATATATGCATTGTGGTCGGCGTAGTTGCCGGTGGGTACAATGGTGATATCGTAATAGGTTATCGGCATATCGTTGTTTTCCAGCACTTGTTTCAGGGTGTGCAGTACCTGTTGCATATCGGCGTCGGTCGGCTTGCCATCCCATAAAATCTGTGCACACAGACGGCTGGGCACTTTTTGCAGCATTGCTTTATCAAAAGCGGCATCCAGCGGCAGAGCGTCCACATAGTCAGCCGGAATTCTGCCGTCTTGTTCAGTATAGCAAAGGTCGATTTCCACGGTGTTGCCCTTCGCGCCGTAGACCGATGCAAAGTTCAACTCCGGGGCCTGCACATTCAGGTAAGCGCTTGCCTGCTGGGCGGCTTCATCCCCCCAAGCGGTAAGCCGTGTTCGAGCGGTGGTCTACACAGAACACATGGTCTGGCTCAAGCTCCTTACCCCGGATTTCATCATCAGTCAGCAGCCAGAACCGCGTCTGCACCGCAAAGTTTGTATCACGGCTCTGGTCAGACTGAACGTATACCACATAGTGGAAGAACTGTCCATCAGCGGCGGTGCGCTGGTCCCAGTGAAATGTTTCCTCTGGATATAGCTTTTCCGCATATCGAATGGCCCGATGTATAGCCCACTGTTGGCTGAGCGGGTCACCGTTGAGGGCATCAAAGGCCAGCAGCAGCGCGAGAATCAGCAGCAGGGCTGCTGTCAGCGCAAAGCGGCGCATGGTTTTCGTTCTTTTAGCTTTTGTTTTCATGGGTACTCTCCTTTGCATAGTGCAGCAGCCAGCCGATCAGCCAGCCAACGCCGCCCAAACCGACGTACAAAATGCAGCCGGACACCAAATTTGCCAAGAAATTACCAAATGTGAACGATTCCAGCAAGGCTATCTGCTTTATGATAGCATCCAGCACCGCCAGCCCCAGCGTGAACAGCAGCAGCGGCTTTCCCATGCCGATGTCACGGTAGGTCAGAACACTCCAGACGAGCGGCAAAAACAGAATGACCCAATTCGCGCTGCCTGTATACCCTAGGGCTATGCCCACTGCAATGCCTACAAAGGCCAGCAGCAACAGGTGGGTGCTGTAACGGCGGCGCAGCCGCTTGAGTATTTTGGTATCGTCGGGGGTTTGCAGTTCCGGCGCTGCGGGCGGCTCTGTCCCCTGCCACAGGGCCTGACAGGCCGGGCAGACGGCAATGTGGGCGCGGACAAGCTGCTCACTTTCCGGGCTGGCGATTCCGTCCTTCACCAATGGCATCAAGTCCCGGCAGACCGCACAGGGGATTTTTGCGTTTTCAGCAAGTTCCTTCACAGGTCATAACCCTCCTTCGTCAAAATTTCCTTCAGCCAGCTGCGGGTGCGGTGTTCGATGACGCGGGCCGAGCTTTCACTGATATGCAGCTGTACCGCGATTTCCGCATAGGTATGACCCTCCACGCGCAGCTGCATAATGCGGCGGGCGCGGTCGTCTTTCTGCTGCAGCAGTTCACAGACGCGCTGCCATTGCAGGCGTGTGTCGGTATGCTCGGTCAGGGTATCCTCGGCCAGGTAGTTTTCCAGCAGGTCATCTGCGCTGACGTCGGGGCGGCGCTTACGCAGACTTTCCAGCCAGATGTTGCGGGCAATGCCGAACAGCCATGTTTTGACAGCGCAGTCGCCGCGGTAGGTGGGTAGCCGCCGCATGGCACGCAGGAAGGTCTCGCTCAGTATGTCCTCAGCCTCGGTTGGGTCGTGTGTCAAGTGGCAGAGGTATCGGTACAGGTCCGTACGGTATAGCGTATACAGTTCTTCCAGTTCCGGCAGCGGCATGGCCTGCCCTCCTTTCCTCTGTGCTTTCACTCTATAAGTGATGATTTTGCCCCAAACGTTACAGCAACTACAAAAAAGCCCCGACTTTTGTCGGGGCGCTGGTTTATTCTGCTGTGTTAGCCAGGTTTTCCTTTTCCTCCGGTTCCGGCGTGGCGGTAGGTTCGGGGGCGGGGGTCGGAGCGGGTTCGTCGGGGGCGAAGTAGGCGCGGATGTCGCCGTTGGACTGCTGGGTCGAGATATCCAGCACACCCTTATCGCTGGCGGCCAGGCCCTTTTCGGGGTCGGCCAGTGCGGCAGCGGCCAGGCGCAGCTTGTAGGCAAGGTTCGTCTCGCTGCCCAACTTGACCTGCACACGGTTCTGGTAGGTGAACTCGATATCGCTCAAGTCCTGCACGCTGATGGCCGTGGTGCCGTCAAACAGGTTGTTCGTCTGCAAGCCGTCCAACATTTCGGTCAAGATCTGCATGGCCGACGCCTGCAATCCTGCCGTCTCGGCGGTGGCTTGCTCGCCCCCAAGCAGCGAGTTATAGCTTTCCGGCGTGATGTTCTGGCCGACAGTTGGGGCAAAATCTGTGGGCAGCGCGATGGAGAGCAAAATCAGGCCGTCGGGCTGGTTGACGTCGGTGCGCAGGATCTTGAGGGAATCGCTCAGCACCATCCAGCCGCCGGAATACATACAGGCGAATCGCTCCACGGCGGGCTGCACCTTGACCACGACAGTAGCAGGCATCTGGACCTCAACCTGCACCTGCTCAAGGTACGGAAACTGCTGGGCCAGCTGGCGGGTCTTTTCAATGGTTGAGAAGCCGAAAAGATTCGAGTTCTTCTCGATATTCAGCGCGTTGATAAGCTCGTCCGAGGTGTAGATGCCGGTGTCGGCGGGGGTGGTGCGGTCGAAGTTTTCGACCCGGAAAAAGGCCACTTTAAACAGCAGGTTAAGCGAGACGAAAGCCCCTACGGCCAGTACGGCCAGCACCGCCAGGATGCTCATGGCACGACGGCGGTTGCGTTTTCGGATGATTTCTGCCTGGGTTACGCGGCGCTGGCGTTTGGGCGCGGCGGGGTCGTACCCGGCTTTTTGCGGGTTGATCTGCTGGGTGGGGCGCTGGCTGCGCCGCGAGGATTTTTTCGGCGGCTGTTGGCGTGGGGTGCCCGGTTTTTCCAGCCCCATACGGCTACCCATGCTGCGTTTGGGAGCTTGCGAATAGGAGCCGCTCATGGATTTTTGCCTGCGGCTGCGCTGGTTTCGATCCATGGGCGGCTCCTTTCCAATACATTTTTATAGGTGCGTGCCGACTGCCCTGTGGGGTAGTGGCGGCTACGGGGCGTCGAGGATGCCGCCCCCTACGGCTGTTATGATTTTACCAGCTCCAGCAATTTTTCCGTAATCATATCCAGGCTGTGGGGGTTGCCTAATGTCTTGGCGTTGGCTCCCATTTCGGCCAGCTTGCCTGGGGTAGTCAGCAGTTCTTCCACGGTCTTTACCAGGCCGTCACCGGTCAGGTTCTTTTCCTCAATGACCACGGCTGCCCCAGCCTTTTGCAGTTCAAGGGCGTTGTAATACTGGTGGTTTTCGGCCACATTCGGGCTGGGGATCAGCACCGACGCGCGGCCCACGGCTTCCAGTTCGGCCAGCGTCAGCGCACCGGAACGTGCAATGATGAGATCCGCCGCCGCCAGCAGTTGGGGCATATTGTTGATGTACTCGGTCACAACAAGGTTCTCGCCAGGGGCAAAGCCTTTTTCTTTTTCGAGATTTTCAAACAGCTTGACACCGCGGCTTCCGGTAGCGTGCAGATGTAATGTGTGCTGGTTCGTCTGCTTCTCCCAGGCACAGAGGTCGGCCACGACCTGGTTGATGCGGTCTGCACCCAGGCTGCCGCCAAAGCTCAAAATGACCGTGCGGTCGCCTGCGTTCAGTTTTGCGCGGGCTGTGGCGCGGTCGGCGGTCAGGACCTCGGGGCGAACTGGGTTGCCCACAACGGTGGTTTTCTCGGGCGCACCCAGCTTTTCTACGGCATCGGCGCTGGCAGCCAGAACGATGTTGACCTCCTTCGCCAGCAGCTTGTTTGTCACGCCGGGGAAGGCGTTCTGCTCATGGATGGCAGTCTTGATGCTGCGTTTGGCCGCCGCGCGCACAATAGGGCCGCTGACGTAACCGCCGCAGCCGATGACGAGGTCGGGCTTGACCTCGTTCAGGATTTTCCGGGTGCGGGGGCCGGACAGCGCCAGATGCCAGATGGCGACGATGTTGCGGCCGATGTTTTCCAGGCTGAGGTGGCGCTGGAAACCGTTGATTTCGATATGGTGGAAGGGATAACCCGCCTTGGTAACAAGTCCGTACTCCATCCCCTCCCGGCGGCCCGCAAAGTGAATTTCCGCCGTCGGGTCTGCGGCTTTCAGGGCACCGGCGATTGCCAGCGCCGGGTTGATATGACCGGCTGTGCCGCCGGCAGCAATGAGAACACGCATGATTCGGCCTCCCTAAAATTATAAGTTTATGCTAACGGCAAGTGGGCAAAACCCCACTGGTCATCGCTGGCACTCGACCATCTCCCCTGTAAGGGGAGGCTTACGGGGCGTCGAGGACGCCACCCCTACAACACGGTCTTACACCGTACCTCTGCGGTAGCGGGTGCGGTGGAGCATACGGTCGGTCTCGGCGCGGTGCTGTTCGGCCATACGTTCCTCCCGCGCGTTGCCCGCACGGGATATACTCAATAGCACCCCCATCTCACCCAGCAGCAGCAACAAACTGGTGCCGCCGTAGGAGAAGAACGGCAAACTGATACCCGTGTTGGGCAGCAGCGCCGTACCGACGCCGATGTGCAAAAATACCTGCCACGCCACCTGGGACACAATGCCGATGCCCAGCAGCGTACCGTACAAATCGGGCGCACGCAGCGCAATGAAGATTCCCTGGATGACCAGCGCCGCAAACAGGGCAATCAGGGCAATCGCCCCGACGAAGCCCAGTTCCTCCCCGATGACGGCAAAGACGAAGTCGTTCTCCGCGTAGGGCAGCCATTGGTGTTTCTGTACGCTGTTGCCGATGCCCACGCCGAACAATCCGCCAGTGCAGATAGCATAGATGCTCTGACGGGTCTGCCACTGCATACCTGCCGTGTTCGTGGGGGTCAGGCCCCACACACCGCCCAGGCGGCCCGCGGCGTAGCCCTCGCCCGAGGCAAGGTGCTTCACGTAGGCAATGGCGCCCGTCACGACACCCGCACCAGCCAGCGGCCACCACCGCATGGCGGAGCCGTTGCAGGCAATCATGGTAGCAAAAATCAGGCACAAAAGCATCATGGCCGAGTTGTGCGGTTCCATTTTCAGCAGCACGAGAATCGGCACCAGCGGCAGCGCGGGTTTGAGCAGACCGTACCACAGCGATTTTTTCTTATCGTTGTCGCGGTCGAGCATATCGGCAGTCCAGAGCATGACCGAAAATTTTGCCAGCTCAGACGGCTGCAGCGAGAACGCACCGCCCGCAAAGTAGACCCAGCGGTAGGTACCGTTGGTGTCCACAGGACTGAACAGCGCCACCACCAGCAGCACGACCGTGATGATGTAAAAGCTCTCGTTCATGTAGCGCAGGGCACGGTAGTTGATGTTGGATACCAGCCACATAACGCCCAGGCCCGCCACTGCAATGACGCTTTGCGGGCGGATGAAGTGGTAGACATCACCGTAGTTGGCGTACCCGCTGGAATAGCTGGCTGAAAACAGCATGACCAGCCCATATCCCATAATGACGATCAGGGTCGCCACGAAACCTCGGGAGACCCTGCCGCGTTCGAGTTTTGGCAGGCGGATGACCGCCAGCATACGCAGAATATTACCGATGGTGTGGTCAAACAGCACCCCTAACAGGCTTGACGGTGTATTCACAGGCAGTCACCTCCTTAGCAGATTTTGCGCGGTGTTACGCCACGCAGATGTAGAAAATACCCATAGCCACACCAATAATGGCAATCAGGGCAAAGAAAGCGTCAATTTTGACTTCGCGCCAGCCGCGCATTTCAAAGGCGTGGTGGATCGGCGTCATGCGGAAGATGCGCTTGCCGTGGGTCGCCTTGAAGTAGACGCGCTGGATAACAACGGTCATGGCGTCCCAGATGTACACGATGCCGAAGAAGAGCACCAGTTCGGGGCGCTGCATTACAAAGGCCAACGCCGTGACGATGCCGCCGAAGAACATACTGCCAGTATCGCCCATGAACACCTTGGCCGGGTAGAAGTTCCAGACCAGGAACCCGGCGCAGGCACCCGCCGTGGTGGCGGCGATAAGCGAGACATGGACAAAGCCCAGCAGGCTGCCCGCCAGCAGATAGCCGATCATCGACACAAAGGTCACGCCGGTGCAAAGGCCGTCAAGGCCGTCCGTCAGGTTGACGGCATTGACCAAAAAGATGATGCCGAAAAACGCGATGGGATAGTAGACAAGACCCATATCCACCAAACCGAAAATCGGCAGCTGCACCTGGGTGGTGAGCAGGCCCAAGCTGTTAAGGCCGAACATAAAGCCAAAGGTCAGGGCAATCTGCAAAATCATCTTTTGGGCTTCGGTAAGGCCGAGGTTGCGGTGCTTGATGACCTTGATAAAGTCATCGAGGAAACCGATCAGCCCCGAGCCAAACGCTAGGAACAGCACCATCATGCCGGCCTTCATCTGGGGCAGGCCCAGGACTTCCGGCAGCTGGTTGTGGAACATCCCCCACACCAGGCCCAGCGTGACCAGGATGCCGAAGATGAAGCACAGGCCGCCCATGGTGGGGGTGCCGTTTTTCTTGTTGTGCCAGGTGGGGCCTTCCTCGCGGACGGTCTGGCCGAAGTGCAGCCGATGCAGCGCCGGGATCATAAACTTGCCTGACACCGCCGTGATAGCAAAGCCGCCGACGGCTGCCGCCGCCAACAGATAGGATATTTCCTCCATGCAGTAATTCCTCCAAAATGATGTGGTGCAGGGGGATTTGGGAATTTACGCTGTTTACAGGCAACTATGGGCAGACCGGCCCCTCATCAGTCCGCTGCGCGGACAGCTTCCCCCGAAGGGGGAAGCCCTTTACCCCTGCGGCAATTCTTTATAGAAATCCTGAAGCAGCTGCTCCAGCCCCATGGCGTGGCTGGCCTTGGCCAGGACTGCGTCACCGGGGCGCACGAATTGCCGTAGATATTGTAACACTTCTTCGGCGTTTTGGCAATGCACAGTTGCAATACCGCGCGCTTTTGCGGCGTCTGCCATGGCAGCGCTGCGCGGGCCGTAGGCAATCAGCTGGTCAACACCCGCGTCGGCAGCCCACTCACCGGTGTGGCGGTGGCCGTCCTCGCTGGCGTCGCCCAGTTCCAGCATATCGCCAAGCAGGGCAATTTTACGGGTGTTGGGCAGGGCTTTCAGCACCGAGAGCGCGGCTCTCATGCTGTCGGGGCTGGCGTTGTAGCAGTCCTCAATGAACGTCACACCGCCCTTTTCTACAATATGCTGACGCATACCGGTCGTCTGGTAGGTGGCAAGGGCCGCTGCACAGCGGGCCGCATCCAGCCCCAGGCGGGTGGCAGCGGTGTAGGCAGCCAGCGCGTCGTAGACGGTGTGGACGCCTGCAGTGGGGATGACGGCATCGAAAGTGCCGTATTCTTTATCAATAATCTTGAACGTTGTACCGTTCGTTCCGGTCTCAACATCCACGGCGCGGACATCAGCGTTCTCGGCGTCGATACCGAACCAGACGGCCTTCAGCCTGGTAGGCACATCAGCGGTGGGCAGCAGGTCGTTGTCAGCGTTGAGCACCAGCGGCGCACCATCGGGCAGGCCGGTACAAATCTCCATCTTTGCTTTCAGTATATTCTCCCGAGTGCCGAGATTTTCCAGGTGGGAGACGCCTATCATCGTGATAATGCCCGCCGACGGCCGTGCGCAGCGGGTCAGGCGCTCGATCTCGCCCGCATGGTCCATGCCCATTTCGACGACGGCGTACTCGGTATCGTTGTCCAGGCGGAACAGCGTATTGGGCACGCCGATATCGTTGTTCTGGTTGCCCTCGGTTTTCAGCGTCTTGCCAAAGGCGGACAGCACGGCGTAGCAAAACTCTTTCGTCGTGGTCTTTCCGACGCTGCCAGTGACACCGATCATCTTGGGGCTGAACAGCATGCGGTAGTTGGACGCCATTCGGATCATGGCTTTGGCGCTGTCCGGCACAATGACGGTACGGTCTGCAGGGACGCCCTCAACCGGGTGGTTGGCGATGATATAGGCTGCTCCATTCTGGTACGCACCTGCAGCAAAGTCGTGGCCATCAACGCGTTCGCCGGGAAAGCAGACAAAGACGCAGCCCGGCTTGACCTCACGGCTGTCGGTCACAACGGCGTGGATGGAGACAGGCTCGGCCAGCGTCAGCCCGGCCAGCAGTTCATTGGCAGGAATCTTTTGCATGAAAAGGACCTCCTTGGGATAGTAAGTTAAGACGTAGGGGCCGCACATATGCGGCCCGGCCGTGAATGACAAACGATTGCTTATGGGAAAGTTGCGGGCCGGGCATGCCCGGCCCCTATAAATTGCGGATTTCTGTATCACCCTTCCACATTCGCCGGGTCGATGGTTTCTTCCTCGGCGGCGGGGGTGGTTTCTGCAGGAGTGTCTTCCCCGCTGTCCATGGTCAGGGTGATGATTGTTCCGTAGGCGGCGCTGGTGCCGGCCTCCACGCTCTGGCTGACAACCTTACCGCCGCTGTCGCCGCTGAACTGCACGTTCAGGTTGGCGGCTTTCAGCATCTGCTCGGCAAAGGTGCCGGTCTTGCCGGTCACATCGGGGACTGTGGTCATTGCGTTCTGATCGGTGGCAGTGTACAGATAGACGGTCGAGTCTGCGGGAACCACGCTGCCGCCCACCGGGTACTGGTAGACGATGGTGCCGCTGCTCGGGCCGATGAGCTTGTGCTTGAGGCCGAGACGGTTCAGGGTGACCTGCGCATTCGTCCAGGTGTACTCCAAACAGGTCTGCACCTTGACGGTGCCGGTCGGGTTGTAGGCGGCGTCCTGCTCGATGCCCAGATAGGGTGCGATTTCGCTGATGATGTTGCCTACGACCGGCGCCACGACCTGACTGGCGTAGTCCTTGACCCAGCGCGGGTCATCCAGCAATACGAACACCTCGATTTCCGGATCGTCGATGGGCAGTACAGCGGCAAAGCTCATCATCTTATAATAGTCACCGTCACCGCGCAGGTGGCGGTCGGTGCGCTCTGCCGTGCCGGACTTGCCGCCGATGCGGTAGCCCGCCACATAGGCGTTGGCGCAGGAATGGTAGTCCCCTTCCCCGTGGACATTGTTTTCCATCATGGCAAGCAGCTGGCGGCTGACGTCCTCTGAAATGACCTGGCGGCGGATGTTTGTCTCGGTCTGGGAGACAACGTTGCCGTCGTTGTCTGTGATGGAGTCCACCACATAGGGCGTGACAAGGTAGCCGCCGTTGGCGATGGCCGCCACAGCGGTTGCCATCTGCATGGGGGTGATGGACTCGTTCTGACCGAAAGCGGCGGTGTAGAGGTTCGTATCGACCTCGGCCATCTGCTCGGCATTGTAGACGCTGGTCCAGCGGGTCTCGTTGGGCAGGTCGATACCGGTGGGCTGCGTGAAGCCAAACGCCTGGATATAGTCGTAGAAGATCTGCGGTTTCAGTGTCTCGGCAGCCTGAATGAACCAGAGGTTGCAACTGTTGTTCAGTGCGCCCGCCATGTCCTGTTCATAGTGGACCTCGCCGTTGGCGCAGCGGTAGGTATGTTCCCACAGTTCGCTGCCCTCATTGACGGTCAGGCTGCCGCCGCAGTAGAAGGTCTGGCTGGTGCTCATAATGCCGGAATCCAGCCCTGCCGATGCGGTGATGAGCTTGAACACGGAGCCGGGCATATACAGCTCGGTGATGTTCTTATTCTTCCACTGTGCCTCGCGCATCATACCCTGCAGCTGGGTGTATTCGCTGGCGACCTCGTTGCCGTCCTCATCAACCGTTTTATCGCGGCTGATCCTGCCGTCAGCGATGATGTCCTTGACCGTCTTTTCCCCAAGGCGGCCCTCCAGCCAGTCGATGTCCTCGGCGTCGATCTCCTCTTTATCCAGAATGGCCGTCATCTTGGCGTCCGTGATCTTGTAGGGATCGTTGGGGTCAAACTGCTCGATGGACGCCATGGCCAAAATCGCGCCGGTCTTGACGTTCATGACGATGGCACTGCCGCGGCCGTGCACCGTGAAGGTGTTCATCGCCTCGGTCAGGTATTCTTCGACGATGGACTGCACATTTTCGTCGATGGTCAGGAACAGGTTGTTGCCGTCGATAGCCTCGTGCACGTCGGCCTGCCCGGCGGCCAGGGCGTTGCCGTAGACATCCGTCTCGGCCACACTGCGGCCCGGCGTGCCTGCCAGGGTTTCATCGTAGTATTTTTCCAGGCCGTAAGCGCCCTCGCCATCGCTGTTGCAGAAGCCCAGCACCGAGGAGAGGAACTCGCCGTAGGGGTAGCTGCGGGTCGTGGCCTGTTCGGTCGAAAAGTACAAAATGCGTTTGCCGGTCGCGGCGCCGTCCTCGGGATCCATGCGGTACTCATCGGCATAGTTCAGGATGGAATCCGCCACCGGCTTATCCACGCCCTTGGCGAGCATACGGTACTGATACGGCTCGCCGCTGCTGTTTTTAGCGGTCAGAACCTCATAGACGGTATCTGTGGTGGTGTCCTCGCCCAGCAGTGCGGCAATGTTTTCCGCCGCCGTACGCAGCTGGCTCTCCGACGCACCGCTCTTGGCGATAGAGGAAGGGTCTGCAACGATGTTCCATACCGTGTTGCTCTTTGCAAGCAGCTTGCCGTTGACGCTGTAAATCGAGCCGCGCAGCGCGGGCAGCGTCGTATCCTTCAGCTGCTGGGTCACGGCCTCGGTGCGGTAGAGTTCGGCATCACGCAGCTGCAGGGCGTAGAGCTGATAAATCAGCAGACCGAATGCGCCGACGATAAAAAGCGTCACGCAGAAGAGCGTGCGGGTTTTCATCGCTGCGTTGGCGCGGGTGCGGTGCTTTTTTGGTTGGTTGTTTGGTTGTGGCATAGGGTGTTCCTTATTTCAAAAAGCCTTTTTGCCGTCGGCCATCGCGCCGCGCAGCAAAAAGGCTCGTAGCTGCATAATTTTATTGTTACGGATTCAATCCATCCAGCAGGTTCAGGGCGGCGGTGCGGACCTTGTCCAGTAGGCGGACGGCGGAACTGCTGCTTTTTTCGATTATGCTCTGATCTTCCAACTGGACATAGGTGATTTGGCTCGGGTCGAGCTTGACCAGTCCCAGCTGACCCTCGGCCACCTCCTGCAGGCTGGCACGGCTTGTGATATCGCTCATTTTGGTGCTCAGGTAGTCGTACTCGCTCTGGGCGGCGGCCAGCTGGGTGTTGGCCTCATTGATCTGACCGCTCAACTCGGTGAGCTTGGCGTGGCTGTACAGCACGCTGACAATTAGCCCCAGCACAATGGCAAGGGCCAGCGTGCGCAGCGTGGCCTGCGCAAAACGGCGCGCGCGGTTCAGCCCGCGGTTGCCGCCGCGCACCACTTTTACCTGCGGGCGCGGGGTCTCTAATTTAGGTGCAGCCGCACCGCTGTGCAGCAAAACGGTCGTCATGGTTTGCCTCTTATACTTTCTCCAACACTCTCAGTTTGGCGCTGCGGCTGCGGCGGTTGGTTTCCAGCTCCGCAGCGTCAGCTTCGATGGGTTTGCGGGTAATGAGCTTTGCCTTTGCCACACCCCCGCAGGTGCAGATGGGCTGTTCCGGCGGACAGGTGCAGCGCTGTGCCCAGCGACGGAACTTGTTCTTGACTAAGCGGTCCTCCAGGCTGTGGAAGGTGATGACGCAGAGCCGCCCGCCCGGGGCCAGGCAGTTGAAAATCGCATCCAGGCCCTCGTTCAGGGCGTCCAGTTCGGAGTTGACCGCAATACGGATGGCCTGGAAAGTGCGGCGCGCCGGGTTCTTGGCCTTGCGGCGCTCAGCCGGGGGCACTGCGGCGGCCACGATATCCGCCAACTGCATGGTGGTGGTGATGGGCCGCGTTTCCCGCGCGGCGATGATTTTGCCCGCGATTTGCCAGGCGTAGGGTTCCTCGCCATAGTCGCGCAGGATGCGGGTCAGTTCCTCACGATCCAGAGTGTTGACCAGGTCCGCGGCGGTGGGGCCCTGCTGGCTCATGCGCATATCCAGCGGCGCGTCGGCATGGTAGGAAAAACCGCGCGCTGCATCGTCCAGCTGGTGGCTGGACACGCCGAGATCAAGCAGGGCCCCGTTCACCGCCGGGATGCCCAGCTCCGCGAGGACTCGCGCTGCCTCGCGGAAGTTGACCTGCACCACCTGCGCCGGGAGACCCTTGAGCCTTTCGGTGGCTACTGCCACCGCATCCGGGTCCTGGTCGAGTGAAATCAGGCGGCCTGTGGTCAGTCGTTTTGCAATTTCTCTGCTGTGGCCCGCGCCGCCGGCCGTGCCATCCAGGTAGATGCCGGCGGGGTCGATGTTCAACCCATCCAGGCAGGGCTGCAGCAGTACGGGGATATGTGAAAATTCCATGTTGTATCGTCCTGTTTATTAAAAGTCAAGGTTTTCCATCTCAGCGGTGAAGTCCTCATCGCTGGTTTCCTGGCTGGCGTTCCATGCCTCGGTGTTCCAAATCTCGGCAAAACTGCGGCTGCCGATAATGGTGACATCGTGGTCAAGACCCGCGTATTCCCGCAGTTTGGCGGGGAGCTGGATGCGGCCTTGCTTGTCCGGGGTAACCTCCACCGCAGAGGCGTACAGCATACGGCTGACCTTGCGGCCCTTGACGAGGCCCTTTTCCTCGATTTTGGCGGCAACCTTTTCGAACTCTTCTGCCGGGAAAGCGGCCAGGCAATGGTCAAGCCAGCGGGTCACAATGAAGGTTTCCCCCATCGCGTCGCGGAAACGGGCGGGGAAATTCAGACGGCCCTTGGCATCGATGGCGTAATCATACTGACCAACGAGCATCTGTGTTCCCCTCCCTTCGTCAAACTGTACAAACTTGCAGCAAGATTTTTTACGTCGCAGCGTTCTCTTTGTGGAAAACTCTGTGGAGAACGTGGAAAACTACCCACCATTCACCACTTTTGTTGTTAAACTCACCACAATTACCCACTCGTGGTAAAATTATAGTACCATTTTCCCCGGCAAAAAGCAAGGGCGAACTGGAAAAAACTGCGCCGCGAATGGATTTTTCACACTTTGTACAAAGGCCCCCACCCCAGGGACAGCGGTTTGTATCAAAACAGCACGACGGCAAAATTTTTGCCGCAGACAAAAATATCGCCGCACCGTATTGCACGATGCGACGATATTTTTATGGCTTATAAAGATTTTTAGGGAAATGTGCCGTGGATAACAACGTTTTTCAAGGCCTTCCTTACTTCTGCCCACGGTTGGGGCGGGCGGCATTGCGCAGGTTCATCCGGGTATTCTTGATATCCGCCACGCTGCGCGCCAGCACTTCCTCAGAGTTTTTCAGGATGCCCTCGCAGTAGACCGTAGCGTTGCGGCTCAGCTCCTTGGCCTGGGTTTGGGCGGCGGTCAAAATCTCCACTGCGCGCTGTTGGCTGCGCTTGACGATCTCCTGCTCACTGGTCAGGGTGCGGGCGCGCTCCTCTGCCTGCTGAATGATATTTTCCGACTCGATGCGGGCATTTTTCATAATTTGCTCACGGTCATTCACGATTTTCTTGCTCTCGCGCACTTCATCGGGGAGATTGTTGCGCACCTCATCAATGATATCGCGCATACGATCCACGTCGACCACGCGCTTGGAGGCGGCAAACGGTACAGCCGTACCCGCTTCCAGTGTTTCTTCCATCAGTTCCAGCAATTCTTCAACGTTCATGCCTCTTCCCCTCTCTCATAGCGGCTGACCTTGATCTTGCCGTAGTTGTATTGTTTTACCAGTGTCAGGCTGCCTGCCTGCTCAGGCAGGTCGGCCTCACGCTCCGTCTCGCAGAGGACCACACCGCCTGGGGCCATCTTGGCGGCCAGCAGCGGCAGCACCGCCGCCACCGTGTCATGGTGGAACGGCGGATCCAGCAGGACCAGGTCAAACGGCCCGCGGATGTTGGCAAGGAAACTTTCGGCCTCGCCCTGGCGGATATCACTCTGGCGGTCAACGCCCGCCGTCTTGCAGTTAGCCCTTACGATGGCCAATGCTTCGGCAGAGTGGTCAACAAAGAGGCAGCTTTTCGCCCCGCGTGACAGGGCCTCGATGCCCAGCTGACCGCTGCCTGCAAACAGATCCAGCACGCGTGCCCCCGGCACAAGAAACTGCACGCTGGAGAACATGGCCTCCTTCACGCGGTTGATGGTCGGGCGGGTGATATCCTCGCCCGGCAGGGCCTGCAGGTTTTTACCGCGGGCTGTTCCGGCAATGACGCGCATGGTGCCGCACCTCTTTCCTCTCAAAATTTCTTTTACACAGATTCAGTATTTATTATGGGGCTTTCGCGGGCCGTTGTCAAGGGTGCAAAATGTAAAATAAAATGGCAAATGGGTTACAGCGCCGTAAAATCTGCATGGAAAGTCCACCGCCGGGCTTGACAAATGCCTCCTTGGGTGGGTATAATAGGTACTGTTGTTATGCGGCTGTCGTACAACGGCTAGTACATCAGCCTTCCAAGCTGAGGACGTGGGTTCGACTCCCATCAGCCGCTCCAAAAAGAGACCCCTGTGTCGTGTCCCGACGCAGGGGTCTCTTTTTGGATTCGGGGATGAGGAGTCGAACAGGGCGACGGCACCGCAGTGCCGGGGCGAACAGTCCTGCGGACTGTTCGCCAGCCCGCGGGAGGCGGACATCAGCCGCTCTGGAAAACTCCCTATGTCATATTCCGGCATGGGGAGTTTTGCTTATTATGCCAGCAAAAAATTCTGAAATCTGCTTGACAGTATCTTCACCCGCCGGGGTGGCGGTTCTTGCTTTTTACGACCAACCTTAGCGTAACGGTCTTGAGACCGATATGGAAAGTCAATGTAAAACGCATTGCCTCACCCCCTTTCGGGAAGTGTGGCTGACCGCCTGCCGTTTTGTGCAGCGCCTTACCGCCGAAGCGGTATGTTTAGAATATCATATTGCGACACACCACGCAAGTTATTCATGCAAAAAGCGCCCGACGCTTTTTGCATTTTATTGTACGGTGCTCCAGTCAAATTCCTGATAGGGTTCGGGTATCCAACCGTAAAACGTAAAATCGCTGTTCGCGACGAATATCCAGTCTCCATCGCCGTAATGGCCTAACAGTTTATCGCCTTCATTGACCCACGCTATATCATCATAGTTTACACCCGGGCCGGATTTCAGTGCATAATCTGTCGTCACAACAATAGCCCATGCGTCAGAGCAATAAGGAACAATGACGTTATTATCATCATAATAGTAGCCATAATTCAACAGGCCATTGGCAAATTCTTCGTCGCTGTACGGCGTATCATCATAGGTATAGTCGTGCGTGCCGTAGTCCCCTGCACCGGTATCTGCCGGGGGTTCCACGTAAGATTCTGCTTCGCTGGACACGGCGGCGCTCTCCGCGGCCTCTTGTCTTTCGGATTCTTCCTGGGCTGCGCTGAACGCCTCATCCAACGCGGTCCAATCATCGGCATAGCTGGATGCCAGCCATATTTTTGATGTGCCATCCCCATAGGCCGCAGCTACTAGAAGTGTTGCACCGTATGCGCCTTGCTGTTCACCGTTGATTTCGGAATCAACCAGTGTATAGGTATCACCATCTGTCGTAAAGACAATTTTTATATCTATATCGTATTTTTCCTGTTTTGCCTTATATACGACATACTGCACACCTTTTTCTTTGTAGTTGCTCCACTTACCGTTTGTATAGAAGCTGTCCAGTGCCTCTCCCATTGTCATTTCTGTGGAAGCCTCTTCAATATAAACGTCCTTTATTCCCATGCTGGCGTCGTTGGTGGCAGAATAGAGCCAAACCGCACATCCAACCATAACCACCGCCACCACAACGGCATAAAGTTTATTGCCCGTGCCTTTCAATTTACCCAAGCTGTCTTTATGGGCTTGCTTCTGTTCCAGCATAAAATCTGCCGGGAGAACAATATCATTTGCAAAATAGTTGAGCGCCTGCGCCAGCTCGTTGGCCGCATAGGATGCCGCAAGGCAATTTGTGGCCGTTTCCTGCTCGCCTGCCGATACTTTCAGTACGCCATCCTGAACGGACACTTTTACAGAATAGGCTTCGCCAAAAGCTACCGCGCCCTCTGTGAATTTGACTTCTATGCCGCCGTCCGCACAGGCTGTTTTCTTGATCTTTTCCGGGTACTCAAACGTTTCTAAAATAGCCTGTACCCACTCTTCGTCTGTCTTTCCTTCGGGTAGTTGAACAGAAAATTCATGTCCGAAACCTGCCGCTGTCCAATACTGGTGGAGCGTTAAATAACAAACCACTGCATACACCAACAGCACAAGCAGCAGCATACGGATGCCGGCACTTGCAAACAGTACCGCAACCACCAGCACAACGGCCAAGAGTATCCAACTTTTGAACGATACATTCTTTATCATATCCTTCACGCGCGGCATTCCTTCCAACCGGGCAGGGCCTGTCACTTCGTATATCGGTTCGCGTTCCGGCGGTGTCGGCTCAGACGGGGTTTCAGGTGTTTCCTGTCCGGCAGTGTCTGCCAGCTTTGCACCACACGTCGGGCAAAATGCTGCGCCATCTTCTACTTGCGTTCCGCATTTCGGGCAAAACATTTTTGTATCCTCCTTTGCTTAAAACAGTGATATAATTGCACCCACGATACCCAGTACCGTAAATCCCACAATAATAAAGCATGCCACTGTCACAAAGCTGTCAAGGACCATTTCAAATTTTCCTTTCGGCTTTGTCTTTTGTGTCTCAAATACCTTTTTGGCGGGTTCAGTCTCCTTACTTTTTCCTTCATCCGCCGTGATAGGTGTTCCGCAGGCCGTGCAGAATTTTGCATTGGCGGGCAGTTCCTTGCCGCAGTGTGTGCAAAACATACAAATCCTCCCAACATTTTGATATGTTATGATACATTATACACCTGTCATTTCCATTATGCAACATTACACGTTACATTTATTATAATTTGCGTTGTCGCTTTCCTGTGCAAAATCCATAAGCTATATAGTAAGGGGTGATACGCTTATGGAACACGAGCATCAGGAAGAATATCGCAAGCTCGGATTGAACATTTCCTACTACCGCAAGGCCGCCGGGTTATCGCAGATTCAGCTTGCAGACAAAATTGACATAAGCCGCACCCATATGTCCCGCATCGAGAACAGTGACTGTGCGGTCTCGCTGGATGTGGTCTTTCGCATTGCACGGGTGCTGGATGTCCCTGTGTGCAAACTGTTTGAGTTCCGATAAATACAGCAAAACGCCCATCGGCACAAAACCGATGGGCATTTTCGTTGTAAATATGCAGTTATGGGGAAGTTGCGGGCCGGGTATGCCCGGCCCCTATGGGGCGGCGACATAGACGTGGTATTGTCTGCCTTACAGCTTCACCAACTCCGCTTTCATGTTTTTCAGTTCCTTTTCCAGGCGGTCTTTCTCTTTGTTGTAGTCCTGGTAGGCTTGCAGTTCAGCCTCGACGGCGGGGTCCTCGGCGGTCAGGTAGCCGCTGTTCATCGAGGCCGTGTAGCTGAACTTTTTCAACGTGCCGTTAAAGTCAATGACCATGAACTGGCCTTCGGCGGGCCGGACCGTACCCGCGCCGAACATCTTATGGCTGATCTTACAGTCAGTCAGATCGGGCAGTTTGGCGGGGTTGGCTTGCATCTCCTGCAATTTCTGCTCACATTCACCGATGCGGATGCACAGCTCGGCGCGGGTTGCTTTCTCCTTAGCGGCCTTGGCGCGTTCCTTTGTAGTGGCGCTGCGGGCATAGCCGCATGGGTAGAACTGCTGGGTGTAGGCCGTGTGCAGGATATCGTACACCAACAGATGCAGCTGGTCATTGATGCCGCCAAGTTCCTGCGCCACATAGGCCTTGTGCAGGGCAATAAGTTCCGGGTAGCTTTCCAGCTCGATCAACAGGTCGCTGCACATAGTATAGTAGCGTGGCAGGTCCAGTGCCGTACCGCCGCCGAAATCGGCCTCGTAGTCAAAATATTCTGCCCAGGCCCTGGCCTCGGCCGCATTATAAAAATAGTTGTCGTGGGGTTCCCACAGGTTCAGGAAAAACACCGCGTTGGCCGTGTTCATCGTGTACTTGGGCATCCGCGGGAACACGCGACGGAACCGGCCGTTGATCTGGTCGGCAAACAGCTCGGCGCGGCCGCGGCGCTTGGCGATATCGCCGTCATCCTCTTTGAACAGCCAGCGGAAACACTCCCGCACCAACTCTACTTCTGTCTCCCGCAGCATCAGGGTCTGCACGCCGCCGATAGGCTGCAAGGCCGGGTTGTCCAGCGCCAGCTGTGCCTGCTGCATGGCGTCCGCAAACATACCGGGGAAGTCGCTGTCCTCGATATCCCAATTCACGCCGAAGCAGTCGGCCGCACGCCAGACCGTTCCCTCTTCGGCGGCGGTGCGGGTCTTGCAATATTGAATGTACTGTGCCAAAATCCCATTCAGATTTTCCGTGTTCAAGTGAACTCCTCCTCGTAAAAATCAGCCTTCCTATTATAAAAGGTTGAACAGGATGCGTCAACCTGTAAAAACGACAAAAAGCCCCCTTGGGTAAGGGGGCAAAATGTATAGAATTGTAAGGCTCGGGGCCGGGCAAAGTCCGCCCTCATCCGGCCTGCGGCCACCTTCTCCCTCAGGGGAAGGCTTTACAGGCTCGAATAGCCGAAGCTGTTGACGAGGGCATCGATTTTTTTGCCCTGTTTGCACCAGGGGCAGCTGTGGGAATCGTACGTCTCATAGTCGGGCAGGTCGTGGGTGTTGAAGATGCTGGCCACCGGGTAGCCCGCGCACTCATCCACCGAGGCGAAGATTGCCGCAATGCCGACCGTCTCGCCGCCGTAGTAGCGGATGGCCTCGATCGCGCCTTGTACAGTGTAGCCGGTGGTGACGGACGCCGCCAGCACCAGGATATGCTTGCCGGAGATCATGGGGGCCGTGTTCTCGCGGAACAACAGCTGGCTGCCGGTGGTATGCTCCGGCGTGACAACGTAGATGGTTTGGTGGGCGTTCATGTTGGCGTAGCCGGACTTGGTCAGCTCGCTGGCCATACAGGCACCGATGACTTCAGTGCCGTCCAGACAGAGGATGGTGTCCACGATGGTCGTCGCCTTGTAGGCGCGGATCAGCTCTGCGGCGGCGGCACGGGCCTCAGACAGGCGGAACTTGGTCAGCGTGACGTCGATGTAATAGTTGATATGGCTATGGCTGGTAGCATAGTGCCCCTTGCTGACGCGCAGCTGCAGGTTCGGTTTGCCGGTGGGCAGTTTAACAAGATTCATCGCCATGGTGGAGTCCTCCCTTTAACTCTTTATAGGTATATTGTACAAATTTTCACAGTGAAAAACAAGGAACGCTTTACCCAAAATCCAAGGGCGATTTTTGGGCAGTTTTGCGGGGAAAACTGGACACGGCGGCGGAAAAATGGTATACTGGATGTAAGTTTAAAGTGGGGAGGTTTGCGGACATGGGTTATAGGCTGGTGCCGTACAACGGCGATACGGTGGCGGTGCCGCAGCTGGTGTTCACCCACCTTGCCCAGGCCGACGGCGACACGGTTCGCGCGGCGCTGTACATTTTGCAGACCGGCGACACCGACCCCCGCACGATGGCTCGGGCGCTGGGGCTGCCCAGCATAGAAGCCGCCAAGCGTGCCCTGCAATACTGGGCTGGTGCCGGATTGCTGGAAAACGAGCGCGGCGGCTCCCCTGCCCTGGCGGCAGAGCCGCGTCACGCCGATTTGGCCAGCATGGCAAACGACCCCTATGTGGCGGTGCTCAGCCAG
>ERZ791893.648-NODE-648-length-23344-cov-12.463352_pt1 | contig 23344 bp, 22 predicted proteins | sample MGYA00510154_ERZ791893 | MGnify/ENA primary metagenome ERZ791893 (study PRJEB30046, sample SAMN00792068) | human gut metagenome | study: EMG produced TPA metagenomics assembly of the A metagenome-wide association study of gut microbiota in type 2...
GCACTGAATGGTCTTGCCATTACTATACCTCCATGGTTTTATAAATGAGAATTTAGCAGCTTAAAATTCCAAATCGGAGACATCAATCTCATCAGACATTAGTTTAGGAAGTAATGTATCCCTAAGCTGTGATAACTTGATATTTTCATTCTCATTAGCCGTAACAATATCAAGCATCGGTGTAACAATAGTATCAAACTCACTTAGGATATCTTGTTGTGGAATTCTGATAGGAAATTCAGCAATATCTGATATAAATAAGCATTGTTGTACGGCACCATGAGCGGAATTTATGAGTTTTGCTCTGTTGGACAGCAAAGATTCATATAAATAAGCAGAACTAACAACGGAAGGATTTGGTTTTACCATTGCAACACTCCTCTGAAATTCATAGTTTAGAGGCTCATTATTAAGCAATAGTAGCTCTCCTATTGTGCCAACAGACGAAATGAGAACATCTCCTTTCGATAGTTTTGTGCGACGACGAAGTTTTTCAAAGGTATCACGACTAATTCGGCGTTCGGATGTTCCTATATTAAGAGATCCTCCCTTGATATTCTTGCAACTTAAAAGCAAATATTCGCCCTCTGGATCATCATGCACTGTATTGTGCACTCCATCGGTAACATTAAGTGATACATCACTAATCGTTGCTTGGGTAGTATTGCTTTCATCAAACATATTTGCAAAAATTGCTTGTGCTTGCTGCTCTAAATTCTCATTTACTCTTCTGTTATTTTTGATTTTTTCATCTATCATTTTCAATACAGATGATATTTGTTTTTGTTCTTCTATTGGCGGAAGTAAAAAATCATACTCTCTCATTTGCTTCAATGATATGTTTTTTATTGTTGTTCCAGTAGCGCTATGTTCAAGGTACTGTCTAAATATCGGAGAAGAAACAACATAATAAATAAAATCTTTATCGACAAACTCCTTCACATTAAAGTAGCAGGCACTTTTACCTAAGATGATTTTCTCCGAATTATACATACCCACATTTCCCAATGTACCATTTATAGACACTAACAAAGTCCTATTTGTTAATGGTTTCTTATATTTCTCATACTGGCTGTAATCTACCCTTTTTGTATCTTTCTTAATTAAAATCTCGCCATTTACAAGGTTGTTGCCATTAATAAATGCATATTCTCCACCTTCTGTATATTTGGGTGTACCATGAAGACCATCGCCCAATATATCTGTACATTTTTCCAACGTGGTTTTTTTCCATTCAACCATGCTTCCACCTTCCTATCTAACCTATATATTTCCTATGCGCCTGTTTGACATTACTCTGTTTGACCATTGCGTACTGCAAGGTCGTATCTATTCGCTTATGCCCTAAGAGCTGCTGCAATTGCTCAATTGGCATTCCTTTGTCTATCGCCATTGTTGCAAGTGTTCTTCTGAATTTATGCGGATGGAGTTTTTCTATTTCTAAAACTTTTCCCATTTCTCGCAAGCGGGATTCTATACCACCAATTGTTATTCTTGTATGTGGATACCTCAGTGTTACAAAAAGAGCCGGATTTTCATCATTCCTACTGTCAATGTAATTCTTCAGGTGAATCTTTGTCCTTGCATCAAAGTAAACCACTCGTTCCTTATCGCCTTTACCAAAGACCACGCATTCGCGTTCATTAAAATTGATATCTGCCTTATTCAGCAGCACCATCTCTCCGATACGCATTCCGGTTGAGGCCAGCATATCGACAATTGCCAAATCCCGAAGCTCTGTGCAATTATCACGCATCTTCTCCAGTTCCTCATCGGTGTACGTCTCCTTTATATTGGTAGCTGTTTTAACTTTATGTATCCGACGTACAGGACTTTTCAGAATATGATCCTCATCCTCTAACCAAGAGAAGAAACTGGATAAGATTCTACGAATATTATCAATTGTCACACGGCTTGATCCATGTTTCTCCTGATATTCTGTGAGATATGCTCTGAGATCATCCGTCTGCATATGACGCACACCTTTGTCTACGGCTTCCGTCATTGCTTCTATTGTAGTTCGATAATATTTCAGTGTTTTCTCTGAGCAACCCTCAATACGTTTCGCATACACAAATGAATCAATCAATTTTTGGCTGTCATCCTCTGCCTCAGTAACTTTGCCGGAAATCTCGTAGTTATAGAGTGAATGCTCTAAGACCTCCTGTAATTTCTGTAGTTGTGCGTTGTCGAGATGCGGCAACATCTGTTGCACAATTTCTTCCATAATTCTTTGTTTCATGATTCGTTCTCCTTATCTTTTTCCAAAGAACGAATCAACGGCAGTTCCGTTGGCTTTTACTCCTGCCGTTGGTAGGAGTTATTAGGTTAAATGAGAATTTAGCAGCTTAAAATTCCAAATCGGAGACATCAATCTCATCAGACATTAGTTTAGGAAGTAATGTATCCCTAAGCTGTGATAACTTGATATTTTCATTCTCATTAGCCGTAACAATATCAAGCATCGGTGTAACAATAGTATCAAACTCACTTAGGATATCTTGTTGTGGAATTCTGATAGGAAATTCAGCAATATCTGATATAAATAAGCATTGTTGTACGGCACCATGAGCGGAATTTATGAGTTTTGCTCTGTTGGACAGCAAAGATTCATATAAATAAGCAGAACTAACAACGGAAGGATTTGGTTTTACCATTGCAACACTCCTCTGAAATTCATAGTTTAGAGGCTCATTATTAAGCAATAGTAGCTCTCCTATTGTGCCAACAGACGAAATGAGAACATCTCCTTTCGATAGTTTTGTGCGACGACGAAGTTTTTCAAAGGTATCACGACTAATTCGGCGTTCGGATGTTCCTATATTAAGAGATCCTCCCTTGATATTCTTGCAACTTAAAAGCAAATATTCGCCCTCTGGATCATCATGCACTGTATTGTGCACTCCATCGGTAACATTAAGTGATACATCACTAATCGTTGCTTGGGTAGTATTGCTTTCATCAAACATATTTGCAAAAATTGCTTGTGCTTGCTGCTCTAAATTCTCATTTACTCTTCTGTTATTTTTGATTTTTTCATCTATCATTTTCAATACAGATGATATTTGTTTTTGTTCTTCTATTGGCGGAAGTAAAAAATCATACTCTCTCATTTGCTTCAATGATATGTTTTTTATTGTTGTTCCAGTAGCGCTATGTTCAAGGTACTGTCTAAATATCGGAGAAGAAACAACATAATAAATAAAATCTTTATCGACAAACTCCTTCACATTAAAGTAGCAGGCACTTTTACCTAAGATGATTTTCTCCGAATTATACATACCCACATTTCCCAATGTACCATTTATAGACACTAACAAAGTCCTATTTGTTAATGGTTTCTTATATTTCTCATACTGGCTGTAATCTACCCTTTTTGTATCTTTCTTAATTAAAATCTCGCCATTTACAAGGTTGTTGCCATTAATAAATGCATATTCTCCACCTTCTGTATATTTGGGTGTACCATGAAGACCATCGCCCAATATATCTGTACATTTTTCCAACGTGGTTTTTTTCCATTCAACCATGCTTCCACCTTCCTATCTAACCTATATATTTCCTATGCGCCTGTTTGACATTACTCTGTTTGACCATTGCGTACTGCAAGGTCGTATCTATTCGCTTATGCCCTAAGAGCTGCTGCAATTGCTCAATTGGCATTCCTTTGTCTATCGCCATTGTTGCAAGTGTTCTTCTGAATTTATGCGGATGGAGTTTTTCTATTTCTAAAACTTTTCCCATTTCTCGCAAGCGGGATTCTATACCACCAATTGTTATTCTTGTATGTGGATACCTCAGTGTTACAAAAAGAGCCGGATTTTCATCATTCCTACTGTCAATGTAATTCTTCAGGTGAATCTTTGTCCTTGCATCAAAGTAAACCACTCGTTCCTTATCGCCTTTACCAAAGACCACGCATTCGCGTTCATTAAAATTGATATCTGCCTTATTCAGCAGCACCATCTCTCCGATACGCATTCCGGTTGAGGCCAGCATATCGACAATTGCCAAATCCCGAAGCTCTGTGCAATTATCACGCATCTTCTCCAGTTCCTCATCGGTGTACGTCTCCTTTATATTGGTAGCTGTTTTAACTTTATGTATCCGACGTACAGGACTTTTCAGAATATGATCCTCATCCTCTAACCAAGAGAAGAAACTGGATAAGATTCTACGAATATTATCAATTGTCACACGGCTTGATCCATGTTTCTCCTGATATTCTGTGAGATATGCTCTGAGATCATCCGTCTGCATATGACGCACACCTTTGTCTACGGCTTCCGTCATTGCTTCTATTGTAGTTCGATAATATTTCAGTGTTTTCTCTGAGCAACCCTCAATACGTTTCGCATACACAAATGAATCAATCAATTTTTGGCTGTCATCCTCTGCCTCAGTAACTTTGCCGGAAATCTCGTAGTTATAGAGTGAATGCTCTAAGACCTCCTGTAATTTCTGTAGTTGTGCGTTGTCGAGATGCGGCAACATCTGTTGCACAATTTCTTCCATAATTCTTTGTTTCATGATTCGTTCTCCTTATCTTTTTCCAAAGAACGAATCAACGGCAGTTCCGTTGGCTTTTACTCCTGCCGTTGGTAGGAGTTATTAGGTTAAATGAGAATTTAACTGATCAAGCACAGGCTATTTATCAGCAGCATTTTGTGACAAAAGCCAATCCTGACTGGCCACTTGGTCATCTCTCCGATTTGATCAATGTCAAATATGGAAAAGATCATAAAAAGCTTGCTGATGGCGCTTATCCCGTTTACGGCTCAGGCGGAATTATGAGGTATGTAGAGCATCCATTGTATGAAAAGGAATCTGTTCTCATTCCTCGAAAGGGAACTCTCAACAATGTGATGTATGTCAACCAGCCTTTTTGGTCTGTTGATACCATGTTCTATACGGAGATGAAGCAAGCTAATGTAGCAAAGTTCGTATATCACTATGTAAAGTCCAAAGACCTCGCATCTATGAATGCGGGATCAGCAGTACCAAGCATGACAACAGCAATTTTAAATGCCATGGAACTTAGGATTCCTTCTGAAGAGGCTTTGTTTCAATTTGAAAATTCCGTTGCTCCGATGTACGAGATGATTAAGAAAAACGAGGATCAATCTCGTAAATTGGCTCAATTACGTGATGTTTTATTGTCAAAGCTTATGTCCGGTGAAATTGACGTTTCCAATCTGGACCTTTAAGCTGCTAAATTCTCATTTATCTTATTATTTAGTTCAATTTTTTTTTCGATTGTAGCAAGAATCTTCGCCACTTTTCTTTGTTGTTCTAGTGGAGGCATATCAACATCTTGTTGAGCAAGAGTCTTCACTGAAAGCCCCGGTTGTGCTGATTGCCCTGATAATCTTCCCAATTTCATTATTCCAAGCAAATATGCCAAGTAACGCGTATTATTATCTTTGTTGGCACATACAACAATGGCGTGTTCTGTCATATATGCTTCGCCTGAAAAATATCTTACATTTCCACAAAAAGCTCCTTGGCGTCCAATAATCGCACATTCTCCAAAAAAGTTGCTCTGTGCAGTATACCCACGTAATCCATTACCTCCATACACCGGAAATTTACCAACATCATCTATCAATTTCGCTGAAATTCCCTTTCCGCTACTGAGTCGAGAACAAATATCTCCTAGTTTAAATTTCATACCCAATCGCTCCCAGTTTCCTACGGATTTCATCTTCTAACTCATGGCTCTTAGCAAACATTTCTGAAAGTTCTGATGTCAAACGGTCCATCTTTTCCTCAAATGGTTCTCCGTCATCTTCCTGCTCTTCGATCCCCACATATCTTCCTGGAGTAAGAATATAATCCTGCTTTTCAATTTCCTCTGTATCTGCAACTGCACAGAAACCTTTTACATCTTCAAGAGTTCCGTCTACAAATGCTTCATAGGTATCAGAAATTTTCTTGATATCATCATCGGTAAGTTCTCGAAGCTTGCGACTGACCATTGTTCCCATCTTGCGCGCATCAATGAACAACGTCTTTCCCGGCTGTTTCTTCTGCTTATTGATAAACCAAAGTGAAACCGGAATCTGCGTTGTATAGAAAAGCTGCGTTGGCATTGCCACAATACATTCAACTAAATCAGCATTAATAATATTCTTCCGGATTTCACCCTCTCCTCCTGATTGAGAAGATAAGGAACCGTTAGCAAGTACCATACCGATTCTTCCTGTCGGTGCAAGGTGATAAATCATATGTTGCAGCCATGCAAAGTTGGCATTTCCTGCTGGCGGCATGCCATACTGCCAACGAACATCCTCTTTCAATTTATCTGCGCCCCAGTCTGAAAGGTTGAACGGCGGATTTGCCATAATATAATCTGCCCGCAATGTAGGATGGCGATCATCAAGGAATGTATCTGCTGCGTATGTTCCCAAATCCGGCTCAATACCGCGGATAGCAAGGTTCATCTGTGCCATCTTCCATGTGGTAGGATTGGAATCCTGACCATAAATAGAAATGTTGCTGATATTACCGCTGTGATTCTCTACAAACTTTGCAGACTGTACGAACATACCGCCCGATCCACAACAAGGGTCATATACTCGCCCCTTAAACGGTTTTAACACTTCTACCAAGGTACGTACTACGCAGGACGGAGTAAAGAATTCACCACCACGCTTTCCTTCTTGTTCCGCAAACATGGACAGGCAATACTCATAAGTGCGACCCAAAATATCTTTCTCGCTGCCGTGTTCTATCATCTGAATATTAGTGAATAAATCCACCACATCACCCAGTCTACGCTTATCCAGTTCCGGACGTGCGAAGTTTTTTGGAAGAATATCTTTCAGGCGTTTATTCTCTTTTTCAATAGCACGCATAGCATCATCGATAACTGTACCGATTTCCGGTGTATGTGCTTTTGCCGCTATCTCACTCCACCGCGCCCCCACCGGTACAAAGAAAATACCTTCAGATGTATATTCATCTATATCTTCCTCAAAGCCGTCACCTTCTGCCAACAATTCCCTATATTTATCATTGAATCGATCCGAGATATACTTCAGGAAGATTAATCCAAGCACAACACTTTTATATTCTGATGCATCCAAGTTGCCTCGCAACACACACGCAGCATTCCATATTTGTTTTTCAAAACCAATATCAGCGGTATTCTTTTCTGCCATAGCTATGTCCATCCTGTTTTTCCATATTTCTTGCTTCATCAAATGTTTTGTTTCTTAAAGCCTCAAAATGAATAATTTTATTCTTTTTAATAATAAGATACCATATTTAGGTCAAAAAATCTTTTAATATAAGTATTTTTGTCTGAATATATTCACTTATTCCTTCCGCTCCGGTAGCATCCCCTTGATCTTCACGCCACTCAGATCCACATCCAGCACGATCTTCACCATCCAGAAAAACAACAACAGTACCAACATCGGGATCACGCAGGAAGTAATGATCATCACGGCAACCGCCTCGATAAAGTGATTCAGGGAATTCTCCACTTTCTGCACCAGGTCTTCGGTAGAAACCGTCACGTTTTCCACAACATTTGCCACTGAATCTTTAGCGCTGGAAATAGCGTCTTTTGCCCAGTCGAAAATGTTTGAGACAGATCCGGAGTTATTGTTTTCCTTCTCCTGCACGTTACCTGTAACAGTTCCAGGAACTTCTGTTGTTCCGATTCCGGTTGTTTCCGTCGCATTAGTGTCATCCACCACGCCACTGTTTTCCAGTATATTCTGTGTGTTCCTGGCATCCTCAATGGTAGCTTCGATCTGGGCCTGATAGGTGTCTCCGATAAGGTCAGAAATCTTTACACTGGCCGGAACCACGAGAAAAATGGCAATGCCAAATACTGCAAGTTTTGCCGCCAGTTTCCGCACGGTGGCATTTGCAAAAATCAGATTGAATATCCACAAGCCGCAGGCAATCGGAATCAGGTAGGTAAATGCCACATAGCCGGTAATCGTCACAAGATATTTTTCCAGATAGATAGCGCAGAGGACCACCAGCAGGTATCCGCTGACATCTGCCATTTTCTCCGCGATGGGTGTTGCCGTGTCACCCGGAAGCAAGGTGATCAGCGCCGAAGTCACCGTGGATGCCGCCGTCAGCTCCATGACAGTCTGTTTTTTCTCATCCAGAGAGGCGATGGTCTTCTGATGATTCTCCGGGGCGGAGGCGTATTTTCCTACAACCGTTATGGACAAAATAGCAACCAGCAATAATACTGCTGCTGTAATGCATTTCTGTTTGATAAAGTTCATACTAATTACCTTCTTTCCTTCACGATTTCTATATTATTTCACGCTAATATCCTGCTATTACATTTTTCAGGACGTAATTTAGGCTATACACTACACTTTTCAGGACGTAATCTCGTGCCATCTCACACTTTTCAGGACGTTACTTCAAAAACCGCCGCAACAACTTCTCTTTTTTCTCATCATACCTCTGGTACCGTATCGGCAGATCCATCCATGTCTTTTTGTCCACGATACTCCGATAATGGCTGAAGGTCTCGAATCCGGTGCGGCCGTGATACCCACCCATGCCGCTCTCACCTACGCCGCCGAAGGGCATGGCACTGGTGGCGAGATGAATGATGGTGTCGTTGATGCAGCCTCCGCCAAAATGGCAATAGTTCAGGATCCGCCTCTGGGCCTTTTTGTCTTCGCTGAAAAAATACAGAGCCAGAGGATGGGGATGTTCCTCCACACAGCGGATTGCCCAATCCACAAAGTCTCCCGTGGCTGCATGCGTCCCGGAAGCATCCCTGCAAAAATCATTTTGTGCAACACCTTTCTCTGCATCATGTGCATTATACGTCAGCACCGGCAGGATCGGTCCGAAGATTTCTTCTCCCATCACGGCATCTTCCCAGGTCACATCCGTCATCACTGTGGGAGCAATCCGCAAAGTCTTTTCGTCATACTGCCCGCCGCAGACGGTCTTTTCCGCATCCATCAGCCCAAGCAGTCTGTGAAAATGCTTTTCGTTGATGATTTTTCCATAATCCGGATTTTGCAGGGGATCCGCACCAAACTGTCGGATGATTTCAGTCTGAATGGTTTCCACCAGCTGATCCCGGATCTGGCCATCGCACAAAATATAATCCGGTGCCACACAGGTCTGCCCGCAGTTTAGATATTTTCCGAATACGATTCTCCTCGCCGCCAGCGGAAGCTTCGCCGTAGCATCCACGATACAGGGACTTTTCCCGCCCAGCTCCAACGTCACCGGGGTCAAATATTCCGCAGCACTTCTAAGCACCTCCCGTCCCACGGTCTTGCCTCCGGTGAAAAATATCATATCAAACCGCTGCTGCAATAATGCCTGATTCTCCGTTCTGCCGCCGGTGATCACAGCCACGTATTCTATCGGAAAACATTCTTCCAGAATATTTTTCAGCACAGCTGCCGTCGCCGGAGCATATGCACTGGGCTTCACCACCGCCGTATTTCCGGCAGCTATGGCATCGATCAGCGGATCCAGTGTCAGTAACACCGGGTAATTCCATGGACTCATGATCAGCACGGTGCCATAGGGTGACGGAGAACGGAAGCTCCTCGCCGCAAACTGCGATAACGGTGTCGGCACTCTCTTTTCCCGCATCAGTCCCCGCAGATGCTTCTGCATCCAGGTCAGTTCCGACAGAGTCAATCCGATCTCGCACATGTAGCTTTCCATCCGGCTTTTCCCCAGATCCTGTTGCAGTGCATCGTTCAATTCTGCTTCATGGCACTGCAGGGATGCCTTTAACTTTCCCAGCTGTTCTGCCCGGAATTCCCGGGAAAGCGTGGCTCCCGTAGCAAAATATTCTCTTTGTCTGCGTAATATCGTCCGGATCTCCTGCTCTGTCATAAAAGCCTCCTATCTGCTCTTCTATTCTTTATACTACCCATTTTTTCATTTCAATGCAACGAAAAACGGCGGAGCTTTTCACTCCGCCGCCCGCCTATTTTTATTTACTTTATTTCCATGCAAAATTTACCATTCCGTACACATAGATGAACAGTACTGCCGCCGGCACAAAATATTTGAACACCGGCTTCATCCACGGCTGCACCTTTAAGCCTTTTCCGGCATTTGCTTCCTCCAGAAATTTATCCCAGCCCCAGCCGACCTTATAACAGCAAAATACTGCCAGCAGGATCGAACCTATGGGCATGATATTGTTGGACACCAGGAAATCCCAGAAGTCCAGCCAGGTCGTTCCCGCCGCAAAGGGCTGAAAATGGATCACGCTGAAGCCCAACGCCGTTGTCAATGCCAACAGAAACGTTCCCACACCGCAGACGATACATCCTACCGGTCTCGACCATCCAGTCAGTTCCCGGACCATGGCCAGAATATTTTCACACACTCCCAGCACTGTGGACATGGCTGCGAACACCATGAACAGGAAAAATAAGGTTCCCCACCATCTGCCGCCTGCCATGTTGTTAAATACGGTCGCCATAGTATCGAACAGAAGACTGGGACCCGCCGTCACTTCCACATCATAAGTAAAGCATGCCGGAAATATAATGATACCGGCGATCACTGCCACCAGTGTATCCAGGATAATAATATGGATAGACTCCCCCATGAGAGAACGGTCCTTGCCGATATAGCTTCCGAAGATCGCCATACCGCCCATTCCCACGGACAAGGTGAAAAATGCCTGATTCATGGCACCCACCACCACGGAACCGGTGATTTTGGAGAAATGCGGGATCAGATAGAAGCTCAATCCCTCTCCTGCTCCCGGAAGTGTAAAGCTGTGCACCGCCAGCACCAGCATCAGCACGATCAAGGCTGACATCATATATTTGGTAATACGTTCCAGCCCACCCTGCAGATGGAAGCTTAAAATAACAAAAGCGATCAGCAAGGTGACTAGCAGATATGTCACATTCACCGAGGGCGTCGTGATCATTTTTTCAAATCCGAAATCCTGATTCTGCCCTGTCAGAAATTTTACAAAATAATAGAGGATCCATCCGGACACCACCGCATAAAAAGCGATCAGTGCAATGTTGCCGATGAGGCAGACGATGCCCCACAGATTCCATTTTCCCCTGCCGCCGGATAATTTCCGATACATATAAAGTGGACTCGTCTGCGCCGCACGCCCCACGGAGAATTCCATGATCATGGCGGGCAGGCCCAGCACGATCAGGCAGATCACGTAGATCAGCATGAAGCTTCCGCCACCGTTCTGCCCGCACATCCACGGGAATTTCCACACATTTCCGCAGCCGATGGCGCACCCCGCCGACAGCATGATAAATCCCAAACGACTCCCCAGTCTCTCTCTGTTTTCCATACCTCTGATCCTTCCCAAAACTACTTATTCTAAACACGGGATACGGCATATATTTTTACTATTTTCCCATATTTTCGCCATCTTTTCACATTGACAGCTCTATTTTCTCATTATATAATTTTCTTAAATATTTGAAAAACAAATTATTTGCATTGCATTGATCGAAGAATTGAATTTACAATACAGAAAGTGTATCTACTCTATGGATGTCAAAAATCTGGAAACCTTTGTTATGGTGAACGAACTGAAGAGCTTTACGCTGGCGGCCGGACGTCTGGGTTATACCCAGTCCACCGTATCCTTTCAGATCAAACAATTGGAAAAGGAGCTGTCCATCCCCCTGTTTGAGAGGATCGGGCATACCGTAACCCTGACCAACGAAGGGGAGAAGCTGTTACCCCTGGCCCAACAGATCCTGCGGCTCGCCGCGGAAGCCACCCACATCTGCGGTAATACCGCTCCCGAAGGACTGGTGCGCATTGCCATTGCAGAATCTCTGGCCAGCTGGGAATTTCACAGCCGCTTCAAGGATTTTCATGAAAAATATCCAGGCATCCGCCTGAAGATCATTGCTACCAGTACTGACGAAATGTTCCAGATGCTGGGACAGAATCAGGTCGATATTGTATACACACTGGACCGCCGTATTTTTAATCACAATTATGTGACCGCTTTCGAAGCTCCCGTGGATATTCACTTCGTCACCGGTGCCAGTCACCCCTTAGCCGGACAGACTCAGATCACCCTGGAACAGATTTTGGAATATCCGCTGATCCTGACAGAGAAAAACATGAGTTACCGAGCTGCTCTGGATGATCTGCTCTCCCAAAACGGTAAGGAGACAATGCCCATCATGGAGGTGGGCGATACCCAGCTAATCCGCAATCTTCTGTGTCAGGGTCTCGGTATCTCCTATCTGCCGGAGTTCGTGATCGCAGAGGACCTGGCAAAGGGAAATCTCGTCAGTCTCCCCATGACGGAGATTCAGCCGGATATCTGGCGGCAGCTTTTATATCATAGGAACAAATGGATCTCACCGGAATTGAAATGCGTAATAAAATACCTGCAGGAGGAATAATCCCCTGCAGGTTTTCTATTATATATGGATGTCGGGGGCAAAAGCCCCACCTTTAATTCCTACGAATTGTTTCGTGCTGCACACTCCCACACTTCTATCCAATATTCGCTTATCGAGGAATCTTCATCCCAGAAGCATTCCGATTCCATGTACCAAAAAGGCTGCCACCCATGCCACAAAACACTGCCAGAGTACCACGGCAATGGCCCATTTTCCACCCAGTTCTCTGCGTACAGAAGCGATGGCTGCCACGCAGGGCGTATACAGCAGGCTGAATACCAGTAATGTAGCGGCTGCCAACGGGGTAAGTACCGTGGCAATACTGCTGCCGAACAATACTTCCAGGGTTGCTACCACACTTTCTTTTGCCATGAATCCGCTGATCAGAGACGTACAGATCCGCCAGTCTCCCAATCCCAGCGGCCGGAACACCGGAACCAACAGACCTGATAGCATTGCCAGCATACTGTTGGCTGAATTCTCTACCAGATTCAGTTTCAGATCAAAACTCTGTAAAAACCATACTACAATCGTTGCAATGAAGATCACAGTAAATGCCTTCTGTAAAAAATCTTTCGCCTTTTCCCACAACAACTGTCCTACATTTTTCGCTCCGGGCAGACGATAATTAGGCAGTTCCATTACGAACGGCACCGGCTCGCCTTTGAACAAGGTTCCACGATATAAAAATGCAACCAGAATACCAATCACGATCCCCAGCAGATACAGGGCCGACATGATCAGTCCACCCTTTCCCGGGAAAAATACGCTCACGAAGAACGAATAAATCGGTAATTTTGCAGAACAGCTCATAAACGGTGTCAGCAGGATCGTCATCTTACGGTCTCTCTCACTAGTCAGTGTTCTCGTGGCCATGACTGCCGGTACCGTACATCCGAACCCAATCAGCATCGGCACAATACTTCGTCCGGACAGACCGATCTTTCGAAGCAACTTATCCATCACGAATGCCACACGGGCGATATAACCGCTGTCTTCCATAAGTGAAAGGAAGAAAAACAAGGTCACCACAATAGGCAGGAAACTCAATACGCTGCCCACCCCGGTAAAAATACCGTCGATCACAAGACTTTGTACGGCACTGTTGACATGGGCCGCTGTCATGGCTGCATCCGCAAGTTCTGTCAGTCTGCCGATTCCCAGTTCCAAAAGCCCTTGCAGCCAGGCTCCGATCACATTAAATGTCAAATAAAACACCAATATCATGATCACAATAAAACAAGGGATTGCCGTATATTTTCCGGTAAGGATCCGATCGATCTTCTCACTGCGGATCCGTTCTTTGCTTTCCTTCGGCTTTACTACCGTCTGTTCACATAATCTCTCGATAAAATCAAACCGCATGTCCGCGATAGCCGCACTCCGGTCCACACCACGCTCTGTCTCCATCTGGCAGACAATATGCTCCAGCATTTCTTTTTCATTTTCATCCAGCTGCAGCTTCTCCAGGATCAGATGATCTCCTTCAATGGCTTTGTTGGCTGCGAAACGCAGGGGCAGCTTTGCTGCTTCCGCATGATCCTCGATCAGATGCCCCACCGCATGGATGCAGCGGTGTACGGAACCATCATGATCGTTTTTATCACAGAAATCCTGCCGTAGCGGCCGTTCCTGATATTTTGCGACATGGACTGCATGGCGGATCAGTTCGTCCACACCTTCGTTTTTCGCAGCAGAAATGGGGATTACGGGTACTCCCAGGAATGCCTCCATGGCATTCACATCGATGGAACCGTGATTGCCGGTGACTTCATCCATCATGTTTAGGGCTACGACCATGGGAATGTTCATTTCCAACAACTGCATGGTCAGATACAGATTACGCTCGATATTCGTCGCATCCACGATATTAATGATAGCTCTGGGTTTCTCATACAGGATAAAATTACGGGATACGATCTCTTCACTGCTGTAAGGGGACATGGAATAAATACCGGGCAGGTCTGTCACCAAAGTATCCGGATACCCTTTGATGGAACCGTCCTTACGGTCTACGGTAACTCCGGGGAAATTTCCCACATGCTGATTCGAACCGGTGAGCTGATTGAACAGTGTAGTCTTGCCGCAGTTCTGATTTCCCGCCAGGGCGAACGTTAATGTCGTTCCCTCCGGCAAAGGATTCTCATCTTTTTTTGAATGGTATTTTCCATCCTCACCTAATCCCGGGTGCTCCGCATCCGTCACCCGGTCCAGCCCTTTATGTTCTCTTGTTCTCTTCGATATAGGTGCGATCTCGATCTGATCCGCTTCCGCCAAACGCAACGTTAGTTCATAGCCGTGCACCTGCAATTCCATGGGGTCACCCATCGGAGCCAGCTTTACCACCGTCACCTCCGCTCCCGGGATCATACCCATATCCAGGAAATGCTGTCTGAGTTCTCCGGAACCACCGACGGTTTCGATCACGGCGCTTTTACCGATTTCCAATTCTTTCAGTGTCATAACACTTCTGTATCCTTTCGTATCTCAACATTTTAATGTTCTGTGTTGTAACAGAAGTATTATAGCGCATTTGGTATTGAAAATCAGTATCAATTTGCATTTTTTATTTCCATGATTTTTTTCAAAATTTTTTTCAAAAATGGAATAAAAATGTAGAAAAAATTGACGAAAGCAGTTACACTTAAAATAGCATCAATAAAAATAGGGAGGGAACTTATGAATATGAATATAAAAGAAAATAATAAATATCGTTATACGGATACTTCGGAACGCAATATCAGAATGAACCGGTTCTATATTATCGCTACTTCGCTTTTGGCGATCGTGTTCCTATTTTATCTGTGGTTAAAACTGGCAAATCACAACATTGCACCCATTGTTACATACGCAAATACCATTCTGATTGCCGTTTTCTGTGTGGTAAATGTCGTGACACACCTTCTAAATAAGGCGACACGACTATTAAAAGTCTTCGCTACCATCGAGATCGGCATTGAGTATCTGTTAGTCGGTTTACAGACAGATGCAAGTTTCATTCACTATGCGCTGATTGCCATTTTCATATTACAGATTCCTTATTATGAGAAAAAATCTCTGAAGAAAACCGCTGTGGGATTATTCGTGCTCTACCTGATCGTCATGATCGTTCAGGCTACGAAGGGAATCTACGGTCAGGATGTAAATGCCGTCTGCTCTACCCTGCTGGTATTCCTGATCGGAATTATTATTCTGGAGACCGGTAAGATCACAATACTTTTTAATAATGACGCCATCGGTTCTTCCCGGGAAGAACATAACCATGTAAAAGAAGTACTGGATAATATTCTGGACGTATCCCAGACCGTACATCAGGAGACCACCAAAACCACAGATCTTATGAACCAGCTGGTACAAACTACGGAATCTGTAGCCAACAGTATGCAGGAGATCTCCTCCGCCACCAATATGACTGCCACCAGCATCGAAGAACAAAGCCAGATGACCGGCACGATTCAGCGTGCTATCGAGCAGACCAGTCATATCTCCGAACAGATGGTTCAGATTGCCGAGGATTCCAACGAAAGTATCCGTAAAAACATGGCTGCCATGGAAGACTTAAAACAACAGTCCGCTATGATCAAAGATACCAACCATTCCGTCACGGATGCCATGGAAAAGTTACAGGAAAAGACGAAAGAAGTGGAAGAGATCGCCGGAAGCATCATGGCAATCTCCGGTCAGACCAATCTTCTGGCATTGAACGCTTCCATTGAAAGTGCCCGTGCCGGGGAGGCCGGACGCGGTTTCGCCGTTGTTGCCCAGCAAATACGGCAGTTGGCAGAACAGACCAAGAGCTTTACCGAAGAGATTACGAAGATCACCAATGAGCTGAATGCCAATGCCAACATGGTAGTCAACACGATCAGCGGCTCCATTGAAGCTACCGAACAGCAGGGCGAAAAGATCCTGGCTGCTTCCGAGACTTTCGAACAGCTGAACAAAAATATGGAAGCACTGGCTTCCCAGGTGGAAGAAGTAAATCACCACATTCTGGGATTGTCAGAATCCAATAATAAGATTATGGAAAACATCTCCCAGCTGTCCGCTGTAACTGAAGAAGTTACCGCCAATGCCGAGCAGGTGCACACCATGAGCCAGAACAATCTGGATTATGCAGAACAAGTAAAAACGGCAGTAGAACATATCCGCTCTACCACCGATGAGATGGGGACGCAGGAGGGTTAACCCTCCTGCGTTCTTTGATCTTACTATTTCAATTTCAAACCGTCTTTAAAAGCATTTCCTACTTTATCTCCCATTGCAAGATAAGTATTATTCACAGGATCATAGCTGATTGGCTTCAATTTCTTCGGATCGATCTTGCCATCCGTCAGGATGCTTTCGTCCGCATTGACGTTGACGATATCGCCCACCAGAATGCCGTCTTCAAAACTTTTCACCTTACATTCCAGCGCCATGGGAAGTTCATCGATCAACGGTGCATTGACAAAATCACTCTTGGCTGCATGGAAACCGGACTTTGAGAATTTATCAGGTACTTTCTTCGCAGATTCCATGCCCACATAGTCGCAGGCTACCACGGTATCTTCGGTTCCGATACTTACGGTAAATGCTCCGGTCTTTGCCAGATTCTCCGTGGTCTTATGCTCTGACATACTGATGGAGATCTCATTCATGTCCGTAATGATTCCCCATGCTGCGTTCATGGCATCGGGTACTCCATTTTCGTCATAAGTTGCAATGATCAGCACCGGCATGGGATACATTACCGGCTTTGCTCCAAAATTTACTCTGCTCATATTCGTCCTCCTTGTACTAAATTAATTTTTCCTTCCATTCTGCTTCCCGGAATCCGGTCAACACCAGATCCCCGTCCACAATCAGCGGTCTCTTTACCAGCATTCCGTCCGTGGCCAGCAGCCGAAGTTGTTCCTCTTCCGTCATGTTCGGAAGCTTGTCCTTCAACTGCATGTTCTTATATAACAACCCACTGGTATTGAAGAATTTCTTTAACGGCAGCCCACTTCTGCTCTGCCATTCTTTTAATTCTTCGTAGGTGGGGTTGTCCTCTACAATGTGACGATCTGTATAGGTGATATTATGTTCCTCCAGCCACTTTTTTGCCTTTTGACAGGTGGAACATTTGAGGTATTCTATAAATAGCATGGGGACCTCCTAAATGTAGCAAAATTTATTTTTTAACTAAAATCATTATAATTCACTTGATTATCTTAATTCAAGGTATAACTTTAACAGGAATTTCTTTATATACTTCAATATAAAAAGTCCCCCGCCTCACGGCGAAGGACTACACTTTCGACCCAACCATTTATATCCCGCATATCGGTCAGCGGTAAACTTTCATTACACCTACATTCTGTCAAGCACGCAGGCGAAAATCAATAGTATTTTTCATCTGCAAATACTTCTCTATCAATTTCGGCTGTATCAACGGATACGTCCACTCCTCCGGCAGTTCGCCCAAGAGTACTATCTTCTCCATCTCGCTATGCAGTTCTGTCGCAAATTCTGTTATCTCCGCATAGCAAAGCAGCCCAAAGGATTCTTCTCCCGTATCATTTACTCTGGTCTTCCCGGTTACAGAGTATACACACAGGGGCTTCATATCGAACCTGATTGCACCGGTTTCTTCCTGCAATTCTCTTTTCGCCGTTTCAAGAATGCTTTCACCGGCTTCTCTATGTCCACCCGGAACTTCATAGGTGTCTCTTTCTTTATGCTTGCAAAATACCCATTTGCCATTGCTCTGTGAGACGATCACCGCAAACTTCAACAGGGAATCATCCACTGAGTCATAAAATTTTACTTCCAACATTTTCTTTCCTTGCCCTCTCAATTAAATCTGCCTTGAAACAAAATGTACCGTTTCTTTTCTCTGCTCAAGTATGTAAGGTATCAGTTCCAATGGATATACCTTCGTGTCCTTCCTTAGTTCCTCCAGCGGAATCCAGCAGAAATCCAGATTGATTCTCTCATGATCCAATTCATCATATCCATGAAACACCCCATCCATAGGAATACTATCGTCCAGTAAATGAACATTATAATATAAGCAGATCTGGTGGCATGGTCTCTTTCCCCATGGAAAATACAAAATCATCGTTTTTAAATAGAATGTCCATGTGATCTCCCTTCACGTCAGATATACTCATCCTGTTTTACCTAAACTTTAAAATCAAAACTGTTATTCCCACGGAAATCATCATAAGCCCAAGCAAAATGGCCAGCGCAATAACCTTTGCATTTTTCTCCATAAATCGGATAGGTGTCCCATACTTTTCATCAATTTTTGCATCTCTTCGCTCATTCCTGATATTCTGCTCCCACTCCAGATCCTTCAGTTTCATATATTCGTCATAATGGCGTTTTTCCAGACGGTCTTCCTCTTCGCGTACCAATAATTCCAGGTTTTCTTTATAAGAAGCCCCACAATTACTACACCCCTTTTCGTCTGTGCTTTTTCCCCTTATCTTATTATCACAGTATTCACAGGTAAATTCATAATCACTTGCAGGTTTATAAACCGGAGGCTCGCCGATTTCAAAATTGTAGTATTTATGACGTATCAGCTTATATTTTTGAATTGCCTGCATTGTAGTACTTATATATTCCGTTTCCTGTGTAATGGCTTCTTCCTGGGATTTCATATACTCTAAATACCTTTGATGCATGGCCCGCTTCTTTAACTGATACTCCTTGTTCTTTCCAAAATTACCGCCACAGGTTGGACATTTTTCATCCGCAGAAGATACCTTGGATCCGCAAAACTCACAGGTAAATTCAAAATTCTCCTGAAAATGATCCTTTTTGTAGGAAATGTACTTAACCGGTTTCAGGTCCTTACGTGCTCTAATGCCCGAAAAGAAAAACAAGTATATAAGTAATAACAGGCCAAAGGTAATTGCTATATTAAAAAATACTGTTGAAAACAAACTGAAAAATTCCATAATAATGTGTCATTCCTCTTTCGTATTAAATATAATTCTTAACTAATCATATCATAGTAAATCCTATTTTTCATCTAAATCCTAAGAATGTACTGATTACAACTCTTGATACTTCATGCATGGGAAATATCTTAGAAAAATCCAGTTGCCATATCTCCATTTTCTGCTACAATTTGATCATAATAGTTGCGAAGCAACGTTAAGCACCTGAGGTGCGAATCATGATATATTATGATTATACCAATGTAAAAAATGAGGATAACACAAATGAGAAAAACAATTCTTCCCGTATTAATGACAGCAACAATTTCTTTGAGCCTATTGGCCTGCGGATCAAACAATTCCGGTGAATCTGAATCCACCACCAATATTACAGAAGCAGAAACAACGGCCATCGTCGCAGAGTCAGAAAACGCATCTACTGCCACAGAACCGGATGCCGGGCAGAGTGAAGCGAACGCAGAAACCGAACGCACTGAAACCACAGAAGTGATAACGGAAGATTCCACAGAAACTCCGGCACCGGTGGAAGTATCAGGAAGCACGGAGAATAGCACCATTTTGCCTCTCTCTTATGAGGATTTTAATGTTAATGGATTTGGATATAGCAATTACGTAGACTTATATGGAGCCGGAAACGGCTATGAAGATGTAGAACGTATTTCTATTATGACTACAAATTGTACGGCATATACTGAATACCCCGATCAAATGTCATCAGACACAGAAACTTCGCGTGGTATAAAATTAGGCGATTCCAGGGAACAAGTAATTGCTGCTTATGGAGAGCCTCAAAAAGAAGTAGTGTATAAAAATAAGGCCTATAATCATGATGGTCTGGAAAGCCAATACAATTTGTGCTATTCCTATATTGACGAAAGCTACCCGGAAGTCTTTTTCAATTTATCCTTCAGTATGGATCAAAATGATAATGTGCTGGATATTTGCTATGAAGCAATATTGATGAAATGGTATAAATAATTAGTCGTTTATAAGTATACCCCAGGAGATATTATCTCTCATATCCCCTGGGGGCAGAACTGTTAGCAATAATGTTCTGCCTTTTATATAATCTTTTAATTACTTTCTCTTATAAATATAAATACAAATTCCTAGCATTGATATTAACATCAAAATGGCAATATAAAAACTTTGTATATTTTCAATTTGTTTGCCTGCTTCTGAGTTTATCAATACGTCCCAAATAGCACCTACTCCCCAAAAAAACGGAAAAATACTGAAAATATTTTTAGTAATGTAAAATACAGAAACATACATAATTCCCACAAAAAATAGTTTTAAAAATTCTGGTTGAAAACCTGCATGATGTAAGCTATAAAATACAGCAGTCATAATAATAGCCGGAATTATTCCAAAAGCTCTTTCAACTTCATAGCGAAAAAAACCGTAAATACATACCATTTCAAAAACACCCGCAACTAAAATGTATGTAATTGCAAAAAAGGAATTTTTAGAAAACATTATGGTTTCTGTATTTCCAGATATAAACATAACCAATAACATTATGGCTGCAATAATATTTATTGCCAAACTAATAACTATTTTTTTCTTGTGAATACCTAAAACTGACACCGATTTTTTATTTTCAATTATAGTAAAATACAAGGGAAAGAAAAAACCTAAAACTAAAATCATCAATATATCCCTTAAAATAATATTAGCTATATCATTATTGAAAATAGTCATGATAACACTTAATATAACTATCCCTACGCCACTTAACATTCCTAAAGTCACTTCTAAGCTCTCTACCTTCTCTAAACGGTGGAATAACAAATCTTGAAACCCATATGTATATCGTCTATCTATAATAAAAAATACCGGCCAATCGTCTTGCATATTTTCAATGATTTTTTCAACAACAAGTGCGAATGATAAACTCCTCTCATCATCTCTAAAAAATGGGGTTACATCCATTATAAACCCCTTCGTAGCCGTAGTTATTTCACCAAATACATTTTTTATGTCCTCTCCTACCATAATAGATAGAAAAGCATATCCCGCATCTTCAAGCTGTTTCAAAAAATCTTCTCGATTTCTCTTATCATATTCATATAAAATAATTTTTTTCAATATTTATTCACCTCAAAAACTAATATCTTGAACTATAGAAATCACATCGATATAGTGAATATTATCATCCAACGCCTTCTTAACAACGTTCTCTTCGTCGCTTTCAATTCCTACATCCTCCACAGTCTCATCTTGGTTTTTGACAAATCGACTCAATTTCTTATTTAGCTCTTTACGCTTAAAGCATCCCCTATATATACCAATAATTGTCACTTTACCAATTTCTAAGTCACTAAGACTATACTGGTTTTCCATCTCATTTTCAGCTTGCATTGGAATCTTAATTACTATTTTTTCTGTGCCACCAAAACGCTTTTCCGGCAATACACCTTCTAATATGTAAGCAGAATCCTTGAATAAAACCTCTAATAGTGTTATATAACAAATTCACATCTGCAATGATTCCCATTGTATCTGTAATCTTATTAGGAATTCGCTCTAATAAATCTCTTGCATTATCAATACCTACAACATTACCATCGTCATCCGTACCTATGTATATTGTTCCACCGTAGGCATTGGCATATCCACAAATCCATTTCAAATATTCATCCTGCCATGACTCCTTCCACTCTATGGATTAATGTTCTTTTTCTTTCATATATGCACCAACTTTCTTTATTTCTAAAGCATTTTACCGGTTATCATTATTTTCAACTTTTACTGACACCTTGACCAATTTATTTCGTTCTTTAATCCAAATAAATATTTTTACAGCTATGGCAACCGCCACAATACTGCATATGCCAATAGCGACTTTGCTAAGAATTGTTAGGCTCACCTCTTCATCACGGCGAAGCTTTGTCATTGTGTTAGGAGCTATTTCTGCCTTTTTACGCAAATCCGATTTACTCATTTTTTTATCTACTAATAATTTCCATAATCGTTTATATGATACAGCCATGATAATTTCTCCTATTCCGTCTTCACATTGTATATATTCTACGCATCTATCGTGTCAATAAATTTGGGAATAAACTCCCTAAAATATCTTCTATTTTTCCAATCATTTAAATTTCCAATAAATGCTATTCTATATTTTGCCCTCGTACATGCCACATTAAGTATATTAGCTTTTTTTACCACCCAATTCATTGCTCCAACACTTTTATCTGAACAACCTAATACAAAAAGCACTTCATTGGCATCTTTTCCCTGAAAGGTATGCACTGTACCAACACAATTTCTTGTCCATTTTGTTAGCATCTCCTTGTCATACCCTTTTACCGAAAAATAACCAATTACAAATTTACGCATCGACTCTGCCACTGTTCTAAAAGGTGTAATTATAAAAATTTTATCATCTGTCTCATACAAATTAGTATATATATGTAGTGCATTTTCCAATAATTGGCATACTCTCTCTGCTTGATTTTTCACAAAATGATCCTTGCTACCATTTTCTGTTCCTTCAACATTTATCCATCCTGATTTTTTTATCAAAAATGGTTGTTCTTGTTTCAAATAATCTTCCTTTTTATGTGTTTTATTAAACATTCTATTGTCATACGAAATCATGTTAGAAATGCCTTCTGATTTTATCATACAAAGTACAGCATAAAAGAAAGGACTGATTTGCACACCTTCCTCTGTAAGTTTTCCATCTAAGTCTATCTGAACTGAGAAAATATAAAATCTACCTGACAATTCGTTTATCTCTGCATATTTTTCCATATCTAATTTACATTTTTCAGCCATTTTTTCCACAAAGGTTTTAATTTTGTAACAGCCACAATAAACATTTGCACGATTATACAACTTCTCATCAGATTTATGTTTTTGTCTCAAATACTCATTATGTGCCTTGTATTCTTTTAATGGTAAACTTCTTGTACTGTAACCATTTCAATTCTCCTTCATTCGAAACCAAATCATCACTAACTTCCTCATTAAGTATTGCGAAAAAATAGTAATTTTGTCTTATCTCCCCTTTCGTTCTTC
>ERZ791893.665-NODE-665-length-22915-cov-2.764173_pt1 | contig 22915 bp, 20 predicted proteins | sample MGYA00510154_ERZ791893 | MGnify/ENA primary metagenome ERZ791893 (study PRJEB30046, sample SAMN00792068) | human gut metagenome | study: EMG produced TPA metagenomics assembly of the A metagenome-wide association study of gut microbiota in type 2...
GTTGCATTACAAAAATAATTAAACTTGGGATTTACACACTTTTTGAAACACTATCGATGAGGATGCGGCGATACAGCAAAATCAGGATACAACAAATCAGCAAATAAAGATAGAAATGTATAATGATGGGAAAAAATTTGAAAAAGGCAGTTATCAATTGATTTCTGCCCATCCTCAAATGCCCGAATTGTCTTTTAAAGTTACTGATAATTTGGATAATAGTGATAAAGTGAAATTCCAGTTAAAAATAGAATATAGAAGAGATAACCGTAGTGATGAAGATTATTTTCCGGAGAAGGACAAGTTTGCAGAAATTGATGCCGGAAGCTCCTGGGTAGTGGATTGGCAAGATAAGATCAGAGGTGGTAAAGCAACTTTATTTTGTCATATAGATGATAATAAAGATACTTTGGTTTTTTATATTCGTGGAACCAATCCGACAGAACAGGAAATAAAGAATTTTTTGCTTCAGGAAGGTTATTCAACAGAAACCTGGTTTTTGACGCGTTTGATTCGTCAGGAATCTCAGTATCGTCAATTTAATCCTGGAACGAAATATGGCAGTGCGTGGACAAGCAGCGTTGGTTGTCCCAATTGGGGTACACCTCATGGCTGGGGGTTGATGCAGCTGGATGTATTGAATAGTTCTTGTGGAGAATTGCACCGTGATGGAAAATATCGTCCTTCTGCGGAAGCTTTATGGAATTGGAAGGAGAATTTAAAGGTTGGTTATGCATTTTTGACGGGAGAGAAGAAAGGGATGACGAAGAGTAAGATTGTAGAATATGAGGAAGAATTAGAGAAATGGTATGCAAAAAATCCAACAGATTCGGTCTCTGGTTATAGTGATCAGATGGAAGGGCGGGTTACTTTTACGCATGCTTCGAGTCCTCATTTCAATTTTGATTGGGGCCTATTGGATATCGGATTGTATTCTTTTATGGATGCAATGTGGGTAAAATCCTATAATGGGAATAGTCGGGGTTTTTATTATCAATTAGTTGTTCCTGATGATGAAGAACTAAAACCCTTTTGGCAATTGAATCGCTTGAATAGTAAAAATCATAATTACGTAGAAGCAGTTGGTAATCAGAATGAATAGTTAAAATCGTGGAATATGAAGACATTTTTAATTTTAATATTTACTTTTTTCAATTTTGTTGTTTGCGGGCAATCAAACAAGGAATTGTATTTTATTACCGGTCATCCTTTAACAAGAACAGATGATCTGTTTGAATCTGTTTTGTGGAGATATGACAGAGATTCCTCAGCTTTAATCCGGCATCTCCAGTTGTGCGGATCAGAAGAGCAGTTAAGCAATATTAAGATGTATGTGGAGTTAGGTTATTTTACTTTGATGAAAAGTAATAGCTGGCGACAGGAACAACCTTATGATAGTCTTTTGGTGTTTAATACTAATAGTATGGAATTGAAACGAGCATCAGTGGGAAAAACTGGCTATGGTATAGTAGATTATGCTAATAACTATTTGTTGAAGCTATCAGATGTTTCATTAGTGGTATTTGATTTAATAGGCCAGGAATCAGATAGCCGTTTATATAATAGCTATGAAATCAATAATTTAAAATATAGTGATAGTGTTGATTTACAGTTGTATAAAAATATTTATCTGACGGGATTTATGGGAGGAAATATAGTTGGTTCTGATTATATATTAAGTTATAGCCGGGAAGAAGATGGTTATTTGGAAATTATTGTTACTGGAGATCGTTCTAAACGTCCTTGTTTTCCTTACGAATTGCCAGAACAGTTTAGATTTAATAGTTCTTCAAGACATACTGTATCAATAAATAATGATGATATCTTTTTAGTGAATGGTAGAAAAGAAACAAAAAAAGATAGTCTTGGTACACGGCAAGTGGTTATTTTTGATAAAAAGAAGGAGGAATGGAGTGAATTGATCTTATCAGGTAATTTATCTCGTATCCGCGGCTTTTCAGATTGGTTGTGTGGTTATATCGGGGATGATAATAAATCTTTGTTAAATAAACCGCTTCCCGGTTCTTCTTTATGGCAAGATCGGGCTACAGGATTATCTCCTGCCATTCGTTACGAGAGAATGTATGCTCCTGGAATACTGTATTTCTATAATCCTTCAACCGGTGTTTATTTTGAATTGGAAACGAAGCAGGCTGATAGTGAAGTAGTATTGATTCAGAATGAGAAAGTAATTTATCGTGTTTACGATGAATTATATGAAGCCAAACTTGTGAATGGAAAAAAATTAGCGTCTGTGAAATTACTATTAAAAGATGACCGGGTACCTGACATCCATTGGGCCTTTTACCGTTAAGTTTTTTGAAACTTTGTATTGATTGTCGTATTCCCACCAAATTGATTTTTTTGGATGAAGAGGGACAAGGTGATACCTGTGATCACGGTTCACGACCCTTCTGTCGATCCTGATAAAGTGATTTTTAAAACCCGGTCGGGTACAGAATTCAAGCGGGAAAAGTTTGACAAGACCACGGGGAGGTATGTTTTAAATCTGGTGGGGGGTAATGCGAACGACGGTCAGGAGCTTTATGCGCTTTACCCGAAACCGGGTGGCGGTTATTATAATCTGGGTAAATTGCTTATCGTGAGCTATCCGTCATACCGGATAAAGGTAAAGATCGTTCCGGTGGCTAACGATCTGGATGAGTTTGAGGCTTTACGCGGGGAGTTGGAGAAAATATACAGTCGTGTCGGTATAGAATGCATAGTCGAAAAAATGCCTGTGTTTGCTTACAGTTCTCCTTTGCTTTTTGCAGACAAGAGCGGTGTTTTCAGTGCTTATACCGATGAAATGAAAAAGCTTCAGGGTGCTTACGTTGAAAACTACGGAATCGATCCGGAGGCGAGCTATCTTTTCGTCCTTTTATACAGCGGTCAGGGAGATGACCGTAACTACACGGGTTTTATGCCTTTAAACAAGCAGTTCGGTTATCTGTTCCGCCGTGATTTCGGCAGTTTTGAAGAATTTGCCGTTGCCGCCGCTCATGAACTGGCTCACGGTCGTTTGTCGTTGCGTCATCCTTTCGATAAGTCTTTGGGTTTGCCTGAAGGCAGCGTAGCGGATAACCTGATGGACTACCGCCACGGGCGGGAGCTGGCTAAATGGCAGTGGGACGTGATCCACGACCCGGGTATAGTGTTGCGGGTGTTTGAGCGGGATGAGGATGTGGCGATTATTGTGGATAGAAATAAAAATGCAGTAACAATACGTTGGAATAATTGTCAGCCTCAAATGGTGGCTAATAAAAAATTATTACTTTATGATGGTGTCTGTGCGGATACGAAAGAAAACGTAACCTATTACCGTTTGGTAAACAATGGAGGGATTGTGGCACATTATTTAGATAATTCTGTAGAAGTGATTCATAAATATTCTATTACTTTTGATAAGAAGAAATGGTTTACTTTGAGTTTGTCAGGTTATCAGGATGATTGTTTAAGTTGTGAGTTGACTCAGCTTTTAGGGCAAATGGTTGCTGAAACAGGGAAAATGACTGGGACTTATGCATTACCTGCTGAGGATATTTATATTTTGGTGACTGGTGAAGATTTTGACGGAGTGGAGTCTAGTCGTATAGCTGCAGGTGGTTTTTTAATATTAGAAGTAGTTCAGGTCGGAAAAGTTGCCAAATTAATAAAAGGAGGAAAAATTCTTACTAAGGCTGGTAAAGGCGTTGATATCTCTGCACGGGTTATTAAACAGTTTGCCAAGAAGACTGCAGAAGATGCTGTAATTGATTTGTCCGCGCAATTACTCTTTGGATTTGTAAATAATGCAACACTTTATCCTGATGAAGATGGTTATGAGATAGCCAAAAGAGCTTTGTTGGATGTAAAATTGCAAGATGCAATAGTGGCAGGAATGATAGATTATGCTTCATTAAATAGAAATTCTAAGATGCAACTTGATTGTGCTTTAAGGATGGTACGAAGAATTGAAAACGGAGGATGTAAACTAGAATTAAATTCCATTGCTGATGGAATTGGAGATTGTATTATTAATGTAGCTATCAGTTATATTTTTGGTTTTATGAAACATACCCCTCAATATAACTCTTTTTGTAAAGCATTGGCTGATGCAAAAAATTATGATCTAATTATTAAGAGATTATCTCAATTTGTATCTCGTGAAACAATGGAAAATTTTATTCAGACATTACTTGAAAATTCAATACAAAATACTTATGGAAAATAAAAATAAATTTGATTCAAAACAAAGTATAATATGGAAAACTATTTTTAATTTTTGTATAGCTTTAGTTGCTTTATATTATGTTGTTGTGCTATGTTTGATTGATTCAGTTGAATTTGTAAAATATATTGAACATTATATTCGTTCAGGTACTGGAATATCACGAGGAAGTAGTACTATTATCAATGTCTTTTATTCTGGTTTTGGGAAAATAGGAGTTATTTTATTTTTAATATTATGTAATTTTATTCTTTGGTGGATGACATTTACATCATTGAATAGATTACGTCGTTATCTTCATAAAGAAAAACTATATAAAATGGGTTTGGTTTCTAATATGGATGATGATTATAAACCCGTAGGATTAATAAAAAGTATAAAGCAATTTTTTTTAAAAGCAGGAGATACTACTTCTACTATGAAATATTCCCGAAAGGATTTACGTAAAATGAAAAAAAAATTGAAGGATATGGAAAACAAGAGAAAGCGTTAAATTATCTGGTAATATAAATTAATCCATATTTTGAAATTTAATGTGTTTAAATTAGTTCTTTGAAAAATTCGCAATCAACTATTCATGTCCCTGTCAAACATCGATATGTTGTATGAAATTATGCGGATGGAATGATTTGTCTTTTTTATGAATGGCGTGCCTCCTCAGAATATGTTGCAGTTGCTAAGTGGTTTGGAAATCAGTGATTTATCTGAAGTGTTGGGCGGTTTAGGTGATATGTGGGGAGATGCGCTTTCAGATCCGATGTGGTGGATTAATATCGTAAACGGGAGTGTTTCCCCTAAATTTTTGAAACCCGCCGGTAAGTTTATGGGAAGCTTTATCCGTGGACTTGGTGACGGAGCAATCAGCTTACTGAATAAAACTGGACGTTTAGGTTATAAAATCAGGCACATTGCCGGAGAGGTAGCTTTATATACAAATTTGGAAATTGAAATCGCCCGTTTTAATAGCCGTGGTGTATTGCGTCCTTTGCATTGGGGAGAAGCGATTGGGGAGAAGGTTTTGAGTTTGGAAGATGATGTCAGGTTCTTGAAGGATGGGAAAGAGTTTATTGGTAATTTATTATTATATAAATCTGGAAATAATTATTTTTGGTTAGTTAAAAATGTATCTTTCAAAATTGGCGATCAAATAGGAGATTATACAATACAAAAAGTAAGGTCTGGTAGTAATGGTAAAATAGCAATGGTAGGTCGTTCAATGGGAAATGCAGAAAATCCTGGAGTAAAAAATATTTATCAAGAATTGAAAAAAACGACTCTTGATGTAGAAATTTTTGATGAATCTTCGTTGTCTGGAGAATGGAATGTTAGATTTAATGAGGCTTCAAAAGAATTTGCTTCAAAAACAGAAAATTGGACAAAACGCTTATCTAATCAGGAATTAATGAAATTGAAGATGTATGAGTTGAATAAAGAATGGGCTAAACATTTAGTGGATGAAGGATATACTATTCTTGATTTAGGAGATTTTAATAATTTAGGATTTAGTGTTTTTTATTCTATGGAAATCTATGATATTTAAGTAATATGCAAAGTAATAATTCTGATGTTATTAATATTATAAAAAAAATAATATATTTAAATGATATATTTGTTAATTATAGCCTAATAAAATGGGATATAAATAAACTATTAGCAGAACGCATCGATTATGATTTTATTTTGGAATCAGATAAATATAATAGGTGGATGCTTTTTCGTATTAGTGATTTTGGTAAATATCAAAAAGTAGTTATTTGGCTAAATTTTTTAGATGTTCCGAAAGCTGCTAATTTCGACTTGCAAGTCTATTTCTATTCAAATTTGAATATTCATAATGTCGAACAGAGATTAAGATTCGGTTCAGCAAAAACTCATGATTTTGCTGAAGGATTACAATATGTTATAAATTATATAATGTCTAATCTTGACTTGAATGGTAAATTAATTTTTGAAGGAAAATATTGGATTGATTTTCCTTTTGATTGGCATGAATATAAATAGATTAATGATTGTGACTAAACCTAATTACAAACATATTGCTCAAATTATTAATATGAATTAAATGATTATATGTTTTCGGAAATTTGAACATTTAGGACGGATTCATGTTGTCAATAGAGGTTTAGTGGAATCGCAAAACAATTAGAAATAAAAGGAATTAAAGAGGGAACAAAGATTTTTGATGATTACAGTTGGGGACTTATAATAAGTCTTGGTTGGAAAGTACTTTACGAAGAGGAAATGATATTGTGTTAGGGAGCGAGCCTTTCAATTTTAAAAAGATAGAGAATGTATATATGAATAATTGATTATCAGTTGTTTGTGGATGATGTGATAGAAAAGTCCTTGTGATTTGATGATAGTGGTCTGAAAAGTGGAGATTTAGCATTTTAAATCTTTGTTGTTGTAAAAATGAGAGAATAAAAGGTTTTTGTTCGAAGAGTTATGTTCCCATACGATTAAAATAACCTCGTCTTTAAATCGGAATATGCCCCATATCCACAAAAGGGGGGCGGTTGAAACGACCTCCTTGTATATTACTTTATGTTGCCTATAATAGAATCAGCAGATAGAGTATAAGACATCATAAAATCAGCGTAAGAAACAAATAAATCCCGTAAGAGCTACGATTTGCCACAAAAAAAGAGTAATTTTGTGGCAAAATATAAAGCTATGGGTGCAAACAGCTCTTACAAGGCAATGTATGATATTGTGGAACAAGCTAAGGATGGAACAATTTTCATTCCAGATGATTTCACGATGTGTGGCACTCCCGATGCAGTTCGTTCGGGGTTAAGCCGCTTATGCCGAAATGGAAAATTGTACCGCTTTGCAAAAGGCATTTATTATGTTCCGCTATATGACAAGTGGGATGGGACATTGCGTGAACCGTCACTGGATGACATTGCCCTAAAAATTGCGCAAAGAGACAGTGCGCGTATCATTCCGACAGGAGCGTATGCGCTTAACAGGCTGGGGCTATCCACACAAGTACCGGCCAACATTGTTTACATAACAGATGGTTCTGCACGGCAGATTAAGTTTGGCGAGGGGAAGAGCATTACATTTCGCCATAGTAATGATTTGGGTAATTTTGCCTATCACTCCAAACTGATGCAACTGGCCGTACTTGCTATGCGGGAGATTGGCGAGAAGTCAATAACGGAAACACAAAAGGGAAAAATCAAGAGTATGATAACAGAACATGTTTCGGAACAAGACTTCAAACATGATATAATACTTGCTCCAACATGGGTAAAAATGATATTGCAGCGGTGAAATTTGTAGACTTGTCACAAGAAGACCGCGTGGATATACTTGATCGTGTTTCCGCAGAATTGAACATACGGCAACGTGAGGTCATAGAAAAGGATTGGTGGGTAACGGCTGTCCTCCGTGCCATGTTTAGTTTGCCGTATGCCGGTCATCTGTCTTTCAAGGGAGGTACATCGTTGAGTAAGTGCTGGCATTTGATAGATCGCTTTTCGGAAGATATAGACATTGCCATTGACCGGGAGTATCTTGGTTTCGGTGGAGTATTGTCGAAAACACAAATCAGCGACAAATTGCGCCGTGCTGCCTGTGCCTTTGTAAGAGAGACCATGCAACACGATTTGGCGGGACAATTGTACAAGAGTGGCATCTCAAAAGAAAAGTTCAAGGTAAATGTTGATACAACCCCTGTTACCACAACTGACCCCGAGGTTATAGGCATTAACTATGACTCAGTTTTATCCTTTTCCATAGATGGAAAGGATGGGCAGTATATCCTGCCTAAAGTGAAAGTGGAAGTAAGTGGCAGGTCTATGAGTGAACCTGTAAGCGAGGTGGCTCTTGATTCAATGATAGACCAGGTGTATCCGAAGGCGCCTTTTGCAGAACCTGAGTTCATGGTACGTGCCGTTCTTCCTGAACGCACCTTTCTTGAAAAGGTATTCCTGCTGCATGAGGAGTTTGCCAGGCCAGAGGAATTAATTCGTGTGGAACGTATGTCGCGACATATGTACGACATCGGGCAGATGTTGAAAACCCCAATAGCCGGGCGTGCCATAAACGATGTAGAACTTTACCGTCAGGTAGTAGCGCATCGTCGCGCATTCATCGGCTTACGTGGTTTCGACTATGATACGCTTTATCCGGCTACGCTCAACATCGTTCCTCCGGCTTCTGTTTTAGAGCAGTGGAGAGCCGACTATGAGAATATGCGTCTGCACATGATATATGGTGATTCTGTTTCATTTGAAGAGTTGGTAAACGATCTTAATGATTTGAATGATTGGATAAAAGAGTCACACATAACTTCGCAAATTAGATAATATGGCAAATTGTTGAAATATATTGCAGAAGAAACACAAGGTGCGCCACTATTCAAATTCTTCTTGGATGGTTCTCGTAGAGTGTATAAAGTTGACGACATTCAGTATGACAAGAAAGTATTTCCTATCGTGAGTGGACAAATATCTGTGGCATGCTGTGGCTGAGAAATGAATGTAAACAATACATTTAAGAGTTTTTAGCATGTTCATGAAGAATCATACCCTGTTCTTTGTTTACCAGTGATAGCTAATCTTATCAATGAGCGTAATCCCGTATGTTACGGGACGGATACAAGATGGGCGGATCATCTTTATCCGGTCTATATGACTGAGTGTTATTGCAAAAGTCGCTTCAAAAGCGATTATTACTTTTTGAATTTATTCTAATTAAACTATGGATACAATAGGAAAGGTTATTGTTACCGAAAAGCGACCAATGTCGGCAATAAAATAAATTACGGTACTGACGACAAGCTTTTTTACCTTCAGAGTTGAAGATAGGTATCAGTTTGACCGGTGTTTTTCGGAGATGTTACCAGTTATCTGTGGGATTGGAAGGCGGAAAATATCTGGTTTCTTTGAAAGAAGAGGATCGTGATCATTCATTGCCCGGAAATATTGGCGCTTTGTTTTCAGACAGAGAAATCAACCGTATTTTTTGGAAAGTCGGATTTGAATACGGTTTCCAGGAGATGGTGTATGGACGTGTGGGCTATTTTAATGAAAGGAAGGCGGGATTGCAGCGTAAATACACTACTTTCGAAACCGGGAGCCGTTTTATGCGTATTCATCTGGACGCGGCTTATTTCGTGTCACATTCCCGGAATACCTATCTTTGGGACAATAGTTTTCGTTTATCTGTGGGAATAGATTTTTAATTATACTTTTACAATTGCAGATTTTAAATTATTGGGCAACCTGATTTGTTGTCGAATTCATTTCATTTAAAATCTGCAATCGTAAATCTACAATTTTGTATCCCTTTGCTTCGCTCTGCTTTTACCGACCGTATAGGCAAGAGAAAGGCCGTTGCCGGTTTTAATCCAGTTCTTCGATGGTGAATAATTCGTCCGGGGATAGTTGTAGGGTGGCGAAGCCTTTTTCAATGGGGGATAGGTTGGCGGGGAGGTGCTCGCTCATGTATTCCCGGTTGTTCGGTTTGAAGCTGACTTTCCAGCCTTTGCCGGCTTTATTTTTGAGGTAAAAACACATATTTTCGGGTGGGCCTTGCAGGTAGCGACGGGTGCCCGGGGTGCAGCCGGTGACGAACAGAACACCGTCGACCGGGCAATTTTGCATTTCTGCGGTAAGGGTATAATCTCCGGGATCTTCCTGATTGTTGTACAGGCATTGCATAACCCGGGTTGCCCCCAGCACGCCCAGGGCCAGACCCGGACAGATGTGGCCGTGTAGTTGTGCTGCTTTTAGCAGAAGTTCTTCGGTGTTGTTTGCCAGAATGTTACGGACAATATCGATCCGGGGGGAATCGGCCTGGATGGTTTGGTGTATACTTTGCTGATCGAAGACGGAGGTGTCGCAATATTTTATATCTATGACCGGGGAACCGTCTAATGCGTCGGCGCCTTTAACGTACAGTTTATTGCCTTCCCGCTGAACCAGTTTGACCGTGGTGATGCCTATATGGTTGGGACGTCTGGGGGAACGGGAGGCAAAGATGCCTTTGGTTTCACCGGTCCGTATTCTGGTGGTGAGCTCGGTCCGTTTTTCATGGTGGAAAGTGAAGACCAGGTCGATATATTCGGCCTGCTCGATGTCCTGTAAACCTTCCGCATATTCCGGGAGAATTTCTATTTCCGATACTTCTTGTTTGATGACTTCAGGAGTCTGGCTGGTGGTACATGCGTTGTGTACGAAACCGATGGGTTCTAATACGATCATAGTAAAACAGGGTAAAAGGTTAGTGATAAAATGTAATGGGTTCATAATGATTACGGTTATTGAGGGATGATACAGATACAGTTTTTGTGGTGTAATACATCTACCTGAATATCGTATAGGTTTTCGATGTTTTCGGGGGTGTAGACGGATTGGAGTCCCGATGCAAATACGTTGCCTTGTTTCAGCATCAGGGCTTTGTTACAGAAGCGGGCGGCCATATTGATATCGTGTATGGTGATGATAATCGTCATGCCTTCCCCTGCCAGTTGTTGTAAGAGTTTCATCACTTTCATCTGGTGGTTGATGTCCAGGTTGGCGATGGGTTCGTCCAGCAATAATATGGACGGTTGTTGTGCCAGGGCGCGGGCGATGTAAACGCGTTGCTGCTGACCGCCGCTGAGGGTGTTGAGGTGGCGCATGGCAACAGCCTCCAGTTCAAGCCGGGCAAGCAAGCCGGCTACCAGTTCCATATCGGCCGTTGTCGGTTTGCTGTGGATGTAGGGTTTGCGTCCGAGTAATACGGTATCGAATACGCTGATGCCGCCGACAATTTCTTCAGATTGCGGGATGTAGGCGACGGTGCGCGATAATCTTTTCGGAGAATACTCTTTCAGCGGAATATGTCCGATGGAAATCAGGCCCTCATTGATTTTCAGTATGCGGTTGAGGCATTTCAGCAGGGTGCTTTTGCCGGAACCGTTTTGTCCGATGATGGCTAGCATATCTCCCGATTGGACTTCGAAGGAGATGTGTTTCAGGGCTTTGAAGCCGGTGTAGCTGAACGATATGTCGTCGACTTTAAGGTGCATCATACTTTTTTTCGGGTTAAAAGGAACAGGAATAAAGGTACTCCCAGGAATGAGGTCAATATGCCTACGGGAAGAATAATGGGGGAGATGACCGTCCGGGCTACCGTGTCGCAAAGGAGCAGGAACATACCGCCGAATACGGCCGATCCGGTGATCAGAAATTCTTCGTTGTCGCCGATAAATTTGCGGACGATGTGTGGAACCACAAGTCCGACAAAAGCGATAACGCCGAAAAAAGAGACGGCAACGGCTGTAATCAGCGAGGTAACGACCAGACCGACGACGCGAATGCGTTGCGGACGGACGCCCATGCTTTGGGCATAATCGTCGCCGGAGCCCAGCACTTTATAGTCCCATCGCTTGTAATAGAAATAAATCAGGGCGGGTAGCAGGACGATGATCAGGAAAACCAGTTTGCTCCAATCGCTGCGCCCCAGGTCGCCGAAGTTCCAGAAGACGATGGAGGCCAGTTGAACGTTGTTGGCAACATATTGCATGACGGCAATACCGGCGCCGAAAAGCGAATTGATGATGACTCCCGAAAGGATGATCGTTTCGACGGAGGCTTGTCTGATTTTGATGATGAGCAGGATTATGGCCAATCCCAGCAGGCTTCCCAGAAAAGCGGAGATTGTGACAATGTAGGGATTGGTGATCATAAAGAGGTCGGATGAACGGGCGATGCCCGTTCCGGCTCCCAGAAAAACAATTCCGAAGGAGGCTCCGAAAGCGGCGGCATTGGATATTCCCAGGGTGTAAGGAGAGGCCAGGGGGTTGCGTAACAGAATCTGCATGATTGCTCCGGATATGGACAGGATGATGCCGGTGACAATTGTCGCCAGGATTCTGGGGAGGCGGATGTTGAGAATGATCTGCCGGTTCATTTCGATACCTTCGCCTCTTACCAAGGCCCATAAATCGGACCAGCCGATCTGGTGAGAGCCGGCGATCAGGGCCAGCAGAGCGATGGCGGCCAGCAGCACCAGCAGGATAACGATAAAGCGTGCGTTGCGGATCCGGTATTTTTTGTATTGTATTAAAATTTCATTGTCCATAGGCTCTGGTAAATACAGGTTTTATTTTGATTTCCGATTGAAGAACCCGCAGTTCTTTCCGATTCGGCGGATCAAAGATCTGTCATATCATTCAACGTGTTCTTTTCTGTGCCGAATACGTTTCGGTAGTCGCCCCAATTCCGGACAAGGCTGTCTGCTACCGGGCTACCGACGAACATGGTCAGAATTTCGTTTGCTTTGTCTGTTACGTCAATATCGGTAAATTGTTCCGGAAAAAGCACTTTACCGGCATTCCAGGCATTGATGAGCATTACCTCGAAGTTGGTGTGGTTGTTGTTGTACGGCCACAGGGTATAGATTTGCCGGTCCCGGTAAGCCGTTAACAACCGGTTCAGGCTTTTACGTGTTTTAAAGTCTTCCTGCACGAGCGGCCAGCCGTCGGTATCGACGAAAATTACCTGCGGATTCCAGTCTGCCAGCTGTTCCCAGTCGATATACGTTCCTGTGATGGGGGATATGTAGGCTGAGTCGATTACGGAGGCTACATTATCGGTTTTTAAAAAATCGAATGCGGCATAGTAAGGATCGGTGGACGTAATGCCTTTTTGTCCTTTGTAGGAAATGCCTCCGACATAAATACGGGGAGATTTGCCGGAAGATTGTGCCCGTTGCCCCAGTTCGGCAATCTGACGATCGGTATAGCGGATCAGGCTGTCTACTTGCCGGGTGGTGCCCAACACTTCGCCTATGGAGCGCAAAGAGTTGTAAAATGTTTGCCGGTTGTGGCCGATGTCTCCGTACTCTATGGTAAATACAGGTATTCCGGTACGTTGTTGTAAGGCATCGGCATCTCCGGCCGTTGTGGTCGACATAAAGATTACATCCGGCCGGGCGGCCATAATCAGTTCCGGATCGCCTCCCATAGATGGGCCGATGATCGGTTTTTGTCTCAATTCCGGGTGGGCGAACAGGTGGGTGAAGCAGTTGTCCCGGGTTTCCTGCTCTTCAACTCCACAGATAAAAGGGGCTCCTCCGGCATAGGTGACCAGACGGATCGCCGAAGCCCGGATACAGACGATTCTTTGAATGGAATCGGGCAGGACAACTTCCCTTTGCAGTGCATCGGTAATGACCCGGCCGGTATTTGGGTGTTTATCGGGCCGTGTACCGCAGGAACCGCAAAGCAGTACGCAAAGAATGTAACAGTATATTTTCATTGTATCGGTTTGAATGAAAATCCGGAAATGTGAATATAAACCGGTTATCGGTGCTGGGAGGTTATTTTCAGATTTCCGGATTTCCGGTTATTGCATTTACCGGTTTATATTGACAGCCAGCTTGATATTCATCAGTCTGCCGGCAGACATATACTCTTTGGTGTTCATGTGCCGGTTGTTGAATATATTGATGATCTCCCCGCTGACGTACAGACGGTGGCGGAAAAGCCATTTGGATAGCTGGGCATCCCATATCGCAAATCCCTTAATGGCAGTGGAGTTGTCTTCGGAGGTATATTGTTTGGATTTATAGCGTCCGCGAAACATGGCATCGACAATACCGCCCGTCCAGAGAATATAGCCTTTGACCTGGTGTTTAGGGGCATATGTCAACAGTTTGTCGTTTAATTCGGGCTGCTCTTTGAAATCTTTGATTTTAGCGTCGTTGTATGAATAATTGAGGTTGATTTTCAGGTTGTTGACGGGAGTGTAGTTTAAGTCGGCTTCTATTCCCTTGACATCCACTTTGGAGATATTCCGGCGTTGGAAAATGTCCCGTTTGCCCCACATTTTTTCTCCGGTGGCGACATAATACAGGAAATCTTTTCCTTTGGCGTAATAAAATGAAGGGGAGAAGGACAGGGTGCCGGTGAGCCGGAAGGTTCCGCCGATTTCGTAATTATCGATCTGTTCGGGTCCGAGGTCGGGGTTGGCAATTTTAGGGCCGACCCACATCCATCCCGAACGGCAGAGATCGTCCAAAATGGAAGCCCGGAATCCCTGGGAATAAGAAATGTAAGCGGATATGGTTTCGGTTGGGTTATAGCGTAAGGCTATCCGGGGGGAGAAATGTTCCCAACGGTTGTTTTTCAATTTCCCGTTGTAGGTGTTAAAGTCGGAGACATTTTCGCCGATGGCCTCGAACCAGCCTTTGTGAAAATAAGCATTGTCGTAGCGTAAAGCCATTTGTAACCAGATTTTCTTGTTCAGAAGACTCAGTTCGTCTTGTGCAAATACGGAGATGATACGGATTGTACCCCGGTTGAGTACCTTATCGGGAGAGGTAACATAATGGTCACCGCCGTCGATGCTGCCGTTTTTGAATTCGCTGCCTATGACCAGGTCGTTGAATTTACCGGACAGTCTGAGGTGCATGATGGCACCCCAGTCGTCACGGTGGGATTTGACATCGAATCGCTGGTAATCCGAGTTTTTCATCCGTTCGTCGAGTTTGAAATAGTCCTGGCGTTGAAAGTAAAGAGCTGCGTTGTAGGAAAATTTACCTTTTTCACCGTAGAAGCGGCCTTGTACCCTGTGGTGGTTGAAGTGACGGTATTCCCCGTCCGGAGCTTGGATTTTTTCACCTTCTCCCCGTTTGTCTTTGTAAAGGTCATAGGCCAGATCGATGTTGAAGAGTGCGGTAGGACTGTATAAGATTTTGGCGTATAAGCCGCCTTCTTTTACAAAGCGGGCCACGCTGTAGTCCGGGTTGGTCCGCAGGCTGTCGGGGACATTGTTAAAACCGTCGCTTTTGTTGTAATAGCCGGAAAGGAAAACGGAAAACTTGTCATTGACCCGGCTTGAAATACCCAGATTGGTTTTCCAGGTGTTCAGGGAGCCGTAACTCCCGGAGGCATTGACAGAGAACGGGGAGAACGGTTTTTTGCTGATGATGTTGATGACTCCTCCCATAGCGTTATTGCCGTAGAGCGAGGAGCCGGGACCTTTGAATACTTCGATCCGCTGGATGTTGTCCATGTGGAGACTGTTCCAGTTGACGCCTCCTTCATCGGACGTATTGATCGGAATGCCGTCGAAAAGTACTAAGGTACGTCCTTGCTCGTCTCCGGCAAGTCCGCGGATACTGACATTGGTGTGCATATTACTGATACCGTCCGAACGGGTGGTATTGACACCGGAGATCATCGTCAGGATGTCGTCGACACTTTGTGCCGGCGTATTCCGGAGAAGCACAGGGCTGACGATACTGATACTTCCCGGACTTTGGGTCACCGGACGTTCTGTGCGGGAACCCGTTACGACGACTTCATGCAGGACCAGGGTTGTATCGACCGTTTCGGTGCGGGCGTATGCCCCAAGATAGAGTCCTGATAAAAGCAGGGCAGATAGAGTTGTTATAAGGCTGTATTTTAGTTGCATTTCACTCGGTTTTATGAACAATAAATAAATTCCGATAACGCTTGAATTTGCTATTCAGAAGCGGTAAAAGCGCAAGCGTGACTTTATTGAAGGTGTTTCAAAGGATATCGAAAATCTCGTGGCGGTCCCAGTCGAGCCAGTATTGTATGGCCAGAGCACGGACATATTGCCAGTTGGCTTCTGTATCCGCTCCGTAGGTTTCGACCCCTTTTTTCAGATCTTCCTGTACACGGCGTTCGTATTCGGGTTTCAGCCGGAGGGTGACTTTTTTATTCTTGAATGTAAAGGTGGCCTCCGGTCGTGTGTCGCCGGCTTTTACTTCGGCAACTGTAATCAGTCCGTGTCCGAGAGTGCCTCCGGTACTGACTTGCAGGCCGTCATTGAGGCAACTTACCGGGGGCCGGTTACCGGCATAAGTGGTGACGTGCATGTCGTCGACGCCGATATCGAAATATTCCCGGGCCCGAATTCCCATTTTCACGCCGACGGTGGCGAATATACCGAGATGTCCGTGTAATTCGTTGGTCAGAACGGCAGCCCGGAATTCACTTAATCCGTAACGTTGAACGGCCCGTCCGATAATCGGCATAATGTCGCGGATATAATAACCTTCATCGAGGGGGAAATGGTAGAATACTTTTCCTTCGGTGTTTTCCGGTCCCTGATAAACAGCCAGTATTTGCTGTTCGATGGGGCGTATTTTCCGGGGAACGTCTATGCTGTACCATTCGATTGCGGGAGAAAGGCTGTCTTTGTTGAAAAGTTGCGGTGAATTGAGTGCCAGTACGGTCAGTTCGTCCCAGATGCGGAGGTGTTCGTCCCGTATTAATTCCCGGAGCGGAGGAATGGCGTGTGTTTCGGCGACTTTCTGAGCATACCGGGAATTTTGGAGATAACCCAGCTCGGTGAGGAATTGCCTGTCTACCGGCGCCGATGCCTGATCGGCAGAGGAGACGAGCAGCATGTTGATCCCGCTGTCCATGACTTTCCGGGCAGCTTCCGGGTCCGTTTCATAATTTATTCCGCTTATGGGACTGGCGCCGCTGTTATACCAAACCAGGCGTTCGATTTTTTCTTTCAGACGGGGATCGGTTGTCAGGGCGTCACTGATATTCGTCAGTGCTCCTAGGCATATCAGGGTTACCGGTTTCTTTTCGTTCCCGATGGTTCTTATCAGCAATTCTTCGGCTGTCAGTTCGGGCATATCGGCGGGCACACTGTCTCCCCACGGAATTGCCCGGGCAATATGCCGCCATTCGGGAGCAGGAGCATGTACTTCCCTGCCTGGGGCGACCGGAATTCCCTGATGGTAAAAATCATTCAGGAGGGCTTTTACTTTCCGGTATCCCTGTTGCGGTGTAAGGGCACCTTCCGAGGTGGTGATCGCCAGTATTTCGATGTCATGATCCCCCAGCAGCATGCAGAGGGTACGTAAATCATCGGCAGCACAGTCGGTATCGACAATTGCGTACATACGGGGTTTCCCGGAATGGGCGAATGCGGTAAGCGTGAGTGATAAGATGATTCCCAATAAAAATAGCTTATGTCTCATGATTCGGATTTTAACGGTTAATGGATAAATGCAAACCTCCGAAGAAGATGGCTCCGGGCATAGGATAGCCGTCTAATATCTGGTATTTTTCCCGGGTGAGGTTTTCCCCTTTGGCAAAGATCGTCATTGCCGGGAACAGTTTGTAGGATACCTTGGCATTCAGCAGGCCATAGTCTTCCTGTCTGGCATTTTTCCCGGTGACCAGATATAAGCCGTTGATGTATTGATAGCCGATGTTAACCTGCCACTTGGGGGTATGGAAGTTGGCATTGACGTAAAGCTGGCGTTCAGGAGCATTCAATACCGGGATTTTCATATAAAGCCATGAATAGTTTCCGCTAAGGCTGAATTTACCGGAAAGGTCGGCTTGCATTGCTACTTCAATCCCTTTGTTTTTGAAGCTGCCTGTATTGACATTCATGGGTTTGTTGTTGATGATTTGGGTTTGAATCAGGTTCTTCCCGTCGGCGATAAAGCCGGAAACTTCCAGGTAAAGGCTGCGTTTGAAAAGATAATGTTCCAGTACTACTTCATAATTGGTCATCTCTTCCGGTTTCAGGTTGGGATTGGCAGGTGCCCACATAAACATTTCGCGGATGGTCGGGTTGCGGAATCCTTTGGAAAAACTGGATTTGATGACGAAATTTTCGGTAGGACGTATAGCTAATCCGATTTGCGGAATCCATTTGTTGCCGTAAGATTTATTGTGCTCTAGGCGGCCTCCGGCATTTAACGTCAGCCGATCCTTGAAAAGATTTTGTTGCATGATGGCATATCCGCCCAGATCGTAGGAGGAGGTATCGACCATGATTTTATCGGGGGCGTGATTCAGAAAGCGGTTCCAGGCTTTACCGCCATATGATTTATAATCGAAACCGAGTGTAACCATATTCCCTTGCCAGGGTCTTACGATTTGGTAGAAGAGTAGTCCATAGGCGTTGTCGCGTGAGCGGTAGCGGTAGTCCAGCGGTTTGCCGCCGGTGGTGTATCCGTCGTTGATATTGTGATCGCCCCAATTGTAGAAAAAAGCCAGGGCTCCGTTCAGGTGCCGGAATTCATTCTCAAGGGATGCCGAAGTCATTCCCCGGAGGACATCTACTGTGTTGTCGAACATGGGTTTCGTGATCATGCCCGGATTTTCCGCTACATAGCCGGCGACGCTGATATCGGCGCGAAACCGGAAGTGTTCGGAGAGGCGTAATCCTGCGTTGGCAAATCCATTGGTAATATGGAATTTCGAGTTTTCCCGATCGCCGTCTGTCCGGTCGTGGTTGACGGAGGCATAGGCATCTACACGACCTTTACGGCCTCCGATATTGGCCATGTATTTCTGGGTGTTGTAACTTCCTCCCATGGCCCGGGCATTCAGTGAAAAACCTTCCCGGTTTTGTTTGCGCGTGATGATATTGATAACGCCTCCCATCGCATTGGTACCGTAAAGAATAGAGGCGGGACCTCTAACAACCTCCACACGCTCGACATCGGAGGCGACATAGGCGTCGGGGAGGGGATGTCCCATTAATCCCATAAATTGAGGATGGCCGTCGATGAGTACCAGCATTTGGGTGTTGGGAGATCCGCCTATGCCGCGGATCGAGATACCTCCGGCTGCTCCGCTGGCTACACCGAATCCGGTGATACCCCGTTCGGAAACGAACAGACCGGGCACCCGTTCGGAAAGTACCGGTAAAAGGGCCGATTCGCTGCTGTTTTCAATTTCATTACGTCCGACGACGGTGATGTTCATCGGGACGTTGTTCCGGTTCACCAGAGTACGGTTTCCGGTAACGACTGCTTCCTGTAATATCAGGGCTGTGTCTGCTTTCTGCTCCTGTCCGTAGCTGGCATTATGGCAAACCCATAACGTCAGCCATATAATAATGGCTGTATATTTCATTGCATATTTGGATTGTGTCGGGAGGCGAACGTTTTAATTGCAGATTTTAGATGAAAAGAATCTGACGACAAATCAGGTTGCCAGATAATTTAAAATTTACAATCTGAAATTTACAATGTATATCGACATTACATTTCGGACTTCCGGCAATGTTATTTATTTACTTCAAAAGGAACGGTCGAATCGGCTCCAGGGAATTATCTGTACCGGCCGCGGGAGATTTCCCGGGGAGGTAAAAGGGGATTTACCGGTAGGTTTGGGCCGGTACGAAAATAGAAACGGAGTCTTTGTCGGATCGCTTTGATAAAGGAATGCGTTGTTCCGGGGGATGGCGAGTGTAGGATAGCAAGGAAAAAATATACAGCGCTTGTCGTGCAGGGTGATCTGCGATGCGAGAGGCGAGATGGCTTTCCTGCTGATAGTTTCTATCACGCCTCCCCTGGCAATGTTGCCAGACAGGAAAGTCCCGTGTTCCGATAGGTAGATACCCGGTGTTTTCAACAGATACCGGATATGCTGTTGTGTTTTTTTGTCCATTTGCTTTTCGTTTCGTTTATTTTGCTTGTAACGGATTGCCTATCCGTTTGTTTCAAATTACAGGGGATTTCGGATGAAACGGTCATAAATCCGGAGAATGATTCCGGATATTTAATTGAATGTATTTTCTCAATGTTTTACTATTTGCAAGCGGTTTTCTATCGGTAGGTATTTTATGAATCGGAGTAGCGGATGTTTTCCCTGATAATTCTTAGGTTAACGTAGTATAAATAAGTTAATAATCCGGCCGGATTTGTAACAACTTTCGTTTTTCAGCGTAGTTCTCGTGTTAAAGTCGGAGGGAAATAAATTCCTTTCGTTGCTGGAAAAATTATTTTTTAACTATTAAAACCGAAAACTATGCATTTAACACCAAAGGAGATTGACAAGCTAATGCTGTTATCGTTAGGAGCAATCGCTGCACGGCGCAAAGAAAAAGGGTTGAAGCTGAATTATCCCGAAGCTGTCGCTTACATCAGTTCTGCGGCCTTAGAAGGTGCCCGTGAAGGAAAAACATTGGAACAGGTTATGACCGATTCCACGAAAGTATTGACAAAAGACGATGTGATGGAGGGAGTGGCTGACATGATCTCTCTGATTCAGGTCGAAGCAGTTTTTACCGACGGCAGCCGTTTGGTAAGTATTCATCAACCTATTAAATAACAAAGATTATGGCAGATATGAGTAAAGCGGGTGCTCCGAAACAGGCACCGATTACACCGGGTTTTACTCCGAAGCAGCATGTAGGCGTCGGAGGAGAAATATTGAGTGCAGACCCCATCACGTATAATGAAGGGCGGTATACTGCGAAACTGGTCGTTCATAATACCGGTGATCGTCCGATCCAGGTAGGCTCGCATTTCCATTTTTTTGAAGTAAACCGTTATCTGGAGTTCGACCGGGGGAAAGCATTCGGATGTCATTTGAACATACCGGCAACGACGGCTGTCCGGTTTGAGCCGGGCGAAGAGAAAGAGGTAGAAGTTGTTGCTTATTCCGGAAAGCAGTATGTGATGGGATTCAACGGTTTGGTACAGGGCTTTACAGGTGATGAAGATGCACCGACCTATTTCCCGAAACGGATACTGGCGATCGAGAATGCAAAAAATTTGGGTTTTAAAATCATAGATGAAGCAGCCGCTGAAGCTGATCTTCAGAAAAAGAATCAAAAAAAGAAATAATTATGGCAACAATATCAAGACAACAATATAACGACCTTTACGGCCCTACTGTAGGTGATAAAATCCGTTTGGGAGATACCGATCTGTATGTAGAGATTACAAAAGACCTGTGTGTATACGGGGATGAGATAGTTTACGGAGGCGGTAAGACGCTGCGTGACGGGATGGGATTGGCAAATACGACGACAGCCGAAGGAGGTACACTCGATCTGGTGATTACCAATGTGACGATTATCGACCCGATACTGGGAGTTATTAAAGCCGATGTCGGAATTAAAGACGGGAAAATTGCCGGTGTCGGAAAAGCCGGTAATCCGAATACCATGAAAGGTGTGACTCCTGAATTGGTGACGGGTGCCGCTACCGATGCCATTTCGGGCGAACACCTGATTTTGACGGCGGCGGCTATCGACGGGCATGTGCATATGATTGCACCCCAACAGGCCTACCATTGTTTGAGTAACGGGGTGACGACCCTGGTGGGCGGTGGTGTCGGTCCGACTGACGGTACGAACGGTACGACGATTACTTCCGGTACCTGGAATATGAAACGGATGTTGCAGGCGATTGACGGATTACCTGTAAATTACGGTTTTTTGGGGAAAGGAAACTGCTCTGTCCGTAAGCCTTTGGTGGAACAGATGATGGCCGGTGCCTGTGGTTTCAAGATCCATGAGGACTGGGGAAGTACCCCTGCCGCTATCCGGGCAACCATGGGCGTAGCCGATGAATTCGACGTACAGGTGGCCATTCATACGGATACCCTGAATGAAGGCGGTTATGTGGAAGATACGATTGCCGCCATCGACGGACGTACCATTCATACTTATCATACGGAGGGTGCCGGTGGCGGACATGCCCCCGACTTGTTGAAGGTGGCTTCATTGGCCAATGTGCTGCCTTCCTCTACCAACCCGACTTTGCCGTTCGGTATCAATTCGCAGGCCGAGTTGTTCGACATGATTATGGTATGTCACAATCTGAATCCGAAAATCCCTTCTGACGTAGCTTTTGCCGAGAGCCGTGTTCGTCCGGAAACTCAGGCTGCAGAGAATATATTACACGATTTGGGCGTGATCTCTATGGTTTCTTCTGACTCTCAGGCGATGGGGCGTGTGGGTGAAAACTTTATGCGTGCCTTCCAGATGGCCAGCTATATGAAACAGGTGAGAGGTAAATTGGCGGAAGATTCTGCTGAAAATGATAATTTCCGTGTATTGCGTTATCTGGCCAAATTGACGATCAATCCTGCCATTACTTACGGATTTTCTGAAGTATTGGGTTCTATCGAGAAAGGTAAGATGGCCGATCTCGTTTTATGGGAACCGGCTTTCTTCGGAACCAAACCGAAATTAGTGATTAAAGGGGGAATGATCAACTGGGCTAATATGGGAGACCCGAATGCCTCTTTACCGACGCCGCAGCCGGTTTATTATCGCCCGATGTACGGTAGTTTCGGATCAGCCATGCCGAAGAGCTGTATTTCTTTCGTGTCCCGTGTCGCTCACGATGCAGGTATCAAAGAAAAATACGGTTTACAACGCATCGTTTATCCGGTACACGGTTGTCGTCAGATCGGCAAACAGCATATGGTGTATAATGGAAATATGCCGAAGATCGACGTTAATCCCGAGACTTTTGAAGTGTTCATTGACGGACAGCAAGCTTACGTCAAACCGGCACAGAAATTCTCTCTGGGGCAACTTTACTGGTTTAGTTAATTTATTTATCCATTGATGAAGTTGCGCCCGGTTCAAACGGAAATCTTCTGAACAGGTCTATAAGGTCCTTCAAGTCAGGCAATGCTCTTTCGGGAGTATCGGAACCCGGCTTTGGGACTTTATAGACTGACTTTTCCGGTTTTTGGGCCCCTTCTTCTTTAAAATACCTTTTATGAAAATATTTTCTGAGGTCATTGGAAATATGACAACCGACTCTACCTGGGTAGAGAAATTAAAAAACGCTAAAATCGAGTATCTGAATCTGGATCAGTGGACTGCTCAAAAGAGCCGCTTTATTGCCAAAGGTACGGATGGAACGGACTATGCCGTGGCGTTGAAACGTCACAGTCAGATAGAAAACGGTGATATCCTCGAATATGACGCCGCACAAAACAAAGCG
>ERZ791893.676-NODE-676-length-22551-cov-3.440789_pt1 | contig 22551 bp, 15 predicted proteins | sample MGYA00510154_ERZ791893 | MGnify/ENA primary metagenome ERZ791893 (study PRJEB30046, sample SAMN00792068) | human gut metagenome | study: EMG produced TPA metagenomics assembly of the A metagenome-wide association study of gut microbiota in type 2...
AGGTTTTGATCTGTGGCTTAGCACCATTTTTTAATGTTCAACTCCGAAAGTCAGGGTTTATTTTAACACAAATCCTTGCAAATTGCAATACCTTTGATACTGTGTGCAGACGCTATTTTGAATAAACTGCATCGTTTCTGGAAAGAAGATATACACAATACTGATTCATGCTGATACCTTCCCTCTTAGAATGTTCTGCAAGGGAACGATGAAGACTTCGTGGGATTCTCAGTTTAAACTGTCCAGAATAATCCTCTAAGCTGTCCGGCTCATGGATTTCAATACCATCTTCCATGGCAGCTTCTAACCATGCTTTCTTAGCATCTAAAGCGTTTGCGACAGCGGATTCTATTGTTTCTCCACAGGTAATACATCCCGGAAGCTCCGGAAATGAAACCACAAAACCACCCTCATCCTTATCCTCTACAATTTCCATACGATAATTCATTGCAAAATAATCATTCAGCGTTTTCATCATTCACCGCCTCACTTTCCACAATCTGCTTTACCATCTCTACATACACTCTTTTGATGGGTTCATGCTTCGGTATCGTAATTGGTTGACATCCGGCTTTTCTGAACGTGTAATGACTGCTTCCGCCCTTTGGGGCATTCATTACATATCCATAGCTTTCCAATACCTTACGCAATTCATCAAACCGGAGGTCTTTTGATAAAGCACATATTCTCGTTAATAGTTTATCCCATTTTGACATTCTGAATACCTACTATCTATATTATACGTGGTGTCGCATTTGGTGTCAATGTTTTTATCAAAGTCCCTGCCACCTAGGTTTCTAATTGCTGCCAGTAAATTGCCGCGACTCTTTTTATATAAAAATAGCGGAATGTATCGGTACTCATTTTCATTATTGGTTATTTCACTCAGAGAGTCGATATCATATTCGATCATTTTTCTAATAATAAGTCTTTCGCTCATTAAATGCGGAAAACATTGAAATAACTCTGCCATGTTACACCTCCAATTTTCTAATTTTTATAAAGCCGTTTCCGACTTATTCTTAACAATAAAATAAGTGTTTTTATAAAAAGGCTGTTTCAACATAGCAGTATTCCAAAGTTGTAAAAACTCCTCATTTCTAAGCCGGCGGTTATATAAGACCTTCTTACAATTTATCAATTTCGACAGAGATTACGCCAAAAACACATGTTCCTCGTCAAATCCGACTACCGGAACATAATGCAGCCAATCCTTGTCCTTTTGTACCCGTATCATTACGATAACCGGATTTCCCTTTTGCAAATCCCCCTTTTAAGTGTTCAAATTGCCACGACAATATTTTACTTTCATTCCATAGCTTCGCAACATATCATATAACCCTTTTGGATAAACATATCCGCTTTTCATTTTGTGAGGCATGACTGAATAAAGAGTACCACCATCGACTTTCTTGTCAAAATGCCTTAGGACGTATGCTGTAGAAAAAGCAGAACATTGAAAACCCTTCTGCATATCTATTCTGTTTTCCTTCGTTATGATAAATGATTTTTCCTCTATTGAAAAATCAGACATAATGGAATGCAGAATCCTGTCAGAACTGGATACCCACCAAGTCTGAGCGAAGGTCTACCACAAAAACTTTTTGATTTTATAAATGACTGTACCAAGAAAACTGAAAAAGAAGAAAAGCGTAAAAAGAAAAATAGACATCAAAAAAACTTTAGAAATATGCTTCACTAAGAAAATATCACAATGTACTATAATAATCCATACCAATCCAATAATAATAAACAGACGTTAATCAAATATTGAACACATCTGTTTTTCCACACACCATAATGTACTCCTACAGCTACAGTCAGCCATCTAAGCAAAAACAGCAGCCCAAACCTTCATCGGGACTGCTGCCTTTCACCATCTATTCATTCTGCCGGGACACGGTGTCAGACCCCTGTCCCATCAATGGGACAGGGGTCTGATCCTATGTCTCAATTATTCGTAATCTACAACGCTTGCCCACTTGAGAAGAAGCTCTCTCTCCTCAGGCTTGCCCTTAACGGACTGCGAAGCTGCTACGATTGGAAGCCACTTCTGTACATACTGCTTGCCGATACCGCTCTTCTCGCAGAATAAGTTGAGATACTTCTCAGCTAACTTCTGCTGTCCTGCAAGTGCGAATACAAGATATGTTCTCGCAGCATCTGCCGAAGCATTACCCTGTGTCGCATGTGCCCAGTCGATGATGTATGCCTTGCCATCGTCTGTTATGATAATATTACTTGGGTTGAAATCACCGTGACATACCTTGTCATGCTTATGCATTCCTTCAAGGCTTGTGTGAAGGTCATAACGTGTTGATGGATCGATATCTGCTTCTGCAATCTTACGCATCATCTTGTCTGTAAGCTTGGTAAGAAGCGGAGCCTTCTTAGAGTGAACCTCTCTCTGAAGATTTACGAATAACTCAAGGTACTCATCTTCCTTCTCAGGATTCTTCTTCATGAGTTCCTCTAAGGTTGTTCCCTCTATGTACTCACTGATGATAGCCCACTTGCCATCAATCTTGGTAACCTCAAGAATCTTCGGAATGAGTAATCCTGTCTCCTCAACCCTTGCCTGGTTGAGTGCCTCATTGAGGATATCTGACTTTAAATAATCCTCATTAAAAAGCTTAATAACTGTGTCCCCATCGCGATAAATAGTCTTAGTCGGACGCTTTGCAATAACATTGTCAAGTTTCATTGTATATACCTCCATGCATTAATTTTAGTAACACCTTAGAAATAAAATATTAAACAAAACATTCTTGCTTATTGTTTGCACTCATTATATCACATTGTTGTAATTATTACAACAACTTAATTTTATTTTTAGAATTGTATGGACAAATTTTTAACAAAAAAGCTTCCGGACCCGGTTATCGAATCCGGAAGCCATATCAAATACTACTGCTTTAGCATCAGTATCAGCATTGATTACTTTCCGTAGTATGCCTTAAGGTACATAGCCTTAATTTCTTTCATAAGTGGGTATCTTGGGTTAGCACCTGTACACTGGTCATCGAATGCCTGCTCAACCATGTTATCAAGTGTGTCAAGGAAGTACTTCTCATCTACGCCGTAATCCTTGATTGTCTTCTTGATACCAACTCTCTCCTTGAGAGCCTCAATCTTATCGATAAGACCTTCTAACTTCTCCTGGTCATTCTTGCCCTTAACTCCGAGATAATCAGCAACCTCAGCGTATCTTGCAAGTGTATGAGGGTGGTCATACTGAGGGAATGTACCCATCTTAGATGGAACCTCAGCAGCGTTGAATCTCATAACATCTGTGATAAGAAGAGCGTTAGCAACGCCGTGTGGAAGGTGATGGAAAGCACCAAGCTTATGTGCCATTGAGTGACATACGCCAAGGAATGCATTTGCGAATGCCATACCTGCCATAGTAGCTGCGTTACCCATCTTCTCTCTTGCAACAGGATCGTTAGGACCATTGTCGTAAGCTCTTGGAAGATACTCAAATATCATCTTAAGAGAACGAAGTGCAAGACCATCTGTGAAGTCTGTAGCCATCATTGAAGCATAAGCCTCAAGAGCATGTGTTACAGCATCGATACCGGAAGCAGAGGTAAGTCCCTTAGGAGCATCCATCATCATGTCGGCATCAACGATTGCCATCTTAGGAAGGAGCTCGTAATCTGCAAGTGGGTACTTAACTCCTGTTCTCTGGTCTGTGATAACCGCGAAAGGTGTAACCTCCGAACCTGTACCTGCTGATGTAGGAACAGCGATGAAGTATGCCTTCTCACCCATCTTAGGGAATGTATAAATACGCTTACGGATATCGCAGAAACGCATTGCCATATCAAGGAAGTTAACCTCCGGGTGCTCATACATAACCCACATAATCTTACCTGCGTCCATTGCTGAACCACCGCCGACTGCTATAATACAATCCGGCTCGAAGGATCTCATAGCCTCCGCACCCTCTGTAGCTGAAGCAAGTGATGGATCCGGTGCTACATCGTAGAAGGTTGTGTGCTTGATTCCAAGCTCGTCAAGCTTATCTGTGATATGCTTGGTGTATCCGTTAGAATAGAGGAACTTATCTGTTACGATAAATACCTTCTTCTTATTCATTACAGTCTTAAGCTCCTGAAGTGCAACAGGAAGACAGCCCTTCTTAATATATACCTTCTCAGGTGCTCTGAACCAAAGCATGTTCTCTCTCCTCTCAGCAACAGTCTTTATGTTGATTAAATGCTTAACTCCTACGTTCTCAGATACTGAGTTGCCGCCCCATGAACCACATCCAAGTGTGAGAGATGGTGTAAGCTTGAAGTTGTAAAGGTCACCGATACCACCCTGTGATGAAGGTGTATTGATGAGGATACGGCAGGTCTTCATTCTTTCAGAGAACTCATCTATCTTAGCCTGCTCTGTGCCGACATTGACATAGAGTGAAGATGTATGACCGTAACCACCATCTGCAATCAGGTGCTCTGCCTTAGATACAGCGTCCTCAAAATCCTTAGCCTTGTACATTGCAAGTACAGGTGAAAGCTTCTCGTGTGCGAACTCCTCTGAAAGCTCTACGCTCTCAACCTCGCCGATGATAATCTTGGTAGTCTCAGGAACTGTGACACCTGCAAGCTCAGCAATCTTATAAGCCGGCTGGCCGACAATCTTAGCGTTGAGTGCGCCGTTGATGATGATTGTCTTTCTAACCTTCTCTGTCTCAGCAGCATTTAAGAAGTAGCAGCCTCTGTCTGCGAACTCCTTCTTAACCTGCTTATATACCTTATCAAGAACGATAACTGACTGCTCGGAAGCACAGATCATACCGTTATCGAATGTCTTAGAATGAATGATTGAGTTAACTGCAAGTGTGATATCAGCAGTATCGTCAATGATTGCTGGTGTGTTACCTGCACCAACACCGAGTGCCGGCTTACCGCTTGAATAAGCAGCCTTAACCATTCCCGGACCACCTGTTGCAAGAATGATATCAGCCTCCTTCATAAGAAGGTTGGTAAGCTCAAGGCTTGGAACATCAATCCATCCGATGATTCCCTCAGGAGCACCTGCCTTGACTGCTGCCTCAAGTACAACCTTAGCTGCTGCTATTGTGCTGCCCTTAGCTCTTGGATGTGGGCTGATGATGATACCGTTTCTTGTCTTTAATGAAATGAGTGTCTTAAAGATAGCTGTTGATGTAGGGTTAGTTGTTGGAATAACTGCCGCAACTACACCGATTGGCTCAGCAATCTTCTTAGTACCGAATGCCTTGTCCTCCTCGAGAACTCCGCATGTCTTAGTCTCTCTATATGCATTGTAAATGTACTCAGATGCAAAATGATTCTTTATAACCTTATCTTCTACCACACCCATGCCGGTCTCTTCAACTGCCATCTTAGCAAGAGGAATTCTTGCCTGGTTAGCTGCCATAGCTGCCTCAAAGAAAATCTTATCTACCTGTTCCTGTGTGTAAGTAGCGAAAATCTTCTGTGCCTCTCTTACACTTGCAAGCTTCTTCTCAAAGCTTTCAACACTATCAACTATCTCATACGTTTTCTCCATCACTAGAGCCTCCCTGAATGAATAAGTGGTGCGACATGTAATTCATCGCCTTGTTAATTATTTAACATTAACTCTGTTAATAAATTAACATGGTTTTTATAATATGTCAACACTTATTATCAAAAAAATAAAATATTTTTTCAATCGTGCTTTTTTCCCTTTCAATAAATAATAAAAAAACAGTACTTTCTTCCTGAAAAGCAAAATAAATAGTAGCTATCACGACTGAAATATAGTATATTCAACACAGAAAAAATTTTATTTTAGTGAGGAGAAGACAATGTCGGAAAAAGATATTCTAACCAAAAAATCACTGGATATTGAAGACAATCTTGCAAAAACAGAGGAAAACTTCATAGCCAGCTACGGAAAGCATGAGCAGAAGCCTCTTCAGATCCTGCTCAGTCTCTACAAAGGACATTATTTACAGCTAATCCTTTCCGGTATATTTTTTGCGCTTAAGCATGCCTGTGTATGGTTTCTTCCTGTCGCAACGGCAGGTGTCATCAACATAGCATCAGGTTATGATGACGCCGGTCTTTCGGGAATCATATTTTACATAAGCATAGAAATCGGACTGGTACTTATTAATGTGCCCGCCAACTACCTGTATGTGCATTTCAGAAGCCTTGCCATACGAAATATGGAAGCAGGACTTCGCGGAGCACTTGTCAGGAAGCTCCAGCAGCTATCTATCACCTACCACAAGGAAATGCAGTCCGGACGCCTGCAATCCAAGATTATGAGGGATGTCGAGGCCATCGAGACTCTCTCCCAGCAGCTCTTTACCAACATCCTTACCATTATGCTGAACCTTATTGTTGCATTCGCAGTTACAGGCATGAGAAGCCGCACCGTCCTTGTATTCTTCGTAATCTGCGGTCCTGTGGCAGCACTTACCATGGTTGCCTTCAGAAAACAGATAAAACGCACCAATTCCAACTTCCGAAAGGAGATGGAGACTACCTCCGCCAAGGTTATGGAGATGGTTGAGCTGATCCCGGTCACAAGAGCACATGCCCTTGAGGATGAAGAGATCGACAAGATGGAAAACCAGTTAAGCTCCGTTGCCAAGAGCGGCTACCGCCTTGATATAGTACAAGCCAACTTCGGTGCTGTAGGCTGGTGTGTGTTTCAGGTATTCCAGATTCTGTGTCTTGGCTTTACCGGTTATCTCGCCTTCCACGGCAAGACAACCGTAGGTGACATAACTCTGTACCAGACATACTTTTCAACTATAGTCAACCAGATTTCAAGCTTTATCAACCTTCTCCCTATCATTTCAAAGGGACTTGAGTCGGTCAACTCGGTCGGCGAGGTTCTTTTGGCAAACGATGTGGAAAATAACAAAGGAAAGACTAAAATTAAGTCCGTGCGCGGAGAATTTGATTTTGAGAATCTGTGCTTTGCTTATGACAGCAGCAAGCCTGTATTAAACCACCTGAATCTTCATGTAGCCGCAGGTGAAACAATTGCGCTTGTTGGTGAATCGGGTGCCGGCAAATCCACCGTGCTCAACATGGTAATAGGCTTTAACAAACCCGATTCAGGGCGTGTGCTCCTCGACGGAGTTGATATGAATACAATCAACCTGCAGACCTACAGACAGCATATAGCTGTTGTACCGCAGACATCCATTCTTTTCTCAGGTACAATACGCGACAACATAACCTACGGAGTCAAAAAAATATCTGAGCAGAAGCTCAATCAGGTAATAGATGCAGCTAATCTGAGGAGCTTCATTGATGGGCTTCCTGATGGTCTGGACACAGTTGTCGGCGAACACGGAGGTAAGCTGAGCGGCGGACAGAGACAGCGAATCTCAATAGCGCGTGCTCTTATGCGCGACCCTGATATCATTATTCTGGACGAAGCCACCTCAGCGCTTGACAGTATCTCAGAGAAGGAAATTCAGGAAGCGCTCAACAACCTTACCAAAGACAGAACCACATTCATTGTTGCTCACAGGCTTTCAACAATAAAGGGAGCAGACAAGATAGCCGTCATGCGCGATGGCCACTGCACTGAATACGGAAGCTACGATGAGCTTATGGCATTAAAGGGTGAGTTCTACGAAATGCGCCGCCTGCAATTATAACAAAAATATAAAACCGCTTAACTTCCATACATGTATATACATGGAAATTAAGCGGTTTTATTTTATCTCATATTTCTTTTTTAACGAATTTCCGGACCGGACTAAGCTTAAATAAATTTGTGGCAAACCATTTTCCTATATTCCGGTAAATTCAATAAATCTATTTATCTAAAATCTGTATATTAGGCTGATTCTCCTGCTCGTAGATACATATCCATGTCTTGCCCTGGTTGACTATGAGTTCTGAATCATCCCAGCAGGTGTAACGTGTAGGACCATATCCGTATGTATAATTGCAGCCAAGGTTGGTATTCACACCATCAACCTCTTTTGACCACTTAATCCACTGTGCGGTTCCGTTAGACACATAAAGACCGATTCCACTACCTGTAAGAAGATATAGCGGCGAACCATTCCAATACTGCTCTCCCGGAACAAGCTTGAAGATAATGTTCTTGACAGCAAGCTGCTCACCTGTCATCTCATCTATCTGAGGCTGTCCGTACTCATAACGGTAATAGAGTCCATCCTCCTCATTATATACAAAGTAAGCGTCATTGTACGCATATCCTGTCTTGAGTGTGATACACTTGTCTGCATCCGGATACTCTATAGGCTCTGCCGATTTGTTGAACTTAAGCGGTGCAACATAATCCTCATCAAGATATGTCGATACCTTCTTATTCACCATGGCGGTGACAAGATTCTCCGGTGTGGTAAATACATTATGCGGAGAAACCCTGTCTGAACGTCTTTCATAGTTATAGTCACCGTTCATGCCGTTAAATGTGCGAAGCTCCGGGTCACCCAGAAATTCAAGCGCGAAATCGGACTGTCCAAAATGGAAATATGCCGCATCATACTCAGCCGCAAGGAAAGGATAATAGTCGCGGCAGCTTCTTATGGAGCCGATTGATGTGACATCATCATAATTCTGGAACACGCCCATAAGACGTGTAACGCCGCCCTCACACTGTCCTTCAAAAATCACATCAGCCTTACTGATTCCACTCTGCGGAAGTCCTGCCTGAATATTGTTGTACATGACTGCAATCGGTCTTCTGTAAGCGATAGTATCATTTATCCACTCTCCTGTAAGAAAGCTTCTCACCGTCTCTCCCTTAGGTATCAGGCTGGTATCGGCTTCGAGTGAAGGATATCCATTGTCAACGCGGTCTGTCTTAGGTGCCACCTCATCATCAGCAGTCGATGTCTCCTCCTGTGAATTATTGTCACCAGCCTGTGCTGATGATGTTGACTCCTGTGTGTTCCCGGTATTCTCCGTTGAAGGAATCACTGTGCTGTCTGTATTCTCCTTCTTTCCACATCCGGTAACCATCATTGCCGACACTGTAATCATCAATGCTGCCTTGCGCATTAAGCCTTTTTTTAACATATATGCCTCCAGATTATTATAATTCCCTATAAGAAATCAATAACTGTTTCTTATTCGTTATAAAATATATTACCATATTTATAGTAATATTGTCAATTTTTTCACTATCTTGCCAGCCATCCTCCATCAACAGCAAGCGTAAATCCATTTACATAATCCGATGCTGCCGAAGCAAGATACACAACCGCACCTGCCATGTCAGCCGGTGTGCCCCAGCGTCCTGCCGGGATGCGCGACAGTATCTCATCACTTCTGTCATCATCATTCCTTAGCGCCTGTGTATTATTCGTTGCCATATATCCCGGAGCTATTCCATTGACATTGATATTGTACTTTGCCCATTCATTTGCCATAGCCCTTGTAAGACCTAACACAGCACTCTTGCTCGCCGTATATGAAGGAACCCTGATTCCCCCTTGATAAGAAAGCATTGATGCGATATTGATTATTTTTCCGCCGCTTTTCTGTGCAATGAACTGCTTTGCTGCTGCCTGGCACAGAAAGAATGTGAACTTCTGATTCAAAAAGACAACCGAATCCCAATCCTCCTCCGTATAATCTATGGCATCATTTCTCTTAATTATTCCGGCATTATTGACAAGAATATCTATATGTCCAAAGTGCTCCACCGCACCGTTTATAATCTGTTCAACAGGTTCCATGGTCGACAAATCCGCTTTAATCTGGTAAAAGCTGCTGCCTGCCTCCTCCACAAGTGTCTTAGTTTCGTCGCAATCCCTTCTTGCAACTCCGACTATGTCCGCTCCTGCCTGTGCAAGTGCAACGCACATTCCCTGTCCCAAGCCTGTATTCGCACCTGTTACTACAGCCACCCTGCCTTTAAGGCTAAACATATCAAGTATCATATAATGTCCTCATTTCTGTTTATTTACTTTTCTCTTTATTCCATGTCTCTGAGGCTTAATAGTAATATCCGTGACCACCGCCCCCTCGCGCATGTGAATAACTCCCATAACACACTGTGCAACCTCCTCCGGAGTCAGTCTTGCCTCAGGCTCATCGCATGATGTGAAATCTGCATTCCGGTAAAACTGCGACTGTGTCATATCCGGATGGATATTCACAACCTTCACACCATACTTTCTCGCCTCATCAAACAGACTCTCTCCAAAGCTTGTGAGTGCCGCCTTCGTTGCACCATAAGCACATCCGTATGTATTTGACTTCTTTGCCGTGACGGAGGAAATATTTATGATGATTCCGCCGTTTTTCTTCATATCGCGAAGCAAAAGCCCTGCAATAATCATCGGTGCCTCTATATTGACAGCAACCATCTCATGTATCTTATCCGGATTCACCTGCTCATGCGGTCCGAAATATCCCACGCCCGCGCAGTTGACAAGAATACTTATATGTCCTGCCTCAGCCTTGATAGCCTCTATCTCCTTTTTTACATCCATATGCTTCTTCAAATCACAGATTCTTTCATGGAACAATGGTGCTTCTAAAAGCTCACTCTGTCCTGCGAAATCTCTTCCGATTCCATATACCTCATATCCTGATTTTAACAAAGCAGATGCCGTTGCAGCTCCTATCCCGCTTGACGCACCTGTAACAATTGCCTTTTCCATCTGTCACTGTCTCCAACGATATATTTTTTCCTGAGGAAGGTATCTTTCCAGACATTCCTCAACATAGTCTGCAAGCTCCTCCCCTGCCTCACCACAGCAGAAGCTTCCGTTCTCAATCTCGAACGGATATGCTAACAATGAAGAACCCGGTCTGCGCTTTCTCATACGCTTCATATAATCACATGGTACCCTGAACTCACCAAGGCTTACATCATACACCGAACCTGAATCAGCATATTCAAATAACCTGTCAACCAGCTCTCGGTACGCTGTCTTCTGTCCTTCTAAGTCATTTTCCACGAGAAGCGGGTCAAAACATAGTCTCACATTCAGTCCTTTTTGTATGGCTCTTTTTGCAGAGTCGATTCTCGACCGGACAGATGGCGTGTTATGTTCATACAATAACTGTACCATGTCCGTTGACAAAGTGAAAGCAAAGATAATATTTTCACATTCTTTTTTATCCAGCTTCAGAAAGAAGTTCTCCGGGAGCTGTGCCTTGGTCCTAAGTTCAATTGTAAGCCCCTTCTTATCCTCCGAAAACTCTATCCACCTTCTGCAATATCCCGTGATATTCTCCAATGCGATTAAATCTGTATCATACGATACACACAGATATACGGGATGTACAGTGAGCATTCTCACAACTTCATTAAAAATATCCTCAAGATTCATAAAAAGGACCACATCCGCAGAAGGATACATTCCCTGAAGATAGCAGTACTCGCAGTCAAAAAGACAATTCATCATACAGCTTGTATAATAAAAATTATCATTTCCAAAGTCCTGGCACTCTTTAGAACCACTATATATGAGCTGCCCTTCCTTCTTGGCAAGTATCAATGCCGGGGACTTTTTTTGAATTTCAAGGCTCTGATTCTTTCTGTTAAATACATCTTTATAGTGATTAATCCACACGATTCTGCTGCCCGGAAGCTTCTTCAACACGTTATCAACATCATAATTTTCTGCCAGCTTGCGCTCAATATACACATGATGGAACGGATGCCTTCCGCAATTGTTTTTCTGAAAAATTTTCATAAAATCAGCAAAGCTTCCACTCCACCCATCGGCACACTTAAAAAATACGAGCTGATGCTGCTTAAAAAAACATACAAGGCTCTCATACAATGCCGCAAAAAGCTCACTATGTGAGCTGTACTCCTCATAATCATGAACAGGACATATATCGGGATAAAAATATCTGTCCGATGACATGTCATGTATCTCCACACATATAGCAGATTTTTCTTTGACAGTCGAAGCCTTAACGCTCACGGACGGCTCCACGCAGACGCAGACGTCATCATCACCAACGCTTTTTCCCGCCATCACATATCCTGCTGCCATCGCAGCCTTCACACCCGAAACACCTGTTACAATAAGCTCTATATCTGTACCATCCTGAGTATTACCTGTGAAAATCTGAAAATGCGGCTCAGACATTCTCTTTTTGAGCCTGAAGAAATCAACAAGCTCCTTACAGTAAGAATACTCAGCCGCAAAAAATCTCCACATTATTTCACTGCCTCATCAAGCTCTTTCTGTAACAGGGCAAGATGATCACGGATAGTAATTTTCTGAGGGCACACCTTTTCACACTTTCCGCATTTCACGCAATTGTGCGCCTTCTCATTGTCGGCAAGATTGTTCCAGCTTACCTTAAGCTGCTCCTTATTGCCATATATACTGTAGTGATTCCAGATTGAAAAATTACCTGGAATATTTACTCCTGCCGGACACGGCATACAGTAACGGCAGCCTGTGCAGCCATTTTTAATTCTGCTCTTTAACGATGAAGCCGTATCAGCTACCAGAGCCTGTTCATCACTGCTAAGCGGCACAAAATTCTTAAATGTGGCAAGATTGTCACGAACCTGTTCCATCGATGACATACCACTCAGAATAACCTTCACGTTGTCATGCGTTCCAACCCAGCGCAGTGCCCATGACGCAATCGACTGCTTCGGCCTGTATTCCTTGAAATTCACCGCAATCTCATCCGGAAGACTTGCGAGCGAGCCACCCTTTACAGGTTCCATTATAACCATAGGAACACCAAGCTTCTTTGCAAGCTCATAGCCCCTGTCGCCTGCCTGCTCATCCGTATCCATGTAGTTGTACTGTATCTGGCAGAAATCCCAGTCCCTGTATGTAATTATTCTCTCAAATGCCTCATAATTATCATGGAATGAGAAACCAAGATACTTTATCCTTCCTTCAGCCTTAAGCTTTTCACAGACATCAAGGACTCCGAGCTCCAGCAGCTTTTCAAACCTGTCCTTGTTGAGTGCGTGCAGCAGATAGAAATCCACATAATCCTTGTGAAGTCTTTCGAGCTGCTCCTCGAATATCCTTCTGGTGTCCTCAGGCTTCTCAAGCTTCCACACCGGAAGCTTCGTTGCAAGGTAATATGAGCTTCTGTCATACTTATCAAGCACCCTGCCAAGGAAAGGCTCACTATCCCCATTGTGATAAGGATATGCCGTATCATAATAATTTACTCCGGATGCCATCGCAAGATCTAGCATTTCTTCGGAAAGTGCTTCATCAATGCTTCCATCTTCCTTTAAAGGAAAACGCATACAGCCAAAGCCAAGCAGGGATGTCTCAATTCCAAGCTTATCAAATCTTCTCTTCTCCATAACATACCTCTCTTCTCATTTTATCTTATTATTTTTCTTCTATAACTGCATATTAGCTACAAAATCTTTGAAGTCCTCATAATTCTTTTTAAGCAGTGCCGGAGTGTCACTGTAACCATTAGCTTTAACCTCCACGTTAACTATATTTTATCCTTTTTTGACCTCGTATGCAATAGCGGATTCCTGCATTGGCAAAGAACCCAAAATAAGCAGGGACAGTCAAAGCTTAACTATGTCTGCCTTGACTGTCCCTGCTCCGGTATTCCTGTATATGCTCTGGTTTTCGTTAATTATTCCAGATTTTCAGGCTGCTCGCTCAGTTTAAATTTACCGATATTCTCCTGAAGCTCCTTAGCAAGCTCAACAAGCTTTGAGGTATCCTGATTGCAGTCATTTACAATCTGACTCAGCTCAACCATCGAGGCAGAAGTCTCCTGTGTTCCGGCTGCGTTCTCCTGTGCAATAGCGGCAAGGCTCTCCACACTCTCAGTGACGCTGTTCTTAAGTCCATTCAGATCCTCGACCTTACCGGCAAGTCCCTCGATGGATGATGTAACATTGTCAACCTCTGTCTTTAACACACCGAATACGTTTCGGGTATTGTCAATCTTCTCATTCTGATGTGCAATCTCCTCAACCACGCTTTTCATGGTCTGTACACTTGTATTTGAGTTGTCGATGAGCTTCTCAATAATGTTCTTAATCTTCTCCGCCGACTCTGTGGACTGGTCTGCCAGTACACGGATCTCCTCAGCTACAACCGCAAAGCCTCTTCCATTCTCACCTGCTCTTGCTGCCTCAATTGAAGCATTGAGTGAGAGAAGGTTAGTCTGGCTCGCAATATCAGCTATCAGGTCGGTCGCACTGCGGATATCAAGTGCCGACTGGTTTGTCTCCATAGTCTGCTTATGTATCTCATCGACAGATACCTTAGTCTTATTACTTATCTCAACAAGAGCATCAAGATTCTTCTCTGCTTCAAGATTCTTATCCTTCATGGTCTCTGCACTATCAGCAAGCTCAGATATTTTTTCGCTCATGAAATCTATCGAATGTCCTATCTGTTCAACCTGCCCGCTTACCTTCTGAGATTCATTCGCCTGACTGGTTGCACCGTTGGCAATCTCGTCCACAGCTGTGTCAATGTTCGCAATTGATGAGCTTATTGTATCAAAATTACCCTTAAACTTCGATGAAAATGAATTCAGCTCTTTTGTTGAATGATGTATTCCGTGCACAATCGTTGTAAGTCCGTCAAGAAGCGCATGTACGGAACGCGCCATATTGCCAATCTCATTCTTCCGGCTCATAAGCTTGTCCGGGACGAGCACAGCAAGATTACCCTCCGCCACCTCGTCAAGATTGCTGATAGCTGTCTTGATTCCTATTAACATTCTTGTGATAAGAAGAGCAGCGACAACTATAATTATAAGAAGAAGCACAAGCATAAATATAATATTGTATCTGATGATATTCTGATATGCGGATGTTGCGGTTTCTGAATCTATTGCAACACCGATAACTCCCACAAAGCTTCCATCCGAATTTTTAATCGGCGAATACCATGCAAAATAATTAGTACCGCCAATATTTATTGATCTTCTGAAAAATACATTTCCGGACTTTGCCGCACTGTATACGACATCATCTATCTTACCTCCGGCAATCGTCTTTCCACTGCCATCCTTAATTGTCGAAAATATCGCCGTATCTCCATAGTAGATACTGATGTCAACACCGGTCTCATGGGTAAGCTCATCAAAAATCTGCGTATTCCGGCTTATGTTAAACTCACCCTTATACAATTCCCCATCTTTAAGAAAATAATCTCCCGCATCCCTCAGCTTAAGGCTTGACTCAACAGAGTACTCCATAGCTTCAAGCTCATGCAGCATCACCTTCGTTGATGTTCTTTTACCGACATTCCTTAATGACAATAAACAAAATCCACCCACAAATACGACCGGAACAAGTACAATGCATAGAAGCTCAAACATAAGCCCTAATCCTTTTTTATCCATCTTGTTTTTATCCATATATTTTTCCCCCTGTTTTTTTACTTTATAGTATATCAGCAGGTTCTTATTGATTACTGTAAAGCATAAAATATTTTATTCCTTTTTTCCAAAATTTTCAATAAAAAATGAGTGCATCAATATATTTTTTTAACAGAAATACACTATTCCGGCTGCCAAAAGTTATTTAGTGGTGGTATTTCCTATTATACAAAACCTGCTGCTGCACCAGCATGGCGCAGCAGCAGGTCATAAGGTAATTACTTATATAATTCAACAAGCTTCAAGAGATGTTCATATCTTTCCTTAGCCGCCTTCTCAGACTCGGCAAAGAGCTTCTCCGCTCTCTCCGGGAAAGGCTTGACAAGTCTTGTATATCTTGCCTCGTTGTTTAAGAACTCCTGATACGTTCCATCACCCTCCTTGGATGTGAGTGTGAATGGATTCTTTCCCTCTGCCTTAAGCTCAGGGTTGAATGAGAAGAGGTTCCAGTAACCTGCCTTGACCGCCTTCTTCATCTCGTCCTGACAATGGTTCATGCCGCCCTTTGCAATTCCGTGAAGCTCACAAGGTGCATAGCCGATGATAAGCGATGGTCCGTTGTAGCTCTCAGCCTCACTTATAACCTTCACAGCCTGTGCCGGATTAGCTCCGAGTGCAATCTGAGCCACATATACATAACCATAACTCATGGCAATCTCTGCAAGGGATTTCTTTCCAACCTCTTTACCTGCTGCGGCGAACTGGCACACCTCACCGATGTTGGAAGCCTTAGAAGCCTGTCCGCCTGTGTTGGAGTACATCTCGGTATCAAATACCATAACATTGACATTTTCACCTGAAGCAAGCACATGGTCAAGACCGCCAAAGCCTATATCGTAAGCCCAGCCATCACCACCGAATATCCATACGGACTTCTTTGCAAGATAATCCTTCTTTGCAAGTATGCCACGCACAAGCTCATTGTCCGCAGGAAGCTTCTCAAGCTCTGCTATAAGCTTCTGAGCTGCCGGTGCGTTGAGCTTGGTGTCATTCTTAGTCTCAATGAACTTATCTGCTGCGCTTCTAAGCTCATCTGTAGCTGCGTCCGAAGCCACAAGCTCATTTAACTTCTCCACAGCCTGCTCTCTAAGTGTCTTCTGTCCAAGATACATACCAAAGCCGTGCTCCGCATTGTCCTCGAACAGTGAATTAGCCCAAGCCGGACCCTTCTTGGAATCCTTGTTAACCGTATATGGCGATGTAGCTGCCGGACCTCCCCAGATTGATGAACAGCCTGTCGCATTGGATATATACATCTGCTCACCAAAAAGCTGTGTTATAAGTCTTGCATAGGATGTCTCAGCACAGCCTGCGCAGCTTCCCGAGAACTCGAGGAGCGGCTGGTTGTACTGTGAGCCGATAGGTGTCTTGTCCGTAAACGCAGGCTTCAATTCCTTCTTGCCAACATTCTCGACAAGGTAATTGAATACCGGCTGCTCTGCCTCCTGTGACTCTCTAGGAACCATCTTCAATGCTCCCTTTGCAGCCATAGGACACACAGTCACACACTCACCGCAGCCCATACAGTCAAGCGGTGATACCGACATTGTGAACTTCATTCCGTCCGCTGCGGCATGCTTTGCATCGGAGAGCTTGATGTTCTCAGGTGCTGCATCTACCTCAGACTGATTTAAGATAAATGGTCTTATTGTGGCATGTGAACATACGAATGCACAACTGTTACACTGTATACATGCCTCCGGGCTCCACTCAGGAACCATGACAGCCGTACCTCGCTTCTCATAAGCAGAGGCGCCAGTCTCAAACTGTCCGTCTGCGATATCCTTGAATGCGGATACAGGAAGGCTGTCACCATCCATAAGACCGATAGGGTCAAGCAGCTCGTTTACCATCTTAACGGTAGCAGGACGTCCTGTTCTCTCAGCAGTCTTATTCTCTGCCACTGCCTCAGCCCACTCAGCAGGAACCTTGACCTCATGTAGTGCATTCACACCTGCATCTATTGCCTTGTAGTTCATCTCGACAACCGCGTCACCCTTCTTGCTATAGGACTTTTTTGCTGCTTCCTTCATGTACTGTACTGCCTGCTCTATCGGCATGACATTCGCAAGTCTGAAAAATGCAGACTGAAGAATTGTGTTTGTTCTCTTACCCATACCAATCTCAATAGCCTTGTCGATGGCGTTGATTGTGTAGAGTCTGATATTGTTCTTTGCTATATACTGCTTTGCAGCGGCAGGCATATGCTCATTAAGCTCTTCATCCGTCCACTGGCAGTTGATAAGGAAAATTCCGCCCGGCTTAACATCCTGAACCATCTTATATCCCTTGGTAACGTATGATGGATTATGACATGCCACAAAATCTGCCTGATTGATATAGTAAGGACTCTTGATTGGCTTATCACCGAAACGAAGATGGCTGATAGTTATACCGCCTGTCTTCTTTGAGTCATACTGGAAATATGCCTGGACGTACTTATCTGTATGGTCACCTATAATCTTGATGGAGTTCTTGTTAGCACCGACTGTTCCGTCACCGCCGAGACCCCAGAACTTACACTCAACCGTTCCCTTTGCAGCAGTACTAGGAGCAGGCTTTACCTCAGGAAGTGAAAGATTCGTCACGTCATCCACAATGCCTATTGTAAATCTTGACTTAGGCTCATCCTTCTCAAGTTCCTTATATACAGCAAATATTGATGATGGAGGTGTATCCTTAGAACCAAGTCCGTAACGGCCTCCTGTAATGACAACATCATTCATTCCTGCTTCTCTGAGAGTAGCAGCTACATCAAGGTAGAGCGGCTCTCCGAGTGAACCCGGCTCCTTAGTTCTGTCAAGAACAGCAATCTTTTTCACACTCTTTGGAAGCACCTTCAAAAGTGCCTTTGGTGACCATGGACGATAGAGTCTTACCTTCACAAGACCAACCTTCTGTCCCATGGCATCAAGATAATCTATAACCTCCTCGGCAACATCGCACACAGAACCCATAGCTATAATCACTCTGTCTGCATCCTCTGCACCATAGTAATTAAACAGGTCATAGTTCGTTCCGAGCTTGTCATTAACCTTCTTCATGTACTTCTCTACAACTGCAGGAAGCTCATCATATACTGAGTTACATGCCTCTCTATGCTGGAAAAACACATCTCCGTTCTCATGTGAGCCTCTCATCGCCGGATGTTCAGGATTGAGTGCATGTGCCCTGAACTCCTCCACAGCCTTCATGTTGCACATTTCCTTGAGATCTGCGTAATCCCACTTCTCAATCTTAGAAATCTCATGTGAAGTCCTGAAACCATCAAAGAAATTGATAAACGGAACCTTTCCCTCTATGGCTGCAAGGTGCGCAACCGGGCTTAAATCCATAACCTCCTGTGGGTTGGACTCTGCAAGCATCGCAAATCCGGTCTGGCGGCATGCATACACATCGCTGTGGTCACCAAAAATATTGAGTGCCTGTGTGGCAACTGTTCTTGCCGATACATCGAATACACATGGAAGCTGCTCTGCTGCAATCTTATACATATTCGGTATCATAAGCAAAAGCCCCTGTGAAGCTGTAAATGTTGTGGTAAGCGCTCCTGCTGCAAGTGAACCATGAACCGTTCCGGCGGCTCCCGCCTCAGACTGCATCTCAGTAACCTTGACTGTATTTCCGAAAATGTTCTTTCTTCCTGCCGCTGACCACTGGTCAACCATATCCGCCATAGGACTTGACGGAGTTATCGGATATATTCCTGCTACTTCCGTGTAGGCATAGGCTACATGAGCTGCAGCGGTATTTCCATCCATTGATTGTTTTTCTCTGGACATACTAATTCCTCCTGTTGTTTATAGATATTTTATAATTTTTTAAACCAAAAACGCGCAGACCATTCATCAGTCTCTGCGCGTGTACATATCTTATCACATCATATTTATATTGTCAAACCCTACTGGGCTATTGTTTTACAAAATTTCATTTTAGAAAATGGTTAAACCGAATAAACATCTAGTTAATAAATAATAATTTATGATATAATAGCTATAAAAGATATTATCATAGTAATTGTAATAAATTTAAAAGAATACAGTCTCCATTCCCAAAAATGCTTGATATCAGAAAAGAGGATAAATATGTTTACTAGACAGTTAATCACTTTAGAAAAAGCCCTGTTGACATACGCCAGTTATGGTGATATAAGAGATGTTCAAAATAGCTATCCATATTTTTTATCAAAATATAATTGTATACATATACGAGAAACATTAGTAAAAGCCGGATTGCTTAAACTTGGAACATATTTCCAATCAATACCATATTATCCATATAAAAAGTTACAATCATTATTAAAACAAATGAATTATCCTTGTGGAAACTCAAAAGTCAAAGTAATAAAAAATGCTGAAAGCTATTTAACAGAAAGTGATTTAGAGGATTTTTTTGGTTATAGGTGTTATTTCCCTACTCCTTTAAGTGTAGGAAAATATGAAACGTCAATAGATTATTATAGTGTTGATTTACAATTAGATAGATTACAACTCCTAGATAAAGATTGCTATAACTATTATGTTTTAAAGGACGCTTTTAAGGAAATACATATCAAATCAACAAATAGTAAAAATTCCTATATAATAACAGAAGCAGGTGATATTTTAAATCTACATACAAATAATAATTGTTCAATGCAATCACATATAAAATTATTTTATGATGATACTTATATACAGAATGTTGATAACATTAATGAAATATATTTTTTTGACGAAAAGCAACAGATTTTCTTTATTACAAATATCGAAAACAAAAAATATCTATGTAAGCGATTTGATATTAAATCAAAAAAATTTTTACCAGAACTTCAATTTGCCCATTCTCCATGGAATTATTTGTTAAGCCACGAACTGGATACCCTAGACAAATTGGATAGCAGTAAAATAATTAGTGAAAATGAACAAGAATTATATGAAGAACAACATTTGATTGAAAAAATGTTGGAAAAACAAACTGGAATATTTGATGCTGATGGTTCAATTATTTATTACTTTTCCGTGAGCAATCCAGTTGTTCAAATAGTAATTGAAAATTATTTTGTATATTTAGCTGATATATCTGTTATGCCCCCATTATTTGAAGAAGATTTTTCCCAGAAATATAAAGCAAAGATACCTAAAGATAATAAAAAATTGGAATATCTATTGTTATGGCTCTTTAAAGATAAACAACTTACACCTCCTCAAGTTAGTGGAATTCCTATTTCCTGTTTTTGTAATAGTAATAAAGGAATTTATGCAAAGAAAAACTATACGAACTATGCCGATGTAAAAAGCAAACTTAATCTTGAAGGCAAAAGCAAAATTGATATTATATCGGAACTAAATAAAGTATTTCCTGTAAAAATATTAACTGATGACAACTACTACATATCATATAGAGGATTATCATGTTATGATAATAGACAGGATTTTTTTCATGTGTGTAAATGTTCAAACGAATATGCAACAAAGTATAAGCAAATATACTTGAATCTTGAAGAAAAAGGTATTATTCCAACAAAATGGAAAAGTGAATTTGAGTTATATATGGTAGCAAAATCTTACTTTGAGGACGCAATATATCAATACCATGATGAATGGTTAGGATTACAATCTTTAGACATTTTTATTCCTCAGAAAAATATAGGAATTGAATATCAAGGTCTTCAGCATTATGAAGCAGTTGAACGATTTGGTGGAGAAGAAGGCTATATTAATACTCAAGAAAGAGATAAAATCAAAAAGCAAAAATGTCAACACGAAGGAGTAACCTTACTTTATTGGAATTATAAAATTAAAATAAATGATACAAATTTTGAAAAAATATTTAATTCGATTGGCATTGATTTACCTACCAAAAAAGCAAATGTAGCTTATGCCTCTTATAAAGACACTACTAAAAAAGAAACAGTAAGTAAATCTTACATTGCTTGTTATAACTTAGATGGAAACTTTGAATGTATTTTCCCAAATATAACGGAAGCTGCCAATGCAAAAGGAGTGTCAACAAGTAGTATTTCTAAAGTACTTCATGGTGAAAGGAACTCATCAGCTAATTGTGTATGGCGAAAATATAATGAAAACGAAAAAATTCCGAATAACATTGATATTAATTTTGATATTGAAAAAATAAATACCGGAACAGCATATGCCGTTTGTCAGTATACATTAAACAATGAATTAGTAAAAATATATAGCACTGCTTCTGAAGCCGAAAAATGTACCGAAATTTCTCGAAGGCAAATTTTGAAAGCCATAAACAATGTGCAAACTACAGCCGGCGGATTCATATGGAAGAGAAAAATTTAAATATAACAAAAGATATAATTCATTTAGCGATGTCACCAAACACGTTGAAGCCGATATGCCGTCATGACAGTCCGGACAGAACAGACGGTATCCAGTCCAATACAACCATGTCATATAGGGGACTTGAAAGTTCATGAACCTCTCAAGTATTTCAAACAGGTTTATATGCAGGTGAGCTATGCACTCTAAAGGAAGAAATCTTACACGGACGTATTATTAAAATCAGACATACTGAGTGAGGCGAAAACAATAAACGCATTGTAGCTGTAAAAGAACATGCTAAAACAGCCACTACTAATCGTGATTTAATAATATCCTCTACTCTACTAGATACATTGAACCAAATATTGGAACTGAATACATTAAGAACATATTTATCTGAGCATAATTAAAAACGTATCAGAGGAAATACTTTTAATAAATAACTGTCCCGAATATGTAATTAATTACATATTCCAATCATACAATGCACAAAATACAAAAGACTTACGGAATAACATTGATAAACAATGACGTAAACGAGGAATTTATTATAGAATACATTGGACACTGGATATTAGTACATTAAAAAATTATATTATTTCAGCATAAATCAAAGGAACATACGAAAACAGCTTGAAAATGTTGTCTCATTTTAGGAATAATTCTTGTTTAACTACATACTTGACTTATTGGAATTATCCAGAAAATAAAAAAGTCAGAAACCTTAAAAACTCAAGATTTCTGACTCCTTAGTCAGCAGGGGATGAGAGAATCGAACTCCCGCCAAAGGTTTTGGAGACCCCTATCATACCATTTGACCAATCCCCTATGTATTTATAAAAGCTACCTTCATACTATATCATATCTAGGTAGCTTCGTCAATAACAAACTATGTTCCTTCAAAACCACACATTAAACTATCAGATATTTTAACCTGAACCATTTCT
>ERZ791893.687-NODE-687-length-22274-cov-1.842792_pt1 | contig 22274 bp, 17 predicted proteins | sample MGYA00510154_ERZ791893 | MGnify/ENA primary metagenome ERZ791893 (study PRJEB30046, sample SAMN00792068) | human gut metagenome | study: EMG produced TPA metagenomics assembly of the A metagenome-wide association study of gut microbiota in type 2...
GAAAAATGAACATAACGTTTCGGATTGAGTCTTAAATCAATCATCAAAGAATCTACGCTCCCCAAAACGCCATTCGCTTTATCGTACAGCAACCGGTCGTTCAACAATAGTCCCAGACTATTGTCGGGAGAAGTCAAACGATTGGTTATTTGCTGCAAATTATCGGAAGTTTTCTGAACCGAAATCATAGTAGATTGGAGAGGTAACGAATTCAAAGTTCCCGAGAACTGATTTACCTGCGCCGTTATTCCTTGTACATTGTCGAGAATAGCCGGCACATCGTCTTTCATCATCTGTGACAATTGCACGGACGAACGCTCCAAATTAGCGGTAATATGATCGATACGTTTTACCGAAGCAGATAAAGCAGGATCATTGACTAGCGTCTGCAATCCCGAAAGAATACTGTCGAGTTTCGGTAACAGCAAAGCAAACTGGGGCAACAACTCTCCTTGTATGTTTTGCATTAGTCCAGACTTCACTTCCCCTTCAATAACGGCTCCATGATCATAGTATTCGCTCACATGAGGGTTCAGATCGATAACAATCGATGCCGTTCCAAGCATATCGGTTTCGAGATAGACTTTACTATCGACCGGGATTTTTAATTTTTTATCGAGATTCAACAGCACCTTAATCGCGCCATTTGCATCATAATCATAAACGATTTCCTGCACGAGTCCCACTTTGTATCCATCGATAGATACCGGTGCAGACTGGGCCAAACCTGCAACATTCGGGAATTGTACATAATAATAATTAGAAGGTTTCATTACGTTGATTCCCTTCAAATAGTTAATTCCCACATACAAAATCAAAATACTCGCAAGAACCGATAGTGCTATCTTAACTTCTTTTCCAAACCACTTTTTCATATTCTATTTTTTATTCAGCATCGCAATACCTTTCAATAGACCCGTTTTCCATCACGGAACTTTATGATAAAGGCATCGCGAAACAAAGATTTTACTTTTTTATATTGTTTCTGTATTTCGTCTCGGTCGGTAGATTTTCCATAGGTGTATTTATACATTCCTCCGTCTTTATAATATTCGACAGGAGAAAGCCCTTTAAATTCTTTGGAATTAGCCGGCAATTTCCGAGGCAAAGCCATGAACTGTACTTTATAATAAGTAACCCCGGATTTCTTGGCTTGTTCTGAGATTTTCACACTCGAATCACTCGTTTGAGTTTTTTTATCGGGCGATACAACTACGGAAGAAGACGGTGACCCCTCTACCCTTTTGCCGGCATTTTGCTTGCGGTCATAGTCTGATTTATATTTGACAAAAGCATTGTATATAGACTTTGCCATTTTCTCCTGACCGGATTCGGAATTCAAAAATCTCTCCTGCGTCGGATTGCAAATAAAATCGAGCTCCACTAAAACCGCAGGCATGCTCGTTTTAGCGAGTACCCAAAATCCTGCCTGTCTTACACCTCTATCCACTCGGCCGGCAGTCGAAACAAATTCACGTTGTATATCCGAAGCAAAGTTTATACTCTGCTCCATGTGTTTATACTGCATGAATTCAAAAATAATATACGACTCGGTCGAATTCGGATCGAATCCTTCATAACGAGTCGAAAAGTCATTCTCCAAATATATAACGGAATTTTCCCGTTTTGCGACTTCCAAGTTCTCCTTGCTTCTGTGTAACCCCAATGTCCAAGTAGAAGCACCGGCAACTTTCCTACGATTGGGGGACTTTTTATCCAAAGAATTGGTATGAATAGAAATAAACAAATCGCCTTGAACCTTATTAGCTATATTAGCTCGCTCCTGCAAGGTCAAATAAACATCTTTTTTACGGGTATAGACCACCTTCACACCTTGCATATTATTTTCAATCAGACGTCCCAATTTCAAGGCAACTCCCAAATTGATGTTTTTCTCTTTCGCCTTGCTGCCGAGAGAGCCGGGATCGTGCCCGCCATGACCGGCATCGATCACCACGACAAAATCTTTGGCCAACAAGACGGAAAGGCCCAAAGCAAAAGCCATAAAAACCGACAATAACCTCCGGCTGAAATATGAATGCTTCATAAATTATAATCCGTCATTTAATCCCGATAAGTAAAAAACCTATTACTCATTATATGCAAAGATAGTGTAAACCAAGAACAGAAACAAGCTTTATCGCTTATGCCCAAGCACGTCCTGTTCCTCACATATATCGCAAAGGTACGAATAAAGACCGAAAAAGCCTCGAATTAATAGATATTTATTGTCCTATACACCGTATAACAAAACAAAAATGTTCTTTATGGGTTTCTCAAAAGAAAAAAGTAAATTTGCAGAAGAGACATAAAAAGAGAGTATTATGATACAACCCGAGAAAACAAGCAAATATGCCGTCGTCGTAAGTTTACTTACCCTTTATCGCTTGCAACGGAAAAGCATCGGAGATATCGAACCATTCAAGTAATCCGATCGTGACCATAGAACGATTCGACAAAGGGCTACCTTCTTACGCCCAAGAAACAGACACGGCCAAAATATTTCTTTTTATAGATAAATACACACCATTTTTTCCGGTCTATTGTCGACACATACTCGGTTTGGGAGATGCTCCATCGTTCCAAAAGGGATTAAAAATGTTTTTATCCAACGAGGCTATATCCCGGCTGTATGCGGATACAGAAACAAAATTTTCCAACGATACCGTATGGATTACCGAATTACAGGACGCATTCCTAAGATACGACGAACTGTTCGCTCCACAGAAACGTCCCCGCATTCTTACCCACATTTCGGGACTGAACCAATCGATCGTCACAATAGACACCACTTTGCTATCGGTTTCCTTAGACTGTTATTTGGGAGAAAACTATCCCCTTTATGAACAACGCTATTATAATTACGAACGGAATTTACATGAAAGCGACCGCATTCCCATCGATGTCGTCGAAGTTTGGCTACGCACTTTATATCCCTACCAATCGCAGCGAAACGCACTATTAGACCGAATGATATACGAAGGGAAAATTCTTTATTGCTTGTCTCGGATATTTCCTCGAATAAACGAATATGTCCTATTGGGATATTCCGACAAACAAGCTCAATGGTGCAAAGAGAACGAAGCTGAAATATGGAAACAACTTATCGGTAAAAAGCACTTGTTCAATACCGAATCGATGCTTATCAACAAGTATATCGAGCCGGCCCCTTTCGTATCGGTACTTCATCAAGATGCACCGGGACGATTGGGCCGCTGGATAGGGCTTCAAATCATCAAGGCTTATGCTAACGAAAAGAAAAAAGAAGCGATCGAAATTATCGAGACGACCGACAATGGAGGGGAAATATTATCGGCTTCGAAATATAACGGTTAATTTATCGGCTTTATGAAAAGAAAATACGGATTAGTGGGCTATCCTTTGGGACACTCGTTTTCCCGCTCTTTTTTCCAACAAAAATTTGAAGACGAGCATATAAACGCCACCTATGAAAACTTTGAGATACAGGATATTTCCTGTTTGAGACAGCTTATCTCGGACAATCATGAATTGTGCGGATTGAACGTGACGATTCCTCATAAAACCACAGTTATCCCCCTACTCGACGAATTGCACCCTTTGGCCCGCGAAATCGGAGCGGTCAATGTCGTCAAGATTACGAGGCAAGGAGACAAGATATTTCTCACAGGATTCAATAGCGATATCATAGGGTTCACCAATTCTATCGCTCCGTTACTGGACGACCGCATGACAAAAGCGCTTATTCTCGGGACCGGTGGTGCATCAAAAGCTATTCATGCCGGGCTAAAAGCCTTGCATATCACACCGACATTCGTTTCCCGACAAAAAAGAGGTGATATACTCGGTTACGACGACTTATCTCCCGACCTAATCGACAATCACAAAATCATTGTCAATACCACTCCGTTAGGCATGTTTCCCCACATAGACAAGTCTCCGAACATACCCTACACGGCACTAAGCCCCGAACATCTTTGTTACGACGTTATTTACAATCCCGAAACGACTTTATTTCTCCAAAAAGCAGCCCGACAGGGTTGCAAAATAAAAAACGGAATAGAAATGCTTCATTTGCAAGCACTGGCGGCATGGAAGATTTGGAACGAATAAATTGACTCTTATCATGATAGATTTCAGATTAAAAGTTTTTTGCAGTGTGGCTCACAACCTCAGCTTCACCAAAGCCTCGAAAGAGCTATATGTAAGTCAACCGGCAATCAGCAAGCACATACAAGAACTTGAAACAGAATACAGCACCCGACTGTTCGAGAGAATGGGTACTCACATAACGCTGACCCCCGACGGAGAACTGCTGTTAAACCACGCCGAAAAAATTCTCAAACAATACAAACAGCTCGATTTCGAGATGAACTTATTGACCCAGCGTCACATCGGAGAGCTTCGTTTGGGAGCTAGCACAACGATCGCCCAGTATGTGCTTCCGCCCTATCTGGCTACATTTCAACAGAAATTCAAACAAATAAAACTCTCGTTAATCAATGGTAATTCCAGCGATATAGAAAAAGCAGTCGAAGAACATCGTATCGACTTGGGACTCATCGAGGGTTGCAGTCGACAAATACATCTACATTACACCCCTTTTATGCGAGACGAACTGGTTTGTATAACCAGTACGCGCAGCCGATTGGCCAAACTTGAAGAAATAACGATAGAGGAACTGAAAAGAATTCCGTTGGTTATTCGAGAACAGGGGTCGGGCAGTTTAGAGGTCTTTGAAAAAGCATTGGGTACACGCCAGTTGAAATTATCCCAACTCAATATTATCATGCAATTGGGAACCACCGAAGGTATCAAACGGTTTTTATACAATACCGACAGCGTGGGTATTGTTTCCATACAAGCCGTATCATCGGAAATAGCTGATGGAAAATTGAAAGTCATCGAAATCAGCGACTTCGATTGCGAACGGGAATTCTGCTTCGTTCAAAATACCGGTCAAACCGGTGGTGTCGAATCGGATTTCATGCGCTATATGACCCGAAAATTCTGAACATAAGCCCCATTCAAACAATCGACTTATGAATAGCTCCTCCCTATCGGCAGCCCGCACTCCATTCATACGGTTGTTAGTTCCTCTATTGGCAGGTATCCTGTACCAAGAGTTCCTATGTCCACCGATATGGGGAAACCTCATTCCCGCTTTATGCGGCTTAGTTTTATGGAGTTCATTCATAAAACGAGACAGTATCGAAGAACAATACCGCAAACGAAGTATTTTCGGAGTAGGATTATTCCTTATCGTCTTTTCTATCGGAGCGATACTGCATGGCACTCAAAACCGCATATCCCAACAGCCTTCCGGTTTTTATCCTATCGCGATAGCTCACGTAAACGACAAAGCCATAGAAAAAAAGAACTCTTACTACTGTCCCGTTACGATAACAGCCCTGTCGGATACAAACGGGTCGATCGTGAAATATAAAGAAAAAATAGCTCTCTATTTTGAAAAAGGTATTCAAGCCCGACGGCTCGAATACGGCGACATCATCGGGTTTGAATTTCGACCGAAAGTAATACCGCCCAACACCAATCCTTATGCTTTCGATTTCGCCTCGTTCATGAAGCATAAAGGTATATCGAGAAGTCAATATTTGACCGGGAAACAATGGAAATATATCGGAGAAAAACCAAAATCGAATCTTCGAAAGGCCACTTCGGATCTACAAAAACATCTTTCCGACCAACTTCAATCCTGTAATTTGTCTAAAAACAGTACTCTTTTATTGAGGGCTTTGTTGTTAGGCGAACGACAGGAATTTCCACAAGACCTAAGATCGTACTTTTCGGCAGCCGGACTTTCACATGTGTTAGCCGTAAGCGGACTTCACATGGGAGTCGTAGCATCTTTGATTTACTTTTTGTTCTTTCCCCTCTCTCTTTTCAAGTCTTGCAGAAAACTAAGGCCTCTATTCACTTTATTCGTTTTATGGATTTATGCTTATATAACAGGCTTATCGCCATCGGCCGTACGAGCTTGTATCATGGCATCCTTTCTTTTAACAGCCGAATTTCTCGACCGACGCAACAGTTCTCTCAATGCACTTTTCGCCGCAGCATTTTTTATGTTATCGTACGACACGAACCTCATTTTCGATGTGGGATTTCAAATGAGTTTCTCGGCAGTAACCGCTATCTTGCTATTCTACACCAAACTAAATATCGGAGGTAATTCACCCTACTTTGTCGTTCGTTGGCTTAGTTCTTGCGTCGCAGTATCCATCGCCGCCCAAATCGGAGCCCTACCCATTGCCGTCTATTATTTTCACACTATTCCTCTATTATTTCTAATCGGTAATATTTTCGTACTGCCTCTTTTACCCGTTGTTTTCGGACTCTCTTTTTTCCTATTGTTACTCTCGGCCCTACATATTCCCTATGATTGGTTAGGAAATACCGTCGATTTTTTACTGCAATATATACAACAGATAAGCCTGCATATATACAAACTACCGTGGAGCCACATCGAAAGCGTATGGTTGGAAGCTCGCTATCTATGGCTTTATTTCATTTGCGGCATATTATCTTATATAACCGTCAAGAATCGTTCGAAAAAGACTCTTTGGTTGACTCTGGGCTTTTGTATCGGTTTTCTTATTTTTGACTTGTGCACTTATAAATCGCCCCAGCCAGAAATTATCGTATATGACAGTAAAAAATCGACAGTCGTTCAACTCAGCGACAAGGATCGTTGTTATATTCTCTTATCCGACACCCTCACCTCCGGTCAAAGGGTAGTGGAAGAAGAATATCGTATGAAAAACGGAAAGGCACAATACGAAATATTCCAACACGGCTCCCCCGGAACCAAAGACAACACCGGCTTTATAGACTATCCCTTCGCCCAATTTTATGGGAAACGGCTCCTCCTCCTCGGTAAACAGGAATGGGATAAACTATCAATAGGGAAAAAACTAACGATAGACTATGTTATTATCGGCAAGATGTTCAACGGCAGAATAGAAGACATACTCGAACTATTTTCCGTTCGGCAATTTATCATCGGACCCGATGTTCACCCCAGACGAGCCACTAAATTACAAAACGACTGTTTCGAAAATAGTATTCCCTGCCACGATATTCGCACACAAGGAGCTTGGATACACACCCTCGATCCATAAAAAAGCCTGTACGGGAAACCGCACAGGCTTATATTTACCGTTCATTAGAATGGCTTCTTATTCTGCTTTTTTCTTTGTTGCCTTTTTGGTCTTGGGCTTTTCCTCTTTCTCATTTACAGAATCGTCCGTTGCTGCCGTGTTCTCGACATCGGCATCTTTTTGAGGTTTTTCTTCTTCCACAAAATCGGTGTTACCGGTTTCGACCAACAAGTTATACCAACTTATCAATTTTTTTATATCGGTCGGATAGACACGTTCACGGTCGAAATTAGGCAGCACTTCCGCCAAATATGCACGCAATGTTTCATTATCGGCTTTCTTGATATCCAATGTTACTTTCGCTCCATTTTCTTTTTCTTTTATCGCATTCAATACTTCACTCAAAGGTACGTCTTCTTCATCGGTGAAAATAGCGATATCTCCTAACGATATGATTTTTTCATGGGCATAAGCAGGTTGCCGTTTCCCCGTTTGCAGAGATTCCACGATCAGCATATTTTTTGCCTGAGATATCAATTTGAACAAACCGGGTTTACCGGAAATAGATAAAATCGTTTTTAACATAAAATTTTCGTTTTATATTTAATTACTTAAATCATTCGAACCACAAAAATAATATTCTTGTCCGGTTTAACCGTCTTCAAAACGAAAAATTCTCATTCCAATGACTTCAATAAAGATAAAACCCTGTGGATAACAGATACATTACCGTCATTCCAAATAATATGAGCAGCTCTTCTCTGTTTTTCTTCCTCGGACAATTGAGCAGCCATACGCTTTTTTATCTCTTCCTCGGTCAAACCGCTACGCTGGCGAACCCGACCTATTCTTAACTCTTCCGGTGCTGTCACCGTCCAGACTTCATCTACCAGTTCGTCAAACCGGGATTCATACAAAATAGCCGATTCCACAAAGCATATCTCCTCGTTTAGAGATTCGGACCATCGATAGAAATCGAAGCGTACCACCGGATGTACTATGGAATTAAGCAACACTATCTTATCCGACTCTCCAAATACCCGAGAGGACAACAAACCCCGGTTCAATCGACCGTTATGATATATATCTCTCCCAAAGCACTCCGATAGTTTCTGCACGACTTCCAACGAAGATTCCATCAGCCTCTTCGCTTCCGAGTCTGTATCATATACAGAATATCCCATTATACGCAGCAACCGAGAGACAACCGACTTGCCACTACCTATGCCACCGGTAATACCTATACGTCTCATATCGAATCGGGTGTTACTCGATTGGCAGAATCGACAGGAACTACAAATGCAGGTCTTTTCTGCTCCAAAATATAATCGACACTGTCTTGCGACAACACTATATTTCGGACATATTCCGGTGCATTCAATATCTTCACCCCTAATTTATCAGAGAGACGCCGCCGCGACAAATCCAGAAAATCGACTCCCAATAAAAAACTATCTTCATCGGCCGCCGCAAACTTACTAAACGGCATCATGCAAGAAAGTTGCACCGACGAAGGAAATGTGATAAGAGACCAATTCGAAGGTACATTTTGCGGGATTACAGGGATATCGAGAATTTTAGAGGTCATTTCTTCCACAGGTATGGTGACGGTTACCTGTTCAGGAACAATTCGAAGATTCGGAATCTTCGCTATCTTGACAACCGTGCGAAGGGTATCGTTCAACTTTTTTGCTTCAAAATCGGTCGTATAAACCTCGTTTTAATAAGGAAGACTCTCCATAAACCATCACCGAATCGACATCGGCGGTCATATCACCACTCAGTACACACTGAGGTGTAGTCGATGCGACACCTTTCACAACCAGCTTCACCCGTTTACCGGCATTGTGTGTGTACATCACTTTCAACGTATCGGGAATAATCGAAACAATACTCGTTGACGAACGGAGGGACTTTCGCAATATGGTTTCAAGCTGAGACGACAGCAACAAAAAAGAATTTCGCCCCTTATCATACTCCTGAAAATTAATCCGTAACGGGGACAATCCTTCTATCGCATACCCCAACATAACAGGACCTTTATCCCGTACTCTCACCTCGATATGAGACGGGAGATCATTAATAAGAGTCGTTTTCTCGGGAAGGTTTTGTAGTTCTATCGGTATTTTGAAAGAATTTTCAACCTCCTCATTCAGCCCTTGCATAAACCAGAATATCAACGAAAGGAGAACAAACCCCAAAAATGTAAACAATTCCCGCGTGCGTTCCTGACGGAATGCAGTACCAATCCTCTGGATAATCGACTTAAACTTTGCTACTATGCGGTCTGAAATATTTTCTTCCATATATCATGCAACGACTACATACAACAAAGATAAGGTTTTTTATCGACAGAACCGATGTTCCTTGATAAAAAACCTTATCTTCTTATTCTCCTACAAAGGAGTCCTTTGAAAAAATAGATTACTTAGCTTGATCGGCTCCGCTATCCTTAGCTTCGGCAGCAGAAGGATAAACAGAATCTTTGGCAATACGAACACGAGTATTCTCGGCTATTTCGATAATAAAAGAATCGGATTTAACCTCTTTTATTTTTCCGAATAGACCTCCTGCCGTAACAATTTTGTCACCAGTGGTGAGAGACTCACGGAACTTGCGAATTTCTTTCTGACGCTTCGTCTGAGGACGAATCATGAAAAAATAAAAAATAGCGATCAATGCAACCATCATCAGAATGCTCGACATTCCACTCCCCGTTGCAGCTTGTAAAAAAATTGATAACACTGTCATAATTTAGCTTTTAATAAAAAATTTATACTTGGATCCTAAAACCCGTGCACAAATATATAACAAATTTCATTATTCTTTTGTTAGAACACCTTCTTTTTTAAGGTTATCGGCTATCGCATTCAATACTCCGTTTACGAACTGCCCGCTCTTCGATGTACTATAAGCCTTTGCCAACTCGATATATTCGTTCAAAGTCACTCTTGTCGGTATCGAAGGGAATCTATGAAACTCGCTCAAAGCCACCATCATAATCACAATATCCATGAAAGCGACACGCTCGATCTCCCAATTTTTGATGAAATTTTCTATATAATTGCGATATTCTCCCCCATGAATCAATGTATTCCTGAACAACTCTTTGGCAAATTCAGCATCGTCGTCATCTTTAAACATCGGTAATAATGATTGCGGGCCTCCGTTTTCTTCACTAAATTGTTTGATCGTTTTTAAAACGAATGTCGTTATAATCTCCAAATCGTCATTCCAATATAAAGACTTTTGCTCCAACAATTCCGTCAACTCCTCGTCGGTACAGATCAAAGCCCTAAGGGCTTTTTTCCAGAACTCACAATCGTTTTCATAAGAATCGTCCGAAGAATCCATATATTCTTTATACAATTCACTCTTTACGATACGCTCCGAAAAGTCTCTCAGGAACTCCGGTTCATTGGTCCAAGTCACAGGTTTCTTCTCGTGGTAATCTTTATAGTCGTCACAATTCCTCAGCTGCTCGATAAACCGGTTATTAACGAAGCGCATATTGGGATTCTTCTCCTCGGGAGTCGCCAAGAATTTCATACGAGCAGCTTCCACCCTTGCAGCTTGCGTATCGGTCAATTCGACCATCAAAGTCAATAATAAATGATACAACTCGTAAGATTTTTCGAAACTGAAAAACAATTCTTTCTCAGCTTCCATAACAGTCTTGTCTTTCGTCAGGAAATACGAATAGGCTATTTGAACGACTTTGGAACGGATTAATATTCTATTAATCATAGTTTTAATGAACTAATTGAGCTTTTTACTTTTCTCGGTAACAAACTAATAAAACGATTGTACCGACAGACAAAGAAATCTGCAAGCCGCACCATCATCATACAGAATAGTGCGGCTTGCAGGTATACTTTACAGACTATTATTCAATAGCCGATTTTTCTTTCTCGGGATTTTTATAATATACTTTACCCTCTATATATTCTTGCGTAGCAATGAGAACCGGTTTCGGCAATTTCTCATAATAACGAGAGATCTCAATTTGTTCCCGATTTTCAAAAACCTCCTCCAAATTGTCGTTGCAAGAAGCGAATTCTTGAAGTTTCTTTTCAAGATCGGTCTTCATCTCGACTGCAATTTGATTGGCTCTCTTGGCAATAATACAAACCGTTTCATAAATGTTTCCCGTGTCGGAAGACAACGCCACCATATCGCGTGTTACGGTGTTTGTCGGTGCATTTGTTTTCTTGTAATCCATTATTTTAAAGATTAATCTTTTACGTATTTATTCGCCACTTTAAATATATTCTCGGCCTCTTTCGAATATTCTCCCGAAGGATAATCGTTGATAAACGAATAGTATTCGTCGATGACATCGCGAAAACGCTCAGGTTTCTTTTCTTCGATACTCTGTACCGCTTCTTGATATTTCGACTTCAAAATCAACATGGACAAAGTTTCCTTATATCGCGTATAGGGATATTCTTTCAAAGCGTTTTGCGCCGTAATGATAGCCGATTGATAATTATTCCCCATATAATTACCCAAATTATAATATAACTGGGCATTCAATAGCTCTTTATACACAAGTTTGTCTTGTAACTCAAAAATAATATCTTGTGCCTGTTTAGCCCGTTCGCTATTCGGGAAATAATCGAGGAAACGCTGCATTTCATCGATTGCTCTATAAGTGCCTGTTTGATCCAATTTAGCCTCGGGAGAGTCCAAATAATAACCATATCCGCAATAAAAACGGGCCAATTCGGTATATTCCCCTTTGGGATAATTTTTATAATACGCCTGAAAATATTCGCCAGACGTAATATAATCCTTATTCAAATAATAGCTCCGAGCCAATAAATACAACGACTCTTCTGCTCTATCCGTTCCTTTGAAGATTGCAACCAACTCTTCGAGCAAGGTCGCAGCCTGCATATATTTTTTCCGTTCAAACGCCTTCTTAGCATAGTCGTATTTCAGCTCATAATCAGTACTTTTCAGTATCTTATTATATTCGCCGCACGACACAAGGAGCAAAGCACAAACTATCGAACAGATTACTTTTCTCATTATTAATTTATTTATCAGTTTGCAAAGTTAGAGATTTCACACGAATATAGAAAGGAAATAAGAGAAATTTAACGATGACCGGGATAAAGACTCCTTATTTATCGGTAATAATAAAGTTTATATCGACCAACGAATAATAAGAATCATTATACCCCAAAAAAAGAATTTACTCTCATAAACATTTTTCTACCTCGTATTATTATCTATCTTTGAAACGCCAAAATAGAAATCGGCTTCTTACAAAACCAAGATACACTAACAATGGAAATACTCAAAATTCTAAAAAAGATTATCATACCAAGGAGTAGAAAGGTTTCATTGCCAGACAACGAATGCGATGTTCCTGCAGAATACTCACAAGTTTTAGCCTTTAATACTTCTTTCAAAGGTTTATTGTCTGAAGATAAATTTATAGCCAGAAGTGACTATAAACATTTGATAGAAAGGTATAAACGTCTATTCGATTTTTTCAAAGTACTGGAATCATCTAACCTCTTAAACGATTATATTAAAAAGCACAAATTAGATGAAGCTCAAATTATCTATTTTTCTAACGCATACAACGATACAAAAGAATTACAAAAAGAGTCATCTATTATCAAAATGCACAATGACAAATATATCTCTCAACACCTTGTTTCAGAGAAAGATTATTTGGATAGAATCCTTAGAGAATGTGACTCAGCCATATTGTTAGACAATGAACAACGAGAAGTTGTTCTCTCTGATGAAGATCACACTCTCGTCATTGCTGGCGCAGGAGCAGGAAAGACAACCACCATAGCAGCAAAAGTAAGATACCTTGTAGAAAAACAGGGGATAGACCCTAAAAAAATATTGATTATCTCATTTACTAACAAGGCCGTAGGAGAACTTCGAGAACGCATAAACGACAATCTGCATATCGATTGTCCTATTACCACATTTCACTCCACTGGATATACAATTCTAAAGAAAAGTGACACACAAAACCAGCGAATTGTAGACAGTGGATACATGTATAATGTCATAAACAGATACTTAAAAAGCAAAGTATTATCTAATAGCCAATTAGTTGATAAACTCATTTTATTTTTTGGTTCTTATTTTTCAGCTCCTTATGAAGGAGATAAGCTAAACGACTACTTTCAATTTATTTCAAATACCGACTTTTCCACTCTTCGAAGCGATCTTCATGAATATATGCAGCAAATAATATGTCGAAGGGATCAAAAAGCTTTAACTCTAAACAATGAAGTATTACGCTCTCTTGAAGAAGTTAGAATCGCAAATTTTCTGTATCTAAACAATATAGATTATGAATACGAGCCTATTTATCAATATCGCATTCTCGATGCAAACAAGCCATACACTCCTGATTTCAAAATAAAACAAGGCGACAAAAGTTCTTATATTGAACATTTCGGTATCACAGAAAGTGGACAAAGCAACCGTTACACACAAGCAGAACTAAATAAATACAAATCTCGGATTAACGATAAAATACTATTACACCGCAGCCATAGAACAGACTTGATATACACATTTTCAAGATACAACGACCATAGAGATTATATAGATCACCTCAAGGAACAATTATTGCAACGAGGTTACACTCTTCGGCCTAAACCCGCAACAGAAGTTTACAAAAAATTGGCTGATAACGAAGAGAACAAATATATTTTTCGCCTCACTTTATTAATTTGTAATTTTATTAGTAATTTTAAAACCCAAGGGTATCAACTCGAACAATTTGACAAATTTAGGGCATCAACTAAAAATATACGCACCGACCTATTTCTTGAAATTTGTAGCATTTGTTATTTAGAATATCAAAAAGTCCTAAAAGAAAATCACTGCATTGATTTTCAAGATATGATTAACGAATCTGCTGACATAATTCATAAGAGGCTAATAAGTCGAGACTTGCTTGACTTTAAATATATAATTGTAGATGAATATCAAGATATATCACGACAACGATATAATTTAATTAGAGAATTATCCCAATTATGTCACGCAAAAATCGTAGCCGTAGGCGACGATTGGCAATCTATTTATGCTTTCAGCGGTTCCATACTTCCTCTTTTCACCCGTTTTTCTCAAGAGGTAAGCTATGCTCAAGAACTAAAAATTACCCATACATATCGTAATGCTCAAGAAATAATAGATATCGCAGGAACCTTTATACAAAAAAACTCCAACCAAATAAAAAAAGAACTAATATCACCTAAACGAATTAGCAATCCTGTCATCATTCGGACTTATAGCGAAGATCCTATAGAAAGGCAAAAAGGTGGACGGTACTACAGCCTCGCTGCAGAAGTTGAAAAAGCGATTGAAGATATCATCAAATACAACAATCAAGAAATCAAACATAGAGTAACGTCTATTCTTCTTATCGGAAGATATGGATTCGATGCTAGACATCTTTGTGTATCTTCTAATTTCACCTATGATGAGAAAACAGGGAAAATATACTCCACAAAGTATAATAAACAAGTCAAACTTCAGTTTTTAACCGCACATAGTTCAAAAGGTCTTAGTGCAGAAAATGTAATCATTATTAACGCAAAAGATGAGATATATGGATTCCCTTCAAAAGTAGATGATGACCCTATATTGAACCTTGTCGTATCCAACGATCAATCGTATAATTATGCCGAGGAAAGGCGGCTATTTTATGTCGCTTTAACTCGCACAAAGAATCGAGTATTCATTATTACACCCGAAAAGCGACCGTCTGAATTTATCAAAGAATTATTAAGTGACACTCAAAGCTATCCTAACGTCACTCTAAAAGGAGAATTAAAAGTCAGTTCGAATGAGCTTATTACAGTACAAAACAGATGCCCTATTTGTGGTTACCCAATGAAATTAAGATGGAATAAGAACTATGGCTTAAAATTATGGATATGTACCAACGACCAAGAAATATGCGGTTTTATGACTAACGACCGTCGAGGAAGAGATTTATCTATCCAAAAATGCGACTGGTGTGAAGATGGCTTCTTAATAGTCAAGAGAGGGAAAAAAGGATACTTTTTAGGTTGCACAAATTATAAAGATGACAAATCGGGTTGTGGCCGAATGCTAAATCGGGAGCACTATCAAGCTTGGGGAAAAAGCGAATTCGGAATAGAAGATATTTCTGCCACCAAACCCTCCTATTCAAAATCACCCCAGATAAAGGAAACCACTACTCCTCCACAAATGACACCCGTAGAAAAAGTAAAGAAAAGGAATTCATCATCTGCATATCCAAGAAAGGCCGAAAACCTCGTCAAATATACCGAACAATTTATTGAGAAAGACGGATTTATGGTAGTTACCGACCCTGAAGGAAAGATAATAACCGATATGGCTCTTTTGTCACGACTTCGTTCCCTTAGATATAAAATTGCCCTAAAAAACAATATTCCAGTATACATGATTGCAAATAATGCTGTTCTTGTCAGACTGGCCACTGACAAGCCCACCACGACAGAAGAATTTCTGGCAATTCCCGGCATAGGGTCTCATAGATGCGAAGCCTATGGACAGTTATTTATCAATGCAATCAAGAAATACATAACTAACCAAAAGGACGATTGACGTTTCACAATCCGGTAAGCAATAAGTAAACATCTTGTTTTTACTTCCGCTTTGCACTATCTTTGCACAATAGCGAAAATAGGATGCGGTTCGGCATAGCCCTATCGGAAATGTGATTTCCGTTTGTCTCTGCTCTCACCTTTCACTATCTTTGTATCTGAAAAATTATCAAACATAAAATGAATACGATAAAGAAACTTACCCGTCCCCGCAACGGCCGCATGTTAGGCGGCGTATGCGCAGGTATAGGTGAATATTTAGGTATAGACCCTACCGTGGTCCGTATCATCTTTGTACTGCTCGGGACAATAGGCCTCAGCCCGCTGGTTTATTTAGTCCTTTGTTTTGTAATCCCGGAATCTTATTAAAGAATCGATTTCAATGGACTTTAAACTCATTTCACCTTATCGTCCGACAGGGGACCAACCGGAGGCTATCGACGAGTTAAGTCGGGGAATATTCGACGGGACTCCCTATCAGACTCTATTGGGTGTAACCGGGTCAGGAAAGACATTCACTATGGCGAATGTAATCGAGCGGGTCCAGAAGCCGACTCTCATTTTAAGCCACAACAAAACTCTGGCCGCACAATTATATAATGAGTTCAAAAGTTTTTTCCCCGAAAATGCAGTAGAATATTTCGTTTCATATTACGACTATTATCAACCGGAGGCTTATATACCCTCAACCGACACTTATATTGAAAAGGACTTAGCCATCAACGAAGAGATAGACCGGTTGCGTCTATCCACCACATCGGCCCTTCTTTCGGGTCGTAAGGACGTTATCGTGGTATCTTCGGTTTCATGCCTATACGGTATAGGGAATCCCGAGGACTTTCACAGCAATGTCATCGACATAAAGGTTGGCGACAATATCGGAAGGAACCGACTATTGCGACATTTCGTCGATTCGCTGTACTCCCGTAACGAGATAGAACTGAATCGGGGTAATTTCAGAGTGAAGGGCGACACGGTAGACATTTATCTCGCCTATGACGACGTGATTGTCCGTATCGAGTTCTGGGGCGAAGAAATCGAGTCGATACGTACCATAGACCCTGCGACGGGAAACAGCACGGGGACATTCGATACTTACAAAATTTTTCCGGCTAACCTATTCGTCACGACCAAAGAGCGAATAGACAAAGCTATCGGAGAAATAGAAATCGATCTCGGCAAACAAGTAGAATTTTTCAAATCTATCGGAAAAAACTTAGAAGCCAAACGGCTTTACGAACGGGTGACCTACGATGTGGAGATGATTCGGGAAATAGGCCACTGTTCGGGGATAGAAAACTATTCCCGATATTTTGATGGCCGAGAAGCGGGAACCAGACCTTTCTGCCTGCTCGATTATTTTCCCAAAGACTTCCTGACGATCATCGACGAGAGCCATGTGACCGTACCACAAATCCGAGCGATGTACGGAGGCGACCGATCCCGCAAAATGAATTTAGTAGAATACGGATTCCGACTGCCTGCCGCCGTAGACAACCGGCCTTTGAAATTCGACGAATTCGAAGGATTGGCTCGCCAAATCATTTATGTAAGCGCCACTCCCGCCGATTATGAACTGGAAAAGAGCGAAGGTATCGTCGTCGAACAAGTTATCCGTCCGACGGGATTACTCGACCCTGTCATAGAGGTACGTCCCAGCCTGAACCAAATCGACGATTTATTAGAAGAGATACAACTAAGGATAGAACGCGACGAACGAGTTCTGGTAACGACCCTAACTAAACGTATGGCCGAAGAGCTGAACGCTTATCTCGCCAAGCTCGACATCAACTGTAATTATATACACTCCGATGTCGACACTCTCGATCGTATTAAAATTTTGGACGATTTACGAGCGGGTGTTTACGACGTGCTTATCGGGGTTAACCTCTTACGCGAAGGATTGGATTTACCCGAAGTCTCGTTAGTGGCCATACTCGATGCCGATAAAGAAGGCTTCCTACGCTCGCATCGTTCGCTGACACAAACCGTAGGACGAGCCGCAAGAAACCTCAATGGACGAGTAATCATGTATGCCGACCGAATCACCGAAAGCATGCAAAAAACCATAGACGAGACCAATAGAAGGAGAGAGAAACAGTTGGCTTACAACGAAGAAAACCATATCACTCCCCAAGCGATACAAAAGTCGAAGAGCTCGGTACTCGTATCGAATGCAGATACAAAACAACAGGCGCAACCGTCCAAAGCGAACAAACCGACAAAAGCGTACAGCGACGAATATCGGGAACATGTAGACGTCGCCGCCGATCCTATCGTCAAATACATGTCGAAAGAACAGTTGCAAAAGGCCATCGAACGTACTCGCAAACAGATGGTCGAAGCGGCCAAAAAAATGGATTTCATCGAAGCGGCACAATATCGGGACGAGCTTATAAAACTAGAAGATTTATATCAAAAAACAACCACGACTACCTGAATTTATGAAAAGTGACACTGAAATAGCCGACAGCACTGTCTTAGAAGAAATAGATACCATAGCCCGCAAAGCGAGTATTCCTGTCGAAAACTTATTCCACTACGGTCCTTATATAGCCAAAGTACCGCTCAAACTTATCGACGACCATAAAGCGAAAAAGAGCCACCTCATATTGGTAACTGCCATTACCGCAACCAAAGCCGGTGTGGGAAAAACGACCGTGAGCATAGGATTAGGCATGGGACTCAACCATATCGGTAAGAAAGCCATCATCGCTTTACGAGAGCCTTCGCTGGGTCCATGTTTCGGGATTAAAGGTGGAGCTACCGGCGGCGGGTACGCACAAGTACTACCTCCCGAAAGAATCAATCTGCACTTCACCGGAGATTTCCATGCCATTACGTCGGCTCACAACTTAATCGCCGCACAGTTGGACAACTATATTTTCCAGAACCGAGCCGAGGGCAGTGGACTGAAAAATATACTTTGGAGGCGGGTAATGGACATGAACGACCGATCACTAAGGCAGATTGTGACCGGATTGGGGGGACTCAACAACGGGATTCCCACGGAAGCAGGATTCGACATTACTCCTGCATCGGAAATCATGGCGATTCTTTGTCTCTCGAAAGATATGGAGGACATGGAACAACGCATCGGCCGTATCGTCGTTGCACATCGGTATAATGGAGAGCCGTTCACGGTAAACGATTTGGGTATCACAGGCCCTGTGCTCGCCCTGTTACGCGATGCGATAGAACCTAATTTGGTACAAACGACCGAACATAATCCCGTACTCGTACACGGAGGGCCGTTCGCCAACATTGCTCACGGCTGCAATTCGGCCATAGCCACCCGCATGGCTCTTACTTTCGGAGACTATGTCGTAACCGAAGCGGGCTTCGGAGCCGACTTGGGGGCCGAAAAATTCTTCAATATCAAATGCCGTCAAAGCGGACTCCGTCCCGATTTGACAGTCCTCGTAGCGACCACATTATCGCTGAAAATGCACGGAGGCGTTCCCGAAGCAGACATAACGAAACCGAACAGAGAGGGTATCGTTCAAGGATTCGCCAACCTCGACAAACACATCGAAAACCTGCAATCTTTCGGACAAACTGTATTGGTGGCTCTCAACCGTTTCACCAGCGATACTGATGAAGAAATAGAACTCATCATGCGCCATTGCGAACAAAAAGGTATAAGATGCGTCGTGAACAACGCTTACACCGACGGCGGTATCGGGGCCGCCGATTTGGCAAACGCCGTTGTCGAAGAAATAGAAAACAATCCGTCTCGTCCGTTACGTTTCACCTATGACGATAACGATTCCCCGGCCGAAAAAATAGAAAAGATCGCACACACTATCTACGGTGCGGGAGAAGTCGTATTCAGTCAAAAAGCCGAGAAGAAGTTGAAACAAATTAAGAACTGGAACCTAAATCATTTACCGGTTTGTATCGCCAAAACCCAATATTCATTTTCAGCCGATCCGAAACGATACGGGTTGGTTAAAGATTTTCAATTTACCATCAACGACATAGAATTAAATGCAGGTGCTGGCTTTATCGTAGCCATAGCCGGAGAGATGCTACGCATGCCGGGTCTCCCCAAGCACCCGCAAGCACATCAAATAAAAGTAGTAAACGGAAAGATCGAAGGGCTCTATTAACAAGAAAATGAAAGAATACCGATTACAAGATTGGTTACCGACCACCCGTAAGGAGATGGATTTACGAGGCTGGGATTACGTCGATGTAATCCTATTCTCGGGAGACGCTTATGTGGACCACCCCTCTTTCGGGGCTGCCGTGATCGGACGCACGCTCGAAGCCGAAGGATTGAGAGTGGCTATCGTTCCCCAACCTAACTGGCAAGACGATTTGCGGGATTTCAAAAAATTGGGTATCCCCCGGTTATTCTTCGGTATTTCGGCGGGAGCTATGGACTCGATGGTGAACCATTATACCGCAAACAAGAGATTGAGGAGCGACGATGCCTATACTCCCAATGGCCGGCATGGCATGAGGCCCGACTATCCTACAATCGTTTATAGCCGTATTTTAAAACGGTTATTCCCGGACACTCCGATTATCGTGGGGGGAATCGAAGCCTCTATGCGACGCCTGACTCACTACGACTACTGGCAAGATAAACTATTGCCCGGCATTCTGGCTGACTGCCCAGCCGATTTGTTAATTTACGGAATGGGGGAACGTCCCATTATCGAAATAGCCCGCCGGTTACAACAGGGTGAGAACATAAAACAGCTCGACGACATTCCACAAACAGCAAGCATACAACCTCTTTCGAATATGCCTCGCATTATGGAAGACGAAGGGAATATCGTCCTCGCATCACACGAAGAATGCCTACTCCACAAACGGAAGCAATCGGAAAATTTCAAGCACATCGAGGAAGAATCCAATAAATACCACGCTAAGCGACTTTGGCAAAGCGTGGGAGAGCGGGCAATTATGGTCAATCCTCCTTACCCGCCCATGACCGAAACGGAAATAGATGCCTCGTTCGACCTTCCTTATACCCGTATGCCCCACCCCAAATACAAAGGGAAAACAATTCCAGCATATGAAATGATAAAGTTTTCGGTCAATCTGCATAGAGGGTGCTTCGGCGGATGTGCATTCTGCACCATTTCGGCACATCAGGGCAAATTCATTGCCTCCCGTTCCAAAGAGTCCATTCTCAAAGAGGTAAAACAAATCATCGATATGCCCGACTTCAAAGGATATCTAAGCGATTTGGGAGGCCCCTCGGCAAACATGTACCGAATGCACGGGGCAAATGAAGAACTTTGCCGAAAGTGTAAACGGCCTTCCTGCTTGGCTCCTCAAATCTGCCCGAATCTCAATGCCGACCATTCGTCTTTATTGGATATATACCAAGCCATCGATGCCCTACCCGGCATAAAAAAATCGTTTATCGGCAGCGGAGTACGGTACGACCTTTTGCTCCACCGCCACAAAGATAATGAGTTAAACCATTGTACTCGGCTTTATACAGAGGAGCTCATATCCCGTCACGTCTCCGGTCGACTGAAAGTAGCCCCGGAGCACACTTCGGACAGAGTTCTCAACATCATGCGCAAACCCTCGTTCTCTCTCTTCGAAGAATTCAAACTAATTTTCGAACGAATAAACAAGGAGAAAGGTCTGAACCAGCAAATTATCCCTTATTTCATATCGAGCCACCCGGGCTGTACAGAGGAAGATATGGCAGAATTGGCGGCTTTGACAAAACAAATGAATTTCAAATTGGAACAAGTACAGGATTTTACGCCTACTCCTATGACTTTGTCCACCGAAATTTATTATACAGGAATACACCCCTACACCGGTGAGAAAGTTTTCACAGCCCGAAAACCGGAAGAGAAGTTAAACCAACGCAAATATTTCTTCTGGTATCTCCCCGAAAAGAGAAACGACATACAAAATTCACTCAAACGCATGCACAGAAACGATTTGGCGGAAAAACTATATGGGAACACCCCGTGGAGAAAACCGACAAGAATCGTAGGTGAGACAAAGAGTAGACAAAAAAAGAAAAAACCGAACAATAAATAAACTATAAACCGTTATTTATGAACAAACTAAATTGTATGATGATGGCAGGAACTTTATTGGTAACGGCCTGTCAGCCGACCGGAAAAACCGGAGACGTAATCGGCAAACAACCCGTAAAAGTCGAGAATGGAATCATGACCACAGAAGTGCTCATGGCATTCGGCAGAGTAAGCGGTCCCGTAGTTTCTCCTGACAAGAGTAAAATTTTGTATGGTGTCTCTTACGAAAATCTGGAACAAAACAAAAGCAACCGTGAGCTCTTCGTCATGGACATCGACGGACAAAACAAAAAGCAAATCACTTGTACTCCCGAATCGGAAGGTAATGCCGTATGGATCGACGGAGGCAAACAAATAGCATACCTGTCGGGAAAGAGCGGAGATTCACAATTATGGATTATGAATGCCGACGGTAGCAATGCCCGACAAATAAGCTACCATGAGAAAGGTGTCCACGGTTTTTTATTCTCGCCCGACGAGAAACATATACTTTTCATCGGCAACGTGAAATACAGCGAGAAAGCCTCGGACCTCTATCCCGACCT